>Ga0102941_1001046_pt1 | contig 13035 bp, 13 predicted proteins | sample SalPonR2_C_D2_MG_FD_79281 | JGI IMG/M metagenome (GOLD analysis project Ga0102941, IMG submission 79281) | Salt pond soil microbial communities from South San Francisco under conditions of wetland restoration - Salt Pond MetaG R2_C_D2_MG | ecosystem: Environmental > Aquatic > Marine > Intertidal... | reverse complement strand
CTCATTGGATATACAAGTGAGTGGTTTTATGGAGCAGGATCAAATAATACAACTTGGCAATCCACCTTTTAGAATTGATCTATTAACCTCTATTGATGGAGTTAATTTCAAAGAAGCATGGTAAAATAAAGAAACAAGCAAATATGGAGAACAAAAAGTCAATGTAATTTCTAAAAAGGACCTGATAAAAAATAAGAATGCTAGTGACAGGAAAAAAGATGATCGTGACCTGGATGAACTTATTGGCGACAGTTAGATGGTAACCAGTAATCGGTAAATAGTATCCTGTAAACAGTATTCAGTAACCAGTAATCGGTGATCAGTAAACGGTATTTTGTAATCAGTTACCGAAAACCGAATACTGAATACAGAACACAGAAAACCGAAAACCTCACGCCACGGCGCAAAGCACGCAAAGGAGAAAAAAATAAATAAGTTGACGTAGCGTTCTTAGCGCCTTTGCGAGAGGCTCCTTAATTCCAAATAATTCGCGATAATTAGCGTTAATTAGCGAATTCATAATCCTTACTTCATAATTCAATGGGATTGCATTAAATCTTAATAATCCATATATTTAAAATACAATAGTGAAAGGAAGATTACTTGAAAGAGGAAAAGTATAAAGGAAAAATATGGAAAAAATCAAACATATAAAAGTCAAGGAACTTGATGAAATTCTTCAAAAATTAAATTTACCGGATGAAGCACATATATCAGTAACGATTGAAGAGGATGAAAATACTGATCAGACTGCTAAAAAAATAAAAACACAAAGAGCAATACAACAGTTAAAAGATTCCGGCACTGGTTCTTTAGTGGAAAATCTACTCAAAGAACGGGAGAAAGATAAACAGCAATGAAACGAGTTGTATTGGATACTTCAGCATTATTTACATTGATAGAAAACGAAGAGGGATGCGAATATATTGAACAGTTAATAGAAGGAGCCCTCAAAGATGAATATCAATTATATCTATCTGTAATTGCTAAAATTGAACTTTACTATATATCAGTTCAGGAACAAAGTGTAGAAGTAGCCAAAAAGCGTATGGAATTGATTGATGATCTCCCTATAAATATTATTGAAGTAAAGGAAAATCTGATCGAAACTATAGGAAATTATAAAGCAAACTACTCAATTTCGTTTGCTGATAGCTGTATTGCAGGACAAGCTAAATCACTAAATGCTGAACTAGTCCATAAAGATCCTGAGTATGAACAATTAGAAGATAATATAGCAATAAAATCTCTTCCTTATAAAACGTAACTAATTATTTATCTTAAGATTGGTATTCAGTAATCGGTAATCAGTATCCGGTAAAATCTGTACTCAGTTACCGAATACAGAACACCGAATACCGAAAACCTCACGCCACGCCGCAAAGCACGTAAAGGAGAGAAAATAAATAAGTTGACGTAGCGCTCGTTGCGCCTTTGCGAGAAGTAATCAGTTACCGAATAATCCTTAATCTTAAATTTTACATTTTCAATTGTTATCCCGTTTCAGTAAAAATAATTTGCGCTAATTAGCAGACTGAAATTCATAATTCATATAATTCAAGATGGGTTGCATTAAATATCAAAAATATATACATTTATTCATGATGATAAGAAAAATGAGGTTAATATGAAAAAAATAACAATAGAATATGATCAAAATATACCAGATGTTTTACAGGAATCCTCCTCAGAATTTGAAAAGGAAGCAAAAATGGCCATGGCAGTTAAATTATTTGAGTTAAAAAGAATCTCATCTGGTACTGCAGCTTCCCTTGTGAACATGGATAGAGTTAGTTTTCTGCTAAAGTTACATGAATATAATGTAAATATGATAGATATAGATGAAGAAGAACTTGAAAGTGATATAAAAAATGCTTAAAAGTATTGTTATTAATACTGGCCCAATCATTTCTTTAATAGCTTCTGATCAAAATCTAAAATTTATGGAGTCACTTTATTCTAATATAGAAGTTGTAAATGAAATAATAGAAGGTGGAAAATCTGGCTTTGGAATAGAATACTTTAGGGGTTGTGATTTTTTCACAAAAGAAAAGCAGAAAGTAGAGTTAACTCCTCATTTGAAAAATTCTCTGGATCCTGGTGAAGCTTCTCTTGTACAACTTGCAATTACCAGAGATATAGAAACTGTATGTATTGATGAACCGGCCGGAAGACGAATTGCGAGATTATACAATCTAGACGTAACAGGGTCATTGGGAATATTACTGAAAGCAATAAGCCAGGGATATGATATATCTATTAGAGAAGCAATAAATAATATGCAAAATAAGGGAATATATATCTCAGAGAATTTGGCAGATAAAGTGATTAAGAAAGCCGATAAATTTAATAACCGGTAAACTGTATCCGGTAAACGGTGATCAGTAATCGGTGATCAGTAAACAGTTACCGAATACAGAATACAGAATACCGAACACCGAATACCGAAAATCTCACGTCACGCCGCAAAACACGCAACGAAAAAGTCCGCGAATTAACACTAATTTACTCTAATTAAAAAAATAAATAATTTGTATTAATCCGTGTTAATTAGGGGACTAATTCATAATTCTGAATTCTAAATTCTCAATTCAAAGACCGTTGCTCAGCATATTGCTACTGAATTAGTAGGTGAATACAGGATTGATGATAGAGATGGATTATACGCTACTGCACTTACTACTGGTACTTCTTCCCTTACTTCAATTGGTAATAATTTTGGATTTAAAAAAGTTTTTGCAAGACAGGTTGAAGCAATTGCAAGGGAAGGAGATACCTGTATTGGAATTTCAACTTCTGGCAATAGCGAAAATGTTATTCAAGCCATAAAATTAGCTAATGAAATTGAATGCAATACAATTAGTATAACTGGGAATGAGGGCGGTAAAATGAAAAAACATCGCCAGCAAAATATAATTGTAAATTCTGATATAACACCTCGCATCCAGGAAACCCACATATTCATTGGTCATTTGTTATGCGATATAATAGAAACCAATCTTGATAAAATCAGTTAATAAATATAAAATTGGAATCAAAAAAATTGAGAGGATTTAGTTTAAGAAAGACGCAGACTATATAGAAATAATCAATAAATTTGAAGAAGTAAATATAGCAGTAGTAGGTGATTTCATGCTGGATAAATATATCTGGGTGGGTCATCCAGAATTTCTCCCGAGGCTCCTGTACCAGTAATAAACGTAGAATCTACTGAATATAGATTAGGTGGTGCTGCAAATGTGGCAGCCAACCTTACTTCTCTGGGAAGCTCGGTTGATACTTATGGTCTTATTGGTGATGACCGAGATGGTAAGCAATTAATTAAAATGTTAGAAGAAAAAGATATCAATTCATTTTTAATAAAATCCGATAATGATAAAAGAACGACTGTAAAAACCAGAATTATTGCTGATGAATAGCAAATAACTAGGGTAGATAAAGAAGATACAAAAGATATTTCCAGTAATGATGCCGATAAATTAATGGAAACGCTTAAAAATAATTCTGAAAATTATGATGCTATTATTCTTTCTGATTATCTCAAAGGTGTTCTAAATGATGAGTTAACTCAGAAGATAATCCAGTATTTTAAGAACAAAAATATTATAATCTTGGTAGATCCTAAAGGTAATAATTATAAAAAGTATCGGGGAGCAACAACAGTTAAGCCCAATTTAAAAGAGTTTAAACAGGCCACTCAAAAAGATGGAATTAAATTCAGAAAATCTTGAGAAATATGCACATAGAATGAAAGAAGAATTGGATTTAAAAGGAGTGGTAGTAACTCTTGGTAAAGAAGAAGTATTTATACAAAACCCTGGACAGAAATACAAAATATTTCCAACAAGAGCAAAAGAGGTATATGATGTAAGCGGGGCAGGTGATACTTTTACTGCTATTTTTTCTATGGTATCATCTTTAGAAGATAATTGGTTTATTGCTAGCGATATTGTTAATCATGGTTCTGGTATTGTTGTTGGTGAGGTAGGGACTTCTTATGTTGATAAAGTTGGATTAATTAAATCAATCCAAGATAGAAACAAATCTATAAGAGATTAAAGGGTTGTAATAATTATTTAATAAAAGAATTCTCTGAGTCTCTGCCTCGGGGTTATACTTTGTGTAGATTTAAAAAAACAGAAAATATTTTTACGAGATTGAGATACGGTCAAAAAGGAAGTTTTTATATGAAATTAATAATGACAGAAATAGAAGAATATTTACAATAATTTAATATTTTTTGAAACAGTTTAAATTAAAATTTTAATAAGATACTTATTTTAATGTATTGAGTTCTATATAAATATTCAAAAAATAAGACGGGTAGCATCTATATAATACAAATATTATAAATTATCGAAAAGCAGAGAATACCTATTTCAATAAAACTATTATAGCAAACAATTCAAAATCTTTCTGAGATAGAACAGGCAGCTTTAGAAAGTTTATCCGGCAAAATGAGTGTTAATGTGGATAGAGAATCCGGGGTGATGACTGTATCTATAACTGCTTCTTCGGCTAAATTGGCTGGTAATTTGTGTCAAAATTTTTTAGAAAATTTGAGAAATCGTGTTAGAAAAATTTATACCAGGAAAGCCAGGAAAAATTATAATTTTCTTAAAGAAAGATTCGAGGAAGCCAAACAAGGGTTAACTAAAGCAGAGAACAGACTGGTAGAATTTTTGGAAAGCAATAAAAACCCTCAGAGCGAAGAACTGCAAACCAAAATAGACCGATTAAGGAGGCAGGTAACCTTTAAAACTCAATTATATACCGACCTCCAGAATCAGCTCACTCAGGCAGAAATAAAACTTAAAAAACGCGAATCAGTATTATCGGTAATTCAGAAGCCTGTTATACCGCGAAAGAAATCAGGTCCAAATCGAAAATTAACTGTTATTTTGTTTCTATTTCTAGGGGGAGGTCTGTCAGTAGGTTATATTTTTATCAAGGAATATGTACAAAACCTGAAAGAGGATGAAGAAAAATCAGAAGAAATTGAACATATTAGTTCTAGATGGAAAGAAATTATTAATAGTATAAAAAGTTATTTCTCAAAGTAGCAAATAATTCAAATATAAGTTTTGTAAAGCCCTTCTGGACTAATTAGTCTGGAGGGGCTTTTTTAGTTTAAATATACTAGAATTATTTCTCCAGGATAAATTGAAAAAGATTAATTGGAGTTATTTCTTATTCGGGGAATTCTTTGATTAAAATTTTCCTAAATTCTATACAATCACGACAGCTTGAGGGGAGTATATAATAAGTTTTTGAAGTTAAGTCTGTAAATGAACTAGAATTAAAATTTTCTAACATTTTGGAATGATAATTTAAGTGCACAAAAACCAGGCTTAAAATCTATTTAATTTTCAATTAAAACTGGTAATTCACAAAATTTTGGTAATGAATTTATGTAACTATTAATGAAGAATCAGATTTTATAACATAGAATCAAATACTTTTCGGAATATTTAATCTGACTATATTATACTAGATATTCAGGATTTACAATAAAGATGATAAAACTATATGTGAATTAGCAAAACCGAATTAATTATATCTATTATTCTTATAGCAATTCTCTCTAAAAATAATCTCTAATTATTGTACCGGTAATTAACAAAAAACCATAATTTACCATATACTGGCTCTTTTCTCCTTATCCAAGTATAAGCTATCGGATTCAGAAATATCAAAGGCATTATAAAACGAATCCATATTTCTTACAGTACCATTCACTCTGAACTTAGCAAAGGGATGTGGATCGGTTTTGATCTTTTTTGCCAGAGCTTCATCTCGAATTTTTGCTCTCCATACCTGTCCAAATCCCAGAAAGAATTTTTGCAATGGTGAGAAGCCTTCTGTATCTTTCTTCAGGTCTTTATTCATTGCTTTTTGCAGTGCCTGCTGAGCTATTTTCAGTCCACCAAGATCTGCAATGTTTTCACCTGCTGTTAATTCAGCATTCATATGTAATGAATCCAGCACAGTGTATTTGCTGTATTGTTCTTTTAATACTTCTGCTTTTTCTTCAAATCTTTCCTTATCTTCTTCTGTCCACCAGCTTTCAAGATTTCCATCCGGACCGTATTTTCTGCCCTGGTCATCAAAACCATGTGTCATTTCATGACCAATAACAGCGCCAATTGATCCGTAATTCACAGGTTTGTCTGCATCTATATTGAAAAAGGGCGGTTGAAGAATTGCTGCGGGGAATACCATTTCATTGTTGGTTGGATTGAAATAAGCATTCACGGTCTGCGGAGTCATGTGCCATTCCTTGGGATCTTTTGGTTTGTTTATCTTATCAAGATTATACTGAACATTAAATCTTCTAGCACGCAGAACATTACCAAAATAAGTATCTTTCTCTATTTCAAGCTCTTCAAAATCTCTCCATTCATCCGGATATGCTATCTTAGTTTTCAAAGAATCCAGCTTTTCAAGGGCTGTTTCTTTTGTTCCCTCACTCATCCAGTCAAGATTTTTTAGCCTTTCTCTGTACGATTTTTGAAGATTGTCTACTAATGCCTCCATCCTATGCTTTGCGTTTTCAGGGAAGTGTTCTTCAATATATAGTTTACCGACGAGAAAATTAAGACCACTATTAATTGTACCGGTAACTCTTTTCCATCTTGGTTTTATTTCCTCAATTCCATTTAGAACTTTACCATAAAATTCAAAGTTTTCCTGTACAAAATCATCACTTAGATAATCAGCTGCCGAATTCACAAGGTTCCATTTAAGATATTCTTTCCAATCTTCTACAGATACAGACTGCATCATAGCAGAAACTTCTTTGAAAAACTCAGGCTGGGCAACATTAATTTCACCAGGTTCATCAAATCCCATTCTTGCAAAATATTTATTCCAGTTGTAATCAGGAGAGATCTCAGAATCCAGTTTTTTTAATTCATATTTATGGGTTACTGCATTAGGATTCCTTCTTTTATCCTTATCCATTGAAGATTTTGCCAGCCTTGTCTCAATTTCCATTATAGTTTCAGAAACCTTTCCAGCTTCTTCCTCAGAATATTCTATCAATTCAAACATATTTGCTATATGAGAAACATACTTCTTTCTAATTTCCGGATTTTTACCTTCATCCTCAAGATAATAGGATTTATCCGGAAGTCCCAGGCCACCCTGAGATAACCAGGAAATTATCATCTTACTATTAAGATTATCTGTTCTACCATAAAATGCAAACAAAGGAGAAATGCCTTTATTATGCATTTGTGCGATCTTTTTTTGTATATCTTCTTTATCCTGAAGTTTATTTATACTTTCTAATTCATCTTTTATAGGTTCATATCCTTGAGAATTAACTTTCTCAACGTTCATGCCCGTTTCATAGAAATGGCCAATCTTTTGGTACTTAGTACCCTCTTCAGCATCCTTATTCCGGGCTTTTTGCATTATATCTCTTACTTTTTTTAGGTTTTCTTCTCTCAATTCATCGAAGTTGCCCCACCGACTTTTATCTTCAGGAATCTCAGTCTTCTTCAGCCAACCTCCATTAACATATCTAAAAAAGTTATCACCCGGCTTAACAGAGTTATCCATATTATCTTCGTCAAAGCCATCCTGTTCTATATTGCTTGAACAACCAGTCATTAGAATCAGACTAAGACCTATTATAAATATAGACTTCATAAAAACCTTTTTATTTTGATTTAATTTATCATAATTGACTATCATATCAATAATCTGCCTAAATTTATAAATTAAATTTGGAAGTCTTTAAAAATTAATATTAAGTGCAATACCTAGCAGGTTTTAAAAACCTAGGAGGTCAAGATAAAAAACATTATTCAGTCTCCAAGACCTGCAAGTTATTCCGAGCAAAGTCAAGAAATTTCAAATTTTTTAATTTATTGATTTGATTCTTTAATCTTATTTCCTACTTTATTATTAGAAGAGGGTGAAGTAGATGAACCCGTGTTTGGTGCATATGTACCTTGGGTCTCTACTCGCTCTCTTCTTTTTTTATTTTCCCTTTTGGAAATCGGAGCATTAGGATCAAATTTTTGATACCTTCTTTTCTTGTCATAATCGTCATTTTTTGTGTTTTGTGACTTATTCTCAGCTCGGTTCTTTCTATCTATTTCTGGGTCGAATACTGTATCATTCTTCAGCATACCATATATCATTCTAGTTAGCTTGTGCATAAGTATTCCAATAGCAGACATTTCTTTTTTACCTTTTTCCTGCACATACTTTTGATATAATTCATCTATATAGTTACCACTACCAATTGATGAAAATACTGCAGTAAATAACAGTTCTCGAGGGACTGGACGACCTTTCTTACTCATACCTGGTTCTTTCCTGCCATCTCCACTCACCCTTATTTCCGGATGGACTCCCCAATAAGAGGCTAATTTTTTAACATGACCAAACTTCTCTACTGACCCTATATTTAACATCAAACCTACGGCTGTATATTCTGCTATTCCTGGTAAAGTGGTTAATAATTTTACTTCTGCCAGATTACATCTGTTTATTAACTTATTTTCCCATTTCTTAATTTTTTCTGTGTGGGATAATATATTCTCAGCAAGATCTTTAAGCATCTCTGCATTGATATCATCACTGGCTGATGCTACAGAGGTTTTGGCTTGCTGCTTTAACTTTTTAGCCTTCTCTTCAGTTATATAGGGTATCTTAGAAATCTTACTTACATGACCTCTTGACAATGTATCAGCAGTAGGATATTCTATTACCAGTTTAAGAACCCACTCCGGAACACCTTCTTTACAGTGAGAAATCAATTGTGTATGAGTAATGTAAAGTGAAGATTCAAATAAATTTAATAATTGCGTTTTCTGCTTTTTTAGCATACGCAGATGAGTCCAGGTTCTTCTGATATTTGAATAAGGATCTCCTCTGTTAAAATCAATCTTAGGTAACGTGTTTATCAAATGGTACGCTATTGCTTTGGCACTTATCTTATCCGTAACATTCCCTGCCAGTTCTGCTCTACGAGTCTTACTAACGAAATTAGGATTAAGTCTTGTAACCTCTATCGGATAATCTTTCTTTAATTTACGAAGAAAATACAACCAATTATCTTCATAACCTCCTGTACTTTCAAAACCTGCATATATCCGTGCATCAGCGTGTTCATCCAAAAAATCATTCAAAATATCATGCAGTTCATTATGCCCTTGAAAAGTATCGTCCAATTGAAAACTATCAATAACTACTTCTTTGTTACTATCCAATAGAATAAAATCCGTATACCCTTTACTTACATCTGCACCAAGAAAATACTTTTGCATATTTACCCCTATCTGCTAGGAGTTATAAATTAATCAGGTCTGTTACAATCCTTATAAAATCCGGTCTTATGACCATTTTATTCCTCTGTTTAAAGACCTGACAGAAGGAAGAAACTTGCAGACGGGCTCAAGGCCCAAGGTTTTGTCCTTCTCATCTGTCAAAATAATTACCTTTTTTCTATTCTCCAAATATCTTATATTTCTAATAGTATAGGCTATCTTAACTCACTTTTAATATATAAGGTTTCTTTCCTGATAAGAAGGCTTCCCATTCAATCAATAAACCTGAAAAGCGTTTGAATAACTATTCAGGTTTGCTCCATTTTTGTTTTAGACTTCAAATTTCAGATTCGAACAATTTAACAAATAATTTAGCTTAAACCAAATGTCCAACAAAATATAACAACTTCAAAATTCACAAGGTAACTATTGATAATTTAATTAACTCTATATAATTTGTTTTTATAGATAAATATCAATAGAGACAATTTTTCAGGGGAAGGAGGGAAAATCATATAAGAAGCCAATTAAAATTATATTAATTATTTATATCTTCTTTCTTCTTATCGAATAAATACTTTTTAAGAGATTATTGAGAATAATAAAATTACAATAACAATTAAAATTAAATTTTCATAAGGAGGGAATCATGAAGAAATTAATCATAGTAATTTTAATTTTTTCTTTCACTGGAATTTTTGCAGCAGAATTAGGATTGCATCAAATAGCTCCCACAGCCGGTTTTATATTACCAGAAGATGATTGGGAAGCAGGATTTCAATTAGGTGCAGTTGCCAATATAGGTAAAATATTGGAAGATAAAATAGGATTGTTCCCAGTTGTTAGCTACTGGTCCAGTCAATATAAATGGGGACCAAGTAATAGTACTTATGATATTACAATGTCGAACATTAAAATAGGGCTCGATGGTCATTATGACCTCAGTGAAAAGATTGAAGGAGTATACGCTGGTGCGGGGCTAGCAATAAATAGATTGAAAATAGAAAGCCCAACCTATTATACTGATGGATACGGTACTAGTTCCCATACTGATACTGAAATTGGACTCTCTATTTTAGGAGGATATAATTTAACAATTTCAGATTATCCCTGTTTTATTGAAGGACGTTTTGATCTAATTAGTGATCTCAATACATTAGGAGTTAAATTTGGAATGTTCTTTGATTTATAAATAATTTTTATAGGATCAAATTTTTATAGCTATCGAATAATATACGAATTATTCAGGTGATTATTACACAGGCATTTCGTTGTTTTTGGATGCCGGATTGATGTGAGACAGATCACATATAAAAATTCATACCTGTTATTTTACTAATTTTATCTATACGTTTTTATTAGTAATAGATTCGATAGTTGGATTTCCTACTTTGGTATTCTTTATTGAGAGTATTTTGGTTCTCAACTATTAATTAAATTAACCTGTAGATTTATCGTGGTCTCCAAAAAAATATAGATTATAGAGACAAATCAAATTTGAAAATGTATTTAGTTAAGTAAAACTTATGATACTATAAAGGAGGGAATCATGAAGAAACTATTTTATCATATTTTTATTTTTTTTCTTATTCTGTTATTAGTTCAATCCTGTTCAGATGATATTCTTGGTACTGACAGTGCTGGAAACACTCCTCCAGTTGCAGAAATTGAGTCAGAACAAGAGGTTGCAATCGGAGAAAAGGTAGTCCTTGATGGTAGTGAGTCTCATGACCCTGACGAGGATGAATTAAGTTACAGCTGGGAAATTATTACTAAACCCCAGGAAAGTGAGGCTACATTACACAATCCGGACAGTGTAAAAGCAAGTTTTACTCCGGATGCCAGAGGCTCTTATCAAATACAGCTCACTGTTTCCGATGGTAAGGATAGCCACTCCGCTACTCTTTCTGCTACTGCTGATATCAAGGTTCTGGAAAACATTACTGAGGATATGACCTTAACTAATATTTTCGATGATCCCCAGAAAGCCGATTATGCTGTATCAGGTATATCCGATGTTAGAGCAGATTTAACAATCGAGCCAGGGGTCCATATTGAATTTGGATCCGATACCAGAATGGATATCGAATCTGAGGGTAGTTTAATTGCAATTGGAACAGAAGAAGCACCTATTAGATTCACTGGAGCAGTAAAAAGTCCTGGTTCATGGCGGGGAATTCATTTCAAATCACTTAGCCCGGACAATGAACTTTCTCATGTGATAGTTGAGTATGGCGGAGATAATAATGCAAATATATTCGTTAATAATAATGGCGCGGTTACAATCAATCATACCACTTCACAATTTAGTTCCTCATATGGTCTGGAAGCCGATAATGGAGCTCAATTGAGAGACTTTTCTAATAATGTATTTGCCGATAATGAAACTGCAATAATGAACATCCCAACCAACTTAATTGGATCTCTGGATATCAATTCAGATTATAATGGTGAATCAGGAACTGACTATATTTCTACACTTGGTGGAGGAGAAGTTAACACTAACCAAACCTGGCCTTCTATTGAGGTTCCCTATATAATAGACGGATTTGTAGATATCAAATCCGAGGTAAAGGTACAACCGGGAGCCATGATTAAATTTAAACAAGAGGCAAGACTTGATATAGAAGAAGGCGCTTTGACTGCTATTGGAACTTCTGACAATCCAATTAAATTTCTGGGCAATGAGGAAACATCTGGATTCTGGCAAGGAATTAGATTTCGTACCAAAAATACAGCTAATGAACTTACCTATACTGAAGTCTCCCATGGTGGTGCTAATGGAAAAGCAAATGTTGTAGTTGATAATAGTGGTGCAGTTAAGATTACTAATAGTACACTAACATCCAGCGAAACCTATGGACTTGAAGTCGATAAAAGAGGTGGAGATCTTATAGAATTCTCCAATAATACCATCAGTTCTGATGCCATTACACGAATTCCAGATTATCTGATGGGGGAAATTGATACAGATAGTGATTTTGGAACTGACAGTTATATATCTGTAGTCGGCACTCAGGTAAAAACAGACCAGACCTGGGTTGCAGCCGGGGTACCCTATAGAATTGAGGATATTATTGATATCCAGGCAGATGTCACAATTAATCCTGGTGCTAGTCTTGAATTTATCTCCGGGGCCAGAATAGATATTGAATCCGGTACTAATGGTGGAAGTCTCAATGCAGTTGGCACTCAGGCTGATAGTATAAAATTCATTGGCACAAACAATGTTCAGGGACATTGGGATGGAATCCGTTTTAGAACCAAGAGTGATAGCAATCTTCTAGAATATTGTGTAATATCTGACGGAGGTAGAGGAGGCGATGCTCGTAATGGTAATATTGATATATGGAGTAATGGTGGCGTAACTGTAAAACATAGCAGTATTAGAAATAGTGCAGCCAATGGAGTGGTATACTCACATGATGGAGAATTCACCGGAAGTGATAATACATATAGCAATATTACATTGGAAGAGGTCTATTATAACGAATTGTAAACTGATTTAAATCATTGTTAATTATAGGGCCCGGCTCTCGGGCCCAATTTGTTTTGTTTCCTGCAAATAAATTGATTGATGCCATATAGGGCTGATATTGCAACAAAAAAATAGTGCAAAAGTTTATAAAAGGTTCTCTTTCAATTTGTATGGGTAAGTGTAGTTTTTAGGTATCCACATTTTTGTAAAACTTTCATCCTAAAGTAATCAAAATCTTTATAACCATAACCTCTTTTCAATAATGATTTGATT
>Ga0102941_1001042_pt1 | contig 13048 bp, 14 predicted proteins | sample SalPonR2_C_D2_MG_FD_79281 | JGI IMG/M metagenome (GOLD analysis project Ga0102941, IMG submission 79281) | Salt pond soil microbial communities from South San Francisco under conditions of wetland restoration - Salt Pond MetaG R2_C_D2_MG | ecosystem: Environmental > Aquatic > Marine > Intertidal... | reverse complement strand
TGGTGCCGATGAAGGGACTCGAACCCCCGACCCACGCATTACGAATGCGTTGCTCTACCAGCTGAGCTACATCGGCACGCGCGGGGTCATACCAAGCCGGGCTTGACCTGCCTAGCCCTAATTTCGGGTGCCGGCGGACTCGGTCGCGGTCTCGGCCTCGGGTGTTTCGGCTTCGGTGTCAGGGCTGTTGGGGGGCGTATCCTGCGCGGTTTCCGGCTCCAGCACTTCGGCGTCCTCGGGCGCGTCGGGCGCGCGCTGGTCTTCCAGTGCGCCCACGATCAGCGGCAGCATCTGCGCAGGCCCAAGCAGGGCGGCCTCGGATTGTTCGACGTCTTGCCAGCTGAGGCTGTCGAAGGTTCCGCAATTGCTGCAGATCGGGCGCCAGTCGGCATGGATGTGACCGCAGTTGTTGCAGACCCACTGGGTGCCGCGCGCGGCGGTCACGGCCTTGGCCAGCCAGGCACGGACCAGACGGTCTTCTGACCCTTCTCCGCGCTCGATCGCCGCCATGATGGTCAGCGACCGCGCGGTGGGTGCGGTTTGCGGCAGATCGCCAAGGGCACGGCGGGCGGCGGGGAAATCCTCGGCCGCGATCTGCAATTCCGCGTCCAGCAATTGCGCCTCGGGGTGGCCCGGGTGTTTCGCGATGAGCGGCCGGAACCGTTTCAGACGGTCGGCCGGGGTTTCGCCCGGTGCGATCTCGGCGAATGCGGCTGCGATGTCGGGATGGGGATCGGTATCCCATGCCTTCTTGAGGATCTTGGCGGCCTGCCGCGGATTGCCCTCCGAGATGGCGAGGCGACCGGCCATCACCGCGGCGGGCACCAGGCCCGGCGCCATGCGGTTGGCCTCGTTCGCGCCGTGGGTGGCCTCGGTCACCTTGCCCTCGGCCATGGCGTCGCGCGCATGGGCCAGCGCCAGAACGGCATCGCGCCGCTTGTGCACGTCACGCGGCAGGTTCCCGGCCTTGAGCGATTGCGCAAGGGTTGCCCGCGCGCCCGACCAATCCTCGTGCTGCGCCTGTAGCTGCAGAAGCGTGGTCTGCACCTCTTCGTTCCTGGGACGGATCGCCATGGCCTTTTCGGCCAGCTTCATCGCCACCTCGGTTTCGCCTGCGGCAAGTTTCTGTTTCATCAGCCCGCGAACCCCGACAAACCGGGTGCGGTCGTCGGTGACCAGGGCCTTGAACGTATCGGTGGCGAGCTTTCGATCGCCCACCATCTCTGCCCCTTGCGCCACCACCAGCTTGGTCAGTTCCGGGCGATGCAGGTATTTCTCGGCGCGTTCGGCCTTGCGGATGGCGAGGCGGCCCTCGCCGGCGGCAAGCGCCATCATGCCTTCGGCCAGCGCCTCGTATCCCTTGCGCTCGGACCGACGGTCGAAATAGCGCGACAGGGCGGTTTCATCGCCGTTGAGAAATCTCAATGTGGCGATCACCAGGCCCACAAGGCGGAACAGAACCCAGACCGCCAGCAGCAGAACCAGCGCGCCGATAACCGCAAGAAGCGGGGTCAAAACGAATTCGCGACCGGCCACCGTCAGGGTGGCCAGGTGCCCCATTTCGGTCAGCAGGCCTGCGCCATAGGTCAGGCCCGCAACGAGGGCGACGAAGATCAAGACTTTCAGCAAGGTCCAAAGCATTCCGTCGCCCCCTATTCGGTGCCGCTGAGCGCGGCGGTGACCTGTGCCAGGCCGGTTTCGGCGGCGGCGCGGATTTCGACATCTGCGACCCATGGGGCCAGTTCGGCGCGCGCGCCATCGGGCAACGACGCGGTCTCGGTCAAGGCTGCCTGCAGGTCGCCGGCCTGAACGGCGGCGCCGACCCTGGACAGAACGGAATCGGGATCATCGCCCTCACGCGGTTCGATGGCGCGCCCGCCGATCTGGCCCATCAGGAACGCGCCAAGACGGTCCGCGGTGCTGTCCCCGGCGGTTTCGCGCAGCGCGACCGGCAGGGCGGCGCGGGCGGCGGGTGCGAACCCTGCCTCGATCGCTTCGAGGGTCGGAACGCCGGTGTCCGCCACGGCAGTCAGGCTGTCGGGCGTGTCGACCACGCCAGCCAGCACTGCCAACGGTTCGGCAAACGGCGCGCCCGAGGTCATGGCAAGCTGCACCTCGCGCAGGGCGGCGGCGGCTTGCGCCTCGGCCATGGCGGTATCGGCGGCGGCGGCAGCGGCGGCCACAGCATCGGCTGCGTCTGCTTCGGCGGCGGCCAATGCCTGTGCCGCTTCGGCGGCGGCAGCTTCGGCCTGGGCGGCGGCGTTTGCGGCTTCGGCGGCGGCAGCCTGCAGGGCGGCGGCCTCGGCGGCCGCTGCCTCTTGTTGGGTGCGCAGTTCTTCTTGCAGTTGCCCGACCGCTGCCACCGCGGCCGCGTTGTCTTCATCGACATCGCCGGTAAAGACGGGACGTTCCTCCAGAACGGTGACGCGCGCGGCGATGTCGGCGATCGCCGCTGTCGTGCCGTCGATCTGGGTTGAAAGCGCCTGGATCTGTTCGGTCACCGGGCCCAGGTCCACGGTGGGTATCTCGGGCATTTCCGGCATCTCCGGCATCACCGGTTCGGCATTGGCCAATTCGCTGACCTGCGCCTGGAGGGCCGCCAGCGTTTCGTTCTGCGCCTCAAGGGCCGCCGTGATCGCGGTCGTGTCGGATGTCGTGTCAGCCCCGGTGGGCAGGTAGCCCATGTAGGCGGCGCCATATCCGATGCCGGCGGCAATCACGCCGCCCAGGATGAGGGGCACAAACCCCGGACCGCTGCTTTGCTCATATGCGGCGGGGGCGGGGGCCGGACGTTGTGCGGGTTCGGGCGTTGCATCGGAGGAGGGGCTGTCGCCCTCTTCCACGGCGGTGGCATCCGTGGGCATCACGCTGTCATCTCCGGCGCTGCCTGCGGGTGTTTCATCTGCGTCAGCTGCGGCGCTTTCGCCCAGTGCGATCTCGCGGTCGGCGATGTCATTGGCGTCGACGGCGACGGTTTCGGCGTCTGGCATGGTGTCTGCGACCGGGGTAGCGCCCGAATCGGCCGTGGCCTCACCCTCGGCGGCGATGCTGTCCGGGCGGTCATCGTCCGCGCCGGTCGATGGGGACGCGTTGCGCCCGTTGCCTGTGCTGCCTGAGCTTTTCGAGCTTCGTCTTGCCACGGCACCGTCCTTTACGTGTCGGATATTCGACTGTCTGCCGCACCTCACAGGTGCAGCACCACCAGCCTAGACCAGCGCGCAAAGCCCCTCAAGGCACAGCTTATGCAGGCATAAGCGTCTGGATCGCCCGGATCATGGAAACGGCGTCGGGCGTGTCGGCGATCACGGCCGCTTTCGCCAATGCGCCGGGCAGCGCCCTGGCCACCGCCGGTGACAAGGCCACAACCCTGAGCCCGGCGGGCGGTGGTCCGTCCAGCGCCTGGGCAAAGATCCGGGCACTGCGGGGGGAAAACAGGGGGGCGATGACGGGACCGGGGTGGCCGATCGCCTTGGCAAAGGTTGGCGGCGGCGGGACCGTGACCTGATCGTAGACCGCCTGCCCCTCGGCCCGCAGCCCTGCCTTGCACAGGCGTTCGACCACGTCGCCACGCGTATGGGCGCCATGGAGGTGCAACAATCGCCCGGTGGGACGCGCCAGCGCCATCATCTCGACCAGCGCATCGGCGTCGCCCTGTGCCGACATGGCGCGCAGCCCGATATCGCGCGCAGCGGCCGCCGTGCGATCGCCCACGCACCAAGCGGGCAGATCGCGGGCGTCGGTCAGACTGGCAAAGCTTTCGACGCCATTGGCCGAAGTAAAGATCAGCCCGGTGACCCCGTCCAGGTCCAGCGGCCCCTCTATCGTCTGGATGGCCATCAGCGGTGCGGTCACCACCCGCACCTGTCCCAGCGTTTCGCGCAGGTTGGCGGCGAAACGGTCCGACGCAGCTTTGGGGCGGGTCAGCAAGATCAGGGGTGCGGCATTGTCAGACATGAGGGGCAGTGTTACCTGCCGAAGGACCCCAAGACAACGAGGCGACATGACCACGCCCCTGACGATACTCGGCCTGGAAAGCAGTTGCGACGATACCGGCGCCGCGATCCTGCGCGGATCGGGCGGGCGGGCGTTGATCTTGTCCAACGTCGTGTCTAGCCAGACCGACCTGCATGCCGCCTTTGGCGGCGTCGTGCCCGAGATCGCCGCCCGGGCCCATGCCGAAAAGCTGGACCTGATGGTCGAGGACGCACTGGCCGAAGCAGGGATCACGCTGACGGATATCGACGCCATCGCCGTGACAGCAGGCCCCGGTCTGATCGGCGGTGTTCTTTCGGGTGTCATGGCGGCCAAAGGACTTGCCATGGGTCTGGGCAAGCCCCTGGTCGGAGTAAACCACCTGGCTGGCCATGCCCTGACCCCGGTTCTGACGGATGGTTTGCGGTTTCCCTACCTGATGCTTCTGGTTTCGGGGGGGCATTGTCAGTTTCTGCGCGTCGATGGCCCGCAGGCGTTTCGGCGTCTGGGCGGCACTATCGACGATGCGCCCGGCGAGGCGTTCGACAAGGTTGCGCGGCTTTTGGGTCTGCCGCAACCGGGCGGGCCATCTGTCGAAGCCTCCGCGCAGGCCGGTGATCCCGCCCGGTTTGCCTTGCCCCGCCCGCTGCTGGACCGGCCCGGATGCGATCTGAGTTTTTCCGGCCTCAAGACCGCGGTGCTGCGCGCCCGCGACACGCTGATCGTCGATCAGGGCGGGCTGAGCGAACAGGACAGGGCCGACCTTTCCGCCGGGTTCCAGGCGGCCGTGTCGGATGTGCTGGCGATCAAGTCCGCCCGGGCGCTGGCGCTGTTCGACGATCTGACCGGTTTCGCCGTCGCCGGGGGTGTGGCCGCCAACCAAACGCTGCGCGCGGCACTGGAACGGGAGGCGGCAAAAGCGGGCGTGCCCTTTACCGCGCCGCCCCTGGCGTTGTGCACGGACAATGCCGCGATGATCGCGTTTGCGGGGCTTTTGGCCTTTGAGGACGGACAGCGCGATGACATGACCCTTGCCGCGCGCCCGCGCTGGCCGCTTGATGCCGATGCGGCCCCGATGATCGGATCCGGCAAGAAAGGCGCCAAGGCATGAGCCGCATTGATATCATCGGCGCTGGCGCCTTTGGCACGGCACTGGCCATCACCTATGCCCGGGCCGGGCATGACGTGACGCTTTGGGCGCGCGACGGGGCGGATGCGATGCAGGCCGCCCGCGAGAATACAAGACGCCTGCCAGGCCATGCCTTTCCCATGGGCCTGCGGGTCACGTCGGACCTGTCGCGGCTGACGGCAGACACCGCGCTTTTGGCCCTTCCCACCCAAAGCCTTGGCGCGGTTCTGTCGGACGCGCCCCTTGCCGCCGACACGCTGGTTTCGACGGCCAAGGGCATCGACCGGGCGACCGGGCTTGGCCCGACCGCGCTGATCGCCCACCACACGCGCGCCACCCCCGCGCAACTGACCGGACCCAGCTTTGCCGTGGATATCGCGGCCGGGTTGCCGACCGCCCTGACGCTGGCCTGCGCCGATGACGATATCGGGGCCACGCTTCAGGATATTCTGTCGACGCCGCTGTTGCGGCTTTACCGCACAACGGATGTCATTGGCGCGGAACTGGGCGGCGCGCTGAAGAACGTTATCGCCATCGCGGCGGGGGCCGTCATCGGTGCGGGGCTGGGCGACAGCGCGCGGGCCGCGCTGATGGCCCGTGGCTTTGCCGAACTGGTCCGCGTGGCCGAGGCAGCGGGCGCCGATCCCGCAACCCTGACGGGCCTGTCCGGGCTTGGCGACCTGATCCTGACCTGCGGGTCCGAGAAATCGCGCAATTTCCGCTTTGGCATGGCGCTGGCGCGGGGCGAAAACCTGCCCGGCGACGTCACCGTCGAAGGGCTTCATACCGCCCGCCAGATTGCCGCCCGGTCTGATCTGGACACGCCCATCAGCGATGCCGTTGCCGCGCTGGCCGATGGCGCGGAGGATTTCGCCTCCATCGCCGACACCCTTCTTAACCGTCCCCTGAAATCGGAGTGACGCTCATGCGCTACTGGCTATTCAAATCCGAACCGTCCACCTGGTCGTGGGACGACCAGCTCGCCCAGGGGGACGCGGGCGAGGAATGGAACGGCGTGCGCAACTACCAGGCGCGGAATTTCATGCGCGAAACGGCGGTGGGTGACCGGGGGGTTTTCTACCATTCGCAAACCGAAAAGGCCGTTGTCGGAATTGTCGAGGTGATCGCCCCTTCGCATCCGGATTCCACCACGGACGATCCGCGATGGGATTGCGTGGATATCAAGGCGGTGGAGACCTTGCCGACCCCCGTCACGCTTGACGATATCAAGGCGCGTGAGGATCTGGCCGGCATGGTGCTGGTGAAGAACTCGCGCCTGTCCGTGCAACCCGTGACCGATGCGGAATGGGCGATCATCTGCCGGATGGGCGGGTTGGGGTAGGGCGTTGCGCATGGCCCAGACATGGTCTTGGCCCTGGCTGCGACCAGCCATCGCCGATGGCATGGCGCGCCTGCATGCGTTTCAGACCGGCAGCCTGTAGGTGGCAAGCTTGATGCCGAACCCGACAAACACGATCCCGGTCAATCCCTTCAATCCGCGCTGAAACGCGCCATTGCGCGTCATGCCCGTCAACTGCGCGAACAGAAGTATCATCGCGGTAAACCAGACCGCGTTGATCGTCGCGTGCACGAACACGAGCAAAAAGGCCCAGGCCATCGGGGTTTCGCCGATGGTGATGAATTGCGGGAACGCCGCAAGATAGAACATCGACACCTTGGGGTTCAGCGCATTGGTCAGGAACCCTTCGAAATAGGCCCGAACCAGGGTCCGCTGGCGTCTTGCCGGTGCGGTCGGGCCGGCCACCATATCGCCTTTCCATGCTGCATGGAGTGCCCTGAGCCCTATCCAGCAAAGATAGGCCGCCCCGACGTATTTCAGCGCCGCAAATGCGATGGCGGACTGCACGAGAATAATCGAGATGCCGATGATGGACAGGGTTCCGTGGACGAAAAAGGCGGTCACGAACCCGGCGATATTTGCAAAGCCCGCCATCCGTCCGGATGTGGGAACGGTCTTTGCGATCAGCACTCCATTCGGCCCCGGTGACATCACAAGCAACGATGCGACAACGATAAAGGCAGCGATGTCGGTCGTGGCCATTTCAGGGTCTGCCCATGGTGATTTCTCGGGAAACCATCGGGATGGAATTTGCGGCGTGTCAAGCCGGCTCGTGAGGGCCGACCGGCACGGGTGGAAAAAAGTCTTGGTCTGACGCGGTGCAATGGTGAACTGTCGGCACAGGTGAAATGGAAAGATACGCCGTGACACACCATCGACTGGTCCTGGTGTTGCCGATGCTGCTTGCAGCGGGATGGGCAGCCGCGCAGCCCATTGCCTGCCCGGACTCCCGATTTGTGGTTGAGGCGGCCAGCCCGCATCTGCAGGCAACCCTGTGCGAGGCGGCTGTCGCAGCGGCAGATCGCCTGTTGCTTTGCGGGCTGTCGCAAACCCGGCCCGTCACCCTTCGGATCGTCGACACGGTCAGCCATCCGGTTGCCGATTGCCTTGCGGCCTATGACTGCGATTTCGACCGGATCCGGATAACGGCACCCGAGCGTTACGCCGAGTTGCTTGCCCCCGATACCGCCTATGGCGCGCTGCCGCCCGAGGTGTTGTTGCGGTCCCTTCTTGCGCACGAACTTTCGCATGCGCTGTTGGATCAGAGCGCGCAGGGGCGGCCGGTGGACGTGGTGGATCATGAATATATCGCCGCCGCGATGGAGCTTGACCTGATGCCGCCCGCCTGGCGCGGCGTGATCCTTGACGCCGCGAGGCTCGAGACGCCGCGTGAGGGACTGATCAACATATGGATCTACAGGCTGGAACCACGGAGATTTTCCGCCAACGCATGGCTTCATTTCAGTGCCGAGGGAAATGGCTGTGATCTGGTGCGCCGCATCGTCGATGGCGAAGCGACCTTTGCCCGGCCCGAAAACTGATCGGCTACCGCGATGGTGACACGTCCGTTTGGCCGGACGTCCCGGACAGTCGGATGGCGGCACTCACCACAAGCCACCCGGATACCTTGTCGAAAGTGATCGGGTGATGCTGTGTCGGCCCCGAAAACGGCCCGCACCAGAGCCGCAAAAAAGGAGGGTCCCGACCGTTCGGGACCCTCCACCACCCACGCGTTCCTCGCTCCGCGTGTAGATATGTCGGGCCCGTCCATCCTGGTCAGGCGTGGCAAAACAGGTACTCCAAGCCGCGCCATGGCGCAAAGAAATAGCCAGAATAATTCGAGCAAAATGCAAACGGCCCGCCATTTCCGGCGGGCCGTGACATGGCAGACAGGCCGGTTTTTCAGCCGTAGACGCTTTCCTTGCCGAAATGCTTGGTCAGCATGTAATAGACCACGGCGCGATACTTGTTGCGCTCGGATTTGCCATAGGTCTCGACCACGCTGGCAATCGCGGCGTCCAGATCGGCGCTGTCGGCCAGGCCGAGCTTTTTCATCAGGAAGTTCTGTTTCACGGTCTCCAGTTCGCCGGGCTGGCTTGCTGCAACGGTCGAGGCGTCCGCGTCATAGATCGACGGGCCGCAGCCGATGGTGACCTTGGTCAGCAGCGCCATATCCGGCTCCATCCCGCATTTGTTGCGCAGATCGTCAGCGTATTGTGCGATCAGATCGTCTCTTTTGCCCATGTGTTGGTTTCTCCCTGTTTCAAATGTATCCGTGGTCGTCCTGGCTGCCCCCGGGCGACCAAGCTCCCCGGAAGGTTACCCGAGAGCCTGCTGTGTCAAAAGATAAAACTTGGCGGGAAAGATGATGCGCCGTCCGATACACCCGTCATGCTGACCTCAATGCCGAAACATGGCCTTCGCGGATCACATCGGGATCATGGGCCTTGCGGGCAAAGACCTCTCGCAGCATCGGCTCGAAATGCTCGATCGGCAGGGTGTCGTAGTCGGGGTCAAAGCTGGATTGATCCCACCGCTCACAAAACTCGGCACAGCTGTCAAAGCACGGGTGATCGCGGAATTGGTCGCGCGCGTTGCGATCCCATCCGTAGTGGTGCGCGTAGTAGAGCATCTGGAAAATGCCGTGATGTTCCACGACCCAGGCCACGTCCCATCGCACGAAAGGCCGGATCACCTCGGCCGACATGCGGTCATGGTTCTGCGGCGCCAGCCCGTCGCCGATATCATGGCAAAGCGCCGCCACGATCCAGTCGATGTCCGCCCCATCCCGTTCGGCGCGGGTGGCCGATTGCAGCCCGTGGTCCAGGCGCGTGATCCGGTAGCCTTCCAGGGTCACGTCGGCCTGCCGGCGCAATTCGTCCAGCACCCGGTCCGCGGTCAGGCGCAGGAATGGTTTTTCCAGCTGCTCGAGCAGCTCGTACTCTTCCCTGGTGCCGTCCTTCATCTGCGTGAAAGAAACCGTCTGCGCCATCGCCGCCCCTCCTGGATTTTCACGCCCAGTTTAGGAGGATTCAATCGATTCCCTGCAAGTCTTCTCGTCGATCGGCCGGTCACGCGCCGGGCCATGCCCGGTCGGATCGCAGGCCCCTCCGGCGTCAGCCCCCGGCCGCGACGACCGCGCGCAACTCGTCCAGCGCGTAGGCCCCCGGTTTCACCCCGTCCCGCGCCATGCGCGCGCCGATGCGCGTCAGCGCGGCATTGACCGGTGTCGGCACGCCATGCAGGCGACCCAGCAGCGTGATTTCCCCGTTGAGGAAATCCGTCTCGACGCTGCCTGCGCCGCGCAAGAGGCTCTGGACGGTGGAACCGCCCACGCGTTCCACGCCCGGCAGGGCATCGACCGGGCGGATCAGCTCGGCCCGCCGGGGGTCCTCCATGCCGACGTCATCCCATGCGATCCCCGCCGCGCGATAGACCGCTTCCGCCTCGGCCCGCACCGCGCGGCCCAACGCGCCCGTGTCGGCCTGGGACCCCAGCGCGGCCTTCAGCACGTTCATCAGGTTCAACAGAAGCTTGCCATGCTTGCTCCCCATCACGTCCGGCCGCGGGAAACAGGCGATCCCGGCCCGGTCCAGCACCGCGGCCAGCGCCGCGTCATCGGCATCGACCCCGCCGGGGTAGCGGCCCAGATCGAAGATCCCCAGCTTCGGCTCGGTGAAGACGGCGACCTCGCCCGGCGTCAGGTAAAGCGCGGGCATCATTACCGTGATGCCATGCACGTTGGGGAACATACGCAGCGCCGCGCGCTCGTTCGCGACACCATTTTGCGCGCAGAAGATCGGCTGATCCCGCACGCCCGCCGCGCGCAGCGCCATCAGCGCGGCCTCGGTGTCCTGCCCCTTCATGCACAGGATCACGGCATCGTCGGCGCGCCAATCCACCTCGCCCGGATGCGCCACCACCGGCAGTGGAACGGTCTCGTCCCGCCCCGGAGCGCGCAGGCGCAGGCCCCGCTCACGCACGGCGTCCAGCATCGCGCCACGTGCGATGCCCACGACCTCGGCCCCCGATGAGAAAAGGGCCGCCGCAGTCACCCCTCCGACCGCGCCGACCCCGTAGACGATCACTCGCATGCGGCGTCAGTACCGATAATGCTCGGGCTTGAACGGGCCCTCTTGCGAGACACCGATGTAATCGGCCTGTTCCTTGTTCAGCTGAGTCAGTTTCACGCCGATCTTTTTCAGATGTAGGCGCGCGACCTTTTCATCCAGAACCTTGGGCAGGATATAGACCTCGTTGCCATATTCCTCGCCGCGGGTGAACAACTCGATCTGCGCGAGCACCTGGTTGGTGAAGGATGCCGACATCACGAAAGACGGGTGGCCGGTGGCATTGCCGAGGTTCAGCAAACGGCCTTCGGACAGCAGGATCAGACGATTGCCGTTCGGCATCTCGATCATGTCCACCTGTTCCTTGATGTTGGTCCATTTGTGGTTCTTGAGCGCCGCGACCTGGATCTCGTTGTCGAAATGGCCGATATTGCCGACGATCGCCATGTCCTTCATCTCGCGCATGTGCTCGATGCGGATCACGTCCTTGTTGCCGGTGGTGGTGATGAAGATATCCGCGTCCGCGACCACGTCTTCGATCAGCACGACCTCGTAGCCGTCCATGGCGGCCTGAAGCGCGCAGATCGGATCGGCCTCGGTCACCTTCACGCGGGCACCGGCCCCGCGCAGGGACGCGGCCGACCCCTTGCCCACATCGCCATAGCCCAGAACCACGGCGACCTTGCCGGCCATCATGGTGTCGGTGGCCCGCCGGATGCCGTCGACCAGCGATTCCTTGCAGCCGTACTTGTTGTCGAATTTCGACTTGGTGACGCTGTCGTTCACGTTGATCGCGGGGAACGGCAACAGGCCTTTCTTTTGCAGATCATACAGGCGATGCACACCGGTGGTGGTTTCCTCGGACACGCCCCTGATCGCGTCGCGGGTCTTGGTGAACCAGCCCGGGCTTGCGGCCATGCGCTTGGCGATCTGCTTCTTGATGACCTCTTCTTCCTCGGATTGGGGCACGGGGATGATCTCTTCGCCGGCCTCGGCGCGCGCGCCCAACAGCACATACAATGTTGCGTCGCCGCCATCGTCGAGGATCATGTTCGCGCCTTCGGGGAACATGAAGGATTTGTCGAGGTAATCCCAATGCTCTTCCAGGGTCTGACCCTTGACCGCAAAAACCGGGATGCCCGCCTTGGCGATGGCCGCCGCCGCGTGATCCTGCGTGGAAAAGATGTTGCACGACGCCCAGCGCACATCGGCGCCCAGCTCCACCAGCGTTTCGATCAGAACCGCGGTCTGGATCGTCATGTGGAGGCTGCCCACGATACGGGCGCCCTTCAACGGCTTGGAAGTCCCGAATTCCTCGCGCAGGGCCATCAGCCCCGGCATTTCGGTTTCTGCAATATCCAGTTCCTTGCGGCCAAATTCGGCCAGCGCGATGTCTTTGACGATGTAATCGGTCACGGTTGATCCCTCGGGTCACAATCTATGGGTTGCGCGCCACATAGCACCCGCTCCGCGGCGCGGCAATGCAACGCGCCGGAAAGGAAATCCATTCGACCGTATCGGCCCCGCGCCCGCCGCATGCGCGGCACCGGGCCAGCCGTCACCCCTTGCCGCCGCTCTTCTGGCCAGGCGTCTGTTTTGGCGGGGCCGGCGTGTTCACGTTACCCGGCCCCGGTGTTCCGTCACCGTCTTCGGACATCTTCAACCTCCCGTTTTCAAGCGGCGCAAGAAGCCTGGCCCAACCCGAACCGATTCGCGAAATGACCCTGTTTCTCTGTTTCCAAAAATATCCCGGGGGTTTGGGGGCTGGCCCCCGATCCGACAGATGCTAAACCATACCGTGCCGGAGGTTTCGTCATGCCCAAATCCACCCCTCGCGCCTGGCAAAGGATGCTGTCCGGCCGCCGCCTGGACCTGCTCGATCCCACGCCCATGGATATCGAGATCGAAGATATCGCCCACGGCCTGGCCTTTGTGGCGCGCTGGAACGGACAGACACGCGGTGATTTCGCCTATTCGGTCGCCGAACACTCGCTGCTGGTCGAAACCATCTGCGTCCGGCTCAAACCGGACTGGCCTGCGAAATGGCGGCTGGCGGCCTTGCTCCACGATGCGCCCGAATACGTGATCGGCGACATGATATCGCCGGTCAAGGCTGCGGTCGGGCCCGGATACGGTGCGCTGGACGACCGCCTGATGGCGGCGATCCATCTGCGCTTTGGCCTGCCTGCCGAAATCCCGAAACCCGTCAAGGCGCTGATCAAGAAGGCCGACAAGGTTTCTGCCTGGCTTGAAGCGACCCAACTGGCCGGCTTCGATCCCGCCGAAGCCGACCGTTTCTTTGGGCGTCCCGATCCGGCGCTGACAGACGGTCTGACCCTGCTCCTGCGTCCACCGCTGGAGGCGCGCGCGGCGTTCACGGATCGCCACCGGTTCCTGCTCGAGGCGCATGATGGCTGAGGTGACGGTGGCGGTGCGCCGGGCCGCGCCCTATGACACCCGCGCCATGGCGGGTCTCTTGAACCGGATCATCGCCACCGGCGGCACCACGGCGATGAC
>Ga0102941_1001040_pt1 | contig 13052 bp, 14 predicted proteins | sample SalPonR2_C_D2_MG_FD_79281 | JGI IMG/M metagenome (GOLD analysis project Ga0102941, IMG submission 79281) | Salt pond soil microbial communities from South San Francisco under conditions of wetland restoration - Salt Pond MetaG R2_C_D2_MG | ecosystem: Environmental > Aquatic > Marine > Intertidal... | reverse complement strand
TCGGAACTCTCTTCTATTCAACCAAGGAGTATTACACTATCAAAAGCTCAATGTCGCTACTGCTAAAATTAATAAAAGAAGAAAAAAAGAAGCAGGACGAACCCTTCAACATCCTGGAACCAACCTAGAGCCATGTCAATGGTGAGATGCCCTTTGCGAGTCATCAGATGAGTCATCCGTGATTGAGTTGTTGATCAGATACGACTCGATTTTTCGAACAACTCATCCCAAAGCATTCGGGGCTACACGACACGTCATGGATGACACTACACTAGTTGAAAGTATGGTGTCTCTACCAAAAGGTAAAAGCGTAGATAACGTATTGCTTTTGCCGTGATGGTTCATATATCTCGTGGTATAAATGATCCGGACTTTGAAAAATGCGGACAGCATGCCTGTTATTTTTTGGGGACTATCGGGTCTATTAATCACTCTTCGCATATGCTAGGTGAGAACCAGGCCACAGGATTGATATTGATGATCAAACATGACTGTCTGACTTCCAAAAATCAACCAGTATTTGCCATCGACAAATTAATTCGAAATGTCTTTTTTCTGAATCATCGTCTCTTTTTTCTGTTTTGAGAACTGTTTAATCTCGTACTCTCTTCTGCATGCCGCTGATCTGTCGGGGTGCTCCTCTACAAACACCAGTGTTTCAGGTTTGTGAGCCCGGAAGTATTTGGCCCCGTCCCCCACGCTGTGCTGATGCCAGCGCCTGATCACATGATTCGTGCTCCCGGTATACAAGCTACCGTTGACGCATCGGATAATGTATGTGAACCAGGATTGTTCCAACACAAATTGCTATTTAATGCTTATTAATGGTTTGGAGCTTCCACATTAGTGTAAGGGTTGACTATAGCCGGGGATTTGCACAGACTTTTTTATGATATTTTTCCTTAATCGTTCCTGTATTTATCCGCCAGGCCCTTCAAAAAGTAACGAAGCAGCTGGTCGCCGCAAGGACGGTAGTTGCGATGGTCATCAGCACGGAAAAGTGCGCTTAACTCCGTTTTGGACACTTCGAAACCACTTACTTTCAACAGGTCGATAATCTCTTCTTCCCGGAGCTTGAAGGCTACGCGAAGCTTTTTCAGAACAGTATTATTGGTCACGGGGATTTCAACGGGGCGTGGCTTTACATTTTTCTGCTTTCCGCGCCTTTGAATAATTAGTCCATCAAGGAAATGGGATGATAATTCGTGGCTGACATCTTTCACCATAACCTTTCCGTCAATACGTTTTTCCGTCTCTTTCTCATCGGCAAAGATCATTTCCACCTCGCTGCGATCCGGTTCATATCCACCCAGCTTGCAAATTTGTGCTATTTGAGGTTTGTTCAGATCGAGTGTGTAGCTTATACTTTTCAGGACGTCATCATTTCTCATACGTAGGATTCGTATTTAAACGGGTTCTATTTCTGTTTGAACCTAAAATAAGAAACAAAGCGTCGAAACGCGGGAAAGAATCTCTCAAATTCAAATAGAGACTGCGGCATGCTACATGATGCCCGTAATTGTGTAATTACTCGACATGTTCCTCCAGAAAACGTATCTTAATAAATGACTTTATAGCATTTACTTACCCTTATTTGTCTGCCAGAAATAATTCAAATTCATTTAATTTAAGGACCTGACATTATGCCAATGAATGTTTCTCAAATTGTCGATAAACAAATCAAACAGTGGGATCGCATCGATTCCATGGTAACGTCTGGTGATAAAACAGCCCCATTTTTTCCGCTCATCACCATTTCCAGGGAATTTGGGGCGCATGGAGCTGCCCTTGCTGAACGTATCGGGAAGACCACCGGGTTCAATGTCTGGGACAAGGAACTCCTTGGTAAAATTGCGGAAGATCTCGGTAGCGACCAGAAACTACTTGAAACGCTGGATGAACGGCGTAAGCAGGATATTGAGGATGTCGCATCAGCATTTATCGGAAAGGTTCATACCAACGTGAGCTATTTGCGATCACTGATCCGGGTTGTAAAAACAATCGAGGAGCATGGCCGGGGAATTATCGTGGGACGCGGAGCACACTACATCTGCGAAGCACACAATAATCTGAATATAAGGCTGGTTCGTCCTTTCAGCTCTCGTGTGGAACACATCGCAAGTAAGCTGCAGAAACCGGTAGCCGAGGCGCGTGAAATCGTCAGAAAAAAAGATGAAGAGCGCCGAGAGTTTATTAAACGGTTTTTTTATAAAGATCTTACCAACGCATCTGATTACGACTTGGTTATCAACACAGATACCTTTACTCTCGAACAGGCCGAATCAATGGTTGCCAGCGCATATAAAATGAAAGCCGGTCATTCTATTATGGATGATTCCACCAAATAGGAAAAGGCTTTGAAATACCCATCAGCTGTTTGTTGTTACCGGCCGATGGGTGTCCCTACCCCGTCGGCCCGCACATAAAGCTTGACGACGGGCGGTAATGCCAGGCCCTCTGGGATAAAAGATTAATTGAATTCACGCATAAAACAGGTGGCGTGTAAGGTTAAAAATAAATATTTTTTCCGGCCATTGGAACTGTCGGATGATCCGATTAGTTTTGAGGCAAATTCTAAGCATAATGATCAAAGATAATCACACCCTTACGGTTGTTCTGCTGTCGACAATGTTATTCTTTACATTTTCGATGGTGCACGAATTCGACTGGCTGTTGCCATCTTCACCGGTTGCCACAACTGCCGTGTCGTCTGGCATAGCCGAAGAGATCGGGTGTGAAGATGAAATTGAGCATGAAATTGGCTACGTAATACTCTCATTTTCGAATGAAAGAGATATCGATTTATCTCCGCCAGTGAAGCGTCTTTTCATTGCGAGGGTACTCACTCCTCCGCCGGATATTAGCTGAATCCCCTTCCCTCTTTCCGCTATCCATCTAAATACAATGGATGTACGGGCTCTGCTCATTTTCCGACCGCCACATATTTGCTGCAGCTTGTTGGAAACGAGTGCACCGCGCACACAAATTTGTATGCAGAATAATAGATGTTCTGCCTGATGGCTCTCATATAACTCAAAAAATCAATTTTAAGGACATGAAGAATTTAATATCATTAAAAGTAGTATCATTTTTAGTAATTTATGCATTTGCTATATCAGCGTGCACCAGTAATGAAACCAGCCCTGAAATGAACGACGAATCAGCACTTGTCAGCGACGTTGTAACCAGCGACGCACAGGCAAGCTTAACCCCCGACCAAATACTCCAGGGGATGAAAGATGGAAACGAACGTTTTGTCAACAATAACCTCACTCAAAGAGACTACAAAGCCCAGGTTCAGGCTACATCCGGCGGTCAGTATCCTGAAGCAGTTATCATATCATGCATCGACAGCCGGGTACCGGTTGAGCAGGTATTCGATAAAGGTGTTGGTGATGTGTTCGTTGCCCGGGTTGCCGGAAACTTTGTAAACGAGGACATCCTCGGCAGCACCGAGTTTGGAACAGCCGTTGCAGGATCCAAAGTGGTCATTGTAATGGGTCACTCCAGCTGTGGCGCCGTAAAGGCAGCTATTGACGATGTCGAGATGGGCAACATTACAGCGATGCTTTCCAAAATAAAGCCCGCTGTTGAAATGACATCCGACTATGATGGTGAGCAAAATGTTGGCAATAGTGAGTACGTCACGGAAGTTGTAAAAAATAACGTGCGCCACACCATCGCTGACATGCGTGACAACAGCTCAATTATAGCTGATCTCGAGCGCAATGGCGATGTGGTGATAGCCGGTGCATTTTACGATCTCGAAACGGGTAGAGTAACATTCCTTGACCAGGAATAAAGATTACCAATGACATAATGTTAAAAAAGGGAGCCTGTGCGCTCCCTTTTTTATTTTTAACAGCCGGCAACTTACGCTTACCTGCCCGCATATGCCCCTGTGATATTCCAACTCCTTTAGCAATTGGCGATCCCGGATACAGGGAAACGAGTTCTGAGCCTCTGTTGTTCAAATAGCTATCTGCTCTCAACTTCATAAAAAAGATCATTCACAATCATGAATATTGCATTCTTCAGCACCAAGTCCTACGACCGCACACATTTTGAGTCCGAAATAGCTGAGTCGGAACACTCCATCACATTTTTTGAGGATGCACTGAACATGCAAACAGCAAAACTGGTGTCGGGCTATGATGCCGTTTGTATTTTTGTAAATAACCCGATGAAGGAAGAGCTCATCGCGAAAATTGCAGAGCTTGGGATTGGGGTTATCGCCCTCAGGTCGGCCGGTTTCAATCACGTTGACCTGGAAGCGTGCAAAAAGCATGGGGTAACTGTTTACCGTGTACCCGCGTACTCGCCGGAGGCTGTGGCCGAGCACACCGTTGCCCTAATTTTAACGCTGAACCGCAAAACACATAAGGCCTATAACAGGGTTCGTGAAAATAACTACTCACTTGAGGGGCTCACAGGGTTCAACCTTCACGGAAAAACAGTTGGAGTGATCGGTACCGGAACCATTGGAACGGCATTCTGCAAAATCATGAAGGGGTTCGGCTGCGACATTCTTGCATTCGATCCGTACGAAAATGAGACGGTTAAATCGATGGGCGGTACCTATGTCGATTTTGATGAACTTGTTCAAAAGTCCGATATCATTTCAGTACACTGCCCGCTTATGCCGCAAACCCGACATATCATTGACGGGGAATCCATCAAAAAAATGAAGGATGGTGTGATGATCATCAACACCAGCCGGGGTGCGCTAATAGACACAACGTCTGTAATTAACGGGTTGAAAGAAAAGAAAATCGGGTTCCTGGGGATCGACGTGTATGAACAGGAAGACGATCTGTTTTTTAAAGACCTTTCAGGAGAAGTTATACAGGATGATGAAATTGCCCGGCTGATGACATTCCCAAATGTTCTAATTACCGGTCACCAGGCGTTTTTGACGGAAGAGGCTCTTCAGCAAATCACAGACACGACCATCCAGAATCTCTCAGGTCACGAGCAGGGCAAGAATGTCGAAACCGAAGTGACGGCAGAAAAAAATATTTCTTAGTATTCGTCTCATATACAGTTTACGGGCTGACTAACGTCTGACCATGCCCGGATTCAAATAACAACAATCTTTTCAATCGTAAATTTGCGCCATGTCAATGACGTGATGCCGTTATAAAGACATCGGATGACTACACGTCTTTTCATGGATAACACCACACTAGCCGCAATTATATACAATATCGGCGGTTCCGGAAGCGAAAAGGAGATTTGTTGATATCAGCACTACCATAATCAGCAGATATGCCACAGGGAACAGCCACCTGCAAATTTTGAGCAGGTCGAAACTGCTCTGATCTCTCTTTTCCAGGTTGTGGTTTACAGTAGCCACAATAATGCCAAACAAAATGAATAAATACCCAAACATGATTACGTATTCAATAAATGTGTTGTACGGCAGCCTGGGCAAAATAGATGCTGAGTAAAAATTGAATGCAACCACGGTAAGCATCAGAGAAAATCCAATGCCGATCTGAGTCCCAAAATCGCGAATCCAGAATATCGTAAATGATGCCAAAATGATGAGGAACAGTGGCAAAAGCACCTGCCAGATAAAATAGCCGCTGATTCGTTTCGCGTGCACCTCAAACACGGCCTTCGAGTATATTCCATATTCATCATCCCCGGTATTCAGGGCGTCAGGCTGTCCGTACAGCGAAGTATCCGTGTAAACATTGATCCCCGTCAGATTCCAGTCCTTGCCAAGTGTTGCGTCAAGAGCATTACAGGAATCAGATGTATCCGGATATAGGGTTAACGTGTTGAACTTCAGGAAGTTTTGATCGTAAGAAAACGGCTCTATTTCAACAACAAACTTTTTATAGTCGAAAGGGAATTTTCTGAAATTCATTTCAGTGTGAAAAACACCGAAAAATCGCTCTTCATACGTGACCGTGCCGTCAGGCTTTATTGACACCTGAAAATGCTGTGTGTCCTGCTTACCCTGGATATTGACGAATTCAAAGGCCGGAACCCAGACATTAGATTTAATCAAATCCGAGGCTTTATCATTTTCGAAAATCAAAGGTGTATCAGCTGTTTGCGGATCAAAACTTAACCGCTCATCAAACCATTCAAACTCAAGATAGCCATCAATTTGATACGTCTCTTCTACTGAATTAACATTGTAAATCTTGTTGATGTACAGGTTTGCATCTACTTCTACAAGCGTATCCGGTGGTGAAATGTATCCCAGATCCTGACGATCAAAACTCTGAGCGTTTGAAGTAACGCCTAATAAAATCAGAAGAGCTATTACCGAATTACGAACCTGTGAAACACTTAATTTCGGCAGCGTTACCGGGGATAGACTATAGTTGTCGGACGAGTGAGAGCAACGGAGAATTTTCATAGGATTAATAGAATCGTCAGTTAACAGGTAGCGTCTCACCCCTTGAACACGGACAGGGCGAACTATTCATTTTCAATGCATTGCGGGAACCTCGTTTGAGGGACAAACTTTAATAATTTTGACATGATGCAGAAACTGCCGTTAATATCAAAGTTTCCCCGTAAAAATTATGCAATCATTTATACGAACTGGCAGATACCAATTGAATAAATGATGTATAGGATTGCTGAGGAAGTGATGAAAATCCGCTCAGAATAAGAAAATGGATTCTTTGCCAATGTCTGCTTCTGACACAGAGATTGCCATTTACCCTCTCAACCGTATCACCCGGCACATACGTTTCAGTAGCGGTGTTGCCGGATTACAACCAATTCTTACGCTTAAAGAACAAGAGTGTAAAAATAGATGAGAGAATCATCAGAACAATAGCAAACGGGTATCCCCAGATTTCATCCAGTTCGGGCATAAACTCAAAGTTCATCCCGTACATGCTGGCTATTAAGGTGGGAGGGAGAAATATCACGGTAACCACTGTAAAAATCTTGATGATACGGTTCTGTTCCATATCAACCAGCCCGAGAAATGTATTCTGCATAAACTCCAGCCGTTCAAAGTTGAAGCTGGTGTGGTCAAGCAGAGAACTCACGTCCTGGATCATAACCTGCATCATCTGATAGTTTTCCCTGGAGAAGAACCTGCTTTTCAGGCTGGCAGAAAGAATGCGTTGCTTCTCAACGATATTTTCCCGGATTGCAATAGTTGATTCCTGGAAGGCCGAAATTTGCAGCAGCAGCTCCCGTTCCGGATCATTATCCTTAACCAGATCCTTACTGATTTTTGTGATTTGATCCGTGATGTTTTCTATATGGTCAGCATCAAAATCGATCCGGATTTCAAGAATCATCAGAAAAATATCGATCCCGTTTTCGGGCTTGATCATCCGGATTTTATGATACGTGTCGGTAAATGTTTTGTACTCGTAGGCACGCTGTGTAACCAGAATGCTGCCTTTCAGGATAAATGAAACCGGATCATTGGAGTGGCTTCCATTTTCAAGTCGCAGAAAATTCATGTTGATGCCTATTTCGGACTCCGATTCAGAAAACTTAGAGCTCGATTCGATCTCTTCACTTTCCTGCGGTGTAAACAGCTCTATGCCAAACGTTTTTTCGACCTCCTTTTTCTCTTCTTCTGTCGGGTTAATCAGATCGATCCAAATGACACCTTCGTCTTCAATAATCTGTCCTGTTTCAACTTTGAACTGACCTTGCTTGCTCCTAACGTATTTGATCAAAATGTTGGTTTTTTCCGCCTATTCTTTGTTCTGGCTTGTGTGCGCTATATATAAAGTGATTCCTGCCTGAGCAGCTAAAAATCAAACAGCTCTCCAAGCAGACTCTTTTTCTTTCGTTTATAATTAGTTTCTTTATAGCTGTATTTTCTGTCACGACTACCGCTATCCTGGTAATTGCTTGTGCCTGACGCTGATCGGTCAATGATTTTATCAAGTTCTCCACGGTCGAGCCAGACACCCCGACATTCAGGGCAGTAATCAATTTCAACACCGCTGCGATCAGCCATAACAAGATTTACGTCACAATTGGGGCATTTCATATATTTCCAAAATTAAATTGATGTGTACCGTTTTAACGGTGGTTAAAAGGCTTTGCAGTATCTATCTGTCGGTTGGTTTTTCCGGCTGATGGGTATCCATAACCCGTCAGCCCTCAAAAAAAGTCTACAGACAGGCAGTAATGCAAGCCATTGTTTAATTTACCAAAAAGAATATAATTGTTATGTAACCGTATGATAATAATTTTCGCGTTTCAAACTGTCAATTATAGCCACAGCTTATAAACAACCGCCATGACTGTTTAACTGTCGCCTACCTGGATAGACATAGATGTTTTTCTGTGATTTACAGAGCTTTTGCGGCTGACGCACTCTTCCTATTCATCGAGTGCCATTCATAATAGTGCTTACTCCTGCCCTGTAAGCGCCTTAAAATCCCTGCCGGTGGGCTGCTGGAAAATATTCAGCCCAAATTCCGGGGCGATGGCAAGCAGGTGATCAAATATATCGGACTGGATTCCTTCATACTCTGCCCAAACGGTGGTATCAACGAACACATACACCTGCAGGGGCAATCCTTTTTCAGTAGGTTCAAGCTGCCGCACGAGCATGGTAAGATCTTTTTTGGAGTTTGGATGCTTCTTCAGGTACTCGATAATATACGCGCGGAAAGTACCCACATTCGTAAGCCATCGGCCATTCGTAAGCGTACTTGAGCTTGTTTTCAGATGCTCGCTGTTATAGTCGTGCACCTCTTTCATCTTTCCATTGATATAACCTTTTAGAAGGTGAGATTCCCGGAGCCTCTCAATTTCCCTGTATGTCAAAAACCTGACAGATGAAATATCAATATTAACGGACCGCATAATGCGCCGGCCGCCCGTATCTTTCATCCCGCGCCAGTTCCGGAAACTATGCTCCAGAAATTTATGGGTAGGAATTACGGAGATCGTCTTATCAAAATTCTGAACCAATACAGTATTCAGGGCAATATCAATTACATCACCATCAGCGCCGAACTGCGGCATTTCAATCCAGTCGCCAACACGAATCAAATCGTTTTTAGTCAGCTGAACGCTGGCCACCAGGGAGAGCAGCGTATCCCGGAACAGCAAGAGGATAACCGCCATAGCGGCACCAATACCGGTGAGAAAATACCACGGTGATTTGTCGGCCAGGCTGGAAACGATAAAGAGACCTGCAAACACATAGACGATCACTTTGCCAAGCTGTATGTAGCTTTTGATGGGCGCCTTGTCCGGCCCGGCGTTCATCAGGTAAAGTGTGTGAGCCGATGACAGTAGTGCATCGAGCACCCGTGCTCCCACAAGAACCATTGTGGCTGCAGTAAGCCGGATTATAAAATTTGTAATCTCATCCTGAAATTCGGGAACCAGGTTGAGCCCGTTATAGATTATCACCAGCGGAATTATAAACAGCGCCCGCTGAGGGAGTTTGTGCTTCAGAATTACTGCGTACCATTCGGATGCGGTTTTCTCATCAAGTTTGTGCAGCAGCCTGATAATCCAGAACCGAATAATCAAATGCACGATCGCCGATATCGAAAAAACGATAAAAAGGCCAACCATCGGCACTGTGTATTCACCCCTGAGCGACTCAGGAAGCATATTTACGATAGAATTTACAAGCTCCTGCTGCCTTACAGAAGCTGTAAATGTAAATCCGCGTGTCAATTGAAAAGTAATTGTAAAAAACAGATCTGATAAAATTGAAACCATCCGGGTGTAGTCGTTTCTTTTAAAATCGAATTTAAGAAGTCATAAAGGTAAAGAGAATTTTCTCCTGTTTACGAAAAAGTTCGACCTCCCTTTTTCCAATTTCAGCCATAGTAAAGCATCAATTAGAATTGTTCATTTTATTCATTTACATTCGGAATACATAAAGCTTTATTCCACCTACAATCAAAAATCGGGAGGTTTGTATGAATATTTCAAAACACAAGATTGATTCAGAACACGCAGAGTTTGATGAAGTTGACAAAACAAGCGGAGCATTTAATACCGGACTGCCTGATACAATTGTCGTTCACTATACAGCGGGTCCTTCTGTGTCTTCTGCCGTTAACACGTTTAAAGATTCATCAGTGGAGGCATCGGCACATGTAGTTGTTGATTATGACGGTGCTATTACACAGCTCATTCCATTCAATAAAATCGGGTGGCATGCCGGTGAATCTGCCTGGTTAGACCGAACTGACCTGAACAACTACTCAATCGGAATAGAGATTGTCAATGCCGGCCGACTGGACAAATCAGGTTCGGTTTGGCGATCGTGGTTCGGAAAAAAGTACGAAGAGGACGATGTTATTCAGGCTGTTCACCGTAATGAAGATCATGCATCGTGGTGGCACGTCTACACCGAACAGCAGATAACTGCCGTTTATGAGCTCTGCAGGCAACTCATGAGCACCTATAACATCAAACATATCCTGGGACATGAAGAGATTTCACCCGGCCGGAAATCTGATCCCGGCCCCGCGTTTCCGCTTGATAAACTCAGAAACCGCCTGCTTCACTCCAACCGGAAAGACCAGCATGAGCATGAAGAGGACTGGAAAACAGGTGTTGTAACTGCATCAGCCCTGAATATCCGGTCAGGGCCAACCGCTTCAAGTGGAACAATTTCAAACCCGCTGTCCAGAAATACCAAAGTTTCTATTTTGAAAGAGCAAAACGGTTGGTATAATGTGGAGGTAAAAATACGCGGCTGGGTTTCGAAAAACTACATCCATGAAACGGAATGAGCAGATCACCATCTCACCTTACCGGTGGAATTGTTTGGAAAAATATATCAGGCCATCAGCATATTGCTGTCATACCTGATGAGAACAACCCGGGATTCTGGAAACTTCCCGTTGTGAGGCAGGACCCCTACAAACTTGCAAACTCTGATCCTTTTGAAGAGATAGCCTTGCTGGCCGGCGCAGAGGTAAAAGATCCTGTCTCGGCTGATACCGTTTTCTATCCAGACAATGATCCGCCAGAATACGCTATCTTCTGGCACCTCAGGGTGAAACCAAATTCAGATAAGCTCTCCTCGTCCAAAAAAAAAGAGGCGAAATGGGTATCACCCGCAGGTGCAGTGAAACTGCTTGCCAGGGAATCGGAGAAGAATCTGATCCGGTCATCGGAACTCCCCTCTGATTATTACGACACGGCCGGCGGTAATATCACACTTCGTTACAGCTACAGCAGCAGCAAGAGCCATATGTTTAATTCAGATGCGTTTCAACGCCTTGAAGGTGATCTGAGAGCTCAAAGTGCCATTCTTCAATATAGAATCAGCCAGAACACCCTCGAGGATGGCAGTGTACCGGCCTGGGGCGAGCAGGCAGGCGCGCTTATTAACATGGCATATGAACAGATGAAGCGCGGCAAGCTCGACCAGGCCTGGAAAAGCCTGCATGCTTCGGTGCGCCTTTCCATCTTCGGCATGAGCCAGAGTGAGCTCAATGATATGTCTAAGCGTCTCAGACAGGAAGCAACCAACCTCAATGAGTGGCGAAAAACAGCTGTTTACAGGCTGCTTGGCGAATTCGAACAATCCGACAGGCAGGTATCGGCTTCTTCCCTCTATATTGCTGCAGAAATAAGAGATGAACATTTTCATAATATCTATTACAAAAACCGCCTCACTAAAACGGTCATTAACACCCTTCTTTTGCTGTTAACAGTAACCGTGAGCTGTATTTTTATCTACATGGCTTACATTACGTACTCATTTCCCGTTCCGCTCATTTCCTTTCCAGGTGAAACCCGGCTTCTGCAAACACTGCCTACGCTGACAGGCGTGATGCTTTTTGGTCTTTTTGGCGGTGTGATGAGTTCCCTTTTCAGAGTCAGAAAAACGTCCGACTCCCTGAAAAATCCTGAGCTGATCAGCTCTTATTTTTTCACAACAATCCGTGTTTTTACCGGCGGCGCTGCTGCAATTGCAATCTTCTTTTTCCTTGAATCTGAATTCCACAACCTGGTCTTACCGGAACTGAAGCTTCAGCCGGCAAGTGGCACCACCTATTTCGTCATATCTTTTGTCTGTGGTTTTTCTGAGCGACTGCTGATGCGTGCGGTCTCATCATTCTCTGAAAAGTAAAAAATCCTCTCTTTCTGGTATTGCCAGGACCTCAGCTAAGGCTGCCTATCCGGTCTCAATTGAAAAATTCGAGAGTAAGATTCGGTAGTAAAGATGGGTAGTGAGACTCATCATTTATTTATCTATAGTGAAAGTAGATAGTGCTCGTTAATAATTGCATACACAATTTTTACCAGAGAAGGAATCCGGTCAAATGATTCACACGTCGCTCGCTTTTCTTACCCAGCAGATCAACGATTATCTGAAACTTATGACAGATGATTCTGAGACTGACCGGATATTCCTGACCAGCGTGGCGACTGAGAGCTCCGGAGTTATGATTCCCGACAGCTCACTTGGTTTATCTCTTATTAATATTGAGGAAGAGCGCTTCTTCAAGGATCAAACCACATCCATTGTCAATCGTGAGGGAGTAACAGAGCAGAGAAACCCCGAGGTGAAGCTTAATCTCTACGTATTGATCTCTGCAAATTTTCAGGACAAAAAAGATCCTGATCCTACTGATGATTATGTGGAGGGGCTGAAGCAACTCTCCTATGTGATCTCTTTTTTTCAGTCCAAGAATGTCTTTACACCAGACAACTCTCCGGCTATGACAGGGATCGATCCTGAATTGAGAAAATTAGTAGTTGAGCTCTACTCCTACTCTTTTGAACAACTTTACAATTTCTGGAGTGTGGTGGGCGCAAAATATCTGCCGTCAGTTTTATATCGCATTCGTATGATTCGCTTCCAGGAAGGCGCGGTGAAATCAACAGCGCTTCCGATTGAAAAGATTGGCATCAACAGTCACGGAGCGAGAAATGGTTAACATCAACTATACAAGGCTTTTTAATCTGCGTATGACGCACGATTATTTTGATGATCGCATGCCTCGCGGGCTAACCATCAGACCTACAGCTCAGACCCTGCACCGTTTTACGGGGTCAAAAATGCTGTTCAAGTCAATACCATCAGGCCTTACTGTACTTTACAGGGCTGAAGCCGATGG
>Ga0102941_1001037_pt1 | contig 13064 bp, 10 predicted proteins | sample SalPonR2_C_D2_MG_FD_79281 | JGI IMG/M metagenome (GOLD analysis project Ga0102941, IMG submission 79281) | Salt pond soil microbial communities from South San Francisco under conditions of wetland restoration - Salt Pond MetaG R2_C_D2_MG | ecosystem: Environmental > Aquatic > Marine > Intertidal... | reverse complement strand
TGCCACCCACACCAACGCGCACGAAAACGCATCCGCTGCTGTCGACATACTGATCGGCGGTATAGCTTGGCGGGGGCGTCTCGGATGGCACGCCCTGCGCCCACACCGCGGTCGTCGCACCGATGGCCGTCACAGCACCCAGAGCCGCGCAAAGGACCAGTCGCGTCACACCCATTGCAAACCCCCCAGTCTGCTGAATTTCCACGAATAATGGCGGAATCCGGGGGGCAAGTAAAGGCTGTGGATACTTTATTTTGTGCCGAACATCCTGTCACCCGCATCACCTAGTCCCGGCACGATGTAGCCGTGATCATTCAGGTGACTGTCGAGTGCGGCCGTCACGATCGGAACATCAGGGTGCGCCTCGCGCATCCTTTTCACACCTTCGGGGGCTGCCAGAAGGCACAGGAACCGGATGTTTCTCGCGCCCGCGTTCTTCAGCAAGTCGATCGCCGCCGCCGAGGAATTGCCGGTCGCCAGCATCGGGTCCACGACGATCGTCAGGCGATCTTCGAGCTGGTCGGGCACCTTGAAGTAATACTGCACCGGTTGCAGAGTTTCGGGATCACGGTACAACCCCACGAACCCCACCCGTGCATTGGGCACCAGTTCCAGGATCCCGTCCAGCAGCCCGTTGCCCGCCCGCAGGATCGAAATCAGCGCCAGTTTCTTGCCCTCGATGATCGGGGCGTCCATCGGCTCCAGCGGGGTGTCGATCCGGGTGGTGGTCATCGGCAGGTTGCGCGTGACCTCATAGGCCAGAAGATGGCTGATCTCGCGCAAGAGTTGCCGAAAGCTCTTGGTCGAGGTGCCGGAATCGCGCATCAGCGTCAGCTTGTGCTGCACCAATGGGTGGTCGACGATGGTCAGATGTTTCGTGTCGGTCATGTGGTCAGTCCCCCAATCGAGTGCGCAACGCGGCGCGCGTGTCTTCGTCGCAAAATGCCGCTTCAAGCGCGGTTTGCGTTATCTCGGCAAAAATTTCCTCGTCCCAGCCAAAGGTCCGGGCAAGGTTTTCGTATTCGGCGGTCATGGTGGTGTGGAAGAAAGGCGGATCATCGGTCGAGACCGTCACCTTCACACCGCGCGCGCGCAGCCTTTCGATGGGATGATCCTGCCAGCTTGGGAAAACCCCAAGGAACACGTTCGATCCCGGGCAGACCTCAAGCACGGTGCCTGTTTCGGCCAGGTGGTCCACAAGGGCCGGATCATAGATCGCCTCGACCCCGTGGCCGATCCGTTCGGGGCGCAGCGCGTCCATCGCATCGCGCACGGACTGGGCCCCGCCCCATTCCCCCGCATGGGCGGTCAGGTGCAGGCCCGCCTCGCGCGCGCAGTCAAAGGCCCAGACGAAATCGGCGGGTTTGCCCGCCTTCTCGTCCCCTGCGATGCCGAAACCACGGATGAACCGGCCAAAGGTTTCGACCGCGCAACGGGCAATCGGCTTGGCGCGGTCGGGGCCGAAATGACGGATCGGGGTGATGATGCCGCGCAGGGTGATGCCCAGGTCACGTTCGGCCTGATCGGCGGCTTCTTCGATCGCCGCAAGATATTCGCGCCACGCGGCCAGATCGCCCCCGCCGCAGAAATCGGGGCTGATGAAGGCCTCGGTATAGATCACCCCATGGGCCGCGCTTTCCTCGAGCACGGCACGCGTCAGGCGCGCGTAGTCCTCGGGGCGCGTGAGAACCGAGGTCGCGGCCTCGTATACCTCAAGGAAATGCCAGAAATCACGGTAGGCATAACTGCCATCGGGGTTGAAGATGCCCGAGATGTCGGTCTTTTTCTCGGCCGCCAGACCGCGAATGAACGCCGGGGGGGCGCCGCCTTCCAGATGCAGGTGCAGCTCGATCTTCTTGAGATCTTTCATGGTGTTCGTCCGCCCCTCATGTCCCGATCGCATAGCCGATGAACGCGATCACGGCGCCAAAGATCACCGACCCGCGCCAACCGGTCCGCGGCCGGCCCATGAAGGGGCCGATGTACCGCACCGCCAGCGTCACGACAGCGAATGTCATGATCAGATAGATATGTTCCGACGTCATCAGCCCTCACAGGAAACTTGTGCCCGGCCCGTCGCCCGCAACACCCAGATGCGCGGCGACCGACGCCGCGATATCGGTAAATCCGCGAATGCCGATCTGCCCGGAATAAGGGCCGGTTGCAACCACCGGCACCCGTTCGCGGGTGTGATCCGTGCCGATCCACGTGGGATCGTTGCCATGATCGGCGGTAAAGATCATCAGGTCGTCGGGCCTGAGCTGTGCCAGAACCGGTGCTATGGCGGCATCGAACCATTCCAGATGCCGCGCATAGCCCGACACGTCGCGGCGGTGGCCGTAAAGACTGTCGAATTCCACGAAATTGGCGAAGGTCAGGCTGCCGTCCCGGGCCTCGGCCACGCAATGGCCCAGATGCCCCATCAGATCCGCATCGGCGCCCTTCATGACATGATCGACACCCCGGCCCGCGAAGATATCGCTGATCTTGCCGATCCCGTAGGTGACACGCCCGGCGGCTTGCACCCAATCCAGCACCGTCGCGCCGGGCGGTTCGATGGCATAGTCATGCCGGTTCACCGTGCGCGTGTAATGCCCCGGCTCGCCCGTGAATGGCCGCGCGATGACACGCCCCACCTTGCGCGCGTGCAGCATCGGCGCCAGCCCCTCGCACAGGGCCAGCAAACGGTCGAGGCCGAATGTCTCTTCGTGGGCGGCGATCTGAAACACGCTGTCCGAGGACGTGTAGCAGATCGGCCAGCCGCTGCGTTGATGCTCCTCGCCCAGGCGCGCGATGATCTCGGTGCCGCTGGCGTGTTCATTGCCCAAGATGCCCCCGACACCGGCCAGGCGTTTGACCTCCTCCACCAGGTCGTCGGGAAAGGCGGGAATGGTGTCGGGAAAATAGCTCCAGTCCCACGGCACCGGCAGGCCCGCCATTTCCCAGTGGCCCGACGGCGTGTCCTTGCCGACGCTGATTTCTTGGGCCGCGCCCCACAGGCCGACGGGGTCGGCATCCAGCCCTTCGGCCCGCGCGCCCGACGCCAGGCGGATCGCCGCCCCAAGCCCGAGCGCGTCAAGATGTGGCATCTTGAGCGGGCCGGTGCGGCCGTCTTCCGCCTCGCGCGCGGCGCAGGCAGCCGCGATGTGGCCCAGCGTGTTGGCGCCCGTATCGGGCACGTCGCCGTTGAAGAAACGGTCCGCGTCCGGCGCACCGCCACAGCCCGCGCTGTCCAACACCACCAGGAACGCGCGCGCCATCAGCCGATCCTTTCGTGGATGAGCGGCGGCGGCACGGGTGCCGAGCCCCCGAGGGCAAAGGCCGCGCGGATGCGGCCGGCCACGGCGGTGGCTGCTGCTTCGTCGGCGGCGTGAATGCGCGCCAGGGGACGTTCGGGATCGACCCGGTCGCCGATCCGCGCAATATCGCTAAGGCCCACGGCCAGATCTATGCGGTCGGTTTCGCGCAAACGCCCGCCGCCCAAATGCACGACCGCCTCGCCCAGGGCCCGCGCATCGATGGCGCCGACGAACCCCGTTTCAAGAGGCATCACATCGATCATCACCCGCGCGGCCGGCAGGCGGTCGCGCCAGCGTTCCACGAAATCATGCGGGCCTCCCAGTGCTGCGACCATCTCGCCAAAGGTATCGGCCGCCTGCCCCGAGGTCAGCGCCGTGCCGATCCGGCCCTCCCCATCGGCCGCATCCGCCGCCAACCCGCCAAGCGCCAGAACCTCGCCGCCGAGGGCTTGGGTCAGCCGAACAAGGGACGAGGTAAGATCGCCCGATGTCAGTGCCTCCATGACCTCGATGACCTCAAGCGCATTGCCGGCCGACGGCACCAGCGGCTGGTTCATGTCGGTCACCAGCGCCGACGTCATGCACCCCGCACCCTGCGCGGTTTCGACCAGCGATTGCGCCAGTGCCAGCGCGTCGTGCGGTGTCGCCATGAACGCGCCCGAGCCCACCTTGACGTCAAGCACCAGTGCCTCGAGCCCGGCAGCAAGTTTCTTGGACAGGATCGAGGCGGTGATCAGGTCGATGGATTCCACGGTGCCGGTCACGTCGCGCACCGCGTACAGGCGTTTGTCGGCCGGCGCGATGTCACCCGAAGCCCCGACGATGGCGCACCCGATATCGGCCACCAGATCCTGCAATTCGTCGTTGGAAACCTGCGTGCGGTAGCCGGGGATGGCCTCGAGCTTGTCGAGCGTGCCCCCGGTATGGCCCAGACCGCGCCCCGAGATCATCGGCACGAAGGCCCCGCAAGCCGCAAGCGCGGGGGCCAGCAAAAGCGACACGCAATCGCCCACGCCCCCGGTGGAATGCTTGTCGATCACCGGCCCGTCCAGACGCCATTTCAACGTCTGGCCAGAGGCGCGCATGGCCATGGTCAGATGCACCCGCGCCTCGGGGCTGAGGCCCTTGGTGCAAACCGCCATCGCAAAGGCGCCGGCCTGCGCATCGGTGACATCCCCCGTCGCCAGACCTTTCGCGAACCATTCGATCTCGGCTTCGGTCAGCGTCATGCCGTCCCGTAGTTTCGCCAGTATGGTGCGGGCGTCGATCATCCCTCCCCCGGTGCTACATTCTCCATGTGGCCCGCGTCGAACCAACCGGGCAGCAGGTCACCGACCGTCATCTGCAACGTTGCGCCGCCAAGGGTCGCCATGGTCACCACCACGTCGGCGTCGGCGAATTCCTTGAGCTTTTGGCGGCACCCGCCGCAGGGCGGAACCGGCGTGGGGCTGTCGGCGATCACCGCAACCTCGGCAATACGCGTGTCGCCTGCGGCAATCATGGCGGCGATGGCGCCAGCCTCGGCGCATGTTCCCTCGGGATAGGCCACGTTTTCCACGTTACACCCCTGATGCACCCGCCCCTCGACCGAACGCAGCGCGGCACCGACCTTGAAGTTGGAATAGGGCGCATAGGCTTTGTGAAATACTTCGGTTGCGGAATCGATCAGGGACATGGGCGTAGAGGTCTCCGCACTGGTAAAGCCTGACCCCACTGTGATGCCGCCCCGGCCAAAGCGCAAGACGCCTCGCGGCGGCAGCTTGCCTGCTCAGACCTGCGGCAGGTCGATCCCAAATGCCGAGGCCTGCGCCTTTACGAATCCGATCAGGTCGCTCAGATCGGCCCTGCACGGGGCGTAAAGGTCGTTCAGATCCCCCATGCGCCTGCGCTTGGCCGCGATGTTGAGCACTTCGGACAGACGGCTCAACCGATCGGCGCCGACCGCGCCGGAAATCGCGATTAGAACATGGGTCTGCCCCCGGATTTCCGGCACGTTCTGCGCCGTGACGGCATCATCAAGCCCGGTGCGCACCGCGCAAAGATCCTCGTGCAGGCGTTGCATCAGTTCCGGTCGGCCATCGGCACCCGCGACATCCATCAGCGCATCGAAACGTCCGCTGTCGAGCTTTTGGCCAAGCCCGGTGTCATCCACCCCGTTTTCCAGAACATCCTCGGGCTCGGGCAGACCCGACGGGCGCCCCGCGTAGCGCAGGATGGCACGCCCGAAATCCTGCCCGGATGAAATCGGTTTGCCGATGATCCCGTCCGCCCCCGCGGCATAGATCGCTTCGCGGTTGTCGCGCAGAACATAGGCCGTCAACGCAACCAGTGGCATCTGCGCCACCGCGTCGGCCCGGTCGCGCACGGCCTGCATGACCTGCAACCCCGACATCCGCGGCATTTCGATATCGATCAGGGCGATATCAAAGGCCTGCCTGTCCAGAACATCAAGCGCGGCCGCACCATCGACCACGAACACCGCGTCCGCCCGCATCTTTTCAAGCAGTTGGCGCAAGATGGTCTGGTTGGTCAGGTTATCCTCGGCCACGAGGATCTTGAGCCCCGAAAGATCCGGGGCAGCGCGCGGGGGCTGTGCGACCTTGTCCCAGGACACAAGGTGTTCCGGCAGGCGCAAACGGGCCAGGCTGCCGCCGCCCGACCGATTGATCAACGCCAGCGCCCCTCCGATCTGGCGCGACAGTTCGACCGCGATCCGCAGGCCAAGCCCACTGCCCGCGCGCTGCCCCATCGGCACCGCGCCATCGCCTTCCAGAACCTGTTCGAGAACCAGCTTGGGAAAGCCGGGGCCATCATCCAAGACGGAAATGATCATATCTTCGCCGGGCGTGGCATCGATGCGGAGCGACACGGCCGAATCCGCTGCGTGATTCAAGGCATTCGAGATCAGGTTGCCAACGATCCGGTCCAGCGGGATCCGCGGCACAAGCACCATCGACGGCAGGCTGTCGCCGGTGGTCACCTCGAACCGGCATCCGCTTTCAAGGGCCCGCCCGCTCCAGCGTCCGGTCAGCGCGGACACCCAGGCCGCAACGGGCACATCGCCGTCGTCGCGCTGGATCGCCGTTTCGCCCAGCGCCGCCATCAAGGCATCGTCGACCAAGGCCGCAAGCGTGGTGCCGGCGGCCTGGATGCGCGCAATCTGGATCTGAGTCTCGGGCGGCAACCGGTCCCTGTCGATCAGGCGCAAGCCACCGATGACATCGGACATGGCCGAGCGGATGTCATGGCTGAGCAACTGAAGATTTTCGGCCACCGGCGTGCGAGACGGCGAAACAGGTGCAAGGGACTGATCAGGAACGTCTTTGCGCATGGTTGCGGTTCCATCGGACTTGGACAGGCCAAGCATAACAGCGGTCGGCCGGAACTCAATCTCCGGTCCCGGTCGACGCGCGGTTCAGTCGCCCGACCGGGGATAGCCCAACTGCTCCAGGGCACCGGCGATTTCGTCGAGGATCGCGGGATCGTCGATCGTGGCCGGCATCTTGAAATCCTCGCCATCGGCGATCTTGACCATTGTGGCGCGCAGGATCTTGCCGGACCGTGTCTTGGGCAGGCGATCGACCACGGCGGCCAGCTTGAATGCCGCCACAGGCCCGATCTTGTCGCGGACCAGTTGGACGCATTCCTTGACGATCTGGTCGGGCGGCGTTTCGACACCCTTGTTCAGGCACAAGAACCCCATCGGCAACTGACCCTTCAGGCTGTCGCCAACCCCGATGACAGCGCATTCGGCCACCTGGGGATGGCCGGCCAGGATTTCCTCCATCGCGCCGGTCGACAGGCGATGACCCGCCACGTTGATGACGTCATCGGTGCGCGCCATGATGTAAAGGTAGCCATCGGCATCAATCATGCCCGCATCGCCGGTCTCGTAGTAGCCGGGGAAATGCGTGAGGTAGCTTTTCCGATACCGATCCTCGGCATTCCACAGCGTCGGGAGCGTGCCCGGCGGCAATGGAAGCTTGACCGCGATAGCGCCCAGTTCGCCAGGGGGCATGGGGTGTCCGCCTTCGTCAAGCACCCGCACGTCATAGCCGGGCATCGCGACCGAGGGCGATCCGATCTTGACCGGCAAGGGTTCGATCCCCATCGGGTTGCCCGCGATGGCCCAACCGGTCTCGGTCTGCCACCAGTGGTCGATCACCGGCACGCCAAGCTTGTCCTGCGCCCATTCAATGGTGTCGGGATCGGCGCGTTCACCGGCCAGAAACAGGGTTTCGAACCCGGAAAGATCGTAGTCCGCTATCAATGCGCCGGACGGATCATCGCGCTTGATCGCGCGAAACGCGGTCGGCGCGGTGAACAGGCATTTGACCCCGTGATCCTGAATGACCCGCCAGAAGGTGCCCGCATCGGGCGTGCCGACCGGTTTTCCCTCGAACACGACCGTCGTGCAGCCAAAGGTCAGCGGCCCGTAGCAGATGTAGGAATGGCCCACGACCCATCCCACATCGGACGCAGCCCAGAACACTTCGCCGGGGTTCATGTCATACAGGTTGCGCATCGACCAGTTCAGCGCCACCAGATGCCCCGCGGTATGGCGCACGACCCCCTTGGGCTGACCTGTGGTGCCCGAGGTATAAAGGATATAGGCCGGATGGTTGCCGGCCACCGGCACACACTCGGCCGGGGTGGTCCCGGCTTGAAAGCCATGCCAATCCACGTCGCGGCCTTCGGTCAGGTCTGCAACGGCCTTGTCACGCTGAAACAGGACGCAGAATTCGGGCTGGTGTTTGGCCAGGTCCAGCGCCCCGTCAAGCAGGGGCTTGTATTCGACCACCCGCCCCGGTTCGATCCCGCAAGAGGCCGCGATGATGCATTTCGGCGTGCAATCGTCGATGCGCACGGCAAGCTCGTTCGAGGCAAAGCCCCCGAACACCACAGAATGCACGGCACCAAGGCGCGCGCAGGCCAGCATCGCCTCCAGCGCCTCGGGCACCATCGGCATGTAGATGATGACCCGGTCGCCCTGTTCGACACCCTTTGCCTTGAGCGCGCCGGCCAGTGCCGCCACGCGCGTCTGCAATTCGGCATAGCTGATCTTGTGGGTGGTACCGGTCAGCGGACTGTCATGGATGATGGCGATCCGGTCGCCATGTCCGGCCTGCACATGCCGGTCCACCGCGTTCCAGCACCCGTTCAGCGTGCCATCGGCATACCATTCGTACAGGGGCGCATTGTCGTCGAACAAGGCCTGTGAGGGGCGGCTGACCCAATCAATGCCATCGGCTGCATCCATCCAGAACCCGTTCGGATCGGATAAGGCCCGTTCGTAGACTTCGGCGTATCGCATGGTGAGTCCCTCCTACCCCATGCGAAAGTTTGTATCGCCGGCTGCAGCATGCACGCAATTAGGTGACTTTGCCGCAGCACACGTCCCGTGGCGCGCCCTCAGCCGTAGTGACTGACCGGTGTGCCCGCCAGCGCCGAGATGTTGAGCAACCCCCGCGCGGTGATCGACGGCGTGACGATATGGGCGCGGTTGCCCATCCCCATGAGGATCGGCCCGACCTCCAATCCCTTGGCACGCGCCTTGAGCATGTTGCGTGCCGCCCCCGCCGCATCGGTCGAGGCAAAGACAAGCGCGTTGGCCGGCCCGTCCATCCGGCTGCCCGGCAGGACCCTGTCGCGCAATTCCGGGTCCAGCGCGGTGTCGACATGCATCTCGCCCTCGTAGGTGAAATCGAGGCCCATCCCATCGAGGATCGCCAGCGCCGCCCGCATCCGGCGCCCGCTGTCACTGTCGAGATTGCCGAACTGGCTGCCCGAACACAGCGCCACCTTGGGCTCCACCCCGAAGCGCCGTATGTGCCGCGCGCAACCGCACACGGTTTCCGCGATCTGGGCGGGGGTGGGTTCCGGATGCACCTGCGTGTCGGCAATGAACAACGGCCCATCCTCGGAAATCATCAGGCTCAGCGCGCCGACCGGGTGCAGGCCGTCGGTGCCAAGAACCTGCTGCACGTAGTTCAGGTGCCACAGGTATTGCCCGAATGTGCCGCAGATCAGCGAATCCGCCTCGCCGCGATGGACCATGACCGCGCCGATGGCCGTGGTATTGGTGCGCATGATCGCGCGTGCCAGATCGGGCGTCACACCGCGCCGCGCCATCAATTCGTGATACGTGCCCCAGTATTCGCGGTAGCGCGGGTCGTTTTCGGGGTTCACCAGTTCGAAATCCACGTCGGGGCGCACGGTCAGGCCCGACCGTTCGATCCTCAGCGCGATTGCTTCTGGGCGACCGATCAAAATCGGTTTGTCGGTGGTTTCCTCAAGCATGGCCTGCGCCGCGCGCAGCACCCGGTCATCCTCGCCTTCGGCAAAGACGATGGTGCGTTCCGCGGTTGCGGCGGCCTCGAAGACCGGGCGCATGATCAGGGCCGACCGGAAGACGGACTGGTTCAGCTTGGCCTTGTAGGCGTCCATGTCTTCGATGGGGCGTGTCGCCACACCCGACGTCATCGCGGCCTCGGCCACGGCGCTGGCAACCACGGCGATCAGACGCGGATCGAAGGGTTTGGGGATCAGGTAATCGGCCCCGAAGGTCAGTTGCTCGCCCTGATAGGCGGCTGCGGCCTCGGCACTGGTGGTCGCGCGCGCCAGCGCCGCGATCCCTTCGATGCAGGCGATCTGCATGTCGTCGTTGATCTCGGTCGCGCCGACATCCAGCGCGCCCCGGAAAATGAACGGGAAACACAGGACGTTGTTGACCTGGTTGGGAAAATCGCTGCGGCCCGTCGCGATGATGGCATCGGGTGCCACGGCACGGACGTCATCGGGCAGGATTTCCGGCGTCGGATTGGCCAGCGCGAAAATGATCGGGCGCTTGGCCATTCTGGCCACCATGGCCTGCGTCAGGACACCGGGGCCGGACAGGCCGAGAAACAGATCCGCTCCGTCGACCACATCTTCGAGGCTCGCGGCCTGGGTACCCTGGGCATAGGCCGCCTTTTGGGGGGTCATCGAGGCTTCGCGCCCGTGATAGACCAGCCCGTCCAGGTCGCACAGCCAGACGTTTTCGCGCTTCACGCCCAGTTTCAAGAGCATGTTGAGGCACGCAATGCCCGCCGCCCCGCCGCCGGTCGACACGATCTTGATATCCTCGAATGCCTTGCCCGTGACCCGCAGCGCATTGGTGGCAGCCGCCCCCACCACGATGGCCGTGCCGTGCTGGTCGTCGTGGAAGACCGGGATGTTCATCCGCTCGCGACAGATCTGTTCAACGATAAAACAATCCGGCGCCTTGATGTCTTCGAGGTTGATCGCACCAAAGGTCGGTTCCATCGCACAGACGATTTCGGCCAGCTTGACGGGGTCGGATTCGTCCAGTTCGATATCGAAACAGTCGATATTGGCGAAGTTCTTGAACAACACCGCCTTGCCTTCCATCACCGGTTTGGAGGCCAGGGCGCCGATGTTGCCAAGACCCAGAACCGCCGTGCCGTTCGACACCACGGCCACAAGGTTCCCGCGCGAGGTGTAGCGCGCCGCATTGGCCGGATCCGCCTTGATTTCAAGGCTTGCTTCGGCCACGCCGGGCGAATAGGCGCGCGCCAGATCGCGGCCATTCGCCAACGGCTTGGTTGCCCGGATCTCAAGCTTTCCGGGCTTGGGATACTCGTGATAGAACAACGCCGCCGCGCGGAGCCCGTCTTGCTTTTCGTCGCTCATGTCTTTCCCTCGCGCCAAATTTGTTTAGCGTTAAACGATCTGTCTGGCCGAAACGAAACGCGGCGCAGGGTCGCGTGCGCCAGTGCGTGTCGCGCAGGCCTGTCAGACGAATTGTTCTTCGATCAGGCGTTCTTCCAGCCCGTGTCCGGGATCGAACAGGATCCTGTGCCGCACCTCGGGCTCGGACCTGATCTCGACGGCCGCCACATTCGCCACCGACCGGCTGTCGGCATCTGCCATCACGGGCCGTTTGTCACTGTCCAGCACCTCGATACGGACCACGGCCGTCTTGGGCAACAGCGCGCCCCGCCAGCGCCGGGGCCGGAACGCCGCAACCGCCGTAACCGCCAGAACATCCGCACCGATCGGCAATATGGGGCCATGGGCCGAATAATTGTAGGCAGTCGAGCCCGCGGGCGTGCACACCAGCGCGCCATCGCAGACCAGTTCGGCCATGCGCATCCGGCCATCCACGAAGATCCTGAGCCGCGCCGCCTGCGGACCGGCGCGCAACAGGCTTACCTCGTTGATCGCCAATTCCTCGACCACGCTGCCGCCTGTGGTCTCGGCGCGCATGTGAAGGGGGTTGATCACCTCTTCCTCGGCAGCTTCCAACCGGGCGATCAGACCGTCCTCGCGGTAGGTGTTCATCAAGAAGCCGACCGTGCCCCGGTTCATGCCATAGACCGGCGCATCGATTTTCTGCGTGTTGGCGAGCGTCGACAACATGAAGCCATCCCCGCCCAGCGCCACGATGACATCCGCGTCCTCGGGCGAGAACGCCCCGTATTTCCCTTCGAGCCGGGCCTTGGCCTCTTGCGCCAGATCCGTGTCCGAGGCCAGAAAAGCGATGTTTCGCGCCGCAGGCATGGCCGCTCTCCTCCCGATGATCGCCCCACACTTGCGCGCGCGGATCGGAAACTCAATCCCGCATCGGCATCACCGTCGCCGCTTTCGCCACACGGGTCGCCGGATTCCGGGCTTTCCCGACGGCCTTCCTTCCCGTAAACCGCGCCCTATCTGTCACGTGCCCGATCAGGACCCACAGGAGGAGCTGCCCATGAACGCCCCCCACCGCGATGCCGGTTTCTTTACCGAAACACTGGAAACCCGCGACCCCGAGATTTTCAAGGCCATGCGCCAGGAGCTCGGCCGCCAGCGCGACGAGATCGAGTTGATCGCGTCCGAGAACATCGTCTCTGCCGCCGTGATGGAAGCGCAGGGCGGCGTGATGACCAACAAATACGCCGAAGGCTATCCGGGCCGCCGGTACTACGGCGGGTGCCAGTATGTGGACATCGCCGAAAACCTTGCCATCGACCGCGCCAAGGCGCTGTTCGGCACTGCGTTTGCCAATGTGCAGCCCAATTCAGGCAGCCAGGCCAACCAGGGTGTGTTCCAGGCGCTGTTGCAGCCGGGCGATACCATTCTGGGCATGAGCCTCGATGCCGGCGGTCACCTGACCCACGGCGCAAAGCCCAACCAGTCGGGCAAGTGGTTCAACGCGATCCAGTACGGCGTGCGCCAGCAGGATCTTGAGGTCGACTATGACCAGATCGCCGAATTGACCGCGGAACATCAGCCCAAGATGCTGATCGCGGGTGGTTCGGCCATTCCGCGCATCATCGACTTTGCCAAGATGCGCGAGATCGCCGATAGCGTGGGTGCCTATCTGCTGGTCGACATGGCGCATTTCGCGGGTCTTGTCGCGGCAGGCCATTATCCCTCGCCCTTCCCGCACGCCCATGTCGCCACCACGACCACTCACAAGACCCTGCGCGGACCGCGCGGCGGCATGATCCTGACCAATGACGAAGCAATTTCGAAAAAGGTGAATTCGGCGATCTTTCCGGGCATCCAGGGGGGGCCGCTGATGCATGTGATCGCAGGCAAGGCGGTCGCCTTTGGTGAAGCGCTGCGTCCTGAATTCAAGGACTACCAGGCGCAGGTGATCGCCAATGCCAGGGCGCTGGCGGATCAGCTGATGAAAGGCGGTCTGGATATCGTTACGGGTGGCACCGACACGCACCTGATGCTGGTCGATCTGCGGCCCAAAGGGGTCAAGGGCAACGC
>Ga0102941_1001030_pt1 | contig 13099 bp, 11 predicted proteins | sample SalPonR2_C_D2_MG_FD_79281 | JGI IMG/M metagenome (GOLD analysis project Ga0102941, IMG submission 79281) | Salt pond soil microbial communities from South San Francisco under conditions of wetland restoration - Salt Pond MetaG R2_C_D2_MG | ecosystem: Environmental > Aquatic > Marine > Intertidal... | reverse complement strand
CGCCATCCCGGACGATATCCCGGTCTGGGTTCGCGTATCCGCAACGGACTGGGTCCCGGGCGGCTGGGACATAGAGGACACAGTTGCTCTGGCCCACCGCATGAAGGAGCGCGGCTGCGCGGCCATTCATGTCTCTTCAGGAGGCGTGTCTCCCAAACAGCAGATCCCACTGTCCGACGGCTATCAGGTCCCTCTCGCTGCGAGAGTGAAGGAGGCCGTGGGATTACCGACCATAGCCGTAGGCCTCATCACCGACCCGGCCCATGCAGAAGCGATCCTGGAGAAAGGCGAGGCTGATGCCATCGCTCTTGCGCGAGGTATGCTCTATGATCCGCGCTGGCCGTGGCACGCCGCAGCGCAACTCGGGGCGGAGATCGAGGCCTCGCCGCAATACTGGCGGTCTCAGCCGCGCCAGTATAAGGCGCTCTTCAAGAATGCAACGGTGGGTCAGAGGTAGGGAGCAGCCACTGAACTTTCCTCGGTTTCGAACCGGAGCCTATTTGGCTTGATATGCCGATTGGCGCGGGTGGAGCGGCGGCCCCTTCGGATCGCGCGGCGGTTCTCTCGATTGCGATAGAGGTGTGCGGTGGCGGTTCCGACTTGGGGCTTTGCTTGCGTGGCGTTTATGCTTTCCTGCGTCGCTTGCTTAGCGCGAACCGGTAGACCTGTGGGAGACCACAACAGGCCACATCTACGGCTATGCCTCAAACAAGCGACGCCCAAGGTATTCGATAGCTGGACCTCAATTGAACATGGAGCGCGCCATGGCGGCGCCTTCCACAAGCGCGGCCAATTTTGCCTGTGACAGCTCTTGTGTCAGGTACTTCATACCGCAATCCGGTGCCGCCACGATATTCGCAGCAGGAATCACGGACGCGGCCGCAACCAATGTGTCTCGCACCTCTTCCGGGGTCTCGGCGGTGTCTCTGCCAAGGTCAAGCGCCCCGATCAGAAACCCTTTCTTCATTCCGGCGATCAGGGACAGGTCCAGCCGTGGCTGCGATACTTCGATGGAAAGCTCGTCAGCCGCGCAATCGTCAAGCTCGCGCAGGAACGAATAGCCCTGAGGTTTCGTCTGATCCATGATGTAGGCATAGCCGAAACACATATGGACCACCGTTCGCCCGGCCGCCCCTTCAAGCGCCTTGTTGATGGCCTTAATGGCAAATAGGCGGGCAGATTCCGGCTCCGCCTGCATATAGGGTTCATCAAGCTGAACGATATCGATCCCGCTTGCGAAGATGTCTGCGATCTCATCCCGCAAGACATCCGCATAGGCAAGCGCCAACGCTTCTTCGTCAGGGTAGTGTTCGTTCAAGGCCTGCATCGCCATCGTGAACGGCCCGGGCAAGGTCATTTTCGTCAGGCGTTTGGTGCAGCGACGCAAGAAAGCCGCCTCGCGGGCCATCACCTGCTCGCGCCGCCGGATCGGGCCAACGACACGCGGCACCACCATCGGACGTCCGCTTCGACCCGTCTTGGTGCCTGGATTATCGAGGTCAAGGCCATCCAGTGACGTGGCGAAATGGTTCGAGTAACTCTCGCGGCGCACCTCGCCATCGGTTATAATATCAAGACCAACCTCTTCCTGATCGAGAACAGCTAGACGCGTGGCCGCATCTTGCGCCTCAGCCAGATCAGCCTCGGCCACCTTCCAAAGCGAAAGGTCGCGCACACGCGGCGGGCCCTTGGAGCGCAGCTTCGCGCGATCAATCAGCCAGTCCGGCTGAGGGTAGCTGCCAACGAGGCTCGTCGGGAAGAGTTTATCGTACATGAAGGCCATCCTATCGCTTCAAATTTGGCTCAGGTCGCAGTGTCGTTTCACGCGAAGGTGCTGATTTTTTCTGTCGCCTCACGCACGATCCCGTTCTCGATCGGCAGGCAGCTTTTGGGGAAATCCTGAACGAACTCCACGCCCATGGACCGGGCCTCATCACAAAACCTTGCGAGGACGTCGATCTGAGGGGCGATGAACCGGTCGTGCAGCACAAGAACCGTCCAGTCGTCACGCGCAAGATCGGCAAGCGCACGCTCCATCCAGTGCCTGTGCGGCGGCTGCCAGTCTCCGGGCGCCGACGTCCAGGTGACGACGGTAAAGCCATTCTGTGCAAGATATTCGACCGCCTCGGGACACAAGAGATGCGTTCCCAAAGCGCCTCCCCCATTCGGCCGGAAAAATTTGCGCGGATGCGCCAGCGTGCCAAGCTTCTGCTGTGCCAGGCCAATCTCATCCGCAAATCGGCTTGCGCCATCTTCGCCACCAAGCGGAGCACCATGCGTAAGGGTGTGGTTGCCGATCCAATGACCTTCGGACATGGCCCGCTCGGCAAGTGCACGCGCGTTCGGATCGTCAAGACGCGCGCCCACCATAAAGAATGTCGCAAGAAACTTGCGCTCGGCCAGAAAGGCCAGAACCGTCTCGGTCGCGCCAAGCCATGGCCCATTGTCAAAGGTCAGGGTCAATCGCTTTGGCATCAGTCAGCCGCCTCGTCGGCATCCTGCAACGCCTGACGCAACAGCTTGCCGGTGCGATTGTAGTGGGTCATCAGCTTTTCGACGGCCAGATCCGCATCCCGAGCCAGCGCCGCCTCTGCAATGCCTTCATGCTCGTCCGTTACACTTCGCGGCGCGGTGCCGCCATATCGCGAAAGATGACGGTAGCGGCTGTTTTCGTCAAAGAACTGACTGCACAGACGAAGCAATGTCTCTGAGCCCGAACCCGCATTGAGCGCCAGGTGAAACTCGCGGTGACATCCCTCCCATGCCGGATCGTAGGTCTCCGAAGGTGCTATGGACTGCAGTCTGTACAAGGCAACAACGATACCCTCTTCCCATTCAGGGCCACCACGTTCGATGGAAAGGCGCAACGCGCGTTCTTCGACAAAGGATCGCACATGAAGCAGCTCGTCAAACTCGCGGCCACTGATGCCGGCCACACGGAACCCACGCTGATCCTCGCGGACGACAAGGCCATCGGATACCAAGGAACTCAACGCTTCACGAATAGGCGTCGCCCCAACCCCGATCTCCCGGGAAAGATGTTCAATCTTGAGTTTCGTCCCCGGCTTAAGTTTGCCGCTGATGACGGCATCCCGGATGCGCATATGCGTCTCGCTGGTCCGTGAGCGGAACGCACGGGGATTTTCCGAAACCTTTTGCTCCAATCGCATATCACCCTCGATTTTCGTTTTGGCCCGGCTGCGTGTCACCGCAGCTGGACGTCCTCATGCACTGATCCGCTCTGCCACCACAGGATTGCTGATCGTTCCGATCCCTTCAATCTCTACCTCGACGGTGTCGCCATCGCGCATCCAAACCTGAGGGCGACGCGCATGGCCGACACCACTCGGTGTCCCCATGGCGATCAGATCGCCAGGTTCCAAGGTCATGATCTGCGACAGGATCTCGATGGTCCGGAATGCGCTGAAGATCATTTGATCGGTATTCGAGTCCTGCATGATCTTGCCGTTGAGCCGCGTCTGTATCCGCAAACCGCTCGCTTCCTGCGGCAACTCGTCCGCCGTGACGATGCAGGGGCCAAGCGCGCCGGTGCCGTCAAAATTCTTGCCCGCTGTCCACTGTGCGGTCAGCCGCTGATACTCTCGGATGCTGCCATCGTTGAACGCCGTGTAGCCAAAAATCACCGAACCAGCGTCAGCGGCGGCCACATGTCGGCAACGGCGGCCAACAACGATGACCAGCTCCGCTTCATAATCCAATTGCTCGGAACATTCCGGCAGGATCATCGGATCTTTTGGCCCGATCATCGAGCTTGCCGCGCGCAGGAACAAGGCCGGGTAATCCGGGACGGCATGCCCGCCTTCCTTGGCGTGATCCGCATAGTTCAGGCCAAGACAGATGATCTTGCCGGGATTGGGGAGCGGCGACAGCAGCCTGCAATCTTTCAGAGAAACGCGCTCGACACCTGGGTCGGACAAACGCTGTCCAAGCGCCTCATGCAGGTCAGGCTCCGCGCCGATGAGCTCCAGCATCGTTTCCGGGGCTTTTGAAGAAAGGCTCGCGATATCAATGATATCCGCACCAACAATAGCGCCCAGCCGAACGCGTCCATCTGTTTCATACCTTGCGTAGCGCATCTTCCCTCGCTTGCATGTCTTCGATCAAAAGCAGTCTGCAACTTGTCGCGACTATTATCGATAAAAAATACTTTCTCAATACATTTTCAAAAATATCGATTTTAATTGACTCACGAACAAGCGCTCGTAGAATTCCACCTGCAGCAGTGACGACCTGTCGCACTGCAGGACGAAACAAGGTGCACGCACCCGTGCGCCGATTGCGGAGCGCGCAGAAAAAAGCGCGAGGGAGGAACTACAATGACAACTATTCGCAACATGATGGCGGTATCGGTTGCCGCCATGCTTGGCTTGGCGGGAAGCGTTTCGGCGCAGTCCTTTCCCGACAAGCCCATAACCATGATCGTCCCATTTGCCGCCGGGACATCTACGGACACCGTAAGTCGGCTCATCGCCGAGGGCATGTCGCAGGAATTGGGCCAGACCGTCGTCGTCGAGAACCGTGCTGGCGCCGGCGGCAGCGTCGGAACTCAGGACGTGGTGTCCTCCGACTCGGACGGCTACACCATTGCCATGGGCACAGTTGGCACGCTGGCGATCAACAAGTCGATTTTCCCTGAACTGCCATACGACCCCGAGAGTGACGTGACGCCAATTGCGTTTGTCGGCTACACGCCAACCCTTCTGGTGGTCAGTGCTGAGTCCAGTTTCCAGTCGCTCGATGATCTGGTCGAAGCCGCCAGATCAGAGGACGGTGTGACCTTCGCTTCGACCGGCAACGGCACCTCGACTCACCTGGCCGGCGAATTGTTGAAAACGCTCAGCGACACCAACATGATCCACGTCCCATTCGGCTCGGGTGCCGTCGGCCTGGCCGCCGTCATGTCGGGCGAGGTGGATTTCATGTTCAATCATCCAGTCTCCGCCAAGCAAAACGTGGATGCAGGAAAACTCCGGGCACTCGGTGTGAGTGGGGCCGCGGGGTCCGAAGTGGCCCCCGAAGTGCCGCCGATCAATGACAGCTACGAAGGGTTCGATCTTATTGCATGGTGGTTGATGCATGGCCCCGCAGATATGCCCACAGATGTTACGGAAAAACTCAACGCTGCCGTCACGAACGCGCTCGCGTCCGATGCGGTGAGCGAGCATTTCGTCAAAAGCGGCATCTCGAAGGGCGAGATCCCTTTCGCGGAGCTGGAAGGCTTCATTTCGTCGGAAGTGAAGAAATGGGGTGACATAGCCAGCGCCGCCAACGCGCAAGCAAACTGATATCCAGTTTGTCTCCGTTGCCGGATGTGACGCTTAGCATGCGTCACATCCGGCTTCTTGCACTGATCCGCCATGGAAGGCTTGCTGCATGTTGCGTCATCGGAATTTCGCCCATGATCTTTTTTGCCTGACGATCATAGGGTTCGGATTTTTCGTCATCTATGGCGGCCTTGAACTTTCGATCGGCACCATGCGCCGCATCGGTCCCGGATTTTTTCCGCTCGGGCTTGGGACGATCATGGCGATTTTGGGTGTTGGCCTCCTTTTCGAACGCCAGGACGAAAACCGGGATGATACGCGCAATCCGCGGGGCCTGATATTTATCTCGCTTGCCCTCGCTGCGTTCGCCGGTCTGCTGGAAACTCTGGGGCTCTTTCCTGCTACGGCGGCCATGGTTCTGTTGGTCGTGGCTGCGGAACCTGAACGCGTAAGTCTGCCAACGGTTGTGGGTCTGATCACAGGGCTATGGGCCGTAGGATATCTGCTGTTCGTGGTGGTGCTCAGGCTTCCGTTGCGACCTTTGGCACCTGAAATCTGGACGATGATGTAGGCAATGGATCTTTTCTCGAATATCGCGCTCGGTTTTCAAACAGCCTTTACGGCAGAGGCCCTGTTTTACTGTTTTCTGGGGTGCTGCATAGGAACGTTTGTGGGCGCGCTTCCGGGCATTGGACCCATGGTGACCATCTCGGTTGCGCTGCCGCTGACCTTTGGTCTCGATCCGACCGTCGCTCTGATCATGCTGGCCGGTATTTTCTACGGTGCGCAATACGGAGGGTCCATCTCTTCCATTCTTCTGAACTTGCCCGGCACAGCGTCGACGGCCGTGACTGCGCTTGACGGATATCCGTTAGCACAATCCGGCAGGGCGGGCTTTGCTCTGTTCATCAACGCCGTCGCCTCCTTCTGCGGCAGCACTTTGTCCATCCTCGTCGTGATGGCATTCGCCCCGGCGATCGCTGAAATCGCCCTGCGGTTCAACTCCACGGAATACTTCGCCGTCATGGTGCTCGGACTTGTCGCAGCCTGCACCATCGGGGGCGGATCGCCTCTCAAGTCGTTGGTGATGGTGGTGTTTGGCCTCATCCTCGGAATTGTCGGCATGGATATCAATTCCGGGGCCATGCGCTATACCTTTGGCTTTCTCGAATTGACGGATGGAATCAGCCTGATTTCGGTCGCGATGGGTCTGTTCGGTGTTGCCGAAATTGTAAGGAAAATGGCCGGCCCCTCCACGCACACGTCCAAAACGATGATCCAGGACCTGTCGCTCGCCTCGATGTTGCCAAGTCGTGAGGATCTGTCATGCCTCTGGCTGCCAATTCTGCGCGGAACGTCCATCGGCTCGATGATCGGCGCTCTGCCCGGTGCCGGACCGACGGTGGCTTCCTTCATGGCCTACGCCGCAGAGAAGAAGGCAAGCCGCGACCCGGATCGCTTTGGAAAAGGTGCACCCGAAGGCGTGGCGGCGCCCGAAGCTGCCAACAATGCCGCCGTTCAAGCGGCCTTCATTCCGACATTGAGCCTTGGGATCCCGGGCGACGTTGTAATGGCGATCCTGCTCGGCGCCATGATCATGCACGGCGTCATTCCCGGCCCACAGTTCATCGCCAACGAACCGGCGATGTTCTGGGGTCTTCTAGTGAGCTTCTGGATCGGTAATCTCATCCTGTTGTTCCTTAATCTGCCCCTGATCGGCCTGCTTGTCAGGATCATCACGGTACCGTCCCGCATTCTGCACCCTGTCGTGATCTTTTTCATCTGCCTCGGATCATACAGTGTCTCGAACAACATTTTTGATGTCTTCGTGACACTTGTTTTCGGAGTGCTCGGATATCTGTTGGTCCGCCGCGGGTTTCATCCCGCACCGGTCCTGCTTGGCTTCATCTTGGGTCCGATGATGGAAGAAAACCTGCGCCGGTCGCTTGTCATCGCTCGCGGCGATCCATCGGTCTTTCTCGAACGCCCAGCAAGCGCGGTGATGCTCGGCTTGGCATTTCTGTTGATCGTGATGCCCCTCAGAAAGCCCGCACTCCGCTTTCTAAGCCGTGTCCGGCGGTAATATCAGATCGGCCCGGCCTCCCAACGTCAGGCCGGTCACAAACACGCGCCAGCGAAGCGCATTCATGTCGCTTCCGTCGAAAAAGGACAGACTTGCCATGCATTATGGAAGCGATCGCCCCGACGTGCTCCCATTCAATCCGTTCAAGGCGATCATCGCCCCCAGACCCATCGGTTGGATTGGAACCCTGAATGCCGATGGTGTCGCGAATCTCGCGCCCTATTCGTTCTTCAATGGTGTCGGCTCCGGGCCGGACATGGTGATGTTTGCAAGCGAGGGCGCAAAACATTCCTACATCAACGCACGTGATACCGGCGAATTTACCTTCTCGCTTGTGACCGCCGATCTTGTCGATGCGATGAATATAGCATCGGAAAACGTGCCGGACGGCATCAGTGAGTTCGATCTTGCAGGTCTTGAAAAGGGCCAGCCTGTTGTCATACGGGCGCCCTTTGTCGCCGCCAGTCCCGCGGCCATGGAATGCGTCACCATAGATGCGTTTCAAATAAAGGATCGACATGGGGTGCTCTTGGATCGCTATGTTGTCATCGGCGAGGTGGTGCGCACACATATTAAGGATGAGTTCCTGCAAGAGGGTATTTTTGACACCAGTGCCGCCACACCGGTCGCTCGGCTCGGTTACCGCGAATATACGACGATCACTCAGTCTTGGACCTTACGCCGACCCGATGACCCTGTCGGAAGCAGCACGTGAAGGCCGACCGCTCCACCTGAAATAAGCCCATTGAGGTGGGGGCAATCCGTCCAAGAAAAGGAAGGGCCCTGAAAAATGAGAACAATAAGCTGAAGCCCATGCTAGCGGCATGAGATACTGGATCATGCTGCATGGAAGGATCTCGCGACAAAAATTAATGATGCATATCGTAATGGATCGGGACGGCTTGGCACGTCTTTTTGGTGTGCAACCGAATTTATTTTCGAGCAATTTCAACGCGACCGGCATGTTTCTGCGCTTCGTCACAACGCTGTCAAGGACCTCGCCTTCGTGGTCTACGGCCCGCCAGAGATAATGACACTCCCCGTTGGTCTTCACGAACATCTCGCTCAAATGCAAACACCAATTGCTTGATTTCATGTCGGAAATTCGGCGTTTTCGGAGCTCCGCCTCAAACATCGGACCGAACCGATGCCGCCAAGCCGCCAGCACAGGACAACAAATTCTCAAGGTTCAATGTGCCACCGGTTTTTCCAACCGCAACGCCATCACCACGAGCGCCGCTCCGCTGCCCAGAAGTTCCAGCGACAGTATGACACCCAATTGCAGGCCTACGCCCAACAGCACGATCAGTCCCAAGACGATGGAGAGCCCGCCCGCCACGGCAACCACCCAGAACAGCGGATCGGTCTTGAAGTGCCGCCCGATCCACAGTTTCGCAAGCCCCACGACCAAAAGCAGCCCGCACAGCATCCAGCGCAAAAGCGTGCCATCACCGAAGGGCCCCATGAGAAGCGAAAGGCCGAGAAACAGCCCTGCCACAGCGAAAAGGCCCGCCCCGGCGCGCTCTCGTAAGGCGGCCGATTTCCAGGCCGCGCGGCCCTGCAAGAGGCTCATCACGACAAGCGCCCAGCCCGTGATGGTGGTGGACGTGATCTGCGCTGCATTCGGATTGATCAGGCCCAGCACACCTCCCGCAAATGCGACAATCCCCGCCAGGAGCCACCATAGCCAGTTTTTCATCGTCGCCTCCTCAACTTGCCGGTTTTCGGGCGGCCAGGCCCAGAGCGATCATGGATATCCCGTTGGAGATCAGCTCGATCGCAAGCAGGATACCCAGCACCACCGCCGCTGAAAATGGAAAACTCGTCAGGATCATCGTGCCCAGCGCGAGCGAAATAATCCCAGACACAATAAGCAACGCCTTGAGCCCGGCACTTTTCATTCTGAAGGCAACGACAAGACGCAAAAGGCCGATAATGAGCATCAGGATAGCGACGACAACGGTCAGTTGCAGCACGCCCTGAAGCGGGTTGCTGACCAGATTGACCCCGATAGCCAGCAAAGCAATCCCGAGCACCAGTGACAGCAGCCGCGATCCCCAACTGTCATCCGAAAATATCGACAGCAGCATCAGAACGCCGATGGCCATGAACAGATATCCGGTCAGCATTTCTGCGGTCAGCGTAGCCGCCAGGGGGTTCAGCAAGGCAACTATACCGCCCAGCAGGGACAGCACGCCTATTCCGATTAGCAAAACAGAAGATTTCATCGCATTTCTCCTCGATCAAAAACAGGTCTCATGCATCTGTTGGCTCCGCCACCAGGTTAAAACTGTCCAGCCTAAACATGTCGCTCAGCCAGACCAGCAGCCTTTCGGACAAGGACAGGTCCGCGCGCGCCTCCATCACCTCCCGCGCAAGGGCGGGTTCATTGGTAATGAGCCCGTCAACCCCCATCGAGACCATCCGGGACATTGCCCTTGGATCGTCGACCGTCCAGACAAAAACTTTCTTACCTGCGTCATGCGCGCGGCGCAGGAGTTTGCCCGAGACCTGCCCGGTATTGACGGCCAGGAACTCGGCGTCGAGTGCCGTCAGGTCGCCGATCGCACGTGCCGCCAGAATGCCCATCGGCCAATCGGGGCGCAGTTCGCGCATCTTGTTCACGCCGGAGCGCTTTAGCGACATGATCATGACATCTGCGGCCATTCCGGTTTGCTCGACGATCTGCGCGACACGCTCTTCCAGACGGTCGTCATGGCCATAATATTTCAGTTCGATCAGGATACGCCCGCGCCCCTTGGCCGTCTCCAGAACCGCGCGCAACGTTGGAACACGCGCGGCGGCAAAGCTCGGGTCGAACCAGCTGCCAATATCGATCCTTTCCAGATCGTCCAGTTCCGCATCCCAGACTTTCAGTGCCACGCCGGCCTGCTTCATGAAGTCACTGTCATGCGTCACGACAACAGTGCCGTCCGCGATTTCCTGCACGTCGATCTCGACCCAGTCAGCGCGATCCTCAAGCGCCTTTTCCACCGCGGCCAACGTATTCTCGGGCCGGGCCGCCGCCGCGCCCCGATGCGCGATGATCTCGACGGGGTGTGGGGTCGCCAAGCGTGTCGTCACATCGCCCAAAACCACGGCCGAGCCGAGCCCTGCCAGCCCGGCCACCACAGCCAGACCACCCAGCACCAGCACGCCGCCACGTGGCTCGTAATCGGGCCGTGGGGCCAATATCCTTGGCGCGGCGCGGCGGTGCAGATCGTCGAGCAGCGCGGCCAGTGCTCCGTTCGACACGGCGGCCACCACCGCGTTCAGCAGCGACCAGAGCGCCAGCGTCAAAACCGTCGCCACCACAACTCGGCCCAGATCCGGAAGGACCAATGCCTGCGCTCCCGCGCCAAGCGCCCCCATTGCCGCCGCGATGCCAGCCGCGAGCGCCAACCGCAGCACGAGCCAGATCAGGATGCCCCGGATCACCGCGCCACGCCGCGCTTGCAGATAAACCTCGCTCTGCGCGAGACAGTCGCGCGCCGGTATCGCGTCGATCAACCGAAGGTGCAGGGCCAGCGCCCAGCCCCCGAGCCGCCAGATCAGCAGGCCCGCCATGATCAGAACGAGCGCCGCGATTACTCCCGCTGCCAGCAGAAAGGACGGTGGTCGCCAGGTTAGGTAATAGTTTATGTCATGCGCGGTCAGCCCCAATCCCGCCACGAACCCCGCGAGCGCGAGGAACGGCAGGCAGATTGCCAATATCCGCAACAGCAGGCGCAGCGCCAACCGAAATACCCCACCCAGACCCGGCAACACCATATTCCAGGCATTGACCAGGGCCGCCCCGATACCCGGCACAGGCCGGCGCCACAGCGCCGTCATCAGCGCAAGGTCGAGGATCGCTGCGACAATCAGCACGGCGACCACGGCCAGCGCGCCAAGCACGCCCATGGGGCTGAACAGTAGCCCGGCGATTTCTTGATCGGTCAGCGCCGGATCGCCCGACCAGCGCAGCACGAGGCCTAGGAACACACCCGCCAGCGGCAAGAGCAGCACCGAGACCGCGAGCCGGACACTCAGATGCAGGGCCAACAGCTGAAACAGATGATCCAGGGCGCGGCGATAGGCCCTTATGATCGCCGCGCCTGTCATGGCATCAGGTCTCTGCGTCGGAAGGACCACGGCCCTTTACCCGCTCGCGCAAGGATTGGAACACGACGTAGAGAGCGGGGATCACGAATATCCCCACCAGCGCCGCCGCCAGCATGCCCCCCGCCACACCGGTACCAACGCCGCGTCGCGACAACATCGACGCGCCCTCGGCCGTGACCAGCGGGATGAGCCCGGCGATAAAGGCAAAGGAGGTCATCATCACAGCCCGGAAACGCGCATGCGCGCCAGAGATGGCGGCCTGCAGGATCTCCTCACCCGCCTCGCGCCGCGCCTTGGCGAATTCCACGATCAGAATGGCGTTCTTTGCCGCAAGCGCCAGAAGCACCACCAGCCCGATCTGGGCATAGATGTTGAAGGGCAGCCCGGCGAGCAAAAGCGCTGCAACCGCGCCAGCTACGCCGAACACTACAGATAGCATCACCGGTACCGGGATTGTCCAGCTCTCATAGAGCGCCACAAGGAACAGATAGGCGAACAGCATCGCCAGCGCGAGGATCACCGTGGTCTGTCCCGCGGCCTGCTTCTCCTGCAACGCAGTGCCGGTCCATTCGAAATCATAGCCCGGCGGCAGGTTGGCCGCGGCCACCTCTTCCATGGCGGAAAGCGCCGCGCCGGACGAGAAGCCCTCTGCGGGATTGCCGCTGACCTTGGCCGCGCGCTGATTATTGTAGCGCGAGAGCGACATCGGTCCGGTAATATACTCGGCGCGGGCAAACGCACCCACCGGCACCATCTCCCCGGAGGCGCTGCGCACCTGGATGCGCGCGATATCGTCGATCGCATCGCGATATTCCGGCTCGGCGGTCATGCGAACCTGCCATGACCGGCCGAAAAGGTTGAAATCGTTGATATAAGCCGAGCCAAGCGTCGGTTGTAGAGCGGCAAAGACATCCGATACGGGAATGCCCAGCGCATAGAGCCGCTCGCGGTCGATCTCGAGGAAAAGCTGCGGGCTGTTGGCCGAGAACGTGCTATAGACCCCCGAAAGCGTCGGATTGCCGTTGGCGGCAAAGGAAAGCCCCCGCGCGGTTTCGGCCAACTCCTGTGGCGTGCGCCCCTGAGTGTCGAGCAGTTGCATCTCGAAGCCCGATCCACTGCCAAGCCCAGCGATGGGCGGCAAGTTGAAGGCGATGATCTGGGCCGAGCGGATCGCAGCGCCCTGCCGCATCGCCTGGTTGATCGCATAGAAGACACTGGTTTCTTCTGTGGTCCGCTCTGCAAATTCCTGCATCGATACCAGGGCGAAGGCAGCGTTGGACTTGGTGATGCCATCGAGCAGCGAGAAGCCGGTCACCGAGGTGACCGATTCCACACCTGGCAGGCCGAGCAGGATCTCTTCGACCTCGCGCTGCGCCACGAGCGTGCGGTTGACCGAGGCCGCCTCGGGCAGGCGCGTCTCGACGATGAAGGAGCCTTGATCCTCGGACGGCAGGAAGCCGGTGGGCACTGCCTTGAAAAGCCCGCCGGTGAGCGCGAAGGCCCCGATCAGCAGCGCCAGCCCCAGCACGGCGCGCCTTGCGATGGCGCCGGCGATCTTGGTGTACCCATCACGCCCCTTGTCGATTCCGCGCGAGATGGCACCCATGATCCCCTTCTTCGGCCCGTG
>Ga0102941_1001028_pt1 | contig 13104 bp, 11 predicted proteins | sample SalPonR2_C_D2_MG_FD_79281 | JGI IMG/M metagenome (GOLD analysis project Ga0102941, IMG submission 79281) | Salt pond soil microbial communities from South San Francisco under conditions of wetland restoration - Salt Pond MetaG R2_C_D2_MG | ecosystem: Environmental > Aquatic > Marine > Intertidal... | reverse complement strand
TCCGGATCGCCGAGATCCGGACCGGTGGCGTCCGCGCGGGTCGCGTCCGGGCGGGTGGCGTCCGGGTCGCCCTCCTCGCGGACCGGCTCGCTGCGGACGAAGTGGTCCCCGTTCAGGCTCCACACCCGGCCGTCGATCCCCAGCGCGAGGGTGACGCTGCACGCCCGTCGCGCCTCGATCCGCAGCCGCCAGGCGACGAGGTGCAGGTCGGCGTAGCTTGCGAACCGCTCGGCGACGATCCGCGGTCCGTTCTCCCCGCCGGTCGTGCCGTGCCGGAACGTGCCGGTCCGAAGATCCAGCTCCCGCCAGCTCCGCCTCGGATCGGCGTCGCCCAGAAGCTCCGTGCCGTCCTGCAGCCGAGCCTCCGCGTACAGCCCGTTGGGCGCGGTGCAGAGCTCGCGCCAGCGCCCGTCGGCCATGTCGTACGTGTCCGACACCGTCACCGCCGGAAAGCGCTCGGCCCGCCACGGCTCCAGCGTGCCGCGCACGCCCAGGTAGCCGTTCCCGATGAGGAAGTTGCTGCCGTCCTTCGCGACGGCGGCCTCGTCGAAGCCTCGCGCTCGGATCGTCCAGCGGTCGCCGTCCATGGCGCCCATTTCGGCGCCCTCGTCGGCGCCCTCCGTGGCGCCGTCCGCGCGCCAGGGCGTGTCGTTCGTCATGCCCGGTCCTCCTTGGTCTCCCCCTCGCCCGTCTCGGCCTCGCCGCCCCGTTCCGCCAGCGGCGCCCCGCAGCGCCGGCAGTACGCGGCGTCGGCCGCGTGCCCGCCCGCGCCGCAGGCGTCGCAGCGGCGCGACGCGCCGCTGCCCGAGGCCGCGCCCGGCGCCAGGCCCGGATCGGCCGTCGGCGCGGGCCGCGACTCCCATACCGACGCCCGTGTCAGCTCGCTCGTCACGATCCCGGTCGGGACGGCGATGATCGCGTAGCCCAGGATCATCACCGCCGCCGCCAGCGCCTTGCCGACCGGCGTGCCGGGCGCGATGTCGCCGTAGCCGACCGTCGTGAGCGTGACGATCGACCAGTAGATCGAGACCGGGATGCTGTCGAACCCGTTGGGCGGCCCCTCGATCAGGTACATCGCCGAGCCGATGATCAGCACCAGCGTCAGCACGGTCACCAGGAACACCGTGATCTTCTCGCGACTGGCGCGGAGCGCGCGAATCAGCACGCTCGCCTGGCCCAGGTAGCGGACCGCCTTGAACACGCGGAACACCCGCAGCAGGCGCAGCGAACGGATGACCAGCAGGTACTGCGAGCCCACCAGCAGCACGCTCAGGTAGGTCGGCAGGATCGCCAGCGCGTCGATCACGCCGTAGAAGCTGCGCACGTACCGCAGCGGCCTGCGCGCCGAATAGATGCGCGCGACGTACTCGACCGTGAACAGGACGGTGAAGCCCCACTCGAGCGTGCGCAGGGTCGGCCCGTAGCTGGCCCGCACCTCGGCGACGCTCTCCATCAGGACCAGCGCGACGCTGAGCACGATCGCCCAGAGCAGCGCCACGTCGAACGCGCGCGCCGCCGGCGTGTCGGTCTCGAAGATGATGTCGCCTAAGCGCTCACGGAACGACATGCCCCAGGCTACGCCAGGGGCCGGGCACGGTCGCCTCCTTCGCGAGGACAACCGGGGGCGGTGGGTTCGCCGGGGCGTAGCATGGCCGGATGCGGGCCAAGGGACTCGGCGAGGCGAACCGGAACTTCTGGCTGGGGGTCTACAACGGCATCCTCGTCAACGGCGGCGAGGCGTTCTTCCACAGCGGGCTCGTGTTGGCGCCGTTCCTCGCTGCGCTGGGCGCGCCCGCCTGGGCGATCGGCTTGATCCCGACGATCCGCATCGGCGGATGGTTCCTGCCGCAGCTGTTCGTCGCCAGCCGCCTGGCGCACCAGCCGTTCAAGCTGCCGGTGTACCGGCGCTCCTCGACGGTGCGGGTGCTCTCGTTCGCGATCCTGACCGCGACGGTGTTCGCTGCGGGAGGCCGTCCCGGCCTGATCGTCGTCGTCACGCTGCTCGTGCTGGGCGTGAACGCCATCGCCGGCGGGGTGGGCGGCGTGCCGTTCGCGGACGTCACGGCCAAGGTCGTGCCGCACTACCGGCTGGGGACGTTCTGGGTGCTGCGCAACGCGATCGGCGGCGTGCTGGCGCTCATGGCCGGCCTGGTGCTCAGCCGGGTGCTGGACTCGGGCCTGCCGTTCCCACGCGATTTCGGTCTGGTGTTCCTGCTGGGCTCGACCCTGATGGCGTCCGCCTACCTGGCGTTCGCGCTGGTCCGGGAGCCTGCCGGCACCCCCGCGCTTCGCGAGCCGATGCGGGCCATGCTGCGGCGTCTGCCCTCGGTCCTCAGGCGCGACGACAGCTTCCGGCGGTACCTGCGGGTGCGTTTCCTGGCGCTGGCGGCGCTGCTGGCCGAGCCGTTCTACGCCGTTCACGCGATCACGAACCTGGGCGCGCCGGTGACGTCGCTGGGAACGTTCGTGGTGATGGCGACGTTCGCCTCGATCACCGTCAACTTCGCGCTTCGGCGGCACGCCGACCGGGGCCGGAACGTCACGGTCCTGCAGATCGCCCTGGCGCTCCTGGTGGCCGCGCCCATCGCCGCGCTGACGATCGACGATCCGCGCGCGTTCGGCGTGGTGTTCGCGCTCTCCGCGGCGGGGACGTCCGCGATGGGCATCGCCGCGTGGAACCTGCTGTACGCCGTCTCCCCCGCACCCGAGCGCCCGCTCTACGTCGGCGTCGCGAACAGCGTGCTGGCCCTTCCCAGCCTGGCGCCCGTCGCCGCGGGCCTGGCGGCGGGCCTGATCGGCTTCCGCCCGCTGTTCGGCCTGGCCGCGCTGGTCGCGGCGAGCAGCCTGGCGTTCTCGTTCCGGTTCGTCCGCCTCCGTGAGCTGGACCGCGCGGCGCTGGAGCAGGCGGCGCCCTGAGGGCGAGCCGTGGCCTGCCTGCCGAGCCGTCCGTCCCTGGTAGGCACCGCGCGCGAGTCGTAGGATGAGAGGCGTTGATCATGCGTCCGGCGAAGCGGCCGGCGACGAGCGTCGGCCCCGCCTTCCAGCCGGATGCACGGAGGTGATCGAATGTTCCGACGAGCGACGATCCTTCTTCTGCTGGCCCTCGGTTGGGCGACGGCCCAGTCGCTGGTGGTCTACACCAGCGTCGACGAGGAGAACGCCACCCGGATCCTGGCCGCGTTCGCGGACGAGACCGGCATCGACGTCCAGATGGTGTTCCTCTCCTCCGGCCCGGCGCTGTCGCGCATCGAGGCCGAGGCCAACCGCCCGCAAGCCGACGTCTGGTTCGGCGCGCCCAGCGAGAACCACATTCTCGCCAAGGACCGCGGACTGACCCAGCCGTACGTGTCGCCCCACGCCGATGCCCTCACGAACGAGTTCAAGGACGCCGAGGGGTACTGGCACGCCATCTACACCAATCCGTTGGCGTTCGGCGTGCGCACGGACATGCTCGAGGAACGGGGCGCCACGGTGCCTCGGAGCTGGGCCGCGCTGACCGATCCGATGTACGAAGGCCTGATCCAGATGCCCTCGCCGCAGGCGTCCGGCACCGCGTACGCCATCGTGCTCACCCTGCGCGAGCTGATGGGCGAGGACGAAGCGTTCGCGTACATGCGCGAGGTGCATCCCAACGTCCAGACCTACACGCAGAGCGGCACGGCGCCCTCGGGCTCCCTGGGCGTCGGCGAGACCGTCATCGCGATCCAGTTCTCGCCCGGCTTCCTGCGTCTGGTCGACGAAGGCTTCCCCGTCGAGGTCGTCTTCCCCGAGGAAGGCGTCGGCTACGAGGTGGCCGCCATGTCGATCCTGGACGGCGCCAGCAACCTCGAGGAGGCTCAGGCACTGGTCGACTGGATGACCAGTCAGGAAGGCCAGACGCAGCTGACCGAATCGAAGACCTACTTCCTGCCGATCCGCTCCGACGTGAGCGCCGGCGAGGGGATCCCGTCGCTGAGCGAGATCAACCTGGTTCGGTACGACGGCGCGTACGCGGCGGAGAACCGCACGCGCCTCGTGGACCGTTGGGTCGAGGAGGTGCTCGGGCAGTAGCGACGTCGGGGAGGGGGTCCGCCCCCTCCCCGCACCCGCTACGCGACCGCCATGCGCGCCGCCCGCCGCCAGATCCGCATCCTGGCCCGTGACCCGGTGCTGTTGGGCCTGGTCGTCGTGATCATGGCCTCTGTCGCGATCTTCGTGCTGTGGCCGTTGCTCGAGGTGCTGTTCGCCAGCCTCCGGATCGGCGGCGAGTGGTCGACGGCGAACTACGAGCTGATCGCGACGCGGCGCCTGTACCGCAACGCGCTGGTGAACAGCCTGCAGGTCGCGGCCACCGTCGGGGTGGTCGGCACCTTGTTGGGCTACGTGATGGCGTTCGTGCTGACGCGGACGAACGTACCGTTCAAGCGCCCGCTGCACCTCGCGATGATGCTTCCCATCATCTCGCCCCCGTTCGTCGGGGCGGTGTCGATCCTGTTCCTGTTCGGCTTCAACGGCCTCGTCACGCGCCAGCTCCTCGACCTGCAGGATTTCAACATCTACGGTCGAGGCGGCGTGATCTTCTCGCAGATCTTCACCTTCGCTCCGCTCGCCTATCTTTCGCTCCGCGGCGTCCTGCAGTCGATCAGCCCCACCCTCGAGGACGCCGCGTTCAACATCGGCGCCAGCAAGTGGCAGGCGTTCTGGCGGGTCACCGTTCCTCTGAGCCTGCCCGGCGTGTTCAGCGCGTTCCTGGTCGTGTTCATCGAGTCGATCTCCGACTTCGGCAACCCGCTCGTGCTGGCGGGCGCGACCTTCCCGATGCTGGCGCCGCAGGCCTACCTCGAGATCACCGGCAGCTTCAACCTCGGCCGTGGCGCGATGTTGGCGACGATCCTGCTCCTGCCGAGCATGACGGCGTTCGCCATCCAGCGCTACTGGGTGTCGCGACGCCAGTACGTGACCGTCACCGGCAAGCCGACCTCGTCGACGACGAAGCTCGTGAGCCCCGCCGCGAAATGGTCGCTGTACGGCGTCGTCGTCGCGTTCGCGGCGTTGGTGACCGCGTTCTACGCGGTGATCGTGATGGGCGCGTTCACCCGGGTGTGGGGGTTCGACTACACCCCGAGCCTCCAGCACATGCGCTACGTCTTCTCCGTCGGCCTGAACGCGGTGCAGGACACGGTCGTGATCGCCCTCCTGTCGACCCCGATCTCGGGCGTTCTGGGCATGCTGATCGCCTTCCTGATCGTCCGCCGGACGTTCCCCGGCAAGGCGGCGCTCGAGTTCACCTCGATCCTGAACTACGCCGTGCCGGGAACGGTCGTCGGGATCGGCTACATCTTGGCGTTCAACAGCCGTCCGCTGCTGCTCACAGGAACGCTCGCGATCATCGTGCTGGCGTTCGTGTTCCGCTACGTTCCGGTGGGGATCCAGAACGGGATCGCCGTCCTTCGGCAGATCGACCCGTCGATCGAGGAGGCCGCGCAGAACCTGGGGGCGGACGGCGTCACCACCTTTCGCAAGGTGACCCTGCCGCTGATCGCCCCCGCGTTCTTCTCCGGGCTCGTGTACGCGTTCGTGCGGGCGATGACCGCCATCTCGGCGGCGATCTTCCTGGTGTCCGCGGACTGGAACCTGATGACGGTACAGATCCTGAACCAGGTCGGCTCCGGCCGGCTCGGCGTGGCCGCGGCGTTCTCGGTCCTGACGATCACGATCGTGATCGTCGCGATCGGCGTGATCTCGGCCCTGATCTCCCGCTGGACCCGAACCACGACCGCCACGGTCCGATTCTGAGGAGGCGCGATGCGCGACCACCCGTCCCGAAGCTCCGAAGCCCCCACGCCCGACGCGGACCTGCGCCTCGTCGGCCTGCGCAAGGTGTTCGAGAGCCCGGACGATCCTTCGGCCTCGGTCGTGGCCGTCGACGACATCGACCTGAGTCTGGAGAAGGGCCAGCTGGTCACGCTGCTGGGCCCGTCGGGGTGCGGCAAGACCACCCTGCTGCGGATGATCGCCGGTTTCGAGGAGCCCACCGCGGGCGAGGTGTGGTTCGGCGAGCAGAACGTGAACGAGGTGCCGCCCAACGCCCGCGACGCGGCGATGGTGTTCCAGAGCTACGCGATCTTCCCGCACCTCTCCGTGTTCGACAACGTCGCGTTCGGGCTCCGCCTGAAGCGGCTGTCCCGCTCGGCGATCCGGGAGCGCGTCGACGACGTGCTGGGGCTCGTCGGCCTCGCCGGCCTCCAGGACCGACCGCCCAGCCAGCTCTCGGGCGGCCAGCAGCAACGCGTCGCCCTGGCCCGCTGCATCGTGATGGAGCCGCGTCTGCTGCTGTTCGACGAGCCGCTCTCGAACCTCGACGCCAAGCTCAGGGAGCAGATGCGCCTCGAGATCCGCGATCTGCAGCAGCGGCTCGGGATCACCAGCGTCTACGTCACGCACGACCAGATCGAGGCGATGGCGCTCTCCGACCTGATCGTGATCATGCACGACGGGCGCGTCGAGCAGATCGGCACGCCGACCGAGGTCTACGCCCGACCGGACAACCGCTTCGTCGCGGACTTCATCGGCAAGGCCAACTTCGTCGAAGCGGTCGCCACCGGCCCCGAGACGCTGGAAGTCGAGGGCCGGCGGATCGAGGTGCCCAACGGCGTTCCGCACCCCGAGGGCACCCACGTGACCGCCCTGGTGCGGCCCGAGGCGCTGTCGCTCGCACCGTTCGACCCGGAGCGAGCGTTCCGCGGCACGGTGCGCCGCGCGACGTTCCTAGGGACGATCGGCGAGGTGGAGGTCGACGTCGAGGGGCAGGGCCGCTGGCTCGTCGACGTCCCCAATGCGGCCGAGGTCGGGCTCCCCGACGTCGATGACGACGTCGGCGTCGAGCCGTCCCCCAGGTCCGTCCACGTCCTGCCCCGCTGACGGGCTCGAGGCGGCGACGCGCACCCAACTCCGCAGGCCGACGGCGCGCACCTCCTCGACCGGCGTCCCGTCCTCGCGCGCCAGCTCCTTGCAGCGCGTCTTGATCGCACGTCGGGTCCAGCGCGGATACGAGTTCGGAGGCTGCGACGCCTCGATCTCGCTCACCGTCACCCAGCCCGGCTTGCGCCGCCGCCCCTCGCCCGTCGGCGTTCGCCGAGGCGCGCGGGTGGCGTCCTCGACGTGGGCATCGGCGGGGAGCTCGCTGGTTCCGTAGCGGGTGAGCGCCTTCTGCAGCGCGGTGGTCAGATGCTCGTCCTTCATGTGCGACCTCGCAAGACGCCCGACGCGGGCTTGGGCCGTATCTCGGCTCGGTGCGAAAGGCTACCGCGAGCGCCTCCCCGTACGCAATGCGTGATGTAGCACAGTCCGGTCGCGAGAACACCGTGGCCAGCGGTCCTGACCGCTTCGAGACGCCCGGGCTACACTGGACGACGATGGACACGATCCGCGCCCCGACCGACGACCGTTCCGGCCCGGAGCCGCTCGACGTTTTCCTCGAGCGCTACGGCCGCGTCCTTCGCCGCGTCTTCCGGAACCCGACCGAGGACGTCCGCCGCCACCTGGTGCGCGGCATTCCGCCATCGGAGCTCCGTGCGGTCCTCGCCCAGCGGCCGCTGTCGGTGTTCATCCCCAGCCGCCATGGCGGGCGTGGCGAGCACGTTCACGAAGGTCTCGCGATGCTGGAGCGCACCGCGTACGACTCGCTCGCGATGTCGCTCACCTTGGGCATCAACGGCGCACTGTTCCTGCAGCCCGTCGCGAAGTACGGCTCGGACGACATCCACGGTCCGATCTTCGAGCGGTTCCTGGACCACCAGAACATGGGCGGGCTGATGATGACCGAGCCCGACTACGGCTCCGACGCGCTCAGCATGCAGACGTCGTGGACCGAAGAGGGCGACCGCTACCGGATCCGGGGAACGAAGCACTGGGCGGGACTGACCGGCCTGGCCGACTACTGGCTGATGACGGCCCGTGGCCGCGACGAAGACGGCAAGCTCTCGCGCGACGTGGACTTCTTCGTGCTGGACGCCCACCGGCCCAGCGAGGCGGTGGTCGTGGAGGAACGGTTCGAGAACCTCGGCCTGTACGCCATTCCGTACGGACGCAACCGCGTCGACGTGAGCGTTCCGTCGGCGCAGCGGCTCACGCCGAAGCGAAGCGGCCTGAAGATGATGCTGGACCTGCTGCACCGCAGCCGCATCCAGTTCCCCGGCATGGCGCTCGGCTTCCTGCGGCGCATGGCCGACGAGGCGATGGCGCACGTCCACGAACGGCAGGTGGGAGGACGCAGCCTGCTGGCGTACGACCAGGTCCAGAGGCGCATCGCACGGCTCCAGGCGTCGGTGACGGTCGCGAGCGCGATGTGCGTGTTCGCCTCGTCGCGAGCCGGCGTCGATCAGGACCTCTCCAAGGAGGGGCTGCCGGCCAACATCGTGAAGGCGACGGTCACCGACCGGATGCAGGAGGGCGCGCAGTCGGTGCTGCAGCTGATGGGTGCCAAGGGCTACCGCCTGGACCACATCTCGGGGCGCGGACTCGTCGACTCCCGGCCGTTCCAGATCTTCGAGGGCAGCAACGACATCCTGTACGAGCAGATCGCCACCGCCACGCTCCAAGCGATGCGCAAGGCGAAGGAGCCGCGCCTGGCCGCGTTCCTGGCGGCGACGGACTGGGCGTCGCGCGCAGCCGACCGGCTGGAGGCGTCGCTGGACGTCCGCATCGACACCGAGCTGCCGCAGCGTAGGCTGGTGGACTTCGGTCGCCTGATCGGGCAGATCGCCTCGCTCGAGATGGTCGTCGAGCTCGGCGAGCGTGGCTACTCGGCCGAGCGGGTCCGCAGCGCCGTCGAGCAGCTCGGTACGGAGATCGCCGGCGCCTTCACGGCGTTCCGTCAGCAGGACGCCACGAAGGCGATCGACGACGAGCTGCCCGACGCGGCGTGGGTGGCGCACCTGACCGCGCCGACCTGACGGCGCCCAGCCGACCTCGGTCGGCTACCGTCGGCGGGCCCGGCTCGGCCCGCCGACGGCTCAGCCGCACAAGCGCCTCGCGACGTGGCCCAGGACCTGCCGCACCGTCTCGACGCTGGCCAGGTCCACCCACTCGTCCGCCTGATGGATCCCGCCGCCGACCGGCCCGTACAGCACCGTCGGGATGCCCGCCGCCTCGATCAGGGCGGCGTCGGTCCAGTAGGGGGCGCCCAGGCGCCGGGGCGCGCGTCCCGTCACGGCCGCGGCCGCCTCGGCGACGAGCTCCGCCGCCTGCGAGTCGGGCGCCGCCTCGAACGCCTCCCGCGCGACCAGCGTGCGGACCGTCGCCCGTACGGTCGGGTCGGCCAGGCGGAGCGCGTCCAGCATGCCGGTCGCTTCGGCCTCCGCCCCGCTCGCGGCGGACTCGCCAGGAACGGTGCGACGCTCGATCGTCGCGCCCGCGTGGGCGGGGGTCGTGAACAGCTCGTGGCCTCCCGACGCCAGCACCGCCTGCCACGAGCCGTGTCCCAGCAGGGGGTGCGGCTCCGTGCTCCGCAACACGGCGTCACGCTCCTCCACGGTCGTCAACAGCCGGCCGAGCGGCCGCAGCGCGTTCACGCCCGACTCGGGCTGGGACGTGTGCGAGGCCCGGCCTTCGAACGCGACCTCGAGCACCGCGAAGCCGCGGTGGGCGACGTGCATCGCGAGGTCGGTCGGCTCGGGGACGATCGCGACGTCGGCGCGAACCGCCTCCAGCGCGGATCGGGTGCCGATGCTGTCGTGCTCCTCGTCCGATACCGCGGCCAGAACGACGTCGCCGACCAGGTCGCCGCGCCGCGCCGCGTCCTCGAGCACCAGCAGGCAGGCGGCCAGCCCCGCCTTCATGTCCATCGTGCCCCGGCCGTGCATCCGTCCTTCCGCGATCCGCGGCTCGAACGGGGCGTCCATGCCGGCCACCCCGACGGTGTCCAGGTGCGCATTCAGCAGCAGCGTGCGGCCGCCGCCGCTGCCCGCTGCGCGCACGATCACGCTGGGCCGGCCCGGCACCGGCTCCAGCCACTGCGTCGCGAGTCCGCGGGCCTGGGCCCAGTCGCGCACGAACCGCGCCGCCGCCCCCTCCCCCGCGCGGGCGGGATCCAGCGCGGGGTTGACCGAGTCGATCCGGACCAGCTGAGCGAGAAGCGCCTCGATCCGGCTCGGACCGTCGTTCCCGGCGTCCGGCACGCGCGGCGTGTCGTCGGACGCGCTCACAGCAGGCCGGTCGTCGGCGAGCCGCTCACCGCGAGCGTGGCGGTCACGGCCAGCAGAGCGAGGGCGATCGCCGCGCCCAGCGAGCGACGCCGCGTGATCTGCATCCAGGCCGCGCCCGTCAGCAGCACGGACAGGCCGGCCGCCGCGACGCGAGCGACGGTGTCGGGCGCGCCGAACGCCAGGGGCGCCACGAGACCGGCGGCGCCGAGCAGCTCGAACACGCCGATGGCCACGATCGCCGCGCGACCGAGCGAGGCCGCGACCTCCATCCCCACCCGCGACAGGGCGCGTGGTGGGAGCACGAGCTTGACGCCGCCTGCGAGCAGGAAGGCGAGCGCCACGAGCATCCGGAGCGCCTGTTGGAGTTCGTTCATGGCGTCAGGGTAGCGCGCCGCGCCCCCCGCAACGAGCTTCCGATCCAGAGCCGGGTGGCGCGACGTAGATCGTCCGGTCGGAGCGTGGCCTCGCTCGCCACGCCGCGGGCCAGCCAGGTCGCCCGGAGGATCCCGGGCAGGGCTCCCGACGCGAGCGGCGGCGTCCACACGCGCCCGTCGATCTCGGCGAACAGCGTGCTGATGGCGCCTTCGACCAGCTCGCCGCGCTCGTTCACGAACAGCAGGTCGGCCAGGCCGGCCTCCGCGGCGCGGCGGGAGGCACGGTCGTACGCCGCCCGGTCGCGGCTCTTGTGCCGGCGTGCGGGATCGCCGGACCGGACCGTCTCCTCTGCCCAGCCGATCCGCACGACCGTGTCGGCCGGCTCCGGCGCGAACGGCCACGACTCGAGGCGCACGTCGCCGCTGGGGCCCACGGTCAATCGCAGGCGCAACGTGGCGTCCGGCAGGTCTGCCAGCGCCGCGCGGGCCTCGGCTTCGTTCAGCGGGATGCCGAGGGCGCCGGCGGAGCGCGCGAGCCGCGCCAGGTGCGCCGGGCCCCGGACCGCGCGGCCCGCCTCGCTGCGGAGCGTCTCGAACAGCGTCCGTGCAGGGTCGTCGCTCATGCGCTGCGGGCGAAGGCGCCCTTGAGGAGCGTCTCGCGGTACTCGGCCTCGGCGTCGGAATCGATCACGACGCCGCTGCCCAGCCCCAGCACGCCCGCTCCGGCTCGGATCTCGGCGGTCCGGATGGCGACGCTGAACACGAACGTGCCGTCCGGCGCGGCGTACCCGATCGCGCCGGTGTAGATCCCGCGCGGCTCGCGCTCGATCTCGGCGATCGCCGCCATCGTGGCGCGCTTGGGAGCTCCGGTGACCGAGCCGCACGGGAACATCGCCTCGAGCACGCCCGGCAGGGCGCGGCCTCGCAGCTCCGGCCGAAGCTCGCCTCGAACCGTGGACGTCAGCTGGAGCACGCTCGGGTAGCGCTCCACCTCGAACAGCGGGTCGGCGACGACCGAGCCGTACGCCGCGACGCGTCCCAGATCGTTCCGGAGCAGATCGACGATCATCACGTTCTCCGCCAGCGTCTTCGGGTCGCGGCGGAGCGCCGCGGCCCTGGCCTCGTCCTCCGCCGCGTCCGCTCCCCGGGACGCCGTGCCCTTCATCGGACGGGTCCACACCGCCCGGCCATCGCTGCGGACGAACAGCTCGGGCGACAGGCTGACGATCTCGTGCTGCGGTCCAGGCCGAAGGTAGGCGGCGAACGGAACGGGATGCGCCCGCGACCAGGCGCGGTAGGCGGCCCAGCCACCGCGGCCCGCCCGGAACCGCATCCGACCGGTCAGGTTCACCTGGTAGGTCTCGCCCGCCCGGATCCGCTCGTGCACCTCGTCGACCTGAGCGCCCCAGCACCTTCGCGACGTCCCGAAGCGGAACGCGCGCGTGCCGGACCGGAGCGGTGCGCCGCCGGTCGCCGGCGAGGCGTGCCGCCCCGACGAGCCCACGTCGCTGGGGCCGTCACTGGGGCCGTCACTGGGGCCGTCGCTGGGCGCGTCGTACACGCCGAACCACGCCAGCGGCCCCTCCGGTGGTGAAGGGACCGGCAGCTCCACGAGCGGGTAGCCGGCCTCGAACGCCAGCGCGCCGGCGACCCAGCTCCCGGCGTCGAGGTGCGCCTGCAGGCGCCCGAACAGCTCGCGCGGGTCGCCGCCCGACTCCAGCGTCTCGGTCGCGATCGGGTCCTCGAACCGAAGCGACCGGCCGCCGTCCCGGTCGGGTCGGCCGCTTTCGAGCAACACCGTCCCGACCGACGGCGTGGCGTCCGGGACGTCACGCATGCGGGGCGCCGGCGCGGTGACGCTCACCCGAAGCGGACGTACCCCAGGAAGCGCTCCTCGTCCTTGGGGCCGTCGATCACCGGCGTATCCACCACGCGCATCGCACGCCCGCTGGCGTGCGCCATCCGGCCGTCGCCGAGGTAGATGCCGACGTGCCCGCGCATGCACACCACGTCGCCCGGCTCGGGACGCTCGACCGGGCGGCCGGCCTCCCACTGCTCGTCGCCGTCACGAGGCACCTCGACGCCCGCCATCCGGAACAGCAGCTGCACCAGCCCCGAGCAGTCCAGCCCCCAGGCGCTTCCCCCGCCCCACAGGTAGGGCGCGCCCCGGAAGCCGGTCCACGCCTCCAGCGGCTCGACCGGCCGGACGTCGTGCCATGCGGTCAGCGCCGGCGCGGGCACGAACGCCGTCCGGCCGTCCGGGAGCGCGACCTCCGCGAAGGCGCCCTCCTCGCTCCGAACACGCACCCGGTCGCCCCAGGCGAGCTCCGTCAGCACCTCGCCCTGCACCCGGGGCGCCGCGTACGCGTGGCTGCGGAGCTGGGTGACGAGGTGGGTCGCCTCGGCGCCCTGCGGCGTCAGCGCGCCCTCCGGGATCCAGCCCAGGTAGCGGTCGGAGCCCGTTCGGATCTTGCGCCACGCGCCCTCCCGCGCGACGACCTCGACGGGAGCGCCCAGGCGGACCTCGGTCACGGCCTCGGCGCTGG
>Ga0102941_1001023_pt1 | contig 13137 bp, 22 predicted proteins | sample SalPonR2_C_D2_MG_FD_79281 | JGI IMG/M metagenome (GOLD analysis project Ga0102941, IMG submission 79281) | Salt pond soil microbial communities from South San Francisco under conditions of wetland restoration - Salt Pond MetaG R2_C_D2_MG | ecosystem: Environmental > Aquatic > Marine > Intertidal... | reverse complement strand
TACAATTATCTATCGGGTTTCACTTAAATTCGCTTGGGTCGTTATAGGGGTATAACGGTTCAAGTAAAAAGCAATATTTAGGAAGGAACAATAGTTATAGGTGGCCTATTTAGGCTTAGACTCAGACAGTCTCGGCCACCTTTATTTTTTTCTCAAAGGATTCAAGTAAATGTCTACTTTTGTGCAAGTACCTATTTCATCTCTGGTTATTCCCTCGGAGGAAGATGCTCTTCGTCCGGCTCCAAAGGAAACCGACAAGGACTATGATAAGTTCCTTGAAATGAAAGAATCTATCGCCGCTGATGGCCTCCTCAATTCCTTTTCTGTAACCCAAGACGGTGAAGAGTACATCACTCGTGATGGCTCACGTCGGACTACTGCTCTTCAACAGCTGTTGGCAGAGGGTCGTTTGCCTGAGAAGTATTTCCCAGGCGGCATGGTGACTGTTCAGCTTCGGGACGGTGACAACTACGACGCCATGGCGGACATGATTCGCGGTAACTACCACGCTAAAAAAACGATGACTACCCAGGAGATTCGTCAAATCAACAAAATCGCCTTGGGTAAGGGTTGGCCTCTGGACAAGGTTGCCGAGTATATCGGCCTTTCTCCTCAGTATGTCCGTCGTCTGTTCAAACTCCTTGAACTCCCGATTGAAGTTCAGGAAGCTATTGACAGCGGTAAACTGAGCCTCATCAACGCTCACATGTTGAACAAACTTCCGGCTGACCTTATGGTCGAAAACCTTGAAAGCGCAATTTCCAAGCCAGCTGATGAGTTCAGCAATATCGTTCAGCAGGAATTGGCTGAGTGGAAAAAGCAGAAGCAAGGTGAGACTACCCATAAGGATGAGTTCTCTCCTGCTGTTAAGTACGCCAAGAAGGATGAGGCCATGTCGCTGTATGAAGCTGCAAAGGCTAACAACGAAATCGAACCCAATGACTACAACCGTGGTTGTGTTGATACGTTGGAGCGTTTGTTGGGTCTTGACAGTGCAACTGTTGAAGCTGCCCGTCAGGAGTATGAAAAGAAACAGCGTGAGCGCGAAGAAAAGAAAGAACAGCGCAAAAAAGAGCGTGAGCAGAAGAAAATTGATGAAGCTCGCACTCTACTGATGGAAAAAGGCATTATCAACGACTAATCGTTATTATTCAAATTGATCGGATTCAAAATGTCTCAAGAGTTAATCAATCCACAAGATTTGATTAACCAGGGAGTTGGCGACAACAGCGTTGTCGATGCCAATCTCCCATCTGGTATTCAGTTTTTACCCAACCTTAATGTTGCTTATGCTCTCAGTAAAGCAGTAAGCGAAAAAGGAATAGCCAAGCCAGGTGAATTTGTTCTCGGCGGGCAAAGCAGCTTGGGGAAGGAAATCGAAGTCATTGCACTCGATTACCGGCGCCGCGCTGGTTATCAAAAAAAGGACTGGAGTTACGAAGCTGAAATCTTTCACTTCTCTAATCAAGGGGATGTAAGGGAAAACGCAGAGTATCAGTCTTTTATTGAGAAGTGCCCCCAAGACCTTAAAATGGTGAATGGGGCGGATTTGCTTCTTTTCCTTCCTGAACGGATGGTTTTTTGCACTATGTTCATGAAGGGCACCTTGTATAAGTTTGCGAACCCAATCATGAATTCCGGTGTAGGTGGTCGGGTTCTTAACCTGTCCACCAGCAAAGTGGAAGGCACGCGAAAAGCAGCAGGGAAGACTTGGTACGATATTGTTACCGTCAAGACTAACCGAGCTGCTATGGGCAGTAAACTGGAAGGTGTAGAAGCTTCAGTTGAGATGCCAGCCGATAAACTCGGTGAGGCTGTCAAGCTCTGGAGAAACCCAAGTGCTGCTTCTGTAACTGATGAGAAAGTAGAGGAAGTCGCCAGATAATGGACTATCGATTAGTTTCGTTTCCGGTGGTAGCTAAGGGGCTTTTGCCCCTTAGCCTTCCTAAACCTGATGCGATAAATGCTTGTGGTTACCTACTACCAAAGACGGGTGGAGGCTCTTATTATGAGTACAGCCCGTTAGACCTGCTTGTAGCTGGATTAGAAGCAGGACTAATGGGCTTTTTTTGTTTAGACCTTGCTCATTTTTTCGAGAGTAGGTCTGTTATCTTATCAGAGTCGAAGATTTATTTGACTGTGATTGAATACGACAGTAAGAAATATTACCACGACAGTATCCTTGGGTTTAAAGCTTTGATACAATTTAGCGGCAACTCTGAACTGTTAAAGGTTTTAAAGAGGAATGCACCTTGGACTTTTAGAAAGGTTTTATAATGATCAGAAAAGACTATATTCTCGTGGCTAAAGGTTTTAATCTGGTTAAACCCAATACTAAAGCCCGTTACTCTGCTTGGAGGTTAGCGGTTGAATCTGTAGCTTACGAGTTAGATGTAAGTTATGCGAATTTTGACAAAGAGCGTTTCATTTCAGCTTGTGAGGGTGACAATGGGAAGAGTAATTAAGCTTCTGATGGAGCGTGACGGTATTTCAGAGGACGAAGCACGCGAACAATGTACTTCAGTAAAGGAACAAATCGATGAGATTGTGGATACCAATACAGGGTTCTCAACTCTTGAGCAAATTGAAGAGATTATCGCTGATGAGTTGGGTCTTGAGCCTGACTATATTGACGACTTTCTCTTTTAGTCACTACGTGATTGAAATCAACAGGCTGCCTCAATCGGACTATGAGTTTACTAAAACTCGGATAGATACGGTTGACAAAATAATGACAGGTAAACAAGACTATCGAATTTGGAAAGGCAACCTGATAAATGTATACAGGAATTCAATTTATGATATTTTAATCTTGGAAAGGTTAGAGCATAATGGAACGGATTCATGCACTACTTCCACCGAGAACAAAGATACCGATTGATATTGAGATTCTTGGTGACTATCTGTCGCTAAGATTCCCTTACCATAAAGGTTTGGTTGAAGAGATAAAAGCAATGGATAAGGGCAGTAAAGGAGGTTGGGACGACAAAGATAGGCGTTGGGTCATATTGAACAATAAGCGCAATATTTTTGCTTTTTCTTACTTGCTGAGAAAAGACCCATTCATGTGGTACAGGAAGCCGGTTGTTGACCTTAAAGCCGATTATGCTTTCTGGAAACACCAGCATGATATATACAATTTTATTATGGCTCGTCGCCGGTGCATTATAGCTGGTGAGATGCGTACAGGAAAAACTTGGCCAACACTAATGGCCATACAAAACAGCAAATGGCCATCTGCTTGGGTTGTATCTACGACTCCAGCTCTTCGTGGTTTAAAGCGTGAGCTTATAAAGTGGGGTTTTACTAAAGATGCACATTTAATGACTTACAATAAATTCACAACACTTGCAAACCATATTAAAGATGGTGCGGATATTGACATACCACCTTTTATTGTGTTTGATGAGATGCAAAAGCTAAAAACTCCTACTTCTGGTAGAGGAGAAGCTGCTCGTGAGTTGGTTGACCTGATGGACGATAAGTACGGTATGGAATGCTACGTTGTTGGCTTGTCAGGTACTCCAAGCCCTAAAGACCCAAGCGACTGGTGGAATCTCTGTGAGGTGGCACAGCCTGGGTTTATAAGGGAGAGCAATAAAAGCGCTCTTTACCATCGATTAGGTAACCTTACCCAACAAGAGGGTGCTCTCGGTAACAAATATTGGTCTCTTGAGAAGACCGAAGAGTGTCCCAAAGGTTGGAAAGAAGATGAAGTATCCTTCTTGTATGAGCGCCTTAAAGGCTTGGTGCTTGTAGTCTTAAAACGTGAAGCTTTGCCGGATTTACCTGAGAAGGTTTATGAAGTGCGTAGTATTAAGCCCAGTAAAAAGATACTACTTATAGCTAAGACTATTGCCGACAACGCAGATAATAAACTTGTTGCTCGAAACTTGTTACGCCAGTTGTCTGATGGCTTTCAGTACACAAAAGACTATGACGCTGAAACGGGCAAAGTCATAAGAGGCGAGACTAAGTTTGTCGGCTCACCCAAGTTGTCTGAGCTTAAGCTTGACTTAGAAGAGCATGAGGATATTGGCCGGATAATTATCTACGGCGGGTTTAAAGAGACTGTAGACCGTATAACAGACGTGTGTTTGGAGTCGGGTTGGGTAGTCTGTCGAGTAGATGGTAGAGGTTGGCATGTATTTAAACCTAAAGGGGTGGGGGGTGATATAACGCCAGAACAAATTCAAGAGGAGATGGATAGGAGCACCAATCAGTATGATATACCCAAGATTGCTTTCGTTGCTCAGTCAGATTCAGCTGGAACTGGTTTGGAGCTATCTGCTGCTCCTACTGTTATTTATGTCTCTAACTCTGATTCTGGCGATGCACGTATGCAGTCCGAGGACAGAGCGCATAGTAATAATATGGATAAAGTTCGCGGTCTTACTATTATCGATTATTGCTATTTGCCTGTTGATTACCTCATCAGGGATAATTTGTTAGCGAAGAAACATTTACAGTCACTGAGCTTGGGAGATATTAAAGACAGTATCGACAAGGCTCTTAGAGAAGAGGAGGATATTTAGATGCAGAAGAGGTACGTTGTTCAGATACATGTATCCGGTGATTGGGTCGACAAAGGGTTTTACTTTGATAGGTTTGAGGCTATTGTGGCTCTTATAGATTTTGTAGCTGGGGGTAAAGTTGCCCGTTTAGTCTACAGAGGAGATAACGTAGTAGTAAAGGCGATGAAACTATGCAACCTAAGCTAATTGAAATTGCAGTGGCTCTTAGAACCACCAGGCCCAAGAAGAGATATTCTTGTGCTCATGACCAATGGGTTGAAGACATGAAAGCAATGGCTGAAGTGCTTAAAAGAAACTATAAGAACTTCAACCTCAACATCTTCTATGAAATAGCTTATAAGGAGTAAACATGGATCTTGATTACTTTTTAAATCCTAAACCAGATATGGATCCCCCTAAAAGGTTAGAGGATAAACTTGGGTTTGGTAAATACCGTGATTGGGGAATCTTATATGTGTTAGAAGCAGATCCTGAGTACATGATTTGGGTCTATGAGAACACTGACTGTAAGTTGGAAGGGGAAGTTGTAGAACGTATTAAGTATGAAATAGCTAAAAAAGAAAGGTTCTGCTACCCCGACGATGATTTACTTTGGAGCGACTTTCCGTTTTAAGGAGGTATAATGTCTAATGATTATGATTATGTAGAAGCACTATTACAGGCCAATGAAACCTTGGGACGTAGTAAAGGTTATATGCTGTTTACCGTTGAGGAGGTTGGAGGTACTACAGGTATAAGGACAACCGTTGGGCTGCATTGCGGGCCAACGGTCAGTGAAATGTGTCCCCTTTACTCTGAGGTTGAAAAGATGTTAAATGAGTTAGCAAGGTGTTTAGTCGTAAGATCGGCTAAGAGCGCCATGGAAACAGGAGACATGAGTGACCCAATATCAGTAGCCACTACTATTGGCTGTAAAAAGTATGAAAAGATTGTAAGTGAAATAGATAAGGAGTCATAATTGAGAAAATGTTTCTTTGATACAGAATCAATTGGGTTTAGAGGCCCGACAGTTCTGATTCAATATGCATTTGATGACGGGGAAATCGTTCTACATGATATATGGAACGAGAGGGTGATAGACACGTTAAACCTAATTGAAGAGATGATGGGTTCCTATTTAATTGGTTTTAATTTAACTCACGATATGTTTCACCTTGCAAGGACTTATGGCGTGCTTTCAATGCTACCTAAGCTTGAGCCGCCAAACGTCTTTGATTATCGAGACTGTGAAGAAGAGGATGAGTCAAGAGACGCTTTCTGTTTGAAACCCAAGAAGGCTCTTGACCTTATGCTTCATGGTAGGAAAGGAGAGTTCCAATCCACTTTAAACCAAAAAGATATAAATATTAGAAGGGTCCCTATACAGCTTGCAAATGTATTGATTAAAGAGCTGTCGGAGAATGTCGAACTACCTGATATTTATTTCGCTAAGAGCAAATCTGGCTACAAATGGAAAATAGTTGACTTGGACGAGGACGGTGTTCCTGTAGGTGACAGGGATGTCCCGCGACACAAAGAGCTATGTAATCTCAAACTGTCTTTTAACCCAAGTACAGCACTTAAAGCTATCATTGAAAACGTATTAAAAAGAGAGGTGGTTACTCTTGACGACTTACCAAAACTCCCCTCACCTGATGAAAAGGGCCATTTCCCTGCTCATGGTGGGTGGCTTGATGTTTTTCACGCTCACAGGAACGCTTGGCGCGATGACGACAGAAGACTTAAGTACGCAAGAGACGATGTTGTATATACTCGTGACTTGTTTAAATATTTTGGGTCTCCTGATGGCGGGGATGTTGATTCTTCTCTCGCTTGTGCTGTTGGGGTATCTTATTGGCGGGGTTTCCGAGTGCGTACTGATGTGGCTAAGGAAGTCTTGGAGGTCGCTAAAGATAAGGTGGCGAGAGCCGGATGTAATGTAAACGCCCCAAGGCAAGTCAGGCAGTTTTTGCTTGAATGCTGCGATGAGTTTGAAGCCTTAGCAATACCTGATACAAAGAACGAGACACTTAAAAACCTTTTAAACCCTGAGTGGGAGGAATCGAACCCAAAGCTTTATGAGAGAGTACAACGAGTAGTTGATGGCCGAAGAGCAGACAGAGAGCGTGATTTATGCGAAAAGCTGATTGATGCTGGTAGGTTATATGCCAGTTTCAAAGTTATTGGTACTAAATCCAATCGTATGTCTGGCGGCTCTGAGGGGTATGTGAGTAGGGGTGGTAGTATTAACCCGCAGGGTATCAAAAAAGGTAGTCTTATAAGAAGTATCTTTGACCTTGCGGCACCTGATGAGCAATTGGATGGTGGTGACTTCTCAGGCCATGAGGTTGCAATTGCTGAGGCTCGGTTTAAGGATGAAAACTTACGTCAATTCCTTTTGAGTGGGAAAAAGTTTCACGGACTCTTTGGGTCAGTTATGTACGGTATGACATATGAAGAGATAATGGCCACCGAGGAGCTTAATAGGAATGATACAAATGGTTTTTATCAGAGAGCTAAGACAGGAGTTTTTGCTTGGTTTTACGGTGCTCATTACGAGAAACTTGCTGAGGCTTTGTGGTTGGATGTTGAGATAGTTGAAGAAAGAATCCTAACATTAGAAGACAAATTCCCAGGAATCAAAAAAGCAAGGGAGGAAATTTATGAGAATTTTGCGGCGTTACGTCAACCTGCCGGTATCGGCACTAAAGTTGAGTGGCATGAGCCTGCTCAGTTTGTCGAATCATTTCTTGGTTTTAAGCGCTATTTTGCCATGGAATTTGCTGTTATCAAAATTCTTTTTGAAATGGCTCAAAACCCAAGCGATGAGTTACGCGCTGCCAGTAAAGGACTTAAAGTCAAAAGACGGGATAGGTTACAAACTGGTTCTGGTGCCGTTGCTTCTGCGCTTTATGCCGCTGCCTTTAATGTTCAAGCTCAGGTTATGCGTGCTGCTGCAAATCACCATATCCAGTCTCCCGGCGGAGAGACAACCAAAGTTATGCAAGCAAATATATGGGATTTACAGCCAAGTGGAGTCTCCTCTTGGAAAGTGATGTGTCTTAACGTACACGATGAATTAATGACTGTATGCGACCCAAGTTACAGCGATAAAGTAAAAGAGGTTGTCTACAAAACAGTAGAATATTTCCGCAGTGCAATACCACTAATCAAAATGGAATGGAAGAAGGAGTTAAAATCATGGGCAGAAAAATAAAACTTACAGTAAGTAACTTTGTATGGTCGCATAAAGATTTAGATACCTACATCTTTGCTTTCTTTGATGTGGTCCCAGGTGAAATTCATACCCAAGCTTTTTGTTCTTTAGAGAGTAAACGAGTAAGAATACCAGTATACATGCCTCTTGCAAAGTTTGAAATATTTGAGAGAGTATTCGTTATCCACCAACTGTACAATAAGTACACTGTCTCTTCTGCTTCAATAGGAGCAGGCATAGGAAGGACATTTGACAGCTTTGAAGACTGTTGCATGGAATCTGTAAAGAAGTTTAGGTTAGAGGGCAAAGATAAAACCAAAAAAGCCTTGGCTGAATGCCCTAAGTACCCAACTGTCAAAGGTGTTGGGGCCATTGAGCAAATTATACTCTCCCTTGGCGTAGATAAAGTCGAGGTTGGGTGTACCTTTGATAGGGACGGCAAGTCTGAGTATGGTGTCCATTTCCGTGGTAAGGACGGGAAGGATTACACTCGATATTTCGCTTCTCGAGAAATGGTTATTAATTATTTCCACGAGCAGTATAACATTATCAATGGGAGTTCTTATGAAAGCAAGAGTTAAGGAAGGCCGCTTAAAGGGTCATGTGTTTGAAGTTGTAGAAGTTAAGGATGGCTTGAAAATCTTTGAACTCAATGAAGCAGACAAAATCACCGAGTTACAAATAATCGATGAGGAGTTGTTGCTTAAGAAAGAGAACTGCGTTATTTACAATTCAATGGGTTTAGAGATTAAGCCTTGCAAGGTTTGTGGTCGGTTAGATAGAAGCAACACTTGCACACAGTGTTCAGAAGCTATTGATGGTGTCAACCACCTGCTTAAGTTTAGCAACGGACGGATTTTTATTAAAGGGAAATTGAGCTGATGAAACTCGTGTCTCTTTTTTCAGGTGCAGGTGGGGCTGATTTGGGTTTCGAGGGCTTTGATATAGTTTTTGCTAATGAAGTAAATGACGACGCAGCAGATACTTATGAAGAGAATCTCGACACACCTGTTTGGCGTTACCCAATCGAGAGAACACCTTCTGACATGATACCTGATTGCGATGTGGTTATCGGTGGCCCACCTTGCACCAGCTTTTCAAATGCAAAAGCTGGTAAGGGTCAGAGGGATATGTCAGGTTTGCGTCTCGTTAAAGAGATGCAGCGGGTTGTGGTTGATAAGCAACCTAAAGTATTTATCGCAGAGAACGCACCGACACTTCTCGACCCAAGTATGCAACTGGCCGCTCATTGTTTTAAGCATGGTTGGCCAGGGTATGAAGTTCGGTTTTATAAGCTGAATGCTGAGGATTTTGGTATACCGCAGCAACGTATAAGATTCTTCATCATCGGGATAAGGAGAGATTTATATGAAAAAGGTTTCAGGTTCAGACCCAAAGCTACACGGACGTTTTCCGGCGGCTGGGGAGATTATCTCGGAATTGAGGAACACGGCATCCTATGTCGTCGCGGTTCGTCGCTACAAGGTCGTTTACCGTATCAGCCTGCTTTTACTGTTGTTAGCGCAGAGCTTCCGGTTATTCGTTTTAGCTGCGGGACTGCTTATAAAGGTAAAATATCGTCGTTTTCCCGAGACGTTAAGGGGGTTAGACAAAGATACTTGACTTTAGCGGAATTGAAAATGTTGCAAGGGTTTCCAAAGTGGTATAAGTTCATAGGTCCAAAAGATTCTGTTATGCGCCAGATAGGTAATGCTTGGTGTGTAAATGTTAGCAGGGCGCTTGGGTCACAACTAATGGAGGTGTTAAATGACTGGTAAAGATATGGTATGTATACTGCCCTCGGTCCTTGAGTGCAAGGATTGCTGGTCAGGTAGAACATGTAGGCTTAAACGACCCAATGAACATGCTGAGGTGAGTTGCAAGTACCTGCTCATTATAGAGCACCGTGAAGAGTCATGTGAAGAAGGAGTTTAAATGACTGATAAGCAAGTAGCAGTTTCTATGCTTTCTCTGGTAAGGTCTAACGGGATTTCTTTACTTGAGTTAATTAAAGAGCTAAACAATTTAAACGCCAAGCATGGAGGGGTATTGTTTAAATCTACTAAAGGGTATTTGATAATGGTTCAAGGCAGGGCAATTGAACCTATCCTGGACGTAATAGTCCCTAAATCTTTACAAGGGGCAGTTAATGAGCACAACCATTTAGCAGGAGTTGTACATTGTCTGTTAGGAGAATGAGCCGATACAGTAAGTTCTGGTTTGGGAAGTATAAGGGCAAGCATCTTTGGCGCGTCGCTGTAGAGAATCTCGCTTACATAGAATCGTGTGAGCAGATTGGGTTAATAAAGATTAGCGAAGATGCTCGGAAGTTCATAGACAAAATAAGGAGGAATTATGCCTAAAAGGGAATTTGCAACCCTTGCCCACAGTTTGGACCCTCGAAGAGGTGTAATTGGCTGGATGGTCAGTCGGAAGCTAAATGGCTGGGGCTGTGTATGGGATGGCGGGGTTACAAGAGGCTTGCTGGCAGTAGATGTCCCTTGGTATTATAGAGGGGCGGACCGGCCAGATTTGAAATCAACAGGACTCTGGACGATAGGTCGAGGAAATAAACCCAAGGTTGTTAACGCGCCCGACTGGTTTATAGACAACCTACCGAATGGTTTACCTGTTCAAGGAGAGTTGTGGTGTGGCGATGACTTGCAGAAAGTTAAACAGATTTGCGGTCAAGGTATCAGGGGCAGGTCAGATAAGCGTTGGGATCAGATAAAGTTCATGGTTTATAACGTGAAATCTTACTCTGAGTGGGAAGGGTTTAGCTATCTTGTTAATAGCAAAGAGCACTTTAACGGCCCTTTTGGAAAGAATCAAACTTGGCAAACACGTATGGGCGTTGCTAAGATGTTACACCACGAGAACGACTACTGGCTCTTTCACGAGCAAGAAGTTGTAGAGTCTCTAAGCCACATCATGCTGCGTAAGAATGATGTGTTACATTTCGGTTGGGAGGGGTTGGTTTTTGTAAACCCAAAGTCGTTCTATGAGTCTTTTCGCTCACATAATGTACTGAAATGGAAGCCTGAGTTTGATATAGAAGCTGAGGTGGTTGGGTATGAAGATGGCAAGACAGGTAAGAATATTGGTAGGCTTGGAGCTGTTATCTGTCGGATGTTTTGGGATGAAAAGGTTCTTACGTTTACCGGTGGTAAAGAATCTTTTATAGGTAAGCGCGTGGTTTTTAAGGTTAGCGGCTGGTCAGATGAAGAGCGTGAGTGGGAGTGGATTAAAGCCACATACCCGATAGGCAGCGAGCTTCATTTTACTTTTAGCGGTGTAAGCGAAAACGGTATACCTTTATCTTGTAACAGGGTATCTCAATGAATGATTTGTATGCTGAATACAGAAGGAAGTTTCAGCTTTACCGTACAGCCTTAGAGTTGGGTAAGCAATTGGTTGTTATCTGGGATTTTCTACTCCAAGGGGAGAAGATTAAATTAGAGGAAAGTTTCAGGTCAATGTCGAGTGATGATGCAGTGGAAAGAGCAAAAGCTAAAGCGTACATACAGTCTTTTTTAAGGAGCAAGAGAAAATGAAAATCAGCAAAAGACAATGGCAGTTGGCAGTTAGTGACTTACGTAAAGAGTTTCCATCTGAGGAAGAGTTTAGCAGGGCCAAGACTTACGGTACGTCTTATTGCTTGGGTGCTGCTGTTCAGAAAATAAGTGAGGCTCGCGTAGCGACTAATAATTCTGCAAGAGATGCTCACCTCACAGAGGCAGCTAAACTATTAACCCTATGGAGAGTGTTAAATGGCAACACAGAGAGAGACGGTTCAAATAGCGAAACCGTTTAAGGACATGCTGATGTATGAGTATGGTTGGCATGTGGAGAATGTTCACGGTAACCAGTTCAGCAATCTACCTTTCGACTGTATAGCAACACATAGCAGATACTCTATGAGATGTATAGAGTTTAAGGTAGTAGAAGACTCAGGTGCTATGAAGTTCACCACCAACCAAAAGAACAAGCTCCCTATATGGGCGGCAAATGGTGGCAGGATTTGGGTCGTCGCTGGTCATGATTTTAGAGGCAGAGCAGGTATGAAAGAAAAGAAAACTGCTTACAATTGGTTGTTTGATAACCCAAACTCATTGCTGATGTTAAACCCAGAACTAAGGAAGTTGAAGTATGCGTCACTTTTTAATAAACGTTGACACTGGAAGAGTTCACTTGCAGAAGCAAGGCGGTGGAAAATATGGTCTGGTTGACGAGTTACCAGCTAAACTCGCTTATAAGGTGCTTGACTCTCAGGTACTTTGTACCGAACCCAATGGTGATAAGGTAATGCTTGTCACTATCAGTGGGGACATAGGGAGTCTTGCTGTCGTAGATGACTTTCGTAGACTCAACCGAGCTGCGTGGCACGCATACGTTTGCTATCTTGTTAAAAGTGTAGGTGTGCAATATTTGAATGCGTATAAAAATGCTGAGGACATGCCAGAAGAATTAAAAAAATACATGTCCAATGTGTTCAATAAATTTTTGGGCTTAATACACCAAGCGATGCTTACTGGTGTGGAGGGAGAAAAATCTGATGTTGCCGATAGCTAAATTTCCGCGTTACCTAAGTCCTTCAAGTTTGATGGCTTACGAGGGGCAGCCGAATAAGTTTTACTTGCAGCGCATGGCACCTGACCCTTTCCCTTACGACCCTCAAGGGGCAGCGGCTGCGGTTGGGTCGGCTTTCGATGCTTATGTCAAATGTGAGATTGCCGGTAAGCTGAACATAGTTCTTAATACATGGAAGATTGTGTACGGTGATTGCTTTCTCAAAGATAAAAAACACCTTGAGAGCCTGAGCCTACTTGAGCTGATGTTGCACCTCAACGTGGACGGCCAACATAAAGAAATGGCTCAAGCCGCTGGAAGAGATTTGTTTCAGCGGTATAAGAAGCTGGCGCTGGATTCCCTTGATTGGAACCAGATTGAAATCAATAAGCTCATTTACATTGATGGCATACCTATTAAAATGAAAGGTGATGCCGCTGTATGGGACGATGATTTTGATGGCCCTGTACCACTTGACTGGAAGGTTATTGGGTATACTTCTGCAAGCGGAGCCTCGCCTAAAAAAGGTTACAGGAACATTTATGAGAGCTTTAAAGTTAACCCTTCTCATAAAAGCTTTTACCCTGAGATTGACATGGAAACTATCGACCCTAAATGGGCGGTGCAGCTTGCAGTGTATGGTTGGGGTGAAGGTATAGAAGTCGGTACTGATTTTCCTGCTTATATCGATGCTCTGGTCGTCCGTCCAAAAGGTATGCGAGTAGCCAGATACAGGGCCTGGATAAAAAAAGACTTCCAGCTCAGGTTAAAAGAGAGGTTCGAGAAAGCATGGGAGGACATCCGGTCGGGTAGCTTTGTAAAGAGGCTCGGTAACTT
>Ga0102941_1001021_pt1 | contig 13154 bp, 10 predicted proteins | sample SalPonR2_C_D2_MG_FD_79281 | JGI IMG/M metagenome (GOLD analysis project Ga0102941, IMG submission 79281) | Salt pond soil microbial communities from South San Francisco under conditions of wetland restoration - Salt Pond MetaG R2_C_D2_MG | ecosystem: Environmental > Aquatic > Marine > Intertidal... | reverse complement strand
TCGTCGTTCAATGTGATATTTTTTATCTCTTCGCCCTGTACCGAAAAGACCTTTGTTTCCATTTTCCGCCTCTACTTCTTATTAGCTTTTTTGACCATCACGATACCCTTGCGTGGCCCTGGAACTGCTCCCTTCACTAAAAGGAACTGCCGTTCTTCGTCAACCTTCACTACACGAAGGTTCTGTACTGTCTTCTTATCGGCACCCATTCTACCGGGCATCTTTGTGCCCTTATGAATTTTCGACGGGGTTGCCGCCATACCAGTAGCTCCAAGGCCCCGGTGAAACTTCGAACCGTGGGTTTTACGTCCGCCGGAAAAACCGTGCCGCCGCATTACACCCTGATAACCTTTTCCCTTCGAAGTACCGGTGATATCAACAAAAGTCACATCCTTAAAGACTTCGGCGCCTAGTGTAGCACCTACTTCATACTCGCCTTCAAAGTCTCGCATTTCAACCAGGACACTTTTGGGTCCGCCGTTCTTGAATTGTCCGGCATAAGGCTTAGTAGCCCTACTCTCTTTCTTATCAACAGCACCCATTACTACGGCGTTATAGCCGTTTTTTTCTTCATTGCGTTCATCTATAACCTGGTTATCTTCTATCTTGATGACGGTAACCGGGGTAAGCACCCCGCGTTCGTCAAACACCTGTGTCATTCCAAGCTTTCTACCGATCAGCCCTAACATCTTTAACCTCAATTAAGTAAAATCTTCGTTTTACTGCTTAATCTCTACATCCACACCAGCAGGAAGCTCAAGCTTCATTAGGGCATCCATCACCTTCGATGTAGGATCAAGAATGTCGATCAATCTCTTGTGCGTTCGCATTTCAAACTGTTCACGAGCTTTCTTGTTTACGTGCGGCGACTTAAGGACGGTAAACTTATTTATCCTTGTAGGTAAAGGGACCGGCCCTGCTACTCTCGCCCCAGCCTTTTCTACTGTCTGTACAATTGCACGTGAACTCTGATCTATAAGTTCAATATCAAAGCCTCGTAGCCGCACACGAATTCTATCTTTGGCCATTATATCCCCCGAAAAATAAGTCCCGCACGCAATTTTTGGTGCGGGACCTACTAAAAGTACTATTCAATTATTTCAGTAACCTGACCACTAGCTACAGTACGACCACCTTCACGAATAGCGAAGCGGAGTCCCTTCTCCATAGCAATTGGGTGAATAAGCTCAACATTTACCTCAACATGGTCGCCGGGCATTACCATCTGTTTGTCTTCAGGCAGAGTTACACTACCGGTAATGTCGGTTGTCCGAAAGTAAAACTGCGGACGATAACCATTAAAGAAAGGCGAGTGTCGACCACCCTCTTCCTTTGTCAAAGCGTAGATCTGGCCCTTAAACTTTGCGTGCGGGGTAATACTACCCGGTTTCGCAAGCACCTGACCACGAACTACATTGTCTTTATCAACACCGCGCAGCAGTGCTCCGATGTTATCACCGGCCTGTCCTTCGTCGAGGATCTTGTTGAACATCTCAACACCGGTACAGGTGGTCTTAGAAGTATCACGAACACCGACGATCTCGATCTCGTCTCCAACGTGAATTACACCACGTTCTACACGACCGGTTACTACAGTACCGCGGCCCTGAATAGAGAAAATATCTTCGATCGGCATCAGGAAATCCTGATCGATAGCTCGTTCCGGTTCCGGAAAATAGCTATCCATTGCGTCCAGCAGTTCCTGGATACATTTGGTTTTTTCCGGATCTTCGGGATTTTCCATTGCTTCAAATGCGGAACCTTTGATTACCGGAACATCGTCCCCCGGAAAATCATATTCCTTCATTAGATCACGCATTTCTTCTTCAACCAGTTCGATCAAATCAGGATCGTCTACCTGGTCGGTTTTGTTAACAAATACGATCAAAGCCGGTACACCGACCTGACGGGCGAGCAGTATATGCTCTTTTGTCTGGGCCATAGCACCATCTGTTGCTGCTACAACGATAATAGATCCGTCCATCTGGGCAGCACCGGTAATCATGTTCTTGATATAGTCTGCGTGCCCCGGACAATCAACGTGAGCGTAGTGCCGAGCGTCGGTTTCATACTCAACGTGACGGGTATTAATAGTTATACCACGGGCCTTTTCTTCAGGTGCGTTGTCGATTTGCTCATAAGACATCACCTTACCACCATCGCCTTTTGAGCAGTACATGGTAATCGCCGCAGTAAGAGTTGTCTTACCGTGGTCAACGTGCCCAATGGTACCAACGTTGATATGTGGCTTTGTTCTTTCAAACTTGGCTTTAGCCATCACTTCCTCCTTGTGAATATCCCCAATAAAAAATTATACGACCACATCCATTCGACCCATTTTGGGTCAATAGACACCGATCGCGTCATACCTATTTAGCAAGTGAACGAGTAGAGTGAAAAGGAAGGATCCAGAGGTCATAACATGCCGGCAAAAATGCCCATGCCTGACGTGGCTGATTACAGCGCCTGGAACCACCTTATCATCCTAAAATCACTGCCGTGACATAACGGACGATCGGTTTGGCTACCACAAGCCTGGTGCCTAAGCACCAATAGGTTGTGCAATCCTACGCAAAAAGCGCAGAAAGGTCAAGGGGGTACCCCCCCTTATATTACCATCTATAATGTGAGAACGCTTTATTCGCCTCAGCCATCCTATGGGTATCTTCCTTCTTACGAAAAGCCGAACCTGTTGAATTGTATGCATCAAAAAGTTCGTTAAACAACTTCTCGCCCATAGACTTACCGCTTCTAGAACGGGCGGCCTGGATAATCCAGCGCATTGCCAAAGCATCACGCCGCTTCTCACGTACCTCAACAGGTACCTGATAAGTAGAACCACCCACACGCCTTGATTTTACCTCAACAGAGGGTTTTACATTCTCAAGGGCTTTCTGAAATACTTCCAGACCTTCTTTGCCTGACTTCTCCGCCAGCTTCTCCAGTGCATCGTACATTACGCGCTGACTGGTAGCTTTTTTTCCGTCAAGCATCATTCTGGTAATAAACTTTGTTACAATCGTACTGCCGTAACGCGAATCGGGCAACACGACTCTCTCTCTAATAAATTTCTTTCGTCCCATCGGTTACTCCTTACGCCTTCGGCTTCTTCGTTCCGTACTTAGACCGGCCTTTCCTCCGATCTTCCACACCGAGGGTGTCTTTTGCACCACGCACGATATGGTACCGAACACCCGGCAGGTCTTTTACACGACCGCCGCGGATCAGCACAACCGAGTGCTCCTGCAAATTATGCCCGATTCCCGGAATATATGCAGTAGCCTCTATTCCGTTGGTTAATCGCACCCTGGCTACTTTTCGAAGGGCCGAATTCGGCTTTTTCGGTGTAACCGTCATTACGCGAGTACATACACCGCGTTTTTGAGGACAATTTTCAAGCGCCCTGGCTTTACTCTTTGATACAATAGTCTTACGACCTTTACGAACTAGCTGGTTAATTGTAGGCATGTACCTGTGTACTCCCTTTCATTCTTATAGTTTTTTTCTCGGCTGTACGGTCCAGCATGCGAGGAAGCAATTCCCAGCACCGGAATTACTCTTCATCGCCATCCGCAGAAACCTGTTCGATTTCAGCGGCGAAACCCTGGCTTTCCTCTTCCCCTTCAGCCTGTTCACGTTTTCTCGCATCAATAATATTTTGTACCGAGGCGTCAAGGTCCTCGGAATTTTCATCATACAACTTCACATCGCGGTAATTTCGCATACCCGTACCCGCAGGTATAAGGTGTCCGATAATTACATTTTCTTTAAGTCCGCGTAGAGCATCATTACTACCAGCAATCGCTGCATTTGTCAATACCCGGGTAGTCTCCTGGAAGGATGCGGCGGAGATAAACGAATCGATGTTGAGGGATGCCCTTGTGATTCCCAATAAGAGCGGTTTTGCAACTGCCGATTGTCCACCTTCACGGATAACCTTGCGGTTTTCCTCGTGGAATTTATACTTGTCCACCTGCTGCCCGTAAATAAAGTTAGTATCTCCAACCTGAACTATCTCAACCTTGCGCATCATCTGCCGAATTATTACGCCGATGTGCTTATCGTTGATGTTCACCCCCTGCAGTCTATATACCTCCTGCACTTCATTTACCAAGAAGGACTGCAGCGCATTTTCACCAAGGATCTCCAATACATCGTGGGGGTCGTAGTTTCCTTCACAGAGCTTTTCTCCGGCTTCTACAAGGTCGCCGTCACGGATGAGCAAATGACGGCCCATGGGAACGCTGTGTTTATACTCGTTGCCATAATCATCAACTACATTAAGGACCCGTTACCCTTTACAATATTCTTAAACTGAACAGTACCTGAGATTCGGGCAAGTACCGACGAGTTTTTCGGTCGGCGGGCTTCAAACAGCTCTCCTACCCGCGGCAGACCACCGGTAATATCGCTGGTTTTTACACTCTCTTTCAGCAGCTTTGCAAGGGTACGACCCATTTTAACTACTTCACCGTCTTCTACATTCAAGTACGAGTTACCCGGCAGGAAGTAGCCGGCCTTTTCATTTCCCTCTTCATCCTCAAGAACGATACGGGGCTGCAAACTTTCCAAGGAAAATTCTGTAATCTTCTTTTCTATATTACCGGTATCTTCGTTTATTTCTTCCTTAAGAGTAGTACCCAGTACAATATCTTCAAAGCGGACCTTACCGCTTTCTTCAGCAATAATAGGTTCTGAGAAGGGGTCAAAGGTTGCAAGAGAGTCACCGGACTCTACGATATTGTCAATTCCGACACGCAGTTCGGCGCCGTTTCGCACATCCACCTTCTGGTCCTGAGCAACCAGTAACAACTTTCCCTTTTTTATATGGGCGAAGGCGTTTTCCTGGGCGAGAATTTCTTCTCCCCCCTGGGTAACCAATGGAATTGCACCGCTTATTTTATCACCATCTTCCACATGAAGCTTGGCATCTTTTTCTAACTTTATTCTGCGTATTACTTTAGCAACTATAATATACCCCTTTCTTGTGAAAAGAATATCCCCGCCGTCAAGTTGTACGGTATTTCCATGAACCTCTTTCACAAGTACAGGATAGGCAAAGGAAATCCGGTTTTCTTCGCTTACCTTTGTTGCTGCACCACCGATATGGAAGGTACGCATGGTAAGCTGTGTACCCGGCTGCCCGATAGACTGGGCGGCAATAATACCCACCGACTCACCAACATCGACAGTGTCGTTGGTGGCCAGGTTACGTCCGTAGCACTTCCGACAGACACCGTGGCGAGCCTCACAGGTAAAAACTGTACGTATTCTAACCTTTTCTACTCCCACATCTTCAATTTGAGTAGCAAGCTCTTCTGTTATCTCTTCATTTACATCTACAATGATATCACCGGTAATCGGATGTTTTACCCGCTCCAGGGTAAATCGGCCGACAATACGGTCCTGCAGTGTCTCAATAATCTCTTCGCCGTCCTTCAGAGCGCTAATTTCGATACCGTTGATAGTACCGCAGTCCTCTTCGTTTACAACAACATCCTGGGCAATATCAACCAGTCTACGGGTAAGATAACCGGCATCCGCTGTTTTCAGCGCTGTGTCGGCCAACCCCTTACGAGCACCGTTAGTGGAGATAAAGAACTCGATGATCGACAGCCCCTCCTTAAAGTTGGAGCGAATCGGCAATTCAATAATATCCCCCGACGGCTTTGCCATCAGGCCACGCATACCGCCCAGCTGCCGAATCTGAGTTCGGCTACCACGGGCACCGGAATCGGCCATCAGATATATGGGATTAAAACCACCCCGATCATTTTTCAAAATCTGCATCAGCTCACCGGTAAGGTCTTCGTTGGTCTTGCTCCACACCTCAATTACCCGGTTATACCGCTCTTCCTGAGTAATATGTCCCTGAAGGTACTGATTTTGGATCTCGATCACCCGCTTGTTGGCATCTTCGATCATCTCCCGCTTCTTCTCCGGGATAACGACATCGTCTACACCGATGGTCGCACCAAAGAGCGTAGCGTAACGAAAACCGATATCCTTAATGGAATCGAGCATTTTCACTACAACCGAGGGACCGTGGTCCTTATAGGCTTTGCTTACCAGCGTACGCAGCTCTTTGTCGCCTAATTGCTTATTGACGAATTCCACCTCCTCGGGCATCTCTTCGTTAAAGATGATGCGGCCGACGGTAGTCTCTACCCATTCTCCATTGATTTTTACGTTAATCTTGGAATTATAACTAATTGCCTTCGCCTCTAAAGCGAGCAGTGCATTGTCAAAATTGACAAAGTGCTTCCCCTCGCCCGGCTGCCCGGGTTTTATGCGCGTCAAATAGTTGATACCCAACACCATATCCTGTGACGGAAAGACAATTGGGCTCCCGTTGGCAGGGTTCAGTAAATTGGTTGAAGAGAGCATCAAAGTCCAACACTCAAGTTGGGCAGCCTGGGTAAGCGGCACATGGACCGCCATCTGGTCACCGTCGAAGTCGGCGTTGTACGCATGGCAGACCAGGGGATGAAGCTTCATCGCCTTGCCCTCTACAAGTACCGGCTCAAAAGCCTGTATACCCAGGCGGTGCAGGGTCGGTGCACGGTTCAATAACACCGGATGTTCCTTTACCACCTCATCCAATACCGCATAGACCTCCTGGGTCTCCTGCTCTACTAGGGTTTTCGCTTTTTTAATATTGTATACTACGTCCCGTTCAACCAGTTTCTTCATAATAAACGGCTTAAACAGCTCAAGGGCCATCTTGGTCGGCAGACCACACTGGTGGAGCCGCAGCTCCGGTCCGACTACAATAACCGAACGACCTGAATAGTCTACACGTTTACCCAACAGGTTCTGCCGAAACCGGCCCTGCTTACCCTTAAGCATATCCGAAAGCGACTTTAAGGGCCTGTTTGAAGCACCCTTTACCACCCGCTTTTTCTTTGAATTATCAAAAAGAGCGTCTACCGCCTCTTGGAGCATCCGTTTCTCATTTCGTATAATGATGTCGGGAGCATTCAGCGACATAAGCCGCTTCAGTCGGTTGTTTCGGTTTATCACCCGGCGGTACAGATCGTTCAGGTCGGAGGTAGCAAAACGCCCTCCGTCCAGCTGAACCATCGGCCGCAGCTCCGGCGGAATAACAGGAATAACATCAAGAATCATCCATTCGGGCCTGTTACCAGAATCCCGGAAGTTCTCAACTATCTCAATCCGTTTAAGCAAGCGTTTATCGGCCTTCGCACCCTTTTCTATCATTTTTCCGCGCAGTTCGGCGGAAAGCATATCAAGGTCTATCTGTTCAAGCAGCGTCCGGACCGATTCCGCACCAATACCGGCGGTAAAACTCATACCGTATCGCTCACGGGCCTCCATATACTCTTCTTCAGAGAGAAGGTCCATCTTCTTTAGGTCGGTGTCGCCGGCCTCAATTACTATATATTTCTCGTAGTACAGTACCGACCGCAGAGAAGCGATTGAAAGATCGAGGAGCAATCCCATGCGGGAGGGCACCGAGCGGTAATACCAAATATGTGAAACCGGAGAGGCAAGCTCAATATGCCCCATTCGCTCACGGCGCACCTTGAAGTGGGTTACCTCAACACCACAGCGGTCACAAATCACACCCTTATAACGGATGGATTTAAACTTACCGCAGTAACATTCGTACTCCTTCGTGGTACCGAAGATACGTTCACAAAAGAGGCCGTCCTTTTCAGGCCGTAGAGTACGGTAATTTATTGTTTCCGGCTTCTTCACTTCTCCGTAAGACCATGCTCTGATCTGCTCCGGAGAAGCAAGTCTTATCATTATATTATCAAAATCCTGGATATCTCTCATATGATATACTCCTGCCTAGAACTGGCTCCCTTTTCGATTGATCAGCTCCTCATCACGTTCGGTCAGCGGTATCTGCTTACCCTTTGAATCGTAAATAGTTACATCCAAAGCCAGACCCCGCAGCTCCTGTACCAGTACGTTAAACGACTCCGGTACTCCCGCACTCGTAGCCGGCTCTCCCTTTACAATGCTCTCATAAATCTTCGAGCGGCCGTTCATGTCATCCGACTTAATCGTGAGCAACTCCTGAAGCGTATTGGCTGCGCCGTATGCCTCAAGGGCCCACACTTCCATCTCACCGAGCCGCTGTCCGCCAAACTGGGCTTTACCACCCAGAGGCTGCTGGGTAACCAGCGAATAGGGGCCGGTTGACCGGGCGTGCATTTTATCGTCCACAAGATGGTGCAGCTTCAGCATATACATCAGCCCTACAAACACCTCGTTTTCAAAGGGCTCCCCGGTTCGTCCATCCCGTACCTCGGTCTTTGAATTGGCCGGCAACCCCGCTTCTTTCAGCTTATCCGATATCATTTCTGGAGTAGCAGACTGAAAAATAGGGGTACTGTACCACTCGTCCAGACCCAGGGCCGCCCATCCCAGTTCGTTCTCTAGAAGCTGTCCAAGGTTCATTCGAGAGGGGACACCCATGGGGTTGAGACAAAGGTCCAGGGGAGTGCCGTCGTTCATATACGGCATATCCTCTTCAGGCAGTACCCGGGCCACAACACCCTTGTTTCCGTGGCGTCCGGCCATCTTGTCACCCTCACGAAGCTTACGCTTAGTGGCAATAAGCACCTTTACGACTTCATCAACCCCCGGCGACAGATCATCGCCTTCCGAGCGCTTGAGGCGCTGTACATCTATTACCGTACCTTCAGTCCCATGGGGAATTCTAAGGGAACTGTCCTTGACCTCTTTTGCCTTTTCTCCAAAGATGGAGTTCAGCAACTTGAACTCAGGGGTCGTTTCAGTTTCCGATTTCGGAGTTACTTTACCAACCAAAATAGATCCTGAGCTCACCTTAGCACCGATATTGATAATCCCCTCTTCATCGAGGTACTCCAGGGCCTTTTCACTTACATTTGGAATATCCCTCGTAAGCTTCTCCGGCCCGAGTTTCGTTTCACGGATATCTATCGAAAACTCTTTTATGTGAATAGAGGTATAAATATCCTCTTTTACGACTTTTTCGGAAATGAGTATCGCATCTTCATAATTGTACCCGTTCCAGGGAACAAACCCTACCATCACGTTTCGTCCCAGGGCCAATTCAGCCTGATCGGTAGCCGGTCCGTCGGAAATTGCCTGTCCGTCGGCAATTTTTTGACCATGGTACACGAGGGGCTTGTGATTAAAACAGGTATCCTGGTTTGTTCGCTGAAATTTGATCAGTGTATATACATCCCGCTCTTCCGGGTCCTTTGCGTCATCCGGTTTAATTACTATGCGCTGATTATTTACATATTCAACTGTTCCGGCCCTTTTCGCCTTCAGAAGAACCCCCGAGTCATAGGCGGTTTTCCCTTCCATACCGGTACCAATACGGGGAGCTTCGGGGAATACCAACGGAACAGATTGCCGTTGCATATTCGAACCCATCAATGCACGGTTCGCATCGTCGTGCTCAAGGAAAGGAATGAGTGACGTGGCCACAGATACTACCTGTTTCGGCGAAACGTCCATATAGACAATATCTTTAGCAGGCTTTGTGTTGTAATCACCGGCCTTACGCACTGAAATCAAATCATCGGCAAATTGCCCATTTTTATCCAGGTTCGCGTTCGCCTGGGCGATAAAGTATTTCTCTTCATCCATCGCAGAAAGGTATTCAATATCATCACTTACCTTCCCGTCTTTAACCCTTCTGTAGGGAGTCTCAAGAAACCCGTATTCATTTACCTGGGTGTAATTAGCCAGGGACATGATAAGCCCGATATTCGGCCCTTCAGGTGTTTCAATAGGGCACATACGACCGTAGTGGGTGTAGTGAACATCCCGGACCTCAAAACCGGCCCTGTCACGGGAAAGTCCGCCGGGGCCTAAAGCATTGAGCCGCCGCTTGTGGGTAAGCTCGGCCAGGGGATTAACCTGGTCCATAAACTGGGAAAGCTGACTCGACCCGAAGAACTCCTTTACCGCGGCAACAATAGGCTTGATCGATATGAGGTCCTGAGGCTTCACCGTATCGCTTTCTTTCAAACTCATCCGCTCTTTGGCAATTCGCTCCATCCGTGAGAATGCGGTTTTTAACTGGTTAGCCATCAGTTCTCCCACCGAACGCACGCGGCGATTACCCAGGTGATCGATATCATCTACATTGGCCTCACCAATGTACACCTTGATAAGAAAGTTCATGGTGTTGTAGATATCTTCTTTACTCAAGACCTGGCTTTTGTTTTCAAGATCATAGTCGAATTTCTTATTGAGTTTATAACGCCCTACCCGGCCTAAATCGTACCTTCGCGTACTGAAAAACATCGACTGAAGGTCTTTTTCGGCACTTTCAAGGGTGATAGGCTCCCCGGGCATCAAGACTGAATACACCGAAATAAGTGCATCCTCCTTAGTGGGCTCGTCAACATTTACATCATCCCGGGTGAATTTTACCTCTTCCCGTTCAAAACAGTTAAGAATAATAGGAGAATGAAGGGATTCAGGATTTTCAAAGTCTATCAGAGTTATTTCCGTCACCCCTGAGTGCAGAAGCTCATCCACATCATGGGGATGAAGCTTCTCACCGGCGCGATACAGTTTTTTCTGCTCCCCTTCACGCTCGATCCACACTGCTTTGGATAAAACTCTTCCAACCAGTTCATCGCGACTCTCGCGACTCTCCTCGACCTTAGCGGTTTCGCTCTTGTAAAAAACATCAATAATTTCTTCCCTCGATTGAAATCCAAGGGCCCTTAGAAACATTGTTCCTAAAATACGTTTTTTGCGGTCGATCTTCGCATAAATAAGTTCTTTTTTCTGGTCTATTTCAAATTCGAGCCAGGACCCACGATAGGGAATTATCCGTGAGGAAAAAACTCCCTTTTCATGAGAAAATATTACCCCCGGCGAGCGGTGGATCTGACTTACTACAACCCGTTCGGCACCATTTATAATAAAGGTCCCTCTATCGGTCATAAGCGGAATGTCCCCAATGTAGATATCTTTTTGCCGTATCTCACCGGTTTCCTGAAAAATAAGATTTATCTGCGCTTTTATGGGAACAGCATAGGTAAGCCCCTTGAGCTTACACTGCTCCTCGTCAAATTTTATGTTTTCCTCATCGAGAGTATAGTGGGTATACTCTAACAGCATATCCCCGTTTGGACTCTCAACTGGAAATACGCTTTGAAACACCTCTTCAATCCCCTGCAGCAGAAGCGGTTTACCCGAAAGCAATCTGTTTCTCTGTAGAAACCGCTCGTACGACGAGAGTTGAATGTCGATGAGATTAGGGAGTTCCATTACTTCACGGAACTCTTCCCCGATATAGGTTCTCTTTCTTATGGCTTGGCTGCCTGAAAGCATCACCACCCCCTGATAAAAAACCCCGTTAGTGGTCGTCGGGGTTAGATGGATTTTTTATTCTAAGACACAACAGGCCACCAGACACTCTGCGGTCTGGTGGCGCTTATGGGTGCTACTAAACTGTGTAAGCATAATGGGAAGCTGCTATTTAACTTCAACAACTCCGCCGGCCGCCTCAAGTTTTTCTTTCATTTCGTTTGCTTCATCCTTCGATATACCCTCTTTCAAGGCCTTATCTCCGGCTTCAACAATCTCTTTGGCCTCTTTCAGGCCCAGACCGGTAATGGCACGTACCTCTTTAATAACCGGTATCTTTTTACCGTCCGCAATGCTTTTGAGAATTACGTCGAACTCGGTTTGTTCCTCTTCCTCTTCAGCGGCTGCGGGAGCAGCACCGGCACCGGCTACAGCAACTGGAGCAGCGGCGGTTACGCCGAACTTCTCTTCCATTGCCGAAATCAGCTCTGATACTTCCAACACGGTCATGTTGGAGATTGCTTCTAAAATGTCGTCCTTTGTCAATTCTGCCATATTAACTTCTCCTTTATATATCGACGATAGCATGGCAATTAGCGAAGACTAACGCCGTAATATCTATATTGTTACCTGCAAACTGCAGTATATTAACTCTCTTCGTTCTTTTTGTCCGCCACTGCCTGCAATACCCGTACAAGTTTCTGAGGTACCGCATGGAGGGTGTACACAAAATTCTGAATAGGCGCATTCATGGTACCCATCAACTTGGCAATCAGTTCGTCCCGGGTCGGCAACTTACTGAACTCTTCCATCTGGGCTACATCAAAGACATTTCCATTGATAATTCCGCCCTTGATTTCAACAGGGTTTTCTTTACCAAACTCCACCAGAATCTTTGCCGCCGGGCCGGCCTCTTTTTTAGGCAGTGCTACTGCGGTAGGCCCCATAAGAATGTCGTTTATTTCCGGCTGCTCAAGCTCTTTCAGGGCAATTTTCGCGTAGCGGTTTTTTACAACCCGCAGAGCCGTTTCTTCTTCACGCAGCTTATTCCGCAACTCGGTAATCTGGGCAACACTCAAACCGCGGTAATTGGTGAATATATAGTCTGCGGATTCCTGGAACATCTCTTTGATCTTGTTTACCGCATCTGTCTTCTCTTTGTTCACTCTGGTTACATATTCTGCCATAGTTTATTCTCCTTCGACGGCACTTTACGCCAGTTCCCGGTACTCAAGCTTTACACCCGGGCCCATCGTAGACGACACATATACCGTCCTCATAAACTCACCTTTTGCGTCGGCAGGACGCTTTTTGGCAATCTCTTTTAACACCGCGTTGATGTTTTCAACCACCTTGGCAACTTCCATCGAAGCCTTGCCAATTGAAAAGTGGACTACACCTGTTTTATCAGAACGATATTCAACACGCCCCTTTTTCAACTCATCAATAGCGGCCTTCACCTCAAATGTCACCGTCTGGGTTTTGGGGTTCGGCATTAAACCACGACGACCAAGAATCGGGCCTAAACGCCCTACATCTTTCATCATATCGGGAGTTGCTACGGCAACATCAAAGTCAAGCCATCCGCCCTGAATCTTTTCGACCAAATCGGAATCACCAACATAGGCGGCACCGGCTTCACGAGCCTCTTCGGCCTTTTCACCCTTTGCAAATACAAGGATTTTCTTTTCACCCTTGAATTGATTAGGCAGAACCAGAGTATCACGTACGGTCTGACTCTTTTTCAAGTTAAGCTTCACCGAAAGTTCGATAGTTTCGTCAAATTTTGCAAAGGAAAGATCTTTAACCAGTTCCACCCCTTCGCTTATTTGGTATTCCTTTACCCTATCAACCTT
>Ga0102941_1001019_pt1 | contig 13180 bp, 17 predicted proteins | sample SalPonR2_C_D2_MG_FD_79281 | JGI IMG/M metagenome (GOLD analysis project Ga0102941, IMG submission 79281) | Salt pond soil microbial communities from South San Francisco under conditions of wetland restoration - Salt Pond MetaG R2_C_D2_MG | ecosystem: Environmental > Aquatic > Marine > Intertidal... | reverse complement strand
CTTTTTCTTTTATATTAAGAGATTCTTTTTTATTTTTATCAACATCAGACTTTTTAATTTTAACTCTTTTGTTGTAACTATCTAAATTTTCTAATTGAATTCTCAGTCTCTCTTTCAAAATATCGACACGTCTTGATAAATCATTCCTTTCATCAATATCATCTTTGTAGACAGATAATTTATCATATAGTTTATCTATATCACTTTCTTTAATTGATAAATCATCTTCTAACTTTTTAATATCATTAGACAATTCTTCTAAATCTTTCTTTTTATAAAGTTTCTTAGATAGTTCTGATATTTCTTTGTCAATTTTATCTAAGTCTTTTTCTTTATCAATATATGATTGTAACTTGGCTAGTTCTAACTCTTTTTTATTCTTTTCTTGTTTTCTATTTTCAAAATTTTTAATAGACTCATCTATCTTTTTAATAGAATCTTCGTAATCTTTTATGCCCTTTTCTATAACACTTCTTACTTCTAATTGACTTTCAATTTTACTTTTACATGTATCTATCTTTTCATCAATTGTTTTTTTAATAGAATCATAATCGACATCTTGAAAGCATGTGGGGCATTTTGTTTGACCCTCTTTTATACCAAGACTATAAGATTTTATTCTTGATTTTAGATCATTAATAATATCAGTATGTTCTTGATATGTTTTGTTTAAATTATCTAAATTCTTATTATATTCTATTTTTCTGGTATCTTTTTCGATTTTACTGTCTTCATCCATATCACCATATAAATCAATTTTTTTCTTTATACTATCTGCTTTTTTAATATACTCTGATATGTCTCCTATATTTTCTTTTTGCTTTTTGAGCGCTGTAATAGTAGATAATACACCAATTAATTCCTGTTTTAAATCATTCTTTTTTTCATTCTTATTTTTAATCTCTTTATCAAGAACTCCCAAGACATCCCTTTTTTCTTTTATCAAAGATGTCAATTTATCAATATCATCTTGATCAATTTCAATTTTCAATAAATCTTGTTCTAATTTACCTATATCTTTTTTAATTTGGGATATATCTATAGCTTTAATACTATCTTCGATTTCTTTAATATCTTTTTCAAGAGTATCTATAATATAAAGTTTAGATTTATCTTGTTCTAATAAAGAGTCCCTTTCTTTTTCTGTATCTCTAATCATTTCATTGTTAATTTTATTAAGATCAGAAAATTCAGTAAGATTAAACTGTTTTTCTATAAACGCTCTTTTTTGTGCTTTTGGGGTATCAAGAATAGATATAGAATTGTTTGGGTTTGAATATATCAAACTATTAAATGTCTTAAAATCCATCCCAATGATTTGTTCTTCACATTCAATTTGAAAATCTTTGACAGATGAATTTATAGGATATTCATTACCATCTTTTGATACTTTTAGAAAATTAGGTTTAAGACCTCTATGAAACATGTACTCATGACCACCTCTTTGGAACACACATTTTACTTCACATTTCTTTTTATTTTTCCAATTGATGATTTGAGACTGTTTAAGACCTTTTGATACTTGACCAAAAAGAGCAAACATTATCATTTCCATGAATGACGTTTTTCCTGCTCCATTACTTCTCTTTTTTTGATTATCGTATCCTGTTACAAGATTTATACCCTTATATAGATCCACATCTGTCCATATATCACCATACGATAAAAAGTTTCTACCACTTACAGATTTAAAATTTAACATATTATAGTCCTTTTAAAATGGAGACACTGATGGGATTTGAACCCACATAAAACGGATTTGCAATCCGCACCGTATCCATTCCGGTCACAGTGTCATTAAATATTAGGTAAAAGAAACAAACCATTTATCCATGGAACTATTAATACTTTAAAACCCCAAAACATTGTCTCAGTATCATATTTGTTATATGGTTTGTTATTGTATGCGTCAAAATCATCATAATAATTACGTTTCATATACATTTTTAATTCACTATTAAAATACCCAAAATGCTCTGCATAATCACCAGTAATCTTTTTAAATATATCATTACCCATTACAAGATATTGAGGATTTTCGTGCCATATATAATTTACATCAATGTTTTGTTGACGTAAAAGCTCCATAATATCCATTGAATGGATAGTATAAGATTTATAAATAGAACTTTTATTTTCTGATATAGATGCTCCTGCTTTTAAATTTAACTTTTTAAGTAACCATAGTATAACAGGAAATATCTTTTTTGTAAGCCATGTATCAGGATAAAATTTATATTTATCCAAAATATCATTAATTGACACATCTTGTAAAGATGACCAATGATCATATTTTTTCTTAATATAAAATTTTGTTGCTGGTTGTTGCATTTCTATAACCCCTATTTATTTGATAATTTTTCCCATAAACTCTCAATATGATCATCTATTCTATTTCTTTCAAGATATTCTGGTATATCTGTATTATCAAGGTACTGTTTTTCAATCGATCTAATATCAACTATTTGATCCACATCTTGATCATTTATATCATTATAAAATTCATTATCAAAGTTAAACTCAACAAATAATTGATTAGGTTTTTTATCAAGAACTTTATTATTAATGTTGTTGATTTTAGTGTTACCAATGTCCTCAGTAAAAACTATTTTGATATTATTATCTTCTATAAGGTCAAAATCAATATTATCAAAGTTGAACGCAATAAATTTAGGATATTCATTAAATTCAATAAAGGTAATATCCCCTGTATCATCGTCAAAAAGATAAAATCCTCTAGGACCGTCATCATTAAATGTCATATGATAAGGTGATCCTAGATATATAATGTTTTTTGTCACGGATTTAGTATGAAAGTGCCCAGACATAACCTTTTCGTAATTTTTGAAAAGGGATAAAGGCAATCCTTTATTATATTCTGTCCCAACTTTGTTTATAGGTATACTATTAATTTCAAAATGACCTATACAATATTTTGTATCCATTGGCTCAAAATCATCAACAAGCCATGGTTGTAAGTGAATGTTACCTATTTTAACAGAATCTTTAATAATACTTACATTATCATACTCTTTAAATATATCTAGTGATGTTGGGTCAATTTTATTTTTATAATAGGTATCATGATTGCCAACTAATAAGTAAATATTTTCAAAAGTATCAGACAATTTATCCATAATATAATTTGCTATAGGTATAGATTTAACAAAAACAGATTTTCTAGAATCAAAGAAATCACCACCATGAATAAAGGCAGTGATTTCTTGTTCTTTAGCAAACGCAATTACTTTATCAAATAGTTTAATTGCTATATTATGATAGTCATCTGATGCGGATTTATATCCTAAATGTGTATCAGTAACTATAATATATTTCATCTAATCCCCTTTAATAGTTTATGTCGTTCTACACCTTTAACCTTAAAAAGAGGATCATGTCTTTGTGACCATTCGTCAAGTGAAGACCCTAGTTTTTTTACTACATTTTTACCAAACCCTCTTTTTTCCTTTGAAATAGACCTTTTAAAATTCTCTCTGTGATCTGGACATTGTGCTTTATTACGAGCCATTTTTAGTCTCCTTTTTTAACAATTTTATAATAATACTGATGATCTCTATTATCACCCCAGTACATATCATCTTTATCATATCCATCATCATTTATTTCATCTTCACATGGTCTGTTACATACTATATATTTTTTAAGGTCATGTGTAATAGTGGATTCACCTATTTTGACTTCTTTTATAGCGTCATGATCCCATGACATATCATCAAAAACAAGATCAGTCATTAGAAGATCTTTAACATCATTATCCCTTTCTTCTGCCGTATCATATTCATTATATTCATCAACAATGGGATCATAGTACCAATATGTTTTAGACATTAATAAACTCCTTGATATAATATTTAATAAGTTATTCTCTAGTAATAATAGAGATATTTTTTATATTAAGTTCCAAATCTTTTATTTATATTACTATAATTTTGTTAAATTGTCAACTTTAAAATCAAGACCATAGATTTTGTTCACCAGTCCAAGCTCCTTTTTTGTTTTTCTTTTTCACGCTTCATATCATATTCCATAGTTTCTTTTCTTAATAACATCATTCTTTTTTCATGATTCTTTATACGTTTTTTTCTTAAAAAAGATTCAATTTTATTTGATATAAATGCAATAATTAAAACAGATACAAATAATATAATGATATGTTGTTCAGACATATATTTACCTTTTAAACATTTTACCGCACAATGGACAAAAATTAAATTTAATAATTCTAGATGGTCTGTCTACACCATAAAGTTCAGCAGCATCAATATTCTTAAAATAAAAGTCTATCCTTTTTTCTGCTCTGATACTAACATCATTCCATTGTTTTTCTAGAATAATTTTCCTATCATAAAAACCTTTATAACAAAAACCATCAACACATTTTTCCATATCAAATGTTCCCCATATCCTTTTTATCAAATCATATTGTCAAACCATTATATCATTAAAGATACTATACTTGCAATATGAAGTAAACATGTTTCCCAATTATAAATGAAATTAATATAAATGTTAATCATTTTGTAACCCCCATATCAAAATATTCTGTTCCAAAGAGTTTTTTATTTCTTTCTATAGCCTTTTTACTTAGATCCTTGTTAGGTATAATAATCCATTCCCATTTATTATTTGTTTTACCTATACAACAACAAATGGCATCCTCTATATAATCATCAGCTGTAATACAATTGTCAACACTATCAATATATTCATAAACTTCCATACCTGATTTTTTACAGATACCTATTCTCTGACCATTACCAAAATGGATAAAATTATCTATACATTCGCCTCTTTTACCTGTATTAAAGTCATATTTAAAAACTTTCATGGTATATTCCCCTTTAATGTTTAAATACATTATACCATATATACAGATAATGTCAAGACCAAATGATGGAATAATCTTTAAAATATTCCCAGTGCTTTCCATTGTGTTTTCTAAATAAGCTGGTATTTGCAAACTCACCCATTTGATAGAATTCTTTTCTTGTTATTTTTCTAATCATTGAATTATTCCATCCTATAGATTTTGAAGCAAGTACATAACTATCATCATTTTGATTTCTTAAATTAAACATTCTATCAGACCAGTATTTTCCTGTATCACCTTGAAACCATGGATCACCAACAGGTGCAAACCTCCATTTATGAAGCAACTGTTCAATGTTTAAGCTATCAATATAATCTTTGTTTTCTTTAGTCAGTTCCATAAGTTATACCTTTTTAAATGCTTTAATGACAGACTTAATATGACAATATTTCATACCATGAATTTTGGTTGTATTTTCAGTGAAATAAACCCTTTTAGAAGTAGTTCTAAGGACTTCCATGTATCCATAACAGCTTTTATGTCTGATTACAACATTGCCATTATATACATGATTTGGAATAAGGCTATCAATGCCCTCTATGAGAATTTTTTGTTTTGTAGGATTTTCGGGTTGATTAGACCCATTTACAAGACCCCATGCAGAAAGACAAGAAAACATTTTCTTGGGATCTCTTTTATACATCATAATGGTTCTAACTTTATCCCCAGGATTCATAATGTTAGGGTTAGAGTCTGGATGAACCATTCTAATTGCTTCTGCAAAGGTTATTTCTGACATGGTAAAAATCCTTTCTTTTAATTATGGATGTATAATACCATAGATTTTACAAGGTGTCAAGGATTAAATTTTATTAATCCAACCAAATATCAAAAATATTATTATATCAGGTGGACCTAACATTATTATCCTTTAATTATCCATAAATCACCCTATCAATTTTGTAATTTTTTTAATTGACTTATCTGATACACTGCTATTAAATACTATAAACAATATTCTTTCTTTATTGTAAACATTTTTTACATCAAATTTGTCTTTATCTTTATTAATTTTTTTACATACATTTATAGCATCTATTGTGTTTTTTGTTGATATATTATATGTAATAGTATCATTCATAAAAACCCTCTATTTAAAATTATAAGAATACAATATATCATACAATTTCATCATTGTCAAGAAATTTTGTAATTATATCTTGTTCTGTGTTTTTATTATTGATCCATTTCTCTTCTTGGACAATTAATAAATTAATACCTTTTTGTTTACACTGGTCTATTTTTATTTTATCCTTTTTAATCATATCTAATTTATTATGCCAGTATGTACCATTATATTCAATGGCTTTATTTTTATCAGGTATCCATATATCTAGTTCAAGATTTCTATTAGTTAAAGGATTAATTATTTGAGTTCTATCGTTTCTTATTATACGGTACCCTAGTGATTCAACATAATCTTGGACTTCTTGTTCTTGTCTACTTGAAGTTGATTCTGCATTACAGATAGCACATCTTTGTCCAGATAACCATTTACCATAAGATATTTTATGAACGTGTCCTTTATCACACATAAAATTCAAATATTGGTCCCTGTTATTGTAACTGGTTGATAATAAAGTATATTTTTCTTTTTCAAAAGAACTTTTAACCTCATTAAAATCAAATCCGTTATTTTTACTACAAAAAAAACACCTAGCCCCCTGTTGCCAATCATTCCATTTTATTTTGTGAATATGTCCTTTATCACACCTAAATCTGAGATACTTTTTATTTGATTTATAACTATTTGATAATAGGGTATATTTTTCTTTTTCAAAGGATTTTTTGATTTCATTATAAGACGGTTTTTTTGAATTAGCGTTACATTTCAGTGAACAATATTTACTATTATAATCAAATGACATAAAAGGGTTTTTACAGTACAAACATTCATCTTTTAAAAAGTAATAGGTTTTGTTTCTTAAAAACTTGCCATTTTTTACTAGTTTAAATTCATGTGCATTACATATAGTTAGTTTCATAGTTTACCTTCAAGAAATTTTGTAATTATATCTTGTTCTATGTTTTTACTATTGGTCCATTTATCTTCATTAATAACTAATAGATCAATACCTTTTTGTTTACACTGATCTACTTTTATTTTGTCTTTCTGAAACATATACAATTTATTATGCCAGTATGTCCCATTATATTCAATGGCTTTATTTTTATCAGGTATCCATATATCTAATTCAAGGTTTCTGTTAGTTAAAGGATTGATTATCTGAGTTCTATCATTTCTTATTATACGGTAACCTAGTGATTCAACATAATCTTGGACTTCTTGTTCTTGTTTACTTGAAGTTGATTCCGCATTACAGATAGGACATCTTCTACCTGATTCGAACCAGTTAAATTTTGTTTTGAATATATGTCCTTTATTACATTTAACTTTTATATAATTGTGAGCGTTCACATAGGTATCAGATAATAATTGATATCCTTCTTTTTCTATGTAATCTTTTATATATTGATATGAATGTTTTTTATTGTCATTGTTACATATAGGACACCTATATCCAAGATAAAAATTATTAAATGTTACTTTGTACTCATGTCCTTTATCACATTTAACACTTATATGGTTATGAATTTTAACATAGGTATCAGATAATAGTTCATATCCTTCTTTTTCTATGTAATCTTTTATATATTGATATGGATATTTTTGGCTGTTATTATTACATTGATTAGAGCAAAATGTGGCATTTTTAGTTTTCGAGAAATAAGGTTCTTTACAATAGGCACACTGATCAAATAAAAAGTATGTGCCATTTTTCCAATTACCTTTAATAAATGACTTACCTGTTTTTGATAGTTTAAATTCATGTGCATTACATATAGTCAGCTTCATAATTTGCCTTTTGTTTTTAATTATATCATAATAAAGCAAAAAAATGGTACTTATCAAAGACAAGTACCATTTTATATAAAACTATGTGTTTAATCTACTAGGGTAGATTTACAGAATTTACTCTAATGTAGTAATTTCTAGATCCAAATAAATGATCAATTACTGCATATCTTGACATCAGACCCACAGAAGGTTGGAAAGAATCCTCAAAAGTGGCTCTGGCTGTCATCAACTGAATATAAGGCAGATAAACAATACCTGTATCATAAGCAGATGGTCCTTTATATCCAATTATAAGATCATCAGTAGTAGCAAAAGTATCTCTATAAATAGACAGTCTACCGTCAAGAGAACCAACTCTAGAAATACCAGTAACAGCTGTATTGATATCATTATCAACTGGAGATATAGTAAAAGAGTTAGTAGTTTCTAGTGCTGCACAAAGAGTAGGAGATGCTACAATAAAGTTACCTGCTCCTCTTCTTGTATCGATTGCGATCTGGTTAGCTTTTCTAATAATAAGGTTAAAAAGGTTTCTGTATTTCTCAGCTTCCCATCTACCATCTGCTGCAGCGTAATCCCATGTTATTGATCTTGGGTTAGTTGATGCAACTGATCTGATTTTATTAATAAGTTCTCTATCAATTTCAGCAGTGATCTCATAAGAAAGAACGTCCATCATCTCTTCTTCAAGATCAAGACCGTGCATTGCTTTGATATCTTGTGCTACTTCAATTGACCATCTACTTCTAAGTTTTCTGCTTTTGGCTTCTACTTGTGTTTTTTCAATGGTCATGCTTAGTTCTTTGATACCTTTACCAGTACCAATACCAAGTCCGCCACCAATACCAGGATGCCCGTCAACATCTGGAACTGTCTTAGAGCCAAGGGCTTCAGCAGCTGATGTTGCATATGTACCTGTATATGCGGGATCAAGGGTATTGTATCCAACTTCTGTATCTACGGCGCCATCATATTCTTGATCTGCTTTAAATCTAAGTGCGAAAGCTAGTCCGACTGGTCCTGTAAGTGGTTGAACACCAACGATATCATGTGCGATTAGTTCAGGGAATGTTCTTCTAACCATAGGGATGGCAATTTTATGGAATTCCCCGTTACCTGAATAACCTGTACCATTAGGATCAAGATTACCTGATGAATAAGAGTTGGTTTCATTAAGTTGTTTACCGCCACTTAAATAAAGTGCTTGGTTTTCTAGCATAACTGCGGTAGCTTTTTTTACTCTAGGGTTAGTGATTTTATCACCTTCGTCAAGAATTTCACCCCAGTCGCTTAAAAGTGTTTTAATATCTTTCATTATAACATTTCCTCCTTGTTTGTATTAATTCTATTTTTACTATTTTTAATTTGCTTTGTTTTAGAAAGTTTTTTCTCTAAGAACTTTTAACCATAGGCTCTTTGGATTACTTTCATCTAAAGTTTTATTTTCGTCTATATATGTCTTAGATTCATTTTTCTTTTTATCGTCTTTGTCTTTGTCGTCGTCGTCATCGTCATCTTTTTTCTTTTTGTCAAAAGGTGTACCACATTCTTTACATTTTGTAGCGTCTTCTGGGTTTTCTGTACCACATTCGGGACATTCTTTTGTTTCAAATTCGTCATCTTCCTCATTAATTTTAACAAGAATGTCGAATTTTTTGTCAATGTCCTCTTTACTGGCGCCTTCAAGAATATTAAATACTTTTTCTTTTTGTTTTGGTGTGAGACCGTCACACTTTTTAAGTAAATAATTTTCTGTCATTACTTTTTCTAGTTTTGATTTGTTATCAAGATTTTCTGATACCATTTCGTCATTTTTAGATGTGAGTTCAACGATTTCATTTTTGGCTTCTTTGAGAATACCTTTTACTTCATTATCAAGAATACCTTCATCAATAGCCAATTTAGTTTTGAAGTTTTCTATCAATGGTTGATATTCTTCACCTAATCTTGCATACTCAAGAATATTTTCAGGAAGAACTAGTTCTTCTTCTAAAAGGTCATCCAAAAAGTTAGAGAATTTGGCAGTAATATCTTCTTTATAGTTATCGAATTTTGTTTCCATTTCTTCGACGACTTTTTCTTTAATATCATCTTCCATTTCTTTTGATTTTTCAGTAGCTTTTGATTCAATGATAGCTTCTAATTCTGTTTTTAGTTTTTCTTGATCAGACTCATCAAGTTTTTTAATACCTAGCATTTCTAAAATTCTGTCCATTATAACTTTCCTCCTTATATTGTTTTTTCAATATCTTTAATAACTTGCCATATATGTTTGTAGGCTTCTTTTCTTGCTTCTTTTATTGTCATTTCAGAGGATTCATTTTTAATGGCGAACTCTTTACCTTCATAAATTCCGTTGACATATTTAGACCCAGGATTACTAGCATCAGAAACGATGTCCCAGCAAATAAGATTATAATCTTCATTTACTTTTCCGTCTTCATTTACTGTACCTAATCCTCTGCTAGATATACCGACTCTACCACCACTTTCTATAATCCCCTTTAAAATACCACCACAATAAGTACTACTGAGCACTTTTGCTTTACCTATTATATCATCACCCTTCCAATGAAGATCTTCAACCATTATAGCTACTTTCTCTAAATCTATATCGGGTTTTTCAGGATGATTTAATTGACCATATAGTGAACTTTCCTTTACTTGATTCATCACTTTATTTAATTCTCTATCAAGTAAAGATTTTTCATATACACGCCCATTATTATTTCTAACACCAGCAGAAGAAAAAATACCTGAAACATAAAGATCTTTGCCAACTGATTCAGTGACGATCTTGTCACTTGTTTCTGTAATTAACTTTTTAAGCATTTATTACTCCTCTTCTGTCTCTACCTTCAAAGGATCATTTTTCAATTTTAATTTATCCTTTAAAAAGGAATTCATATCTTTCTTAATTTCTTGTCTTAGTGTATCTGAAGCATCATTAAATTTGTCGTCCTCAAAATCATTAAATGCTTGTCTTACTTTTTCTTTATCTGCCATTTTGACCTCCCTTATACAAATTATTTAACCATTATTATTCATTGTTATTTATTAACAATTTAACTTAATATTAAAAACCCTCAATGATAACAACAAAAACCTGAAATCATTGAGGATTCTAGTATATTTTTAGAATGTATTAAAGCTAAAAAGCTGACTCTTGCTTCAATCCATATTTTTCATCATCACTCCAGCCTTTGCTTAATTCTTTTAAATCCTCATCCTCAAATTTTAAATATTTCCTCATTAAAAAAGACTTAGGGAACTCTTCATTGTTGGACAAGTTTTGATAGTTGTCAAACATTCTTTGAAGCTTGGATTGATTGATTTGATCAATATAATTATTAGGAGGTGTCATTGTTATTCTTAACTTTGATACATCTAAATCATACTGCTTTACATAACCCATAAATGTTAAATGTAACAAAAATAAATCTAATAACTTCGAGCATAATCTATTTTGATATTTTTCAAGAAATTTGGCCCATTTGATTTCATCTCTGGCTATCTCATCTTGATTACCACCAAACACTATTTCCCCATTTCTGCTTTCGTGCATAGAAACAACTCTTGACATAGGATATTTCAAAGACATATACAACTTCTTTTGAAAATAATGAATATCATCTAACTCTGCAAAACCTGAAGGATTTCCACCTATTGAAGTGATATCCGATCCTCTACCATCAGAACTTTGAGCAACAAAAAAATTCTCAAGTATACTAGTTACATCTACACTATTCGTTAGACTTCCTGTGTTAGGATCATATATCTGTTTCTTTGTGAACTTATTCTTAATCTGTTCAACATATTTCATTGATTTATCTTTAGGCATGTTACCTGTATCAATCTTAAAAACTAATCTCTCAGGTGATCTAATTAGTCTATAGATAACAACTGATGTTTCTAATAACCTTAATTGATTAAATGGCTGTCTACATTTATGCAAATATCCTAATATATCTTTTTTATTCACACCATATACACCAGAATTAACAAAAGTTATCTGAGATGGATAAAATGTTATCACTTTGTCAGATGTTTCCGCTTCCTCTGGGGTTGTTGGTTTCTTTGCATTATCTACAAGGAACTGATAAAAGTTTGTTATCTTTCCTGTGGATCCATCCAAATCATAATCCATTGTTTCAGCTGGTAACTTCTTTACACCTAATATACCCAATGAAGGCCTAGACTTATTGATAATGTTTTCTATATATAATTTACCATCTACAAATAACGATATTAACCAATCCTCTATATGCTTTGATATCTCTATTCTTTCTTTAAAAAGCTTATCAAACTCTTCCTGAAGATTTTTATTAATATTTTCGTTTTTATTAATAGTATCATCTATTAATTCTAACTGTAATATATTACCATCAAGGTCTTGCTGAGAAGCCTCAGTAGCCGCATCTTCTACAACATTTGCTATCTCTGGCATATCATACATCTTGCGATATTCAGAAAGCTTGGTTTTATTGTTTTTAAGATCCTTATTAATATTCTTTTCATAGAAAAGATTAAATGATCCCGTTCCTACATTACCAAAACCTTGCACAGAATGAATATCTTCATAACCCTCTCCTTGGACCTTCGAAGACTTTTGTTTATTCTTGAATTGCTTTAAAGACTCATCTATTATTTCAAGCTCATCTTTAGAATATAACATTTTTTTGAAATAATCTGATATCGACATTTGGTTCTCCTTATATTATAGGGTGAGATATCTAGATATCTAGTACCTCACCCTATTTATACTATACCTTCTTAAATAATTCAGATGTTAAGGCTGTCCATTTATTATTTGATTTGTTAAAATCTACATAATACTTTAATTGTCTAATATTGTTTAATGTATTAAAACTTAAAGTAGGATAAGATAATCTTATGTCAGGATCAATATATGTCAACTCATTAGGTAATTGTAAAGTATTAGGAATACCTATTGATTTCGGCTTCCAGGCTGCCTTTGGAGCACTTGATTGGGTATCAAAAGTTAAGTTATAACTACCTGATACATTTAGGATAATACTGGTTCCATAATCAGAATTACTAGAATCTCTATAAGAAACACAGATATGAGTATCATCTATCATTACTGGTGATATCTGTAGAGTATCTCCAGAGTTAAAAACCTGTTCGGATCCCCATGATATAGAGTTCCCAGAGATAGTTCCTATAATACTGGTTCCATAATCAGAATTACTATAATCTCTATAAGAAACACAGATATGAGCATCATCTATCATTACTGATGAGATATGATCAGTAGATCCAGAGTTAAAAACCTGTGGAGATCCCCATGAGATAGAGTTCCCAGATATAGTCCCTATAATACTGGTTCCATAATTAGAATTACTACCATCTGTATAAGAAACACAGATATGAGTATCATCTATCATTACTGCTGATATATGATAAGT
>Ga0102941_1001017_pt1 | contig 13188 bp, 7 predicted proteins | sample SalPonR2_C_D2_MG_FD_79281 | JGI IMG/M metagenome (GOLD analysis project Ga0102941, IMG submission 79281) | Salt pond soil microbial communities from South San Francisco under conditions of wetland restoration - Salt Pond MetaG R2_C_D2_MG | ecosystem: Environmental > Aquatic > Marine > Intertidal... | reverse complement strand
CATCGAGATCCTGCGCTTCGCCGATCAGGAGGTCGACCTCAGGACCACCCCGATCGACAATGGTGTGATCCAGGGCACCCCGGGCGATGACGTGATCGTCGCCGGCAGTGGTCCAGACGCGATCTTCGGCGATGCCGGTGACGACCAGATCAACGGCGGTGCGGGCACCGACGTGATCTTTGGCGAGGCCGGAAACGACCAGATCATCTGGGACGCGCCCAACGGCGGCTACGACATCGTGGATGGCGGCACGAACCGGGACGGAGTCGGGGATATCGACACCGTTGAGATCAATGGCGACGGCACAGAAGAGGCGATCACCATGTACACGGTGGCGGCCTGGGCGGAAGCCAACGCCGCCAGCCCCTTCCCGCAGGATGTCCAGTCGGAGATCATCATCACGCGCACGGTGGACGGTGTCGAGACGCCGATCATGGAAGTGCGCAACGTCGAACAGGTCGTATTCAACAACGTCCAGGGCGTCGGGACGATCAACGCGGTGGGCGATTTCAGCAACACCTCGATCGCGCCGACCACGATCTACGTGAACGGCACGGCGGGCGATGAGATCATCGACTTCGCGGGCTTCACATCCACGCAGCGCATCGTCGTCGATGCAGGCGCCGGTGAAGACCAGATCACGGGCGGTGCCGGTGCGGACCTCCTGCAGGGTGGCGACGGTGCCGACCTGCTGACCTGGAGCGTTGGCGGCGGCTCGGACGTGGCCGACGGTGGCGCGGGCGAGGACACCTACGTCGTCAACGGCGATGCCTCGAACGAGGTGTTCCGCGTCTATGCCGCGAACGCCTGGACCGGTGCCGAACTGGAGGCCGGAATCGACATCGTCATCACCCGTGATGGGGGCGAGGGCGAACAGGTGATTGGCCAGCTTCGCAACATCGAGGAGATCCAGATCAACACCGCCGGTGGTGCGGATGACGTGCAGGTGATCGGCGACTTCAACCCGACCGCGCTGAATTTCAACACCATCACCATCGATGACGTGGACGGAGACGACAGTGTGAACATCGAGGGCCTTACCTCGGTTCACCGGATCCTGTTCCGCACGGAGGGCAATAACAACATGGTCGTCGGCGCTGTGCGCGATACCGACGTGATCATGCTGCCCGAAGGCTTCGACATGGCCGCGCTGACGCGGACAACCGATGCCGAAACGGGGTTGATCACCCTCACGGATGGCGCGAACAGCGTGTCCTTCACACCGGCCGAGCCGGACGTGGAGCCGGGCATCGTCCGGGCCGGCACCCCGCAGGCGGCGGCGTTCGAGCGTCAGACGATCGATCCCGAAACCGGGGAGGCGAGCGTGCCCCAGGGCGTTCTCGTGCTCGACCGGCTCGACGTCGATGCGCTGGAATACATGGTCGGTGCAAGCGACGTGGCGCCGCTCCTTCCGCTGGAAGACGGAGAGGTCCGCGAGCCGGGCGAGGCCGGGGTCATCCGCGGCGTGCGCGACCTTCCGGGTGTGGACAACAACATTGGCAATCCGGGCCAGGGTGCCGCCAAGGAGCCGTTCATCCGGATCACCGAAGCGCGCTATGGCGCGGAGAACGAGGAAGGCAACCGGGACGTGAACCCGATCTTCCAGGACATCGATCCACGTGACGTCTCGAATGCGCTCGGCGCGCAGGCGTCGGACGCGCCGAAGGCCGCCGAAGCCAACATGTTCCTCATGTCCTTCGGTCAGTACTTCGACCATGGCCTTAGCTTCATCCCCAAGGATGCGGCCAACGGGGTCATCCCGATCGGCGGGCCTGACACGGGCCGTCCGGGCGGTGACAACCCGGCGGACCTTACCCGCGCCAAGGTCATTGGCTTCGACGAGAACGGCGTGCCTCTGCACGAGAACATCACGTCGCCCTTCGTGGACCAGAACCAGGTCTACGGCTCGTCGGCGCAGATCGGGCGGCTCCTGCGCGAGCCGGGCGAGAATGGCGGTCTAGGTGCCGAAGTTCTCGGCGGTGCGCTTGACCCGTCGCGTCCCGATGGCACCGAACTCCGCCTTCTGCCGACGCTGCGTGAGGCGCTCGATGCCCATATCGACGCCGGCACGCTCTTCGAGACGCCGGACGGCAGCATGATGACGCTGCAGGAATACTACCCCGGCCTCAGGGCCGAGGACGGTTCCTATGATGCGGGCCTCGTGGCCGATCTTTCGGGCAACTTCATGGACGAGGGCTGGCCGCTCCTGATCGACACCAACCGGTTCATCGACCTGCTCGACCACGCCATCGCTGGTGACGGCCGGGTCAACGAGAACATCGGCCTGACCTCGATGCACACGGTCTTTGCGCGCAACCACAACTTCTACGTGGAGCAGCTGAACCTGTCGGGCTTCAATGGCTCGGACGAAGAACTCTTCCAAGCCGCGAAGGTGCTGAACGAGGCGGAGTATCAGCAGGTCGTGTTCAACGACTTCGCCGATGCGCTGATCGGTGGGCTGATGGGATCGGGCCGTCATGGTCACGACGACTACTTCCCCGAGACGGACGCAGCGATCAGCCACGAGTTCGCGGGGGCAGTCTATCGCCTTGGCCACTCGATGATCGGTGAGACGCTGACGGTCATGGGCCCCGACGGGCAGGAGACGGACGTGCCGCTTTTCGATGCGTTCCTCAACCCGTCGAACGATCCGGGCATCTTCCGGTTCGACAACGACCGCAATCCGACGACTCCGGACCTGACCGGACAGGCCGCAGTCGATGCGCTGAGCGAGGGGCCGATGGGCTACATACCGGCGCCGGGCTATGCCCAGTATGGCGCGGGCGCGGTGCTGGAAGGCATGGCGAAGCAGCCCTCCGAGGAGGTCGATTTCAACATCGTCGACACCGTGCGCGACAATCTCGTGCGGGTCTCGGCCGACCTCTTCTCGTTCAACGTGGCCCGCGGTTGGGATCTCGGCCTCGGCACGCTGAACCAGGTGAAGATGGACCTTCGGGACTCGACGGATCGCTACGTGAGCGAAGCGATCGCGCTGTCCGACATCACGATGGACCCCTACGCATCGTGGGAGGACTTCCAGGCTCGCAACAACCTGTCCGACACGGTCATCGAGCAGTTCAAGGAGGCCTATCCAGAGCTGATCCTCGGCGCTGACGAAGTAGCGGCCTTCCGCGAGGTGAACCCGAAGATCGAGCTGACGGAGAATGCCGATGGCAGCTTCACCGTCAAGGGGATCGACCGTGTTGATCTCTGGGTCGGCGGTCTGGCGGAAAGCCACATCAACGGGGGCATCGTAGGCCACACCTTCTGGGTGGTGATCCACGAGCAACTCGACCGCCTGCAGGAGGGGGACCGGTTCTACTACACCGACCGCCTCGGCGAGATGCCGGCCTACGCGAACTTCATCAGCAATTCCACCATGGCTGATGTGGTTGCACGCAACACCGGGATCGAAGGGCTGGGCACGGAAATCTTCTCCTACCTGCCCGACAATCCCGACTTTGTGCCGGAGACCCCGGCTGCCGACACGCCTGTGTCCGAAACCCCGGCTGACGACACGCCTGTGTCCGAGACCCCGGCTGACGACACGCCTGTGTCCGAGACCCCGGCTGACGATACGCCTGTGTCCGAAACCCCGGCTGAGGAACCCGAGACCCAGGGGCCTGTGAGGGTCGCGCCGGTCGTGGGCTTTGGCACCACGGGTGACGACGATCTCTCCGGCGATGTGGGCGACGATGTCCTGCTCGGCAACGACGGAAACGATGTGCTGCGGGGCGGTGCCGGAGACGACTTCCTGAACGGTCATGCCGGGATGGATGTTCTCTTGGGCGGCGACGGAGCGGACGTGCTCGACGGTGGGACCGGCGAAGACGTGCTGTTCGGCGGCGACGGGGACGACGTGTTCTTCATGTCCGACGACGGGATGATCGATATCGTCTTCGGCGGCGAGGGACAGGACCGCGTCGACCTCTCAGGCAGCACGGCGGATCTTCGGATCGACCTTGGCAGCCTCTCCGAGGTCGGCTCGATCCGGTCGGGCGAGACGCTGGACCGCCTGTTCTCGGTCGAGGACGTCATCAGTGGCGACGGCAACGACGTCATCACCGCAGGAACCGGGGCGAATGTCATCGCGACCGGGGACGGTATGGATACCGTGCGCTTCCTGTCCACCGATGCGGCGGATGGAGATCACATCGCCGACTTCGCGCCGGGGGACATGATAGACCTGTCGTCGATCGACGCGAACCGCGGCACGGCCGGCGACCAGGCCTTCACGCTGATGTCCGAGGGCGATGGTGTTGTAACTGCCGGCAGCCTGGTGGCGTCCACCGACGAGCACGGAAACACCGTGCTGACCGGTCACGTCGATGATGACGGCCAGTCGGACTTCAGCCTGTCGGTGCGGTCGTCCCATACCCTGACGCAGGACGACTTCAACTTCTGAAGCCATCCAACGGCCCGGCCCGCGCAATGCGGGCCGGGTGATTTTTGTACCGAGTATTCATTTTTCTCCGACAAGGGCGAGTTCCCCCCATGAGTAAATCCGACACAAACATGGCCCGCAGAAAGGCTGCGGGTCTCCTGAACCAAGACCTACGCCGCTTTGGCGTCGTGATCTTCCTGATTTCCGGCCTGATCAACATCCTGGCCCTGACCGGTTCGGTCTACATGATGCAGGTCTACGACCGTGTGCTGACCAGCGGCTCGGTCGAAACGCTCATGGCTCTTTCGGTTCTGGCCGTCGGCCTTTTCCTGTTTCACGGCGGCTTCGACGCGGTGCGCTCGGCGATCTTCGTGCGCCTGGGCAGCCGGCTCGACAAGCGCGTCGCGCCCCTTGCCCACCAGGTCTCGCTCGAGATGCCGCGGCACGGATTCACCGCGGCCGAGGCGATGGAGCGGACCCGTTCGCTCGACACGCTTCGCGGCTTTTTCGGAAGCGGCGCGCCGGCGGCGATCTTCGACCTGCCCTGGGTGCCGATCTTCCTCGGCTTCGTCTGGCTGCTTCATCCCGTGCTCGGGGTGGTGACGTTGGCGGGAGCTGTCGTGCTCGCGGCGCTGACCGTCGTGTCCGAGCTGATGTCGCGGAACCTGAGCCAGACAGCCCTTGGTTCCATGATCCGCCGCAACGTCGCGGCGGAGTCGAACACGAACAACGCGGACGTCATCACCGCGATGGGCCTTGGCGACAGGGCCGTGGCGCGCTTCATGAAGGCCAACGACGAGCATCTCGAAACCCATACCCGGACCGCTGCGACCAGTGCAGCGATCACGTCCCTGTCGCGCACGCTGCGCATGGTGCTGCAGTCCACGCTTCTTGGTCTCGGCGCCTATTTCGCGCTGCAGGGCCAGCTTACGCCGGGTGCGATCATCGCGGTGTCGGTGGCGTCTGCGCGCGCGCTTGCGCCGATCGACCAGGTGATTGGCGGCTGGCGCAACATTCTCGCTGCGCGCCATTCCTACCGGCAGGTCAAGGACACCATCGCGCAGTCCGTTGACGTAGACCGCCGCTTTCCGGGGCTGCCGTTGCCCAAGGCCTCGCTCACCGTCGAGAACCTGACCGTCGCCTCCCCGGCAACCGGCCGCGTCTTGCTCAGCGACGTGTCCTTCGAACTCAAGGCCGGGCAGGCCATGGCGGTCGTGGGCCCAAGCGGTGGCGGCAAGTCGACGTTGATGCGCGCGCTCGCCGGCATCTGGACACCGTTGCGCGGGTCGGTGCGTTTCGATGACGTGAGCCTCTCGCACTACGAACCGGCCATGCGTGGCGCGTTCCTCGGCTACCTGCCGCAAGAGGTGAACCTCTTCACAGGTTCGGTCGTCGAAAACATCAACCGCTTCGGCACCGGCGATGAAAACGCCGTCTACGAGGCCGCCAACCGGACCGGCATCCACCGCATGATTGCCCAGTTGCCCGATGGCTACGACACACAGGTGGGCGCGATGGGCACGGCGCTTTCGGCGGGTCAGCGGCAGAGGATCGGCCTGGCGCGCGCGCTGTTCGGCAATCCTCTCGTGGTTCTGCTCGATGAGCCGAACGCCTCGCTGGACGCGGTGGGAGAGCGGGCGCTGAACGACACGATCCGGGAAATCCGCGAGCGGGGCGGCATCGTCATCGTCGTGGCCCATCGGCCAAGCGTACTTTCGGCTGTCGACACCGTGGCCGTGATCCACGGTGGCACGCTTGCGGCGATCGGACCGAAGGATCAAGTCATCTCAAGCCGTGGTGGACAGATCCTGACTACCGTGAATGGCGATGGCGGCAAACGTCCGGCGGCTACGGCTGCGGCTGACGTCGCGGTCTAACGGAGCGCACAGGTCATGAGCCTCCATATCTCCATCGCGAACCGGGCCAAGAAGGCCGCACCTCGGCTGGGCGATGCCCTCAGGGAGGGCGAGGCCGATGGCGGCCGCAACTCGAGATGGCCGTGGCGGGGTTTCGTGTTTCTCCTTGGGCTGGGCGCCTTGTTCACGGCGCTGTCGGCGCGGTCTTCGGGGGTCGATCAGGATGTCTCGGGACCCGCGCGGTCCGATGACCGGGAGCAGGCCGGCGTCGAGGTGGTGACCGACGTCCAGCCAGCGCCGAAACCGACCGACGCGGTAGCGGAAGCCGCCGCGCCAAAAGGTCCGCCGGCATCCGAGGCCGCGCCTGTCTCGGGGGTGGCTCATGTCGCGCTGGCGGCGGCCGTGCCGGAGGTCATTGCGCATGCTTCAGGTGCCGCGCATGCGCACCGCGCTTCGCAAGCCCCGGGCATCGCGCCGGCTGACGCGGAGTCCATCGGCGCGGGCCAGGTCGCTGTGCCGCTGCAGGGGGGCGCACGCGGGGTCGGGGCGGCCCCCGTCACGGCAGGCGAAGACGCGGCTGCACGGGGGGATGCGGATGCGCCCTCCGAACCGACAGAGGGTGACGCAGCGAATGAGCTTGGGGAGCTTCTGGCGGACCTGGATCGGATCCTCGAGTGGCTTCCAGAGATCCAGGCCGAGCAGATCATGGATTACGCCATCGGTGACATCTTGCGCGAAGTGCCGGTGGAGCGCGTCTTCAGCGCTGTCGAGACGGGGAACGCAGTGTCGACCGATACCGTGCTGCGCCTGGCTGACGGACAATCGCGGGAGGCGTTCCTCCCTGATGACGGGTCCACGGCCGCGGGGGCCGCTGGTGCCATCGCCCCCACGGTGGCGTTGGAATCGACCCTGGGTCCCATGGATCCCAACGAATTTGGTTTTCTTTAATTAGTTCAGATTTTTAGGAGTGCAATTCAAATGGCCAGAGACAATTCCGAACCCGGTGAGACAAAAGGCACGGTTGGCATGGTGCGACCGCTTCTGGCGGCCTTCGTCATGGCCGTGGCGCTGGTGGGTGGCGTGGGCGGCTGGGCCGCGACAGCGCGGCTCAATGCGGCGATTATCGCGAACGGATCGGTCAAGGTGGACCGTGAATTGCGGCTCGCGCAGCATCCGACCGGCGGCGCGATCGCCGAGATTCTCGTCGAACCGGGCCGCGAGGTCGAGGAGGGCGAGGTTCTGGCACGGCTTGACACGCGGGAGATAGAGTCGGAACTCGACCTGATGCAGGCAGAGCTGCTCGACCTGCGGGTCCGCGCAGCGCGGCTTGCCGCCGAACGCGATCTTGCAGACACGATGCCGATCCCCGAAGACCTGGATCCGTCCAACAGCGCCGTCGAGCGTGCTGTCTCGGGCGAACTGCGCCGCTTCGAGGATCGCTTGGGCGAGCGACGTGCGCGCCACGAAATGCTGTCGCTCCAGCTGGAGCGGTCGGTCGGCAGCGCGCAGTCGCTGGACGCGCGAAAATCGGCGCTGGAACGTCAGGCGATACTGGCCGACCAGGCCGTGGCCCGGAACGCCGAGTTGGCGGAGCGTGGCGTGGTGTCCGAAAGCGGATTGGCCGAGGCCGAAGCGGCGCAGGCGCGTCTCGTGGGGGAGCTTGCCTCCGTTGCCGCCGAGATCGAGGCCAACGCCATCCAGCAGCGCGAAATTGCCGCCGAAATCGAAGACCTCGATCGCGGTTTCGCCTGGGAGGCTCATCGCCAGCTGCGGGAGATCGAGCCACGCATCAGCGAGCTGGAGCTGCGGAGCGAGCAGGCGGAAGGGCGGATTGCACGCTCGGCGATCCGCGCCCCGGTGTCGGGCACGGTGAACGAGATGATGGTCAATACCGTTGGCCAGGTTCTGCCCGCAGGCCAGACGCTTGCCTCGATCGTGCCGAGCGGTGCGCGCCTTGTCATCGAGTTCCGGGTGGAAACCGTGGATATCGACCAGGTCGTCATCGGCCAGGATGCGCGGTTGCGCTTTTTGTCCTTCGACCAGCGGACAACGCCAGAGCTCGGCGGCGTCGTCTCGTACGTGGCTCCGGCCAGCGTGACCGACCAAGCGACCGGTCAGCCGTATTTCGTGGCGATGGCCCGCCCGACAGACGTCAACGTGGCGGGCGCACCGACGCGTCTCGTGCCGGGGATGCCGGTGGAGATCTACATCCAGACCGATGCCAGGACGCCGCTGGAGTATCTTTTGCAGCCGCTCCACGACGGTCTCATGCGCGCCATGGCCGAAGGCTGAGGCGGGGCAGCGGCGAAGTTGCGGGGGTATCCACATGCGACGGATGGAAAAGGTCGGTCATGTTCGGCGCGTGGCCCTGGGTCTTGCACGGGCATGGGCGCGCCTGGGCTTGCTGATGCAATCGCTGCTGCTTGCCGCGCTGACGCTTGTGACGATGCAGCTCGCCGTTGCCGAGGCCGAACGACGCTTTGCGCACGGCTACCTTTTCGACACGGCGATGGAGATGGAGCAGGCGATCTTGAGTGCTGTGCTCTTGCAGTTCGTGGCCGACCTGAGCCCCGGTGAAACGCCGTCGCCAAATCGCCTTGCTGCCGTGGACGCCGCGCTGATGCCGCATTTCGCGGAAGCCCGTTTCGACATGGTCAAGCTGTGGTCCACCGAAGGCCAGCTGATATACTCGAGCCACGGGGCTGTCACGAGCAGCCATGCATCGGACGAGACCCTGGCGCGTTCGATCGCGGGTGAGACGATCGTGACGCCGGTCGAGGACAGCCAAACGACCGGCATGTACGAGATCTACATTCCGCTTGCAAATGCCAACGGCGAGATCGTTGCCGTCGGTGAAATCTACTGCCGCTTCGAGACCCTGGTCGGCAGGATCGCGGCCGTCAGCCAGGGATTGGTGCAGCAAAGCCTCATTGCGCTGGTCTTTGGGCTGTCAGCACTCTGTGCGCTGGTCGGGCTCGCGCAGGCGCGGATCTTCCACAGCGAGAAGAGCCATGCGCGCAGCATCAGCAACGCGCGCGAGCTGTCCCTTCGCAACCGCGCACTGAACAGCGAGGTCGACCGCCTCTACCGTGAAAGGTCGGCCGAGGGTGATGTTGACGCGATGCATATGCGCGCCGAACTTCGCGATGGGCCAATGCAGTTGCTGTCGATCGCCGCGCTATACGCGAGCCAGATCGTCGGCCGAGAGAGTTGCCGGCACGAGGTTCGGCGGGCACGGGACCTGACCAACGAAGCAATGGAATCCCTGCGCCGCCTGGCGGCGGAGCCGAAGCCGGCCGAAACCACGAGCCCCGAATCCTGCGATATCGCCCGTTGCGCGGTCGCCGTGTTCGAGCGCGAGACCGGCCGTCATGTCACCAAGGGCTGGGCAGGGACAGCGGGCTGCGTGACAGTCGCCGCGCCCGAAGCCGTGATCGAGGTCCTGGTATCGTTGCTCCGAGCATGCGACGAGATTTGCTCGGACGGCGGCATCGCCGTCTCCGGCGGCTGTGTCGGGGGGCGGCTGCGCTTTGTCGTGGATTGCAGCATTCCGCCAGACAGCAGCGCCACCATCTGCCCCGCAGAGCGGATGGAGGCGTTGCAATGCCTTCAGACACTGGCTGCGAGTTCGGACTGTTCTTTGTACTGGTCCGGTGACGCGCGCGCGATGCGTGTGGTCGCGGGCTTCACGTGCGAGGCGACTACTTGAGGTCTGTCATGGCCGCGCGGTCGCGCTGGATCGTCAGAGCCGCTTCGACCCGGTTCTTCACGTTCAGCTTCTGCATGATCTGGGTCATGTAGTACTTCACGGTCTTTTCAGAGATCGACAACGTCCCTGCGATCGACTTGTTGGATGCCCCGATCAGCAGCTGCTCGACGATCTGCGACTCGCGGTAGGTCAGTTCGTAGTCCGGGCCTGCGTCGCGTTCGCGGGCGCGCTGGGCGATCTTCTTGAGGCACTGGCCGGCAATGCTTGGCGACAGGTATTCCTGCCCTGCGGAAACACGGCGCAGCGCATCGAAAAGCTCTTCGAGGCTGCTGCCCTTGACGACGTAGCCAAGCGCTCCGGCCTCGTACGCCTCGACGAAGTCGTCGGCGTCTGCGGAAGCCGTGAAGATCAGGATGTTGCGTCCTTGGTCACCACTCGTGACGGCGCGGACGGCATCGAGCGTGCTGCCGGGCATCTTGAGGTCCACGACGACCACATGCGGATCGGAGGTATTCACCACCTCCACCAGGTCTTCAGCGCATGCGCCGCTTGCTACCACGTCGAAATCGGGTTGCCCCGAGATGATGTTGCAAAGCGCATCTCGGACGATCGGGTGGTCATCAAGGACCGCGACTCTCAAGGACATAATTTTTACCTACTCCAATACTTGTGACCTTGTGGGGCGCATGACGCCCCGGCCAAACGCCCGTGTGCGAAATCCTGCACGACTCGGGAACAAGGCTCCTGTTAACAACTACGGAAGAGATTTTAATATCGACTTTGGTCTAAGTCATTGATTATTTTCCATTGTGCCGGAAATGAGGACAGTCACAACGTCAAGTCCGCATTAGTCAAAACCAAGCTACAGATGCGGCACAGGAATGCGGGCAGATTGCCGGTCATCGAGCGTTTGGCAGGACCTTGCGGACCGGAGAAATGGCTGACGTCCGCCCGTCCGCGCGTCAGAAAGGACAACCGGACGCCGCTGAACATCACTGCGAGGGCTGACTTCCGGACCTGCGTTCTCTGCCATTTCATTCGTTTTTGGACGAGGATTTGAAAAGGAATTCTGGGTGGCATCCGAATCATGTCCGCCGTGCCCCCCAACCCAATGCGGACCACACCGGATTTCGTCGGTACAACGGCCCAAAAGTCTGGGGAAAAGCCAAACCTTTGGTGTCCGTGATGCTGTCCGAACCCACCAGGCTCACGATGGGTCCGCGCGGCAAGAACAAGGTCGAGGAAAGAGCCTTGTCTGTGCAGCCGGACGACAGCCGCCCGAGGTCAGCCAAGGTCATCTGTCCTTTTCAGTGCGAACGCGCTTGGCAAACCGCCAGAAACGCACTTGAGTGACCTTGATGCCGGACCAGCACCAAATCGAGTCCCTTCTCGCGCGGATCAACCTGCGCGACCGGACGGCGTTCGCCGAGCTTTATGCAGCTACCTCGGCGAAACTTTTTGGTGTCTGCTTGCGTGTCTTGAAGGACCGCTCCCTTGCGGAGGATGTTTTGCAGGAGGTCTACATCAAGATCTGGAACAAGGCGGACCGGTATCAGGTGACTGGCCATTCTCCGATGACATGGTTGATCACAATTGCGCGCAACCAGTCGATCGACCGTTTGCGGGCTGCCGGGCCACCAACATCGGATATCGATGAGGTCGCCCCGATCGCCAGTGCGCGGCTTGGACCGGAGGGCCAGGCGATTGCAGCGGATGAGGCCCGGCGGATCGTCGGATGCCTCGATGAATTGGACGAGACCCGTGCAGCAGCGGTGCGCGGGGCCTATCTGGAGGGCCAGTCCTATGCGGACTTGGCACAGCGGTTCGATGTACCGCTCAATACGATGCGAACCTGGCTGCGCCGCAGCCTTGTGAATCTGAAGGAGTGCCTGTCGCGGTGACCGATCCGTCCGACATATCGCCAGACGACAATGCCCTTGCCGCAGAATATGCGCTGGGGTTGCTGTCACCCGATGAGGGTGCAGCCGTTGAGGCGCGTCTAGGGACGGACCCCGCGTTCTTGGCGCAGGTTCTGTCGTGGCAGGCGGAATTCGCCGGCCTGGCCGAGGCCGAAGTGGCGCCGGTGACGCCGCGCAGTGCCGTCAAGGCGCGGATCGATGCGGCCCTGTTCGGGACGCCGAAAGGCTCGATCTGGTCGCGGCTCTCGTTTTGGCGGGGCCTTGCGATAACCGGGTTCGCCAGCAGCGCTGCCCTTGCCGCGCTTCTTCTGTTGGCGCCGCTGCCGCAACCCCTGCCTCAGGTGCCGCTCGTCGCGCAATTGGAGCCTGTGACGGGGGGTGCGCAGTTCCTGGCCGTGTTCGACCCCGACACCAGCGAGTTGCGCGTTCAGCGATCTGCGGGGACCGCCGCGACCGGTCGTGTGCAGCAACTCTGGCTGATCGCAGGCGAGGACCAGCCCGTGTCATTGGGCCTGCTGGATGACAGCGCCGTGACGGTGCTGACAATCGACGCGTCGGCGGCCGATCTGTTCCCGGATGCCGTCCTGGCTGTATCCGATGAGCCGCCCGGCGGCTCGCCCACCGGTGCACCCACGGGCGACGTCTTGGCCGCCGGTCCGGTGATTTCGCTTTAAAATCGTTTCCTGACAGTGTCTTGAAATTCTTTTCATCTTTTTTTGCACCACGCTGAAACTTCCTTCCCTGCCTTTTCGTGACTTCCTGTATCGCCGGGCAACTCCGGCAGACACATCACAGGAGTTACACAATGACCAATGGCAAATCCTTCAGCACCCGCTCGCTAACCGCCGCATTCGTCAGCGGTTCGATCGCCGCCTTGGTGGCAACCGGTGCAATGGCGCAATCCAATCCCACCGTGGGTGGCGCGCCGATGCTGGCCGAGCGCAACATCGTCGAGAATGCGGTGAACTCTCCGATCCACACCACGCTTGTCGCCGCCGTGGTCGAGGCCGGCCTGGCCGAAACACTGTCGGGCGAGGGGCCGTTCACCGTGTTTGCCCCGACAGACGACGCGTTCGCGGCACTGCCCGAAGGCAGCGTGGCAGCCTTGCTGGAGCCGCGCAACCGCGACCGTCTGACCGAAATCCTGACCTGCCACGTTGTGGCCGCCGAAGCGTTCTCGTCGGTCATTGGCGGTATGATCGCCGATAGCAGTGGCGCCCACCCCATCGAGACTGTTGGCGGATGCGTGTTCACCGCACGGATGTCTGGCGGGCGGATCATGATCGAAGACGAACAGGGCCGCATGGCAACCGTCACCAT
>Ga0102941_1001013_pt1 | contig 13227 bp, 12 predicted proteins | sample SalPonR2_C_D2_MG_FD_79281 | JGI IMG/M metagenome (GOLD analysis project Ga0102941, IMG submission 79281) | Salt pond soil microbial communities from South San Francisco under conditions of wetland restoration - Salt Pond MetaG R2_C_D2_MG | ecosystem: Environmental > Aquatic > Marine > Intertidal... | reverse complement strand
GCGGGATCCGTGACGAGATACGAGATCGTGTTGCTGGCTTCGTCGAAAAAGCCTTCGACCTCGGGCACGACCGACATGTTAAGAGCAGGGAAATCCACACTGTCCTCCTTCAACTATTCCAGCGTTCCACCGGCCTTTTTCCAAGCGCCGACGCCGCCGGTCAGGTTCACGACCGGACTCAGGCCCATGTCCATCGCCGCCTGCGCGGCCAGCGCCGAGCGCCCCCCGGAGGCGCAGTAGAAAACATAGGTCTTGTCCTGGTTGAACTCGGGCTTGTGTACGGGGCTCTCGGGATCGATATGGAATTCCAGCATACCCCGAGACGAGGACACGGCGCCCGGGATCATGCCGGTCTTGACCTGCTCGGTACCGTCGCGCAGATCGACGAAAACATGATGCGAGGACCCGACCAGCCCGAGCGCCTGCTCGGCACTCATCGCGGGCGTTGCGTCGAGAGCCGCGCGAACGATGCCCTTGGCGCTCTTTCTGATGGTCTGGGGCATAAGCGTTCTACTCCCGAGCCGGGTCTGTATCCAATTCAGCACAACATTCATGGGCCAGTCTGCCGTACCGCCCGCGCCACAGCCGCAGGCCGGGCGCACATGCAGACCGGGCAGCCCGCCCGTCATATCGCGAGGTCGAGGCGCGGCTTCCAGAAGGGGCGGAAGAGCTCAATCTTCGGGCAGCGGTCCATCACCACCTTCATTCCTGCGTCCTCGGCCAGCTTGGCGGCGCGGTCGTCATAGACGTCGATCTGCGCCCATAGCACCTTGGCTCCGATCTCGATCGCCTGCTCTGTAATGCCATAAAGCTCTTCCTTCGGGCGGAAGACCTCGACCATGTCCACGGGACGGTCGATATCTTTCAACGATCGGCAGACCGGGATCCCGCGGATCTCGGTGACGTTCGGATTGGGATTGACCGGGATCATGTCATAGCCCGTCTCATGCAGCACGCGCAGGACGCCATAGCTGAACTTGGTCTTGTCGTTGCTGGCCCCCACCATGGCGATGGTTTTGACCGAGCGCAGGATGCCGGATAGGTAGGCTTGGCTATAGTCGTAACGGTGCTCGATATCGGCGTCTTGCATTTCAGGGCTCCTTCGGTGTCGCGATATCCGCCTTCAGCTCGTGCGGCTGCAGCGGGTCGAGGAACGGGTTGCGGTAGAGTTTGTCGTGGCTCTCCACGCCGATCTCCAGCGTGCAGTCGGTCACGGGGCGGGCCACGCAAAGAAGCACGTAGCCATTGGCGATCTGTCGATTGTTCAACGCCACCTGACGCCGCTGGTCTATCTCCCCTTGGGTACGCTTTGCGGCGCAGCTGATGCAGCCGCCATATTTGCAGCCATAGGGCAGATCGACGCCTTGCTCGCGCAGCGTGTCCAGCAGCGGACGGCGCGCCTCGACCGTGTAGGTCGCGCCGCCGCGATTGGCGATCGTTATGGTCCTGGTCTCAGTCACAGCCAGATATCGCTGGTGCAATCGCCACCAGGATAACGGGTTTCGTGGCAGCGCGAAGGGCCGTTGGGCTCCTTGCCGAAATCGACGATGAAATCGGGATTGATCGACATGCCACCGTTTTCCACGTCACAGTCGATCATCACCATGACACCGCCCTGGGTGCGGATCTCGGGATAGAATTGGTTGTCCCAGGTCGAGAAAAGCGAAGTGGTGACGTAAAGACGTTTGCCGTCGAGGCTGAGTTGGAACATCTGCGGCCCGCCCGCGACCTTGACGCCGTTCACCTCGGGGGCCTTGCCCAGAAGGCCACCCATCCAGACCTGTCCGGTCAGCTTGGGATTGTGCGGATCTGTGATGTCGTACTGGCGCATGTCGCCATGCAGCCAGTTGTTGAGATAGAGATACCTGTCATCCATCGACACGAGGATGGCCGACATGACACCCGGGACCGGGATCGGCCACTCGGGATGCGGCTCGTTATCGACGTCGATGACCTTTTCCCATTCCCATTTGCCCTCATCGGACTTCCAGAAATGGATCACGTTGGTACTAAGCGCCGCCCCACAAAAGCCATGCGTGCTGTCGGGGTCGTGCAGGAACTTGACCTCGAGCGGGATCAACCCGTCCTCTCCCAGATACATGCTCTCGATCGGCGTGCGCTTTTCGAAATCCCATATATGCAGGCGGCGACCGTATTTCAGGTGTCCCACCTCTTCCAGGTCAAAGCCCGGCATAAAGGTGTTTGGCGCCGCCCATTCCGAACTGATCATCACGTTATGGCGGGGCTGGTACCAAAAGTCGTAGCCGAATGGGATATCGCCCATCGTCTCTTCCCAACGGCCCACGATCTCGAAATCCTTGTTCAGATGGAGGTACCCGCCCGGCGCCTCGCCCTGCGCGTCGCCCAGGAATGAGATGATGATCTCCGAGCCAAGGCAATGTACGGTATGTGGCCCGCTCAGGTTGGCCTTCGACTTGATCTCGGCCCCGTCGATGATCTTATGCAGGCGCGGCGCGCATGGGTCGGTCGCGGTATCGACGACATGGATATTGTTCGACCGTACGCCCGGCACCAATAGATACTTGCGCGCCATCGAGCTGTCGTCATGACACGAGGAACAGGCGTTCCAACCCATGTGATGCAACTCATCGCCAATGTCCGGCATTTCCAAGCGGTGGATCACCTGGGAATAGGTCGGACTTTCGGGATCCGCATCCACCGTGGCGAGGTAATCCGGCTTCTGGATGCCAGTCCCAGTGTAGATCGCGATGGTGTAGAGCAGTTTCTCACGCGGCGCTTTGATCGCCTCAGCCGGGCTGGCGTAGCCCGGCCCGCAACAGGTCCCGTCCATGGTCGTGCTCCTCCCTTGATTCTCCCTGCTTTCCCGTATAACGAAAAAATGTGTATCACAAAATGAGAATCTCATGCATCTGGAACGCTTGACGCTGATCCTCGAAGTCGTGGGGCAAACGGGAGAGGCCACCGTTGCCGATATTTGCGAGCATTCCGATTTGCCCAAGGCCTCGGCTTATCGTCTCGTGCAAGATCTGGTGGGCGTCGGCCTGCTGGAACCGGTGGGGCGCGGGCGGTTTACCTTGGGCATTCGGCTAAAGCGGATGACGCAATCCGACCAGTCGGACGAGGCGTTGATAGAACAGGTCGCACCGGCCCTGCGGCGGGCCGCCTGTCGCCATGGTGCGGCGTTCTTCCTGTCACGGCTTCGCGGTCGGGCGGTCGAGATCATCCATGTGGAAACGCCGGATACCGGTGTGTCCTTCCTGCATCCGGGGCTGGGCAAGCGGCCCTTGCACGCTTGTTCCTGCTCCAAGGCGGTGGCGGCCTTTTCTCCCTCACTCTTCAACTTTGACAAGTTGGATGGCCGTTTGAGGGCCTACACCGAGTTCACCCTGACGCGTGTCGAAGACCTTCAGGCGGATCTGGCCGCCATTCGGCAGCGCGGCTACGCCGAGTGCGTGGAAGAGATCGAGCGTGGCATGGCGTCTGTCGCGGCGCCACTTTCGGAAAATGGCCCGGGCGCGACCATGTCCATCGGAGCGACAGGTTCCGTGCGGGTGTTTACACCAGCTTTCCGAAAAACCTTAGGGCCGCATCTCACGCAAATCGCGCGGGAAATCTCAGCGGCTGGTCGATTTTCGCCGGAGCAAGACGATCTGCAAGAGTGTGCGCACACCAAAAGCGGAAAAGAAACTGTTGGGAGCTGAACGCGATATCTGTGGAGCTTTCTGCGGAGCCAGAACGGATCGGCATGCAAATTCCTCGATGTCCTACATAATGAACAAGCATTTTCTCGGGTCAGCGGCGGTATTGCTACCTTAGGGTTCTATTCAGAAAAATTACGACTGCAGGTAGGAGGATAAGATGAATACGTCTGAGGCAATGCTGGGCCGGTTCTTTGCCGTTAATATCTTGCCTGAACACAGGCAGGCATTCTTGGAAGCGAGTATCTTCGAGGCACAGAGCGTGATCAGCGAGGAAAGGGATGTCTTCCAGTTTCATTTCATGGAAGATGCCACACACCCTAACCGCTTCTACTTCTATGAGGTTTATCGGAACGGATCCGCTCTTCAGACGCATTGGGAAACAGCAGCCTTCAAGACTTGGTGGGCAAATGTCCAACACATGCTTGACGGCGAATTGGAAACAATTGCGCAGATGCGTTCGCTCTTTCCAACAAGTAAAGGTTTCGAGGCACAAAAGCCCGGCCTTTTGCAGTGGTAAAGCCGTAGAGCGCTCAGTCTACCGAAGCGTCTCTTGACGGTAAGTTGTCGCGGTCGCGCAAGCCCTCATCTCATCCGAGGGCCGATAGCCGGATCAGGAACTTGCACGCTCGTCCAACACCGCCGCTACGTCTACGAGCTTGGCAGTCCGATTTGTTGAGCGGGCGCGTAGCAGGCTGACAGCGCATCAATACCGTTGAATTCCTTCGCAGAGATCTGCGAGGGAAATGCTGTCATACGATGCCCCGGCCTTTGCCGGGGGGCGTGCGGAGATTATTCTGAACCTGTTGCTGCCAGCCTTCGCGCACAGGTTCGAGACGCTGGACCGGCACGCGCGCAACGCTGAGCGCCTCCAGCTTGCCATTGCGGAAAGTGACATGACCATCACTGTTCGGGACAACCAGCAGGAAGATAACAGCGAGGCCGGGGCATTTCTGAGACTGCCATTGCCCGGTTTGGATGGCGGGTATCTTTCGATCGCGCAGCCGGACGCCGCGACGCTGGCGGCCCGGCTGGCCGAAAACTTCGGCCTTACCAAGCGGCAGACAGATATCGCGCATTGCCTGTTGGATGGACTCTCGACAAAGGACGCCGTGGAGCGACTGCGCATCAGCCTGAATACCGCCCGGTACCATTGCGAAGCCGTTCTCAACCGGACCAGTGCCAGTCGCCTCGGTGACTTGAACCGGTTCGCCCGGTCTTTTACAGCGGCGCCACCGGAACCGTCCTGGGGATGAGCTTGGACGGTGTCGCCCCATGTACAGGTCTGGCCAATTGCAGGCAACCCCGGCTCAGTCTTCCGCGGCAAGCCAATCGCGAAAGCGGCGTTGACGCAGGTCTTCGGTGTTCGCGTGCCAGCCGCTTTCCCGCACGAGCGCCCGCCCCGGGTGTTGCGGGGCGTTCGGCAGATGCGCACGCATCGGCACGCTCAGATCCTGGTTGATCCCGATCCTGTCAAAGGCGGAGCGGCGGGTCGGGCCGTAGGGGATCTGCGTCGCGAGGCGAGCCATGGTGTCCGGGTTCGCGGCGTGCATCACGAAGGCACGGGCGGCGTCGGGCGCGTCGGTGTCGGCGGCGATTGCCCAGACCTCGGTCCCGATGATGCGACCGTCCCAGACGATGTCGATCGGTGCGCGCCCGCGCTGCGCCACGTCGAAGAACCGGCCGTTGAAGCCGGCCGCCATCACAGCGCGGCCGTCCGCCAGCATCGCGGCCGGCGCCGCCGCGTCCTGCCACCAGATGATGTCGTCGCGGATTGTGTCCAGCTTTCGGAAGGCCAGGCGCAGGCCGCGGTCGGTGCTGAGCAGGCCATAGATCTGTTCCGGTGGAACGCCTTCGGCCAGCAAGGCCCATTCGAGGATCCCGTCCGGGCTGCGCTGAACGGCGCGCGGGCCGGGGAAGCGGGCCGTGTCGAAGAAATCCTCAATCCGGGTCGGTTTCACGCCCGAGAACGCGCGGTCGTCGAAGGCCATCACGCGGGCATAGGCGTTCTGCGGCACTGCGCAGCGATCCGGCGCGAAGGGGGTGAAATCCGCCAGAGACGCGGGCGCAAAGAGCGAGTTCGGGTCGATCTTTAGCAACAGACCATGCGCGCAGGCTACACGGGCCTGATCGGCCAGCATGTCGATCACGTCCCAACCCTCCGGCACGCCGCGCTCGGCCAGTGCCGTCCAGCTTCCATCGTAGACGACCACGTCGACATCAAGGCCGGTTTCTGCGGCAAAAGGTGCGATGACGGCCTGTCGTTGCGCGGTCTCGTAGGCGCCGCCCCAGGACACGATGGTCAAATCGTCGGCGCGGGCCGGGGTTGCGATCACCGCGAGCATCAGCAGGAGGAGGTCAGATCGACGCATTTTCTTCCTTTCGCAGGCGCGCGCCTTCGTCCAGCCAGGCCGAGACCAGATCCGCCTCGGACACCGCGCCGAGATAACGCCCCGTTTCGCCGGAAACGACAGGCACTGCGTCGCCGACGAAGCCGCGCAGCCGCTCCATGGCGTCAGCGAGATCGGTCTCGTCGTCAAAGACCAGCCGGGCCGGGGCGAGGCCTTGCGCCACACGTGGCGGATCATCCTGCGCGCTGGGGCTGAACACCCCGAGAAGCCGGCCTTCGGGGTCGAGCACGAACGCCTCGCGCCAGCCCTGCGCCCGCAGACGCTCGGCCACGTCGCTAGGCCTATCATCTTCGGTGACGGTCACCGCGTGCGGCTGCAGGAAATCGACGACCTTTAGCGCCGCGAAATGCGCCCGATCCCGTCCCAGCGAAAAGTCGATGCCCCGGCGGGCGAGCTGCACGTCAAAGAGCGACCGGCCAAACGCGCGGTGGGACACGAGGTTGGAAAAGACGACCGCGACCATTGCGGCGATGGTGACGTCGTAATTGCGGGTCAGTTCGAACACGATCAGGATGCAGGTCAGCGGCGCGCCGATCACGGCACTGGCAAAGGCCATCATGCCGCCGATCGCGTAGATTGCCGCGCCCGAGGTCGGCACGCCTGCAAGGCCCGAGGCGAGCGTCCAGAAAAGCACGCCGATCAGGCTACCGATTAGGAGCGACGGGCTGAACGCGCCGCCCGAGAACCCCGCGCCGATGCACAACGCGGTCAGAAATATCTTGGCGGCGATCAGCACAATCAGTTCGCCAAGCCCGAAGGCGCCGTCGATGGTAGCGAAGCGCAGCGTGGAGGTGCCGATACCAAGCACGTCGGGCAGGACAAGCGCCGTCAGCCCAACCGCAAGGCCCGCCATCGCCGTGCGCGCCTCGGGCCACCTGATCCAGCGTGCGAGGGCCGGTCCGATGGTCAAGAGCAGGCGCATGAACACGATGGCTGCCAGGGCCACGGCAAGGCCCAGGAGGGCGACGAAACCAAACTCGTAGCCGTGGGCGACGCCCGGAAACTCGATCCGGAAGAGGGCGGGCCGTTCGAAGATCACGTTGGCGATGACATAGCCCGCCACGGAGGCGACGGTCACCGGTACGAACGCCCGGGTAGCATAGTGGCGCAGAACTACCTCATGTGCAAAGAGCACGCCCGCGATCGGCGCGTTGAACGCGGTCGAAATCGCGGCGGCAACGCCGCAGCTGACGGCAATGCTTGCCAGGTTCGGTACGCCCAGACGCAGCCGATGCGCAAACCCGCCGAAGATCGCGCCGAGATAGACCATCGGTCCGTACTGGCCGACCGAAGCGCCGGTGCCCAGCGACAGCGCCGCGGTCAGGGTCGAGACCAGACCACTGCGCAGGTCGGGGAGCGGTTTGTGAAACTGCACGGCCTCGATCACGTCAGGCGGGCCAAACGGCCGCCCGGCGGACGACAGGTGCCGATGGATGAGCCCGACGATCAGACCGCCGAGCGTCGGCACGAGGATCGTCATCATGGCGACCAGTCCCGGCGCGCTTTCCCACTGCACCCGCGCTTTGGGCGCGACCAGAAGAACCGTGTTCAAGAGCGCAACAAGGTCGACAAGGGCGATGGCCGCCATCGACGCCGCCCCGCCGACAGTGAGAGCGATGCCGGTGAGGATCAACATGCGCAAGGGCGCAGGCGCCGTGTCGCTTTGCGTTTCAAGGGTCATTGCGGTGGATCATCGACCGGATGAACGCATGACGCAACAGTGGGGAAACCTGGCTGCGTCTGATTTCGGATACGAGGATGCTGCTGCCCATTCGCTGCGAATACGAATTCGATTTATCGACGGATTCACACAAAGCGGGACAATGTTGCCATTCGATCGACACAGCCGGACGACTGCCAAGTCATAACCAGAGCGAACTTCGTCAGTCGATTTCTGCCACCAGCCACTCAGCGCGCTTGATCTGCTCGGTGACGATACCGAGTTTCGTTTTCAAGCGTTCTTTCTTGTCCGCTCTCCTCGAGCTCGCGATCGCGACCTCCAGCTCGGCCTTTTTCTTGTGTAGCTTCGTTAGAACCTTTTGCACGTCGCTCGGCTTGATCTTGCTTGCCTTGCCGCGCTGGAGGCGCTCGTTGTAATCTTCGACTTTCTCGACAAGTTTCTTCAACCCCATCTGGATACCTCCGCCTCGCGCTCACGCGCATGTACTCTACCCATCTTCAATGACATTTTTGCGACCCCCGTGGTCGCGGTCCGGATTAGAGGAACTGCCGGATGCCGCACGGGCCTCGCCCAGTTCGTCTTCATCCAGAGTCAGTAGGCTCTCGACCTCGGCAATGGCAAGGTCACGCGCGATGTAGTAACTTCGCGCCGCGTCGATCAGACCGCGCATCGCGGCGTAGGCATAGCCGGAATCGTTGAGAAACGACGTCGCAGCAGTCGCGTTCATCTTGCCTGTGCGGATCAAGGCATCAACACGACGTGCGGTAGAGCGCGCATCCACTTCGATCTGCGCGCGTTCCTGGTCCAGCCAGAGCGCGCTGCGGTCCTCGGGCGGGGCCAGGTCCAGCTTGCGGATCTCCACGACGATCCGGGCGATCTCGGTGCGCAGGCCGTCATACAACTCGGTCACTGTCCCCTGCGAACGCGTCGTGTAGCGCAGCACATTCTTGCGCAGGTGCTTTACTGATTTCACCACCTGAACGATGTCGCTTGAGACATCGCGTAATGCGTAAATGTTTCCAGCGATTTCGGGCGGTATCTGCTTGTCGCCGACGCGCGTCGTAAAATCGACGATCGCCGAGTAAAGCGTCTTGACCCGGCGCTCGTAGACTTCTTCCAGGTCGAGGTCGAAAGCCGCACGGCTTTCGCGGACTTCGGCTGCGATGTTGTCGCTCTTGAAGATTTGCTCTCGGTGTAGGTTTAGGCCATGCATGATCAGCTCCATGGCGTTCTCGTAGAGATGCCGCACTTCCTGGCGCAAAGCGCTCTCCAGCGTTTGTGGGAACTCGTCGACCGCCTCATTCAGATAACGCGGGAGGCTGACATCGCGGACTGGTTCGACGATGCGTTGCTCGATGAAGCCAATCAGCCGGTTGAGAAACGGTAACATCAGCGCAACACCGAGCGTGTTGAAGATTGTGTGAAACACCGCGAGCTTGAGCGCATAGTCGTCGGATCCGATGCCGACGGTGGCGCTGATCGCGTCGACCAAGTCGCGCAGCGGTGCGATGAAGATCAGCGCAACTGCAGCTGTAGCCACGTTAAAGATCAGGTGCGCGAGGGCGAGCCGCTTGCCTTGGAAGTTCGCGCCAAGCGCACCGATGATCGCCGTGATCGTCGTGCCGATGTTGGCGCCGATCGCCAGTGCCAAGGCGTTTTCGTAGGTGATCTGCCCGGCGGAGAGAGCGGTGAGGATCAGCACCATCGTAGCGTGGCTCGACTGCATGATGACCGTCGCCGAGGTTCCGAGCAGGGTGTAGACGATCAGACCCAGCAGCCCCGGCAGAGCAAAACGCAGCAGGTCGATCTGGTCCTTGAATGCCTCGAAGCCCTCCTTCATGTGATGAATCCCGAGGAATAGAAATCCGAGGCCGCCAAGCGCATAGCCAATGCCGCGCAACGGTTTTGGCTTCTGGAACACCAGGAGGATGCTGAGTGCGATCATCGGCATGGCGTAGGCAGCGATGTTGACCTTCAGCCCAAGACCGGCGACCAGCCAGGCACCCGTCGTCGTCCCGATATTGGCGCCAAAGATGATCCCAACCCCACCGATCAACGAGATCAGGCCGGCGCTGAGAAACGAGATGGTGATCACCGAGACCAGAGAGCTTGACTGCAACAACGTCGTAGACACGATGCCGAACAAGATCGCGCGTGAGGTCGAGCTGGTCGCACGCTCCAGAAGCCGTTCGAGTATTCCCCCCCCGAACAGCTTGAATCCGTCCTCGAGCATCAACATCCCGAAAAGAAAGATCGCAACACCCGCCGCGATCTCCTGCGCGTCCGGGCTGAACCAGAACGCGAGAAGAAGCGCCGCGATTGCAACTGGAAGATAAAACTTCCTCATTTAACCAGTGCTGAATTCGGGCCGGAGAACCGCGCACGGTCCGGCAGCTGTTTGCGGTATCTCTCCGGGGCCTGACTTCAATCCGGTGCCCGGAGGCAGGGTCATAAAATCAGGGCGGCGCAATGTGGTGCCGGGAGTCTGGCCCTCCATGACTGGTGGAAAAGAAACTTGGTACTGGATCATGCCTGCCATAGCGTTCCGGGCTCCTTAACCTGCGCTGGGTCCATCACTGGCTACCGTGCGGCAATCTCGTTGCGGTTTCCACACATATCACGTCCCGCACGACGGGCTTTGACCTGCATCATCGCCGTGTCGTGTGTCATGTGCTCCATATTGGTCTTCCGATCTGGCGCAATTGGGGGAGAGTGTGCTGTGCTTAAAACCGAAAACGTCGAAACTGTCGTTCAACTGAACCGGGACGAACTCTTCCGCTTCGGGACGGCGCTCATCTTCATTGTTGGCGTCATGCTGTTCACCATTGTTCGAACCGACGGTGGAGTCGACGGCATCCTGTTGGTGGTGGCGGCGATGATCGGCGGCTACATGGCGATGAACATCGGCGCCAATGATGTTGCGAACAATGTTGGGCCCGCTGTGGGCTCGCAGGCAATCACCCTGACCGGCGCGATCTTGATTGCCGTGTTCTTCGAAGCTGGCGGCGCACTCATCGCGGGTGGCGACGTGGTGGGCACCATCAAGAAGGGCATCATCAATCCGGACATGGTGGCCAACCGCGATATCTTCATCTGGATCATGATCGCCGCGTTACTTGCGGCTGCGGTCTGGCTAAACTTTGCCACGGCCATCGGTGCGCCGGTTTCGACAACTCATTCCATCGTCGGTGGTGTGCTTGGTGCCGGCATCGCAGCTGCGGGGTGGAGCATCGCGGACTGGGAACAGGTGGGCATGATCGCGGCAAGCTGGGTGATATCGCCAATCCTTGGGGGACTTATTGCGGCAGGGTTTCTCTACATCATCAAACGAACGGTCACCTACAAAACGGACGTGCTGTCCGCAGCGAACAGTGTCGTTCCAATTCTTGTTGCGGTAATGGCCTGGGCCTTCGGAACCTACTTGATGCTGAAAGGCGTCAAGAAACTCGTGAACGTCGGTTTCCCGATGGCCGTAGTGATTGGCCTGGTCGCGGCGGTGGCGGTCTACCTTTTGATGAAACCCTATATCGCGCGTCTTACCCAGCGCCTTCAGAACCACAAGTCGAGCGTCAACGACTTGTTCACCGTGCCGTTGATCTTCGCCGCGGCCCTGCTGAGTTTTGCGCATGGCGCCAACGACGTGGCCAACGCCGTGGGTCCGCTGGCGGGCATCAACGAGGCCATCGTCTCCGGAGGAGTCGCTTCGACGGCGCCGATTCCGCTTTGGGTGATGGCGGTCGGGGCAATCGGCATCGCGCTCGGTCTCGCGCTCTACGGGCCGAAACTCATTCGCACAGTCGGCAGTGAAATCACAGAGCTGGACAAGATGCGTGCCTATTGCATCGCGCTGGCTGCGGCGATCACAGTGATCATCGCGTCGCAACTCGGTTTGCCGGTCAGCTCGACCCATATCGCCGTCGGCGGCGTGTTCGGTGTCGGCTTTCTGCGAGAATACATCAAGTCGAGCTATGCGCGGATGCTGCACGACATTCGAGAGCATCACGCCAACGAGGACCCCGAAACGGTGGAGGAATTCCTGAGCCGCTTCGAGGCAGCTGACGTGATCGCTAAGGGCGAGATGCTCCGCGAGATGAAAGCGCAGGGCGCCTCTGACCGACTGCTTGACAAGAAGGAAAGAAAGGGACTTGGGCGCGTGCATCGGGTCGAACTCGTCAAGCGCAAACTTCTCCTTCGCATAGCGGCAGCCTGGGTCATCACCGTTCCTCTGGCCGCGATGCTGGCGGCCATGTTTTTCTTCATGCTCCGTGGCATGATGCTGCCGTAATCACGATCGCGGATCACGGCATCGCCCATCAGTATGGGCAGTGCCCTTTTGACGCCAATGGCAGGTTGACGAACTTCGCACCACATATTGCGCACGTTGCAGCTTCTGTCACGTCGGGCTCTCTGCCGCCATGCGGTGCCGCAGCGATATCCTCGATTTCAAGTCGTTCTGAACGTCTGCTCTCACTTTCCCGAGCCGACCGTCTCGCACCTGTGGAGAAAGTCCGGAAACCACCCACCCTCGTCTTTCGTCCCGTCGCCCCCAATGTCTGGCACGTATGCAACAAGCAGGCGCCAATCTGCGCTTCAAATGCGGCCAACAAGGCTCCCCGATGTCAGATATCTGCTACACCTCTGGAAAGACTCGCAATTCGGTGCACATGAACCTCTCCTCAAAATCATTCTTGGGATTCCTGGTTGACCCTCTGGGCCGACACCCAAAATCTCTAACATTGCAGAAAAGGGGTATTGCGGCACGCGGAGCTGGTTCGTCCTGGATAGGGTTTGAACAGATATCGACGCGCCCATCGACGAGGAAGGGCATTCTCTCGTCTTCTCTTTCCCTCGATCTTGGGGGCGACCGAAACCTGACCTTGCCAGCGGTGGATACCTCTGCGGCCAAGAAATTCGCGGATGCGGCTGCCACCGCCTGGACGGATTTCAATCGGGAGGAACTGGAAAAGGAGGACGTCGCAGTCCGGCGCATCCTGCAAGCGCTAGATGCGCTCAAGGTGCCGGATGCTTACCCCGCCGCATGCCACGTAGCGCCGCTGGCGCGCAATGCTGCCGATCTGAACAGACGTGTGCTGTCCAAGCTGAATGCCGAGGCCGTCGGCGACGAGGTAATGTCACAAATTGCGCCGATCATGGTGTTTGCATCCGATCCGAATGCCGTCCGTGACGCGTCCATTGCGGAGTTCGTCGAGGCTCAGCTGCTTCGATGGAAAGATTTCTTCGACACGGTCGAGTCCATGCCACTGACGCCTGAACAGCGCCTGTCGGTCGTCGTTGACGAAGACGCGACACTGGTTCTGGCCGGGGCGGGATCGGGCAAGACCAGCGTGATCACCGCCAAGGCGGCTTACCTCGTAAAGGCGGAGATACGGAAGCCAAGCGAACTCCTGCTGCTTGCCTTCGCGAAAGACGCAGCGACCGAGATGTCGGAGCGGAT
>Ga0102941_1001011_pt1 | contig 13247 bp, 17 predicted proteins | sample SalPonR2_C_D2_MG_FD_79281 | JGI IMG/M metagenome (GOLD analysis project Ga0102941, IMG submission 79281) | Salt pond soil microbial communities from South San Francisco under conditions of wetland restoration - Salt Pond MetaG R2_C_D2_MG | ecosystem: Environmental > Aquatic > Marine > Intertidal... | reverse complement strand
AGGTGTATGGCTGTGTGAAGAGCCGGAGTGTTTGTCAGGCCTCGCATTTTGAGGGCAGTGGTTCGGTTAGCCGTGTCCCTAATAGCAAGAGTAAGAAGAAAAACATTGTTGATGAGTGGAAAAAATCATAATCGATTAATCTAACTTATGATAGTAATTTTCTAACACATAAATATTATCTTCTTTTGAATATTCAACTAGATGAGAAGAATTGTCTATTAATTTGGCGAAATCTTTGGGATTAACCACTTGTTTAAGATCATCTAAATTATTAAATTCAGAAACTCGCACCAAGCGATCTTCATCTATGTCAAAAGTTTCATATCCCTCTTCGTAAACTATCCTGTTCCTAAATTTGATTATAGTATCTTTATTTGGGACAGAATCTCTTGGAGTTACTTTCAAAACTTCTAGTTTACCATTTAGATTAGATATTTGGAATACATTTCCGTTGTCAAAAGATCTCGTCATTCCTTTTATCTTATTTGACACATATTTTCTGTTAGATTTATCTAATTTACTTTGAGAATAATTAGTAGGGTTTAATATCATTAAATCTGTGTCGGGTTTAGGTTCTGTAGAACTTAACAATCCCATGAAATCAAATATTTTTAATAGATTTTAAAAATTTTCGTCGTAGAAGCAAAGGATCCAGCTTATTGCTCCTCCACATGTTCCGAAAATCATTGCTGATGGTAAAAAGGGCGTTATTCCTAATCCTATCATTGTGCCTAATGTGAATCCTGTTAAAGTCCATTTCCATTCGCCTTCAGGCTGGAAATTGTAATTATCTAATACCATAAGTAATTACAGGCCTAGTTGTCTTTGAAGTTTTTCATCTGGCTCTTCTCCATTTTCTTCTACCTGTAACACATTTCTTTGTCCTAGGCCTGAGAAACTTTGTTGGTCTAGTTCTGCTGCTTGTTGTCTTGAAACTGTTTCAGTCTCTCCGAACAACGCTCCTCCAAGCGTAGGTGTGAACTGGCTTCCCTGGTCTTCTAATTCGTCAGTTCCAAATACGTCATTTATCAAATTTTCTTGGTTTCTTTCACCTAAACCAAGTCTTAATGTTTGGTCAGGCCTTGTATCAAATCTAGGATCAAATCTTCTATCTAATTCAGGCTGTACCTCGGCCGTGGAGAATACTTCTGCTATAGGATCTGTATTTGATTCTACTTGTGTTTCTGTTATTACTTCTGCTTCCGGCTGTGGAAATATTTCTGTTATCGGGTCTTGGACTTGACCACCTGTAACTGAATCTGAATCAATTACCGGAGCGTCTGAAAAAATTGATACATCTGCGGTATCTGTTTCAGCGGAGGGTTCTGTAGTTGTTTCTAAGGCTACATCAGGTTCTAAAGTATCTGGTTCTGGTTCTAATATGGCTGGACCTGCATTATCTACAAAGTCAGCAGTAGTATCAGAATTATCTACAACTCTAGTACCTCCTGAGAAAGTTGCTTGACCTCTTACGGTGCCGCTAGGCCTGATAGAAGAAAAATCAGGTGACGGGACAGCGCCTATTACTGATAAACCCCGACTGGAAGTTTTTCCTGCTACTGCTCCTGCTGTACCGAAAACAGCTTTTTCACTTATTTCTTCTCCTATCTCTTCTCCAACTAATCCGACTGGATCTGACTTAGCTTCTTCGACAAATAATTCTCCTCCCTTTCTAGCTCCTTCTGATAAGCTTGGAGTATCAGATTCTGTTGCTTTGGCTGTAGCTCCAGGAGCCGCTACTAAAAGACCTGGTAATTGGCTTCCTCCAGTAGCTGTTCCTCTAGCTATGCTTTCTATAGCATCCTCAGGAGTTGCACCTTGTCTAAGCTCCTCTTGAGCTCCAGGCTCAAAAGTAGTAAAAGGATTCGCATCAATCACAGCCCTGTCAAAACCCTGTTTTACATTTGCTGCCTCGTCTACTATATTGTCAGCAATGTTCTGGCCTCCCTGCATTATTTCTGTTCCTGTGATCAAAGCTTGATCTGCAGGATCTGTTAGAAAATCTTCCAAGCCTTCTTCTGATATTTCAACTGTATCGGTAAAATCATTTCCTTCGACTAAAGGATTGTTGAAACTAAATGCTCTCTCTACATCCGCGTTTTCTCTAGCAATATCAAAGCTGTCTTGTTCATTCCTGGTGCCTAAAGGATCTTCCTCAACAGAAGCAGGCTCCAAAGATTCTTCTAACCTGTCTTCCTGGGCTTCAAGAGTATTTAAGGCCTGGCTTCGATTAACGGTTTCTCCTTCAGAAGTCGTGAACTGTGTGCCTTCAGGCGTCTCCTTCACAGCTCCTATCCTATCTTCAACCCGTCTCTCCTGTTTTTTTCTAAACTCTCTTACAGCTCTAGGATCTGCATTATTTAATTCTACACGGGTGTTAGAATCCTCAGGTAAGTTGTTCCTGGCTTCCTGAACTTTTTCTGGGTCGCTGGATTCAACAAGTGTTTCCTCTGCAACCTCCACATTTACACCAGCATCCCCTCTCTGACGACCACTAGAACCTGAAGAACCTGAACTAGAGCTTGAATCCGAGCTATCTACCACAGTAACGCCATCATTCCTCTCATCATTAGGTGTCGGATCGTTCGGATCTACCTCTACTAACCCGTCTGAGCCTCCGTCAGCACCTCCAGTATCAAAAGTCGTGCTTCCCTCATCAGTATCAACCTGGACCTCATCGCTGACGTCTACGTCTACGCCTGCATCTCCTGACTGACTGCTTGAACTGTCTGATGAATCGGATCTTGTATCGGGTTCGGGGTCCGGGCTTGATCCTGTTTGGCCGTCTCTGTCGATGTCTATGCCTGTGCGCTCCTCTGCTTCGTCTTTTACTTCGTCTACGACTTCTTTTCCTTTGTCAACGGTGTCGTCTATGCCTTCTTTTATATTGTCGAACAAGCCCATATAAGTGTTTTAAGTACCGAAAAGTTTAAAGTTTTTCGTTCACAACTGTTTACTGTGGAGGACTGAATAAATTATTGGGAAGCGTCACAGACATACCAGTTATAATAGCAGCCACACTTTTACTGACAATCTCAGTCTTCACAGGCCAATTAATCCTGAAAGAAATCGCAGACAATACAACTTCGGACCAGTTAGACCAGGAAACACTGGATCAAGGGATTCAGGCCTTGTCTTTGTTCGATGCAGGTATTGTGGCGTTGAACGCGTTTTTCTACTTGGTGTCGTTCATCTTTGCTTACAGGATCCGGACCAGCCCAGTGTTTGCGGTGCCGGCACTGATATTTTTAGCGGTCAGCGGTTTTGTCTCGATGCAGATAGCGAATATTTATGCGGCGATTGCGTCGACAGGACCGTTTACAGGGATTGCGAACAGTTTTCCGGCGACAGGCGTGCTCTACAACAATTATTTGACGATTACGTTGACTTTGGGAGGGGTCCTGATTTTACTGCTTTACGGGAAGACTCGGAGCGGTCGGGAGGTTACAGTATGAAAATTATTCAGAGGAGAAGAAGTGGTTCGGGGGGAGGCCTGGCATGAACTCTGAGATAAATGATTTCTTTGAATCGAAGCTTTTCCAAAGTTTCGGTGTGGGACGCTTTCTGTGTTTGGCACTCCTCATTTTGTGTTTGGTGGGCGGAGCATCGGCTTTCGCTGGCGGAAGCGGTACTTCAAATGATCCTTATCAGATAGAGACTTGTCAACAGTTACAGGATATGAGTAATGATCGGTATGAGAGTTATGAGCTTATTAGTAATGTTAATTGTTCAGATACAGATAATTGGAATAATGGAAAAGGATTTAATCCTATCGGAGACGGGTACAACAACGAATTTCACGGGGTTCTTGATGGAAATGGCTACATAATAACTGATTTATATGTTAATAGAACACTGAAAAATGGAGGGCTGATTGATCGAGCGGGTCCTGGCGCCACCATCAAAAATGTTGGTTTAACTGATGTAGAAATATATTCAACACAAGCATTCGCTGGAGGTATAGTAGGATTGAATTTTGGAGGGGTTGTGGAAAATTCTTTTTCATCTGGATATATAGAAGCTCGTGGCGGAACCTCGGTTGGAGGAATTGTAGGCGCTAATGATGAGGGCGGAGAAGTTAGAGATAGTTTTTCTGTTGCTGATGTGCAAGGCGGGTCAAATAATGGATATTTTGTGGGAGGGCTGGTTGGAGACAACGCAGGGGCATCTATAATTTCAAGTTATGCGGCTGGACAGGTTTCAACTGAGGGCAGTGCTGCTGGAGGTCTTTCTGGCGAAGGCGGTTCTGCTACTGATTCTTACTGGGATGTTGACGCTTCGGGAATGAGTTCAAGTTCTACAGGAACTGGATTTTCTACTTCGGAAATGACTTATCCTAATGCTGAAAGCAACTTGAACTTTGATTTTTCAAATATTTGGGAAACCTGTAATGGAGGAAATCAAGGGTATCCTTTCCAGCAAGTCTTTAAAGGAAAAGCATTTACTTGTAATTCCCTTCCACAGTTTAAAAGCTCTTCTGTCAATCCTGATCCTCCTTTGATCGGGGAGAATGTGAGTTATGAAGTGGATTCTAGTGATGGGGATGGAACAATCGAGGAAGTCTCTCTGGAGCTTTACGATGATGGTTCTCAGGTATTTAGTGATACTGATACTTCAGTTTCAAGCTCCTCGGTAAGTAAATCCTTTTCTGATGTCTACGAGGCGACCCAAGGAGGTTTGGATGCCAAGTTCACAGTAACAGACGATGCCGGAGCCCAGACAGTTGAATGGTTGAATAGGACTTTGACTAATACGGCTCCGACTGTGAGTATTGTTAGTCCTTCTAATTCTACTTTTTGGAGTTATAGTAGGCCTTTTGAGGTCGAGGTGAATGCTAATACTGATTCGGTTCCGAATGAAAGCTTTACTTGCCAAGAAATTATTGACGGGAGTAATGTTGGGAGCTCTAGCGGTACTGGGTCGGAGACTTTTACAGGTAGTTACAGCGTGGATTTGGGCAGTCATTCTTTGAAGTGGGAGTGCAGTGATTCAGACGGTAACACAGCTTCTGACAGTGTCAACTTCACAGTGAAGGCGTTTGAGGAAGAAAGTGTGTTTGGTTCTAGTCCTGTGTTTGAGACTGAGAACTCTAGTTTTCAAACTGATTTGAAGACTGGGTCCATGGTAAACAGTGTGGATTTTAGTTTGAACTACAGCGGGAGCGTTGTAGATACAGAGTCTTTGCCTTCATCAGGTGTTGGGACTCTTGGGAGCTCGCTGTATCATGAGGCTCCGCTTGTCTCAAGCAACCAGTCTTTGAAGAATTGGAGTGTTAGTTATGATGTTAATATTACGGACTTAGGCAGCTCAAATAGTTATTCTGTTCTTTCAGGTGAAACTGCTACTAATTCGCAAGAAGTTTTAAAGGCGTTTTACCTTGATTCACAGAGCTTAGATAAAAACCAGTACGTTGCTGGAGATGACATCACCTACACAGGTACTATAGTAAATAAGACTGGTAAGGCCTCGGTCTCTGGTAACGTTGAAAACAGCCAGAAAAATATTTCAGTTGATTTAACCCAGTCAAGAATCAATGATTCTAAATCCAGTTTCACAGGTGTTACAAGTACTGACAGTATTTCTCAGTCGAGTTTGAATGTTGATGTTGTCCCTGATTACACTGTCAGTTTTAATGGCCAGTCTAGAAGTTTGGAGGCCTCTACTTTGTCTACAAGTCTTGAGCAGTTGGAGTTCGGGCTTTGCAGTAATGTGAATGGTGAGACGGCTTTAGAGTTCACTACTTATGATGAGAAGAACAGGACTGAAACCGTTGATTCTGAGCTTAATTTTGCTGCGGAGTATTGGAATCCTGATACTCCAAGTCAGAAGAAAGTCGCTAATTTCAGTAACAGCGGTGTATCTAGCCATGAATTGTGTGTGAGCCCTGGTTATGCGGAGGCCCAAGTTGATTCAACTGATAAACTGATTCAGTACAGTGATCCAGGTAATGATTATGTTTTGAGGAGCTATTTCTTAATTAATGAGACAGTGGATAATACTACGACAAATATTCCTCTTTACATGTTGAAAAAGTCTGAAGCGGAGCGTGTAAGGTTTGAGGTCCAAGATGAGAACCGTAATCCTTTGTCTAACGTTGTGATAAGGGTTCAAAGATATTTCCCTAGCGTTGATAAGCAGTTAACTACTGCGATGGTTAAGACCGGTGCTGAAGGCCAGACTGAAACGTTTTTGGAGGTAAATGAGATCTATTATGCGTTCAATCTTTACCAAGATGGTCAGCTGCAGAAAGAGGTCGGTCAGCAGGTTATTCCTTCGGATTTATCCCTTGTTTTCACTTTAGGCGGCGATAATCCTCCGAACTGGTATGATTACGAGGATACTGTGAGCCATGACTGCAGGTATAATGCGACACAGGTTACCTGTGATTATGAAAGCACTACTGAGTCCTTGGAAAATGTTTCATTGACTGTGTCTAAGGAAGGAGTGGTTAGCCCGGTACAGGTCGGGGAGAGCTTCGGAACCACTGCTTCAGGGAGTATAACTGTCCAAGGTTTTAATGCTTCTAAGAACAGGCTTACGTATAGGTTGGAAGCTAATTTCCAGGATGATGTACGTAATTTGTTAGAGGTTCAGTCGCTTGGAAACAATACTTCTGTTATAGGGGATACAGGCCTGATGATCTCCTTGTTCATGTTCTTGACTATGAGCTTTGCCGGTTTGTGGAAGCCTAGTGCAAGTGTAGTTTTAGGGGTATTTGCTTTGATTGTCTCCAGTTTCCTGCCGTTTTTGGCAGTAAGTCAAACCGCTTTAACTGCTTTGATAGCTTTAGCAGCTGTCTTGGTATGGAGGATGAGCTAAAATGTCGGGTAAAATGACTTTAAGGGATTACAGCACAAGTTTTATCTTGTTAAGCTTTACTTTTGCAGCGATAGTGGCGTTCAGCGGCTCAGTCTTCACAGAGTATGGGTCTAACCTCCAAGGGGAAGAAAATAGTATTGAGGATTTGAATCAGAATATTAAAGATGCTGCTCCAGATACAGGTACTGGTGCAGAAAAAACTAATAGTATAAGCACTGAAGACAGCGGTTCTTTCTTCCTTGGCTCAGTGCTTACAGTTATTGAAACCGTTACTAATGGAGTCGGCAGTCTTCCAGGCCTTATGCAGGTGTTTGTAGGAGAGCTTAATGTCAGTCCTGTCGTTGTGACATTGGCGAGCGTTCCTGTTGCATGGGTGATTTGGGAGGTTGTCAGTCTTTACAGAGGATTGAGAACATGACTAATGCAAGCATGATTTACAGCCAGCCAGAGAACATTGGGTCTGCACCAGACTTTTTCATTAAGTACATGGATACTGCGAGCGGCGGGAGCTGGAGCCTGGTATTAATTGGGTTAAGCTTTGGTCTACCGTTCATGGCGTTAATGGGTTATAATCCTCGTCAGGCCTTCGCTGCTGCAAGTTTCAACGGTTTAGTGACTGCGATATTGTTGGCAGGTTTCGGAGTCGTTACTTCTTTTGCTTATACTTTAATGGCTGTAATGGTTGCTTTGGCGGTGATAATTAACTCATGAGCATGGTTTACGGACTACTACTTGGTATTCCAGCGGCACTTTTCGTGTATATAGGTTTCAAACTCGATGATAGGCATGCAGTGATGAGAATGTTCCTTGTCTCATGGAGCTGGTTCTTCCTGTTGCCGATGCCTGTTGTAGGCCTTGAGTTAGCTAGAGAAGCCGGTCTTTCAGGAGTCGCAAAGGTTATGGAGATCTTACTGATTCCTATGGTGTTTGGTTTCCTGATCTGGGTGCTTTACATGATCATGTTGTATATGCGTGATAGTGCGAAAGCTGTGACTGAAGGAGGAGAATTTGATAACGAATTTGGGTGAGAAATTGGATTGGGAAAAAAGCCTGTGAAGTTGGATGAAGATCTGCATTCTGCTTTGAAGCGGACGCAGAGAGAGTATAAGAAGAAGGCTGGTATTGAGCCTACTTTAGGTGAGTTAGTGGAGAAGGCTTTCCAGGAGAGCCCGGGTTTTGAGAAAGTGTTAAACCAGGAGAGAAGTTCGCGTGATCCTTGGGAAGATGAAAGTTTCATGAAGCTTTAGTATAAAGAGAAAAAGAGAGACTGTGAAATGTTTTGTTGTCCTGTTTGTTGACGGGTTTTAATGGGTTTTTACGCCATTGATTGTTCGCCGCCTCCCATTCCTGCCCGTCTGAAGACCTGCAAGAGTAGGAGTAGGACTGCTCCGATTCCGACTACCACGATCACTGTGAAGAACGACCCGAAGGTTTCGAGTGCATTCTGTCCTTGTGTGATGATGCTGTCTGCCGTGGTTGAGTTGGTAACTACGTCTACGTTGCCGAACTGGGCAAGCATTATTCCTCCGACAGAGATCACCATGGTCAGGACGACCAGTGAGATGGCTAGCGGTGTAAGGCTTTTTACGCCTCGCATTGCCATGTGTTTTTAACCTCCTACCACTGTTTAAGTGTATGAGTTACTTAATGAGGAAGTAAACTGACTTACTGAAGGTTCTTACAGTACATTTAAAAGGTTTTAAGTGTATAAATTACTTACATGAGCAGGCCTAATATTCCATCAGGTTACTGGAAACAGATCGAAGGCATACTTGAATCAGAAACCGATTTCTCAGAGGAAGACGGGATAGAACAAAGAGGCCGAAAACTCTTGGAAGTAGTTAGAGAAGGAGTGAACCATCTATGATGATACAGCCCCAGGCATGGTATAAACAGACAGCATCAATGCTGAAACCTTTCTATGATTATAAAGGCCCTGAATTCCTTGAAAATCTTGAAGACGAATTGAATCGGTTAGGCCTGGATAATTATGCGGAGACCGTGAAACTGGCTAGGAATCATTTGGAGGCAAATTATGGATGATAGAACAAGTAATGATGAAGGCCTCAAATATTTCAATCAAGTTAATGGGCGGGAACTTTCAAAGCCAGGTAGTAATGGTTTCTCTCGGGGCTTACGGGATCTACAAAATCAGGGATTACTACAAAAAAGGCCAGAGAGGTTTTGAGATATGAGTAAAGATGATGTAAACGATAGATTGGCGGCCCAAGATACTTTGAATACTGGGAAACTGGAGCAGGCTTTAGCACAGCAGAAACAAGCTGAAAAAGACGATAATGAAAGTATTGTAGATGAGGACGGTGCTAAAGAAGTTCTTCAACGCAGCTGGCTTGGCAAAATCACGCAGGACAGGCCTAAAACCGATGATAATGGAAATATTAAAGGTTATGAAACTGTCTGGGTTTCTGTAAGCAATAACAGCAAAATGAATAAGGAAGGATTTTCCAGTCTTTGGGGTACTCTTCTACCTTATTTGACCCGTGCTGCGCAAATGAGTTATTTAAAAGAGGAGAATATTGAGAAATTGTTGAAGGCTACAATCCGGGATCTGTGGGCTGAAATCCTCGCTAATTTTGAAGAATACGATATGGACCCTGAAAACAGCAAGCAGGTTGTCGGAGAGGCCTTAGTGATTATGATCGGTGCTATTAACAAGTCGCGTGATGGCCGTGGAATGGTGAACAAGGAGAGAACTTTAGTTGAAAAAATCGCTAGAAGGGCTGGAGTCAAAGATGAAGAGTCCAGCTCTATTTTCGGGATGCCAAGTCTATGAGGAGTGAAGAGCTTTAGGTGAAATCATAATGGGATTTATAGCTAAAATGCAGAGAACTTATTTAGAGAAAACAGGTAAAATCAAGGAGAAATGGCCTATAGTGATCAGGATTTACCGTGAAGTAGGTGAAGGGAACTATGTTTTAAGTAAGACTACTCGAGGCCGCTCACTGAAAGAAGATGATGATACAATCAAACTTGAAGTCTTGGATACTCCTTTAGAGACTACTGAAGTACCTTACAAATACTTTACCAATAGGCGTGACGGCGTCGACGAATTAGAAGTGGTTAGGCATACCAGGACAAGCTTCAGCCCGTTGCAGCTAAAAATAGATTCTACAGGAGAAAAAGGCGAGGATACTGTTCAGAAGATCTACGACATTGAGCAGATGAAGAAAACCGCGATAAACGATTTTGAGCAGAAAAGCAATGTAGTAGAGACAGAGGACGAACACTGGATTAACAACAAGTATGTCCAAGTATTTATCTTGTTCCTTGGAGCAGGGATCTTCTTCGTCTTACTGGGGATAGGTTACAGCAGGGTTGTAAGCCAGCCAGTCCTAGATGCTGTGAACGAGTTACAGGCTAGTCAAAACTTTATCCCGGTTATAGGCCTGTTAACTGCTTCAAAAATTGAGGCCTGGAAAGAAAGCCTTTTGAATAAGGTGAACTAGGTTTTGAGGAATACTGGCGAGTTCAAGATGGAGAGCCGGGTAGGCCAGGAAACAGTTGCAGAAACCTTGATATTGGCCCGTTTCAGGGCTGAAGAGGCCTTGGTGGATTGGCATGAGAATCCTGGTCCTGAAACATTTAAGGAGTTTCAGTCTGAAATGAATAAGCTGCACAGGTTGACGAGGACTAAATGGACGGGCACTAATAATGTGAAGCCTCCTACCTGTCTTTTTGAGCATGTGGAGGATGGGGAGAAAAGGATGAGGACTTTTTTAGATGATTTAAGTGTTCAGGATTTGCAGCTGGTTCTTGATAAGACAGGTGAGTTGTATGAGAAGTTGAACTTGCATGGTTACATGAAAGAGCGTGCAGGGGATATGGGTATGGGCGGTAAAGATGCTGCCCAAAAAGCCAAGGAAAAAGCAGAGAAAGAGGCCTAAAACATGATTGAGAAAATTTACCAGATTCTGCTTTATCCATTTGCTTTAATTAGTTATTATTTTGTAACTGATACAAATGAAGAATTTCAGTCATTTAAAGAAATGAAGGAATATCATTTTCAGTATGAATACAGTTTTGATGATGTAGCAATATGCTACATAGGTATTCCGCATTTATTAATCATTTATGGAATCGTAAAGTTGGCTTCATATATAGGAGGTGTGATCTCTCAGAATGAGTGATGATCAAAAGAATATTTCTCCGATTGAACGCTTGATAATGGAGAAAGAAAGCAAAGAAGTAGGAGGAGTAATAACCCAGTTATTCGGAGAGCAAGGAGCAGGAAAAACACTTGCCTTAACAAATAAGGCCTTACTCGATTACAACGCTGACAGAATCATTTTTTGGAGAGGCCAGACCAGCTGCCAATGGATCTTCCTCGCAGCAAACAATATACCTGTGACATTGTGGATGCATGAAAGCTACCAGGACTTCGGATTCTACCTTACAGGAAGCAAAAATAAAGGGATTAAAAGCAGGGACATAAACATTGAAGAACAGGACGAAGTTGATATTAAAGTCGAGACTTTTTCCAGTATGGATGAATTAGTTGAAAAGGCCTCGTCTAAAAGAGCCAATGTTTACTACTTGCCCTGGGGTAGTTCGGAAAGAAGCGGTGTCGCAGAAAAGGATAAATACTTTTACCAGAAGAAACATGTCCAGTTCTTCAACGAATTGAATAATAGGGAGTTTATGGATCATGTATCAATATTAAATGATGAAAACAGTAATGTTTTCTCAACTGATACACACGGAGAACTTTGGAGGATCCAGACTTTCGAGCTCCCTTCAGAAGTAGAGGACTTCAGGAAAAACAGGGTCAGTCACATGGGCGCATCTCACAGTCACTCAGATGTGCATCACAAATACCATGATGTAAAAGCGAACGACCGTATATACATGCGGCGTGCTAAGGTCCACAGACAAGACCAAGAAGTAAGCCAAGGCGTTGTAAACCAGTTAGACCGGGGACAGTTTGTCGTACCAGGATTTGAGAAAGATACTTTTGAGATCCCGTTCATGCCTCATGAAAACATTGAATGGATGCCTAATCATGAAGAAGTATTGTTGAAAATGCGTTTTGAGGCAGAAATACCTGATCTAAGGCCTGAAAATGTTGATGTGGATGATTTCTTTGATGATAAACCGTTTAGTCCTCGGCACTTAGATGACTTGATTGATATTACTGAAGCGGCTATTATGACTGGATGGACTGAAAGAGAATGTAGGCGGAAGTGTCAAACAGGTAAAATGCCTGCTATCAAGTTAGATGATAAATGGGTTTTAAGCGCTTCTGAACTCATAAATTTGGAAGACATTCCAATCGAAGAATAAAGATGTGACCTGTTCCGTCCTTCCACACCCCCTTCCACCCCTTTACTACATAATAGGTCACGTGATGTACGCACGCGACACGCAAACAATATATTTTAGTAAGAGAAATTGAAGGTTTAACCGGTTTTTTCGTGCACTCCCCCCGCGTTGACTAAGTTTTTGGTCTGTGAATCCTGGCTGAACACTTTTTTATCAAACCATTGACAAAAATATGCTATGACATTTGAAAAGACTTTCAGTGACGCCGAGAAAGTAACGGGTTACGTGAAAAAGCCTGATCTGCAGAAACAGAGAGCCGATAAGAAATACTTTGACATGCGGATACCCCTAGGCAATGTAGAAGCAATGAACCTGAAGCCTGGGGAGCTCATACAGATAATGATGAGGAACCAGTCAGGGCAGACTGCTTCATTTAAGAGAGAGGTTAACAGTATAACAGGTAAAGGCCTGAAGTTCTACGTTCCTCGATCAGTTGTGAAAGAACTAGATTTGAACGAGGAGTCTTGGGTAGAGGTATTCATTTCAAAAGACTGAGGCCCTGGTTCTGGAGCTGTGCAACCATGTTGTTCTAGCTTGTCTTGGTAGCTCCGTATTTCTTTCTGAGTATCTAAGGCGTAACCTGAGAAAATTATGCTGCCTAAGAAGAAGAGGATCTGGCCTGACACAATTAAAATATTCCATTGTCTTTTCGACAAAGTCATTAAGTAATTAATACATCGAAAAACTTAAAATTCTAGGGAGACAAATCATTAATGCGGGAACCTACCGAGTCAGGGGCTTAAGGAGCCTGGGTGAAGAGAGGCCTAGGCTGCAGACCCTATAATCATGGTATAAATGCCTTACTGGAAGACTAGAATGATTCAAAAAGTCGAATGCGGGAACTGCGGAGAAAAACTTGACGCCTATGTTGGGCAGTCAACTGTAGAATGCTACTGCGGCAACAAAATCCAAGTATAACAGCCTTATATTATTCTTTGAATGGCTCAGTTGAAATAATAAGTTTTGAGTTATTCCTGGAATGTTCTTTCCAGAAAATTTTATCTCCTTTCTCTAAATCATGCTTGTCTCTGAACTCTTTCGGCAAACTGATCTGCCCATGAGTTTGAACCTTGCGATAACCTTTTTTT
>Ga0102941_1001010_pt1 | contig 13251 bp, 10 predicted proteins | sample SalPonR2_C_D2_MG_FD_79281 | JGI IMG/M metagenome (GOLD analysis project Ga0102941, IMG submission 79281) | Salt pond soil microbial communities from South San Francisco under conditions of wetland restoration - Salt Pond MetaG R2_C_D2_MG | ecosystem: Environmental > Aquatic > Marine > Intertidal... | reverse complement strand
GGAGCAATGGTGTCGAATGAAATTGTTGGTACTATTAAAAATGCTGGACAGTATCTCATTGGAAATTTTGTTGGTGTTAATACATCGGTTTGGTCAGTTGCTGCTCATACTTTAGAAGGGGACGATTATGAAAAGGTAATGAAAGATGCGAAAGCTTTTGCATTAGGACTGAAAGATAATTTTGGCGTACAGTCTGGTGTTTTTAATGCGCCTATTGGAGGCAAACCAGAGATATCGCAGAAAATTGGGTCAGTAAAAATAAAATTAGATGCTAAGAATCCAATAACGCAAGATGTACTAGGTTTTACTCAGGGCTATGTTGATGGTGTGAACTTATACTTTGACTTAGCCGAGTAGTTGAAAAAGCATCTTGACAAGATGGAATAAAACTTGGTAAACTTTATTTATAATCCAATGTGTGTTACTGTTTGGCAGGCATAAACTTTTTAAAGAAAAGTCTATGCCTGCTTTTTGTTTGGAATAGGACTTGCATTTAATATTAGTGTATATAACTTATAGGAGGAGAAATTAATGAAGGGTATTGGGGCTTCAAAGGGTATAGGATTAGGAAAAGTATTTATTAAAGAAGAATTGCCAGAGGTAAAAAAAGAAAAAATAGAAGATGTTGATGAAGCCATTAGAACATTAAAAAACAGTATTCAATCTGTTTCAAAGGCTATCGAAGCATTGTATGAAGAAAAATTAGAAACTTTAGGCAAAGAAGATGCGCAAATATTTAAAGCTCACGAAATGATAATAAATGATCCAGAATTATTTGATAAAATAGCAAATCTTATTAGAAATGAGAATTACTCACCTGCTTATGCAATAACGGTTGCAATAGATGAATTTGTCAAGATGTTTGAAAATATGGAAAATGAGTATTTTAGAGAACGAGCTTTAGATATGAAAGATGTTGGGAAACGATTGATAGGGAGCGTCCTTGGTTTTTCAGATCAAAGTCTAAAAACCATTGATGAAAAAACAATTATAGTAGCGAAGGATTTAACACCTTCTGATACAGCTCAGTTAAATGAAAAAGTTATACAGGGGATTATTACTGCAGAAGGTGGTAATACCTCTCACAGTGCAATAATTGCAAGGACGATTGGCATTCCAGCAATCATGGGTGTTGAAAATATCAAAGAAGTTATCCGGTCAGGGGATTATGCGATTATTGATGGCAGCAGTGGAGAGGTGATGATTAATCCGGAAGCATCGTTAATAAAAGAATATCAAAAGAAAAAAATCTCTATTAAAGAAAGAGAAAAGGATTTAAAATCTTTGATTGGTGTAGAAACCAAAACGAAAGATGGTAAAATAGTTGAGTTATCTGCTAATATAGCGGGATTAAAAGATCTTGAGAATGCTCTTAAGTTTGATGCAGAAGGGGTTGGTCTTTTTAGGAGTGAATTTATATATATGGAACGTAACCAGTTACCAACGGAATCAGAGCAATATGAGATATACAAAGAAGCCTTAGAAAAATTGGGAGAAAAACCAATGATTATTAGAACAATGGATATTGGTGGTGATAAGGCTGTTGATTACTTAAATTTTAAAAAAGAAATGAATCCCTTTTTAGGCTATCGTGCCATTCGTTACTGTTTAGATCATACAGAGGTATTTAAGACTCAGTTAAAGGCACTCTATAGAGCAAGTATCCATGGAAAATTAAAAATTATGTTTCCAATGGTTTCTTCATTAAAAGAACTGAGAGCTATTAAAAGTATTTTAAAGGAAGTTAAATCAGAATTAAATCATGACAATATTCCTTTTAGTAAAGAGGTAGAGATAGGAATTATGATAGAAATACCTTCCGCCGCTATTATGGCTGATAAACTTGCTAAAGCAGTAGATTTCTTCTCAATTGGGACAAATGACTTAATTCAATATATGACTGCAACAGACCGAATGAACTCTAGACTAAATCATCTTTATACACCTTATCATCCAGGGGTTTTACGAGTAATCAATGATGTGATTAAGAAAGCACATAATGAAGGGATATGGGTAGGTATGTGTGGTTCAGTTGCTGGGAATCAAAACCTAATCCCACTGTTATTAGGGATGGGTTTAGATGAGTTTTCTATGAGTCCTAGTAGTATTTTAGAGTCAAGAGCCTTGATTAATAAAAGTTCAATAAAGAATCTAAAGCCTTTAGTCAATGCAATATTAGATGCTGAAGATGCAGATGAAGTTAAAAGAATTTTAGAAATTACACACTAATAGAATATGTGTGTGTGAAAAGAAATAGTGTGTGCACATAAATAGATAGTGTGTAATTATAAGAAATAGGATATAATTAAAGGAGAGGGTATTTGTGAAGATTGTAGTTATTGGTGGTGGGAGTAGTTATACCCCGGAGCTATTTGATGGATTTATTAAAAGAAAAGATGTTTTATTAATTGATGAAATCGTTCTAGTAGATATTCCACAAGGAGAAGAAAAATTACAAATTAATCTTCAGCTTGTTCGAAGGATGTTTAAAAAAGTAGATTTGAAAACAAAAATAACTGCAACTTTAAACAAGGTCCAGGCTCTAGTTGATGCGGATTTTATTATTACACAAATTCGAGTCGGTGGTTTAGAAGCGAGGGGATTAGATGAAAGTATTCCTTTAAAGTATGATTTAATTGGCCAGGAAACAACAGGTGCAGGTGGATTTGCTAAAGCAATACGAACCATTCCTGTTATGCTTGAAATTTGTGAGTTAATTGAAAAATACTCAAAGAGAGATGCTTGGTTGATTAATTTTACAAATCCAGCGGGGATGATTACGGAAGCGATTAATAAATATACGAATGTAAATGTTTTAGGGTTATGCAATGTACCTTATAATATGCGAGTTAATATTGCTAAAAGTATGGGGGTTCCAGTAACAGATGTCCGTGTAGAATTTGCAGGATTGAACCATTTAGTTTATGGCAAAAAAGTATATATCAATGGTTTAGATGCTACTGAGGAAGTCATTAATCAATTAATAAATGGCGCTTCTAATTCAATGAATAATATTCCTGATCTTGCTTATCCAGAAACTTTACTGAGAAGTTTAAAAATGGTCCCCTGTCCCTATCATCGTTATTATTATATGACCGAACAATTATTAGCTGAAGAGAAAAAATCTTTTAATGAAAAAGGACAAACAAGAGCAACAGAGGCAATAGCTATTGAAAAAGAGTTATTTGAAATTTATAAAAATGAAGATTTAAATGAGAAGCCTAAGGTATTGGAAAAAAGAGGTGGCGCTTATTATTCAGAAGTAGCAACCCAATTAATTGATGCCATTGTAAATGACCGTCAATTGATTTATCCAGTAAACACAATTAATGATGGTGCGATACCTGGACTTTCTGAGCTGGCAGTTGTTGAAGTCAATGCAGTTATAGGGAAAAATGGTGCTAAGCCAATAACCGTTGGCAAAATTGACGCTTCTGCCCTAAGTCTGTTACAGCAAGTTAAGTCATATGAGAATTTAACGATTGCTTCTGTAGTAGAAAATAACCGGTTGAAAGGTATAAAAGCCCTATATACTCATCCCTTGGTGAATTCATTTGAAAAAGCAACTAAGATATTTGATGAGATAATACAGGCACATAAAGAGAGTGTACCAAATTTTTTTTAAAGAGGGGAAAATATGAAGAAAATTGATGAGATCTATAAAGTTGTTGAGGAAATAACTATAGAAAAACCTAAAGGGGTTTCAGCAAAAGAAGTTGCTGAATTTATGAAACTTGGCAGGGCAAATGTTAGTCGTTACTTAAACCAATTGGTGAAAGAAGGCCAGCTAACAAAGGATAATAGTCGGCCTGTACTTTTTAAGTCTATTGAAATGACATTAGATGATGAATACCTTACCTTTGATGCTATAGAAGAGTTTTCACCAAGCCTGAGAGCCGCAATTCAACAGGCAAAAGCTGCCATTCTTTATCCACCCAATGGTCTACACACAATGTTAACTGGAGAAACTGGTGTTGGAAAATCATTATTTGCTGAACTAATGTATAAGTTTGCCAAAAAATCAGATGTGGTTCAAATAGATGCACCTTTTATACATTTTAACTGTGCTGATTACTCAGAAAACCCACAGTTATTAATTTCTCAAATTTTTGGTGTAAAAAAAGGTGCTTATACAGGGGCAAATGAATCAAAGGATGGGTTATTAAAGAAAGCAGATCAGGGATTTCTTTTTCTCGATGAAGTCCACCGTTTATCCCCTCAAGGTCAAGAAATGCTTTTTACTTATATTGATAAAGGTTTTTTTAGAGTATTAGGGGAAACAAATGCTAAGGAAACTGTAAATGTACGATTGGTCTTGGCAACAACTGAAAATCTAGATAGTTATCTTTTAGATACTTTTCAACGGAGAATACCAATGATTGTTCATCTATTACCTTTAAGAAAGCGTACAATGAAAGAAAGATTCCAATTAATTAAAAGATTTATTAAATCAGAGGCAATTCAAGTAAAAAAAGATATTTATATGGAGCAAAATTCTTTAAAAAGCTTATTGCTATATGCGTGCAAAAATAATATAGGTCAATTAAAAAGTGATATTAAATTATCCTGTGCAAGAGGATTTTTAAAATATAAATCGAATAATCAAAATTATATATTTATTAGTCAAAATGAGTTACCTTATCATGTAAAAAAAGGTTTGATGCACTTAAAAGAGAAGCGAAAAGAAATTGACCGATTATTAAAGGATTCAGAAGATGTCTTCCAGTTTAAAAATCAGGATTCAAAAGGTGTTTTTAATGAAAGTAGTGAAGAACTCTATGATGAAATTGAAAAAAAATTAGAAGCCTTAAAAGAAAGTGGTTTGTCAAATCAAGAGATTAATAAAATTGTTAATTTGGATATTGATAGTTATTTTAAGAAGTACATCGATGATCTTTCGATAAGTGTAGATGAAAACGAGGTCGCTTCCATTGTAAGTCAAGAGGTATTAGACGTAACAAAAGAACTACTTGAGTATGCTGAGAATAAGCTCAACAGAAAATATAATGAAAGAGTTTTCTTTGGTTTAGCATTACATTTAAGTAGCTCAATTGCTCGATTAAAAAAAGGTGATTCAGTTTATTATCCTGAATTAAACAAAGTACGTACGAGTTATCAAAAGGAGTTTATGATTTCAATGACTTTGGCTAATCGAATTGATGAAGTCTTTGATATAAAGGTCCCCCTTGATGAAGTAGGATATTTAACAATGTTTATAGCAATGGATGAAGATGAAAACATAATGGAAGAATTATCAAGAGTTAAAGTAGTTGTATTGATGCATGGAGAATCGACAGCAACGAGCATGGTTAATGTAGTAAAGGATTTAATCAAAGCAAAAAATATAATCGGTTTAAATATGCCCTTAGATTTAGAAGCCCAAAGATTTTATCAAAAGGTAAAGGAAAGAATTGCTAATCTGGATTGCGAAAAAGGCGTTATATTTTTAGTAGATATGGGTTCATTGGTAAACTTTGGAAAGATTATAGAGAAAGAGTTAAGTATTCAAACCAAAACAATAGATGATGTCAGCACACCTACTGCCTTGGCTGCTGCTAGAAAAGCTGATATGGGTCAAAGTCTTGAAGAAATCTATCAGTCGATTTCTAAAAATAGAATGATTAATTATGAACAGAGTAAAAATAATGAAAAAAAAGGAGTTATCATTTCAGCATGTTTTACCGGTAAAGGTGCTTCAGACAAAATTAGACAATATTTAGAAAAAAATATTAATTTAGATATACCTATTAAAACCTTGGATTTAATAGACCAGACAGAATTTCATAAAAAACTGCAAAAAATCAAAGAAGATTATCAAATTAAAGCAATTATTTCAACTGTTCATCTAGAAATAAAAGACGTTCCTTTTTTTGAAGCCATTGATGTTTTGGCGGGTAGTGGTTTACAGCGATTGGAAAAATTACTTGAAGTTAATAAAACTGACGTACTTCCTGAGAGACTAGCAGATCATTTAATGATAGAAGATGTAGAAGAATTAATAAATGCTATTGAAGTCTTTATTTATTCTGTTGAAAAAGAAATGAATTTTAAAATTTTATCAGATGTGCGTACAGGCATTATCATGCATATTACATTTCTAATTGATCAGTTGGTACAAGGGAAAAATGTTGCAAGAGATAGCAAAGAAATCAATGAATTCATCAATAGTAATTCAAGTCTGATTTATCAGTTATCCGAGTTGCTTAAAGTTTTAGAAGAAGGTTATCAAGTAATTATTTCTGATGATGAAAAAGCTTATATTCTTAAAATGTTTAAGAAAAATAGTTTATGATGAACTGTGTAACACTGTGTAGACTTGTGTGAAAAGGTTTTCTTAGAATCTGGAATCAGAATACTATTTAATAAACGTTGAAATAAAAGGGTTTATAAAAAAGTTAATTATATAATGCTATTGGCACACCCCTTGCATTATAGATAAGTAAGAAGAAATTCCGATAGTCGGAATAGAAAGTAATAAAGGGGAGGAATTATATTAAGATGGAAAAATTTATGAGTTTCATGGAAGAAAAATTTGTTCCAGTTGCAGCTAAAATTGGATCGCAAAGACATTTAGTTGCTATAAGAGATGGTTTTATTGCAATTATGCCATTAATTATTGCTGGTTCTCTAGCGGTATTAATTAATAATCTAAGTCTACCAGGTTATGATCACGGTGCATTTATGTCTCGAATATTTGGATCAGGCTGGTCAGCTTTAGGTGGGAATGTTTGGTGGGGAACACTCGCTATGATGGCACTGCTTATATCATTTACAGTAGCATATAACTTAGCGAAATCATATGATGTGAATCCATTAACTGCTGGTGCTTTATCTGTAGCAAGTTATATGACTTTTATACCTCAAGCAGATGTAAGTGTTGGTATTCCAGAAACAGTAGAAGGTATAGCCGTACCTGCTGAACTGATTGGGAAGCAACTAGGAACCTGGGGTAATATTAGTTGGAGTTTTACATCCTATGCAAGTCTTTTTGGTGCCATCTTTGTTGCTTTAGTAGTGACAGAAGTTTATGTAAAATTAGTGAAATCCGGGAAATTAGAAATCAAAATGCCAGAGGGTGTACCACCAGCAGTATCAAGAACATTCGCTACTTTATTACCAGTTATTATAACGATATTTTTAGTTGGATTTGCACAAGTTTGGATTGCAAAAACTGGTACAAGTATTTCAAAGTTCTTATTAGAAGTTGTTCAAGCACCTGTAGCATCTATTGGCAATACTCTAGGTGGCGCAATAGCAGTAGCATTTTTCAATCATATTTTCTGGTTCTTTGGTTTACATGGCTCTAATATATTAGATCCGGTAATGCGATCAGTCTTTATGCCATTAGCAACTGCTAATGCAGAGCTTTTACAGCAAGGTTTAGAAATGCAATACATTGTAACAAAATCATTCTTTGATGGTTTCGTATATATGGGTGGATCAGGAACAACAGTTGGTCTATTAGCAGCTATTTATGTTTTTAGTAAAAACAAAGCCCATCGATCAATTGCAAAAATTGCTACGCCAACATCACTTTTCAATATTAATGAACCAGTAGTCTTTGGAATTCCAATTGTTCTAAATCCATTATTTTTTATACCATTTGTATTTGGGCCTGTGGTTTTGACGATTATTTCCTATTTAGCAACTGCATCAGGTATAGTTCCAATGACTTCTGTTATTGTACCATGGACGACACCACCTGTTCTTGGAGCTTTTTTAGCCACAAATGGTTCAGTTGCGGCAGCATTATTAGCGCTATTTAATTTAGGATTAACTTTTGTAATGTATGTGCCTTTTGTTTTATTATCCAATAGACACAGTATTACAGAAATTGAAGAAGAAGTAGCTTAAATGATTGATAATTCAATAGCAGGATGAGGCCCCCCTTGGTCTGCTATTGAAATTATTTATATTTATACTGATATTACATAAATATGATTATAAATATGAATAAAAAAAGATATGAATAAAGATTTTAGGAGGAAAGAAAATGGTTACATCAGTAATAAAAGTAAAAAATGAAACGGGATTACATGCTCGACCGGCGAGTATGTTTGTAAAATTAGCAAAAAACTTCGATGCAACTGTAGAAGTAAAAAAAGGTGAAAAAAAAATAAATGGTAAAAGTATGCTAGGCTTGTTAAGCATGAGTATTGTTCAAGGGGATGAAATTGAGCTGATTATTGATGGTGATGATGAAGGAAGTGCCCTTGAAACATTAGAAGAATTATTTAGCAAAGACCTAGTTGATTAGGAGGAAATTAAGTTATGAAAAAAATTATGTTAGTGTGTTCAGCGGGTATGTCTACTAGCTTATTAGTAACCAAAATGGAAAAAAGCGCTAATGAACAAAATTTAGACTTAGAAATATTTGCAATGTCTGAAGGTGAAGCAACGAAACACTATGATTCTGTACAACTTGTTTTGCTTGGACCGCAAGTAAGATATTTAAAAAAGAAGCTACAAAAAGAATTAGAAGATAAAGATTTAGTAGTTGAAGTAATCGACAGCTTAAACTATGGAACCATGAATGGTAAAAAAGTTTTAGAAAATGCAATGAATATTTTAGGAGAAGCATAAAATGGAAGAAACGATATTTGGTTTAATTAGTCACAGTGGAGACGCTAAAAGTTTATTGATGGAAGCTATTAGCGCAGCAAAAGAAGGAAAATTTGATGATGCCCAAGAAAAAATTTTTGAAGCTTCTGAAAAACTTAATTTAGCTCATAAAGTACAAACATCTTTAATTCAGTCGGAAGCTGGAGGAGAAAAACAAGAAGCATCATTGCTATTGATTCATGCTCAAGACCATTTGATGAATGCTCTTTTATTAAAAGATTTAGCTACAGAATTCATAGATTTATATAAGAAAATTGAAAAGTAGTATAGGAGGCATGGATGCATAAATTTGGTATTTCTATTTACCCCGATCAAAAAACACTAGAAGAAAATATTGATTATATAAGATTAGCCAGTAAATATGGGTATAAAAGAATTTTTACTTGCTTAATATCCCTTAGTGATTCCATAGAAGTTTCAATTGAAAAGTTTAGAAAGCTAATAGAAGTTGCAAATGAAGAATCAATGGAAGTTATTGCTGATGTTACCCCAGATGTATTTAACGCCTTAGATCTTGATTATAAAGAGCTAGGATATTTTAATGATTTAGGCTTATCTGGTATACGATTAGATCTTGGATTTTCAGGTATAGAAGAATCTATTATGACTGCTAATCCATATGGATTAAAAGTTGAAATAAATATTTCTACTGGAACGAAATATCTAGAAAACATTTTGAGTTATCAACCTAAAAAGCAAAATCTGTATGGGTGTCATAATTTTTATCCTCATGAGTATACAGGTTTATCTCGGGATCACTTTATGAAGTGCTCAAAACAGTTTAAAACTTATAATATTAGAACGGCAGCTTTTGTAAATGCACCTACTGCAACTTTTGGACCCTGGCCAACTTCAGAAGGATTATGTACTTTAGAGGAGCATAGACACTTGCCTATTGCAATCCAAGGGAAGGATTTAATTCATAATGGTTTAGTTGATGATGTGATAATAGCCAATTGTTATGCTTCTGAAGATGAGCTTAAAACTTTAAGCGAAGTTAATACAGATGTCTTAACTATGAATGTTATTTTAGAAGATAATATTAGTCCTATTGAAGAAAAAATAGTTATAGATGAGTTACATTTTTATAGAGGTGATGTATCTGATTATGTTATTCGTTCAACTCAACCAAGAGTAAAATATAAACAAGAATCATTTCCTAGCAAAAATACAAGAACAATTAAAAAAGGCGATCTTTTAATTGATAATGATTTATATAACCGTTATGCAGGAGAACTACAGATTGCTTTAAAGGATCGTCCCAATAATGGCAAGACAAATGTTGTCGGGAGAATTAATTTGGAAGAATTATATTTAATTGATAATCTAAAGCCTTGGCAAAAATTCAAGTTAAGAAAAATATAGGAAGAAGGGAGTAATGTTTAGTATGATGAGTGTTCTATTAAAGTTAAAACCTCACTTTTTAATGAATTAAAATCTGAAAATAGTTTACTAAACGAGGAACAAAGAAAAAAATAAAGAAAAGTAGAAAACATCTCTTCATGAGAAAGTTATTTAAGTTATAATGCAGTTGATACTATAAATAGTATTGATGGTTTTGTCATCTATATGAGTTAAATGAAAGAAGAAGTTAAAGAACTTCTGAAATATGCTCATAATGTTACTACACTATAGAATAAAGGAATTGAAAGCTTGGAAACACTAATTATGAAAAATCTTAAAATGGCTAATGCGATTAATCAAGTCAGTAGTGATATAAAATGACTGAAAGATTTTGCTTCTATAATTAATACAATTACAGAGGAAGGTTTAGATGGTCAGAATATTACTGTAAATGAAACCTATCAGTCTTTCAGTGACGCATTAGATACAAATAGAATAGTAGTTAAAAACATTAAATCATTTGAAGAAAATATTAAAGTTTAAGAGAAACAAATTGATTTGAAGAATCAAAAATTTGTGAGAATAACAAGTCATTTAGAAGATTGTGTGACATTTATTTCAGAGAAAAATTTAACAATTGAATCATATATGACACAATTAAATGATTTAAAATCAACTACATTAAAAACTAGTATTAGCAACTCTTAGGGTTGCTATTTTTATCACTCTTAGCTCAAGAAAACTCCATCCAAATCTATGATTTGGGTGGTGATGAATTGAGTTCTTTCTTTGGATATTAGAAATAAAAATTAAAAAAATAACTTCCTATTCGAATATTTGTTTGATATAATGAACATACAATCTGTAAAGGAGGTGAAAAATAATGAAATTATCACAGAAGGTATATATTAGTTTAAGTCATCGGCAGAAAAAAGTAATAGACGAACTGATTTGGCATACAACTAAACTCTATAATATTTCTAACTTTAATATGCGAGAAAATGGTTATATTCCTTATGCTGAAAATGATAAAATTGCTAAAGTTAATTGGCACTGTGAGTATTTACATGCCCATAACAGACAACAACTATTAAGAAAACTTGATAAAGATTGGATGAGTTATTTTAAGGGGATTAAAGACTACAATAAAAATCCAAAAAAATACACCGGCAAACCAAATAAACCAGGCTTTAAAAATATAAATAAGAAACCTGGTGAGGTTATCTTTACTAAAGCAGGGATTACTCAAACCCATACAAAAAAGAATAATCCTAAGAATAATCTATTAATCTTATCCTTATCTAAAAAAATGAAAGTCAAATATCAGATAAAAAATATAAAATTAAAACTGACAGGAAAAGTTTTGAAACTGATTGGAGACTTTAAAAATATTAATCAAGTAACGATTAAAAAAGATTATTATAGTGGTGAGTATTACTTAAATATTGTCTACATAAAGGATGAAAAAGAAGTTGAAAACTATACAAATATAATGTCTATTGATTTAGGGCTAGATAACTTAGCAACAATTACTTTTTTAGAAAATGAAGAAACCTATATTATTGATGGTAAAAAATTAAAATCACGAAGAAAATACTTTGATAAAGAAATAAAGTATTACCAAAGCATTCGTATGAAACAGACAGGGTCGAAAAAATTTAAAGACACGAAAAGAATCAAAAAACTTAGAAAAAAGAATAGAGACTATCAGTTAAATTTCTTACACCATGCAGCAAAACAAATAATTGAGTATGCAAATAAACATGAAGTAAGAACAATTGTTGTAGGTGATATGAAACATATCAAAAAGGGTATGAAAAATAACAAATCCTTTGTTAAAAGTCCTATTCAAAATTTCAAAGAATTTATTGAATACAAAGGATTACTTCGAGGTATAAACTATGTAGAGGAAAATGAAGCGTATACATCAGGCTGTTCAGCGTTAGATTTAGAATCAATAAATAAGAAAAGTTACAATAAAAAAAGAAGAATTACCCGAGGCCTCTTTCAAACAAATAAAGGATTATTAGTTAATGCAGATGTTAATGGCTCATTAAACATCTTAAGAAAATACTTAAAATTAAAATGTATTCCGAAACTAATAAAATTAGCGACGGATAATGGCTTTGTGAACGGGCCCAAGCGAATAAGTGTGGCCTGCTACTAGTAGGTGCAAAACTTAAATACAAAACTTCGCATAAAACCATCTAGTAAGCATCAGTTGTTAGGTTGCCGAAGTATGGTAAAAGAAGCTCCCTCTAAATCTTGTTTTGGATTTAGGGGGAGAGATTCACAGAAAGGGTAAATTATGAACTATTATATTGGGATTGATGGTGGTGGCACGAAAACATTTATAAGAATAATGGATGAAAATGAGAAAACAATAGATACGCACGTTACTCTAGGCAGCAATATTTCTTCTATAGGTTATGAAGCAACTGAAAAAGTTATTAATAATGGAATAAATAGAATATTAGGTCGTAACCAACTTTCAATTAAAAATTGTATTGGCCTATGTATGGGTGCTGCAGGAGTTGATCGCGAAAAAGAGAAAAAAGAAGTTGAAAATATATTAGTTAAAATGGGATTTCGTTCAACTCTAGTGATGAATGATACTCGGATAGTTTTAAAAACGGTTACCGATGAGAGAAGAGGAATTGTCGTTATTTCCGGTACTGGTTCAATTGTATTAGGAATACATAACCAAGAAAGTGCAAGAGCAGGTGGATGGGGTTATAAGTTAGGGGATGAAGGCAGTGCTTATTGGATTGGCATGCGAGGGATAAAAGCTGTTTTAGATGCTTACGATGGGGTATCACTATCGACTGATCTAACAGAGGTAATATTGAATCATTTTAATTTAGACAATCCAGAAGATTTTATTGAACTTTTTTACAAAAAAAATATAAGTAAAAATATGATAGCAGAAGTTTCGAAATTAGTTGATACTGTTGCTTTAAATGGTGATGTTGTGGCAATCAAGATACTAGAAACCAGTAGTCAAGCCTTGGGAAAGCAAGTTGTAGGTGTTTATAAACGATTATTTAACAAAGAAAAAAGTAAAATTCCAGTTATTCTTAATGGAAGTGTTGTATTAAATTCTTCTATCTTAAGTAAAGCATTGGTTAAATATTTGGAGAGTAAAACAATTCATTTAAAGGTTCAGTCGATTAATCGAGATCCTTCTTTTGGTGCCTGTAAATTTGCAAAAGAAATGAAATGAATACTAAAGTAAAACAAACATTTTTTCCTTTTGAGTTACTTATGATATAATGAGTATATTAG
>Ga0102941_1001007_pt1 | contig 13263 bp, 13 predicted proteins | sample SalPonR2_C_D2_MG_FD_79281 | JGI IMG/M metagenome (GOLD analysis project Ga0102941, IMG submission 79281) | Salt pond soil microbial communities from South San Francisco under conditions of wetland restoration - Salt Pond MetaG R2_C_D2_MG | ecosystem: Environmental > Aquatic > Marine > Intertidal... | reverse complement strand
CTTGCTTAATCACTGCTGAGTGACTCACCACAATTTTTGCAGAAAAGCGCATCGGATTCGTGATCTTCAGAACCACATGCCCTACATCTTTTATGATGCGTTTTATTCATTCTCGCCATTTCAGCGCTCACTATTCCTGTTGGTACTGCAATAATGGAATAACCCAAAATCATAATTAAGCTTGCAATGAATTGCCCCAGGTCGGTTCCTGGTGAAATATCGCCATATCCAACAGTCGTAAGCGTTACAATGGCCCAATAGATAGAACGTGGTATGGAGGTGAATCCATGTTCGGGCCCTTCGATAAGATACATTAACGAACCAATCACAATTACAATAATGAAGATACTGTAAAGGAAAACGCTGATGCGGCTTTTACTGTTTTTGAGTGCAATGGCGATGGCAGATCCTGCGTCGGTAAACTTCGAGAGTTTTAAAATCCTAAACACCCTAAAAAGCCTAAGTGCTCTGATCACTGCAAGGTAATGCGTTCCGGCCAGGAACAGCGCCAGATAAGTTGGAAGTGCTGCCAGTAAATCAATGATTCCGTAGAAACTAAAAATATATCGCCGGGGATGCGGATGAACTAAAATACGTAGAATGTATTCTAAAGTAAAAATTATTGTTATTGTCCACTCTGCTGCATATAAAAAATCAATGTAATCATCTCTTATTTCTCTTACACTATCGAGCATTACAACCAATACACTGAAAAGAATGATTATAAGTAATATTACATCAAATAACTTTCCTGCCGGTGTATCAGTATGAAAAATTATCTTGTAAATAGTTTTTCTCAGTGCATCGTCGTGCTTTTTATGCTGCATACCTGAACGCTATTGGTTGGAAAAGCTAAAATAATAAACTTTAATGAGAATAAATAATAGGTTCATTGCATCGAAAGCTGAAACTGCACCTTCAAAATCTCGATCCTCAATAATAAAACATTTGAAATCCTAATTTACATCCTTTCTTATGTCCGTTTAAGTCTTGCGTTGAGGTTCCATGCCACAATTGAAAACCAACCAAAAACCACCAGCGCAAAAAATCGTTGCGTTAAACCCCGGTATTCCATAGGATCCAATCGGGCTACCATTGCCCATAAGTAGAGAAATATAAGGGTTCCTGCGACAATAGATAGTATGTGTAAGCTTTTTTTCTCGATCATTCGGTTCAACTCGTAAAGAAATACAAACGGAGCAATCATTATAAATAAGCCTAAACCATAAAACCCATGCCATGGTGATCCTATAGGAAATATGGCACCAAAGATGAAGGTTACACCAAAAAGAAAAACAAGAAAAGCAAAGAGCAAAAACTGTTTTTTGAAATTTACAATTAAGCCAAGCGATAGTAGAAAAAGCGAAATACTTGTAGCTATAATCCCAATCTGAAAAATAATTACTGCTGTTTTATTGGCATTTATTCCAAGTTCGCTGGCATGTTGCCCAATATGGCTATATTCATTTGCAAAAAAAGCAGCAATGATGATACTGGCAAAATAAATAACAGGTAAAAAAATGGTTTGTTTAATAAGTAAATGCTTCATAACGCGGCTATTTAATGTTTATAAAGGGATAGGATAATCGATAAGTTTTTATTGTTAGCACGTATAATATACAGACTATGAAGCAATTTAACAAGCAATTATATTTCATACATACAAAACAACTCTGCCTAAACAGCTTCATGGGAAATATTGAAAATAAGCAAGTCTCTTTTAAAACAATAGAACTCACGATTTAACATTATTTTTCACAATGGGATCAGGCAAGCAACTTTTTATTAAAACGTTTCAAAAGTAAGAGAACCACTATAATTCCTGTACATTGATATATCATGGGCTAATACATTCCCTGCTGAGTCCATTTTCGTTGTAATAAAATCAAAGGAGATATAATTTCCTCCTTCTTTCGAAACGGTTAATGAGCCATCTTTCAAATCATAACCCTGCTCATAAGTTTGATTATCGGAATCAAAGCCTAATTTAAGAAATGCAAAATAAATGGTATTCGGGATATTTTCATTCGGATGTGTATATTCGAGTGTCTAACCATTGAGCGTTTCGGAATCTGTAAAAAAATAAAAATGTAAATAATATCCGTTTTCATCCGGATTATTCAAACTCGATGAGTGAAGCATAATATTGTGGACATAAAGCCCATCTCCATTGTCATAAAAAGTCCTTAATCCCTGATCCAAAATATAAGTTGAATCTTCTACAGTAACTGTGCCTTCTCCTTTTCCGTAGTTTTCATTATTATCATTATCGCTGCAAGCAGATAAGGTAAAGGTTGCTGCTAAAACAAGTACAAATAGTGTTTGTGCAATAGTGAGGGGCGTTTTCATGATGTTGCTTAATTAGTATGCAAAGCCAAATCTATCCAAAGGCTATAAAAACACAAAATATTTAACAAAGCATTAAGTAAATAATAAAACCGACTATCCCATTTTCGAGGCACAGTTATTGAGTAATGATTCTCTTTTGAACTAAAAGTTTCACTAATAAATATTACTTTTGCGCGAAACTTAAAAAAAATCATTACATGGCGCTTCAATGTGGAATTGTAGGATTACCTAATGTGGGAAAATCTACCCTTTTTAACTGTTTATCAAATGCACGGGCACAATCGGCCAATTACCCTTTTTGTACAATTGAACCTAATGTCGGTATAATTAATGTACCAGACGAACGCTTAATTGAACTGGAAAAGATTGATAAACCCGAACGTGTTGTTCCGGCAACTATTGAATTTGTAGATATAGCAGGTCTTGTAAAGGGCGCAAGCAAGGGTGAAGGCCTGGGTAATAAATTTCTGGCCAATATACGTGAAACCGATGCCATTATTCACATACTCCGCTGTTTCGAAGATGATAATGTAACTCACGTGGACGGATCAATTGATCCGGTGCGCGATAAAGAGACCATTGATATAGAGCTACAGTTAAAGGATCTGGAAACAATTGAATCGCGAATTGAAAAGGTGGCAAAAAAAGCCAAAGCAGGAGCAGACAAAACAGCTTCGAAAACGCTCGAAATACTCAATCGCTATAAAGAAGTACTGGAATCGGGTCAGGCAGCCCGTGTGGTAACGCTCGATGAAACAGAGCAAGAACTCATGAAAGACCTTCACTTGCTTACAACAAAACCTGTTTTGTATGTGTGCAATGTAAAAGACAGTGAATTACAAACAGGAAACAAGCATGTAGAAGCAGTAAAAGAGGCCGTAAAAGACGAAAATGCAGAAGTAATTATGATTGCTGCTGCCACTGAAGCAGATATCGCAGAGCTAGAGAGTTACGAAGAGCGACAAATGTTTCTTGAAGACATGGGATTGAAAGAACCAGGAGTGAATAAACTAATAAAAGCAGCCTACCGTTTATTGAACCTGGAAACGTTCTTTACTACCGGTAAAGATGAAGCACGAGCCTGGACATTTAAAAAAGATACCAAAGCACCACAGGCTGCGGGCGTAATTCATACGGATTTTGAAAAAGGTTTCATAAAAGCAGAGGTTATCAAATACGATGACTACATGAACCTGCGTTCTGAACAGGCATGCCGGGAAGCCGGAAAAATAGCCATCGAAGGGAAAGGATACGTAGTTCAGGATGGCGACATCATACATTTTCGTTTCAACGTTTAAAAATTCTCCATATGCGCAAATTGTTTTCTTTCATTCTCCTTTTTGTTTTTTCAACTCAAATAGTCGTTTCGCAAAACATGCCCAAAGTTCCGGGTGATAAACCCAGGCTTGTTGTGGTAGCAGTTGTAGACCAAATGCGATTCGATTACCTTTATAAGTTTGATAACTATTTTACCAATGACGGCTTCAAAAAGCTGGTCAATGAAGGAACAGTTTGCAAAAATGCACATCACAACTACTTACTTACACAGCAACTTCCCGGTTATGTAACCATAATGTCAGGTGCCGAGCCAGCCAGTCATGGCCTTATTGCCGACAAATGGGTCTCAAGAGTAAATAATAAACTCATAGAAGCTGGTGTAGACAATAAGGTTAAAGCATTAGATGCGCACGGTGAAGATTTGTATTTCTCCCCCGGACATTTACGCACCTCTTTCTTTTCAGATGAATTAAGTCTGTCAAATAATGGGCGCTCCAAAGTAGTATCCATTGCCCTGGATGGTGATGTGGCGGCTTTGGCAGGCGGGCATACAGCAGACGACGCTTTTTGGTTCGACCATGGAAGCGGAAACTGGATAACATCCACATATTACCGGGATAGCCTACCCACGTGGGTTAAACAATTTAACGCTAAAAAACTGGCCGATGTATACCTGGATCGTAAATGGATGCCATTGCAACCAGAAAAAGAAGTAGAAGATTCAGGCAGATTTACATTAAAAGGCTTTATGCATGATTTGGTAAACCTAAAAAACCTTACCAATAATTACCGTGTACTAAAGCGCACACCATTTGGTAATAAATTAACCAAAGATTTTGCTATATCAGCGATTGTAAATGATTCCCTCGGAAAAGACAATCATACAGATGTGCTCGTTGTAGGTTTCAATGCTCCCGGCTATATCAATCAGAAAAACGGACCTATGTCAGACGAAATAGCCGATACTTATCAACGCCTCGACAGAGATATTGCGCATTTCTTATCATTTCTCGAGGCAGAAATAGGTAACGAGCATGTGCTATTTCTACTTACTGCAGACAGAGGCACAGGCTATACACCAAAATACCTCAAAAAAAACGGTATTCCTGCAGGTGAGTTCGACCATAAAAAAATGACAGCTGTGCTAAAAGCATATCTGAACGTAGTTTATGGAAAAGGTGAGTGGATTCAAAACTACAGTAGTAAGCAAATCTACCTTAACCATCAGCTTATAGAAGATGCCAAAGAAAACCTGCACGAAATGCAGGAAAGAATTGCACGGTTTTTAATACAGTTTTCTGGCATTGCCGATGCCATGCCGACATCTGTGTTACAAAAAAGCAGTTTTATGGAGGGTATTAACTACCAAATGCAAAACAGTTATCACATGCAACGCTCGGGCGATGTAATTATTAATCTTGAGCCCGGCTGGATAGAGCAAACAGACAAAAAAGTTTTACAAAACTCCGGTTACAATTACGATGTACATGTACCACTTATTTGGTATGGATGGAAAATGCCACGATTGACACTATACCGCGACATAAAAACCAGCGATATAGCAGTAACACTTTCAGAATTTCTGGAAATTGCGCCACCAAACGGAAGCACAGGAAATGTGATTGAAGAATTGCTAGGAAGATAAGGAGAGTTCATTCCTTGTCTTTACCAGATCAGCTATAAAGCCCGGGTTGCGCTCAATACCATTACCAACGACCAGCATATTTGCACCAGCGTTCCATATTGTACGTGCTTGTTGAGTTGTACGTACTCCACCACCAACAATAACAGGAATTTGCACTGCATCGGTTACCTGCTTAATAATATTATCTGGTACGGGATGTTCTGCACCACTACCTGCTTCCAGGTAAAGTTGTCGCATACCTATCATTTCTCCGGCCAGGGCCGTAGCAACAGCCAAATCGGGTTTATGGTCAGGTAATGGAGCTGTATTACTCATATATTGCACAGAGGTTGGTTTGCCGCAGTCGAATAACATATATCCTGTTGACAAAACAGGGAGGTTACATTTTTTGAGCATTGGTGCTGCAACCACATGATGGCCTATTAAAAAATCGGGGTTGCGCCCTGAAATCAGATTCAAAAGCATTATGGCATCTGCGTTTGAGCTTATTTGAAAAGCACTACCCGGAAAAAGAATCAATGGTAATTTAGTTTGCTTACGAATTAGCTCCAGCGTATGTTCAAGATTGTTAAACAATAAGCTACCACCCACTAAAATATAATTCACCTCCTCAATGCCGGGTGCACTGAATAATTGGTGGATCCGCTGCTCATCAACCTTATCGGGGTCAACGAGTATGGCAAGTTTTCTATCATCAAGCGTTAAATTACCTGTGTGCATTACATTCATTTTTCTTGTCAATAACCCAGGTCAGAATCTGATCATCAATAAACTCATACATCAATTCATGATTTGTATAAGCTTTTTCTGTTATAATGGAAGCCTCTATTCTTCGCTGCCCGTTAATTGCTATACCCTGTATTATGAGTTGTTTCGAAAACTCAATACCATCCTTTTTCAGCAGCTTATATAAACTCTCTTTTGCACTCCATAGCAAAGTAGCATCCCTGGCAGGTTGCTCATCTGAGATATACTTTAATTCAGACTCACCAAGAAACCGACTTGCAATGCGCAAAGCTTTTGATTCAACGGTTTCGATATCCACCCCGCAAGGGTGCTTGCTATGCATTAAGCATACGTATTTTTTAGAATGTGCAATGGATATGTAAGTATCTTCATTGTGAAGGAAAGGCGCCCTATTGTTATTATAACGAATATTGGCCTCCGGAAAGACTTTGCGTAATAATATTCTGGTTGCTAAATATTCTGTTTGTCGCTTTTCATTGCGCAAATGTTCCAATTCATGTTTTTCATTTGATGTAATCTCCAGCCAGGGGAGTAAATCAACGGGAGACTCTCTCAATTCCCAAAGTTGAATTGCAGTATCAGAATCAAGCCATATTTGTTTATCGAAAGGCATTACTCCCAGCGCAAAGTTTCAATTAGGTGCTCAATATCTTTTCTTGCAAACTTTACCAGAGGTGCCAGTGAATCTTCATTTGGTGCTGCTCTGAAGTAAAGTGCTCCACGAAGATAGTGATTTGTTGAATCGGTAGCAATAAATTGTATGTTTGAAGCTGCATCGCCTTTTATATCGTACAGCACACCATAAACATTCCTGGCCGGATTCATAAAGACCTGTTCCTCAATAGCATCAGCCTTAACTGTATGGCCATAAACCATTGAATGTGCATCCTCAAGCAGTTGTTTCAAATTACCATTTACTGGTTTATAGCTCAAATGAATTCTGCCTCTGCATGGTTTAATAAATATGTTTTTCCAACAAGGTTCGTCAGGGTTTACCTGCTCTATTAAGCTATATTGGCCGATTTCGAAACTATAGGGGCAGGAATCCTTCAATGTTTTGTATTCATGCTCGGGCAAATCAAAACGAATATATCCTTTGGGTTTGGGGATATAATCACCTCCACAACTAGTGATAAAAAATGAAATAATCAGTATAAATAGTACAACGGAACTACGCTTCATCATTTTGCTCATGTATAATTACTTTTACTTTTTTTATTCTACGATGATCGGCTGCTTCAATCTGCAAAGTAAAACGTTCATAATCGAATTTTTCGTATACATGAGGAATTTCTTCAGATTGCTCTAGTATAAAACCGGCAAGTGTATCTGCATTAGAGTCTTGAAAAACATCACCCTGGTAATCTATAACTTTACAGAAATCGTTAAGTGATGTTTTACCTTCGAAGAGATAGGTTTTTGTATTAACCTTAACGAAATCGCTCCGCTGTTCATCAAATTCATCAGAGATATCGCCTACAATCTCTTCCAAAATATCTTCAAGGGTAACGATGCCACTTGTTCCTCCATATTCATCTACTACAATGGCCAGGTGAATTTTTTTCTCCTGCAACTCTCCAAGCAGATCATTAATCTTTTTATTTTCAGGAACAAAATATGGTGGTCGCACGAGACTTTGCCAGCTAAAATTGGCTGTTTTTTCCAAATGGGGAAGTAAATCCTTAATGTAGAGCACGCCTTTTACATCATCGAAAGTACGCTGAAAAACAGGAATCCTGGAGTACCCGGAATCCATAATTTGGTTCAGCATGGATTGGTAGTTTGATTTAATATCGACAGCAATTACATCAACCCTCGGTTTCATTATTTCACGCACCTCTGTACTTGTAAAATCAACGATACCCTGCAGCATCTCTTTTTCTTCGTCCAGATCTTCTTGCGTCAGCTCTAGCGCATTGCTGAGATCATCAATAGAGATATCCTGTTTTTTCCTAACTTTTTTATCTACAACCGAGGTAGAATAAATAAGGAACTGACTAATGGGTGCAAATACCTTACTCAAGAAAAACAGAGGCAATGACATAAACCTGGCGAACCCAAGATAGTTATGCGTGGCATATATTTTAGGTATAATTTCACCAAATAGCAGTAAGAGAAATGTAATTAGAATAACCTGAATAATAAATCCCCAAATTGGGTCCATTGAGAAATCGACAATAGATAATGTAAGATAGGACGAGAGTATTACTATTCCTACATTCACAAAATTATTAGAAACCAAAATGGTACCTAGCAATCTTTTAGGCTGTCCGATAAGTTTGATAATTACTTTAGATATTCGGCTGTTACTATGCCGTAGCTTTTTAATGTTATTGGGTTTCAAAGAAAAAAAAGCAACTTCAGACCCGGAAATCAGGGCTGAAGCTGCTATTAATATCACTAAGATCACCAAACCAACAATGGTTTCAGTGGTCAATGGAAAAAACGTTACTTGAAAACTTAAAATCGTCGAATACGGTTCTGCTTCCAACTCCTAAATGAATTTTAGTTTATAATTCTACCTAAAGGTCAACTAGAACGGGAGATCTTCCTCGTCTGGTTGACTGTTGTAATCGGGTGATGGCGCAGGTTCTTGTGCTGCACTTGATGCTGCTTTTCCCTGATTACTATTATCTGCTGAACCCTTACGGTCTAGCATCTGCATGTTATCAGCTACAATCTCAGTAGAATAACGGTCATTACCATCGCGATCCTGATATTTGCGTGTTTGAATTCTGCCCTCTATATATAGCTGTGATCCCTTTTTAACATAATCTTCTACGACTTTAGCCAAACCACGCCACACTACAACGTTGTGCCATTCTGTTCTTTCGGTGCGTTCGCCCTGTTTGTTCTTAAAACGCTCTGATGTGGCTAAAGGGAAACGTGCGAGCGAGAGGTCATTTTCTAAATGCTTTACTTCGGGGTCTTTTCCTACATTCCCCACAAGAATTACTTTGTTTACTGACATAATACTGTGTTTTTGTTATTATAAAAAAAAGTTCATACAAAGTTATAGTAATTTTTTTTCCTTATTCAAATAAATTTCAGTTAATCTTGAAACAGGATATTCCTGTAATGTACTTTTGTTAATATTTAAGCTGAGCTTATCGGGCTGCTCCGATAACACGAGCCTTATAAAGGTTGCAAAAATGGTTTGATGGGTCAAAATATGCTTTTCTACCGGATTGATATGCATCTCTTTAACCATATTAACATTCACACCAAATTTTTTATCCGCTAACGCCAAAATTTCATTACTTGAGATATCTTCTGAATGCTCGATCATCGGAAATTCGTATAATCCCTCCCATATATCATTGGGTCCTCTTTGCTGCAAATTTGTAAAATTATCTTTAATTAATACAAAATAGTAAAACCGTCGAGTACGCTTTTTTACTTTTCGCTTCTTTAATGGAACTTCTGTTTGAATATTTTTACGCAAGGCTTCGCACCGGCCAGACACAGGACACTCACTACATTTCGGTTTTCCGGGGAGACAGATTTTTGCGCCAAGTTCCATCATAGCCTGATTAAACTCCCCGGGCTCATTGGGATCAATTAAATCATTTGCAATTTCATTAATTGTCTTAATAGTACGGGGATGGTCAACCGGCTCGTGTATAGCTAATAGCCTGCTAACAACCCTTTTGACGTTACCATCTATGGCAGGAATACACTCATTAAAAGCAATAGAAGCAATTGCTGCAGCGGTATAAGGCCCAATTCCCGGTATTTTAAGTAAATCTTTATAGTTGTCAGGAAATTGTCCTTTGCGTTCATCCACTATAAGCTTAGCTGCTTTGTGCAGATTCCTGGCCCTGGTATAATACCCCAGCCCCTGCCATAACTTTAATATATCGTCCTGGCTTGCAGATGCGAGGTCATAAATTTGTGGATACTGATCAATCAATTTATGATAATAGCTTATGCCCTGATCAACTCTGGTTTGCTGTAGAATAATCTCTGACAACCATATTTTATAGGGGTCATCAGTAAGCCGCCAAGGTAGTGTTCTTTTATTTTGTTTATACCATATTAAAAGTAACCGGGTAATGTTTTCCATCGCACAAAAATAATATAAATAGATTGGTTTTCGATGAGAATAGCTTGCATTGAGCCCTTAAAGAGCAAAATCAAACACCATTATTAAAAACCAACCATTCAGGGACTTAAAACAACAAATAAAAACCCTAAAGCAATACAATTACATTGATAAAAAGCTATAAAACAATACTATATTTAAATACTGGAATTATTTTTTTTAAAAAACCAGAAAAATAAATTGGGTATCTTTCTTATTTTGAAATGAAAAGTATATATTTGCAGTCCGTTTGATTTTGAACTAGTAATTAATTGATAATAAAAACGTTTTAGCAATGACGAAAGCAGATATTGTAAACGAAATCTCAAAAAACACCGGGATTGAAAAAGTAACCGTTCAAAAGACGGTTGAAGCGATGATGGAAACTGTTAAAAGTTCTCTAGAGAAGGGCAATAACGTATACTTAAGAGGCTTTGGCAGCTTTATCGTAAAGAAACGTGCACAAAAAACTGCACGTAATATTTCGAAACAAACGACGATTATAATTCCAGAACACTATATTCCGTCGTTTAAACCATCGAAAAGCTTTGTAACGAAGGTGAAAGAAAATGTGAAGGTAAAATAAAAAAAAGCAGGAATTATGCCAAGTGGAAAAAAGAAAAAGAGACATAAGATGTCTACGCACAAGCGTAAAAAACGTCTTAGAAAAAACAGGCACAAGAAGAGGAAATAATTTATTCCAATATTGTTAGACTACCGGAACCTAAAGGACACCTGTTCTTTAGGTTCTTAGTTTTCACCAAATTTCTTAAACACAGGTCTTGTGAGTACCAAGGAATTAGTTGTAGATGTATCGCATAGTGAAATTTCTATTGCGCTTTTAGAAGACAAAAAACTGGTTGAACTGAGTAAAGAATCTGCCAATAGCCGTTTTTCGGTTGGCGATCTTTATCTTGCCCGGGTAAAAAAGATAATGCCCGGCCTCAATGCAGCCTTTGTAGATGTCGGTCATAAACGCGATGCATTTCTTCATTATCTGGATTTAGGCCCCCAATTCAGGTCATTGGCCAAGTATCTGCAAATAGCACTTCAGTCGAAACCTCTACCTCCATTAAGTCGATTTAAGCGCGAAAAAGATATTGATAAAAACGGTAAAATTGGCGATGTACTTAAAGGAGGGCAACAAATTGTAGTACAAATAGCCAAAGAGCCCATATCAACCAAGGGCCCACGACTTACAAGTGAAATATCAATTGCAGGCCGTAATTTGGTCTTAATGCCTTTTTCAGATAAGGTATCCATTTCTCAAAAAATCAGTAATAAAGAGGAAAAAGATCGGCTTAAAAACCTACTTACGTCAATCAGACCAAAAAACTATGGAGTAATAGTTCGTACAATGGCTGAGAACCAGCGTGTGGCAGAGTTAGATGCTGAACTAAGAGAGTTGGTTGATAAGTGGGAAAAATCTATTTTCAAACTTCGTAAAGCACGTCCGCCAAAGCTGGTACTTGGCGAGGTAAGCCGCACAACAGCTATATTGCGCGATATACTGAATGATTCATTTAACCACATTTACGTAAATGACGCAAATGTTTACAATGAAATCAAGAACTATATAGGAGACATATCACCTGACCAGCAAAAAATAGTAAAGCTTTACTCAGGAAAAACCAACATTTTCGAGCATCACAGTGTAACAAAACAGATTAAAACCTATTTTGGACGCACTGTACCCATGAAAAAAGGGGCATACCTGGTTATTGAGCACACCGAAGCACTCCATTCTATAGATGTAAATTCCGGAAACCGGAATAAAGATGCGACAAACCAGGAAGAAAATGCTATTGATTTGAATATGGTTGCTGCGGAAGAAATAGCCCGCCAGCTTAGACTGAGGGATATGGGGGGAATCGTAGTAGTTGATTTCATTGATATGCAAAAAAATGAAAACAAGCAAAAATTGCTTGATTTCATGAAACAGGAGATGTCCAAAGACAGGGCAAAACATCACATTCTGCCGCTAAGCAAGTTTGGTTTAATGCAAATTACCCGGCAAAGGGTGAGGCCAGAGACCAACATCAGCACCATAGAAACTTGTCCAACCTGCAAAGGCACAGGAGAAATTCAACCACCTGTTCTTATTGTAGACGAAATTCAGGATAAAATACGTTACGGAAAACTAAAAAAACCCAAGGGTCGTATAGAGCTTAGAGTCCATCCATTTTTACAGTCATACCTTACCAAGGGGCTCATAAACAGGAGATTAAAATGGAGATTGAAATACAATAAAAAAGTGACTATAAAAGCCGACCAATCATATACATTCCTGGAATACAACTTTTTTGATCGCAAAGGCAATATGCTGAATCTTTAATTGCATGGTTTTTGATGGGACAGTTCCTGTTTTATCATTATATTCAATCATGTAAATTTGAAAATATTTAGCTATGCGACGAAAAATTGGTAAATTATTACTCCTTGCGGTATTTCTACTCCCTCTAACAATTCATGCGCAGGTTCTTGAACCTGTAAAATGGAGTTTCAGCAAAAAAGAGCTCGAAAAAAATAAGTATGAGCTGATTTTTAAAGCTGAAATTGAAAAGAACTGGCACCTTTATGATTTAACTTTACCTGAAGGTAACATTTCGCTACCTACTGTATTTACTTTTAAAACCACTGATGGTGTCGAGTTAATTGATTCAATTCAGAGAAAATCTGAAGTATTGGAGGAGATGGATGAATTGGCGGGAGTTATGACACGTTATTATGCCAATGAAGCGGTCTTTTCGCAAGTTGTAGAAATCAGTGAACCTGAAGATACCGTTAAAGTCAGTGTAGAATTCATGGTGTGTGATGATGAACAATGCTTACCTCCTACTGAAGAAACGCATGAATATACATTTACAGAAGATATAGCTCAGGGAGCTGCCGCTCCAGCAGAAAAGGATAATTCGTCCTTAATTGGTTTTTTCCTTTTGGCATTTGTTGGTGGACTACTGGCAATTCTTACGCCATGCGTATTTCCAATGATACCCATGACAGTGAGCTTTTTTATGCACTCCGGAGACAATAAAGCAAAGTCAAAATTCCAGGCCACCGTGTTTGGTATTTCCATAATTGGAATATACACCATAATAGGTACTATCGTAGCCATAACCCTGGGACCCTCATTTGCCAATTGGCTTAGTACACATTGGCT
>Ga0102941_1001004_pt1 | contig 13283 bp, 22 predicted proteins | sample SalPonR2_C_D2_MG_FD_79281 | JGI IMG/M metagenome (GOLD analysis project Ga0102941, IMG submission 79281) | Salt pond soil microbial communities from South San Francisco under conditions of wetland restoration - Salt Pond MetaG R2_C_D2_MG | ecosystem: Environmental > Aquatic > Marine > Intertidal... | reverse complement strand
TGACATACGCCCCGGAAAGGTCCGGCCCAATGCGTCACCATCATCAGGCCCGCCCTCGAAGTTCTCGAAATCATCCGGCGCCGAACCCCAGTAAGCATTACGCCGCGCGTGATAGAGCCTGCCATCATGCAAGGCGACAGCCTCAGAATACCCGAACCGGCCAGACCATGCGCCAAGCGCCCAGAGCGTCGTCGCCGTGGTCTTTGCAAACGTGTCGAGTACATCAACCGTGACCTCGTTGTCCGCATCAACTGAGAAGATGCGCCCGACCCCATCGGACACACCGCCGCCATAAGTGAGTGTGACCGCCACCGAACCACCCACCGCCGTGCAGCGAAAACGATAGAACACCACCTGGTTATCGAGATCATCATCGATCGATCCGGACGCATCGGCAGAGTAGGTCTGGAATGTCACCCAGTTGAGATCATTACCGACCGAGCGCTCCAGCACCACCGTGCCCGAAGTCGTCACATCCACCGTGTAATAGAAGATCCGCTCTGTCGTGATCCCGGCCACCCGGATCGGGTCAGTGACCGAATCCACGCTCGTGAAAGTCTCAGACTCGAACTGCCCGGAATGCGTCAATCGGATCAACGCGCCCTCATCACCCTGCACAAAAACAGGCCGCGAGGACGTGATTGTGGTCGTTCCGGTCCGCGCCGCCGCCGTCATTGTGACATCAGTCAGATTGTCGGGCGTAAAAGGCCCATTATTTGGCCTGAACAGCCTTAACGACCAGCTTGTCGGACCCCGCCGCTCCAGCGCACGCGCAGGCTTGTTGCCCATGACCCACCATTCGGTGTTGAGGCTCTGCTCATGACGCAAGCTTGGCAGCTCGCTCTCTGTCCATGGCGCGCTCAAAGTGAGATCACCCGCAGTGTCCACCTGCTCAAACCCGACAAGAACCGCATCGCCTTCGGCCCGAAGCCGGAACTCAATGTAATAGGTGCTGACCCCCGGCGTGAATGTCACCAGATGCTCACCCGGAGCAAAGGGACTGTCAGCAACAATATCCTGATCACCCGCAGATGTGCCTACCCGAAAAACCAGCGTGCGCCGCTGGACCTCAAAACGATAGGAGACCGCAGTATTAGAACTCGCCTGCGTGACGGTATTGCGCGCCACCGCCTCTTCGGTGCTTGAGGCGCTGAACTCCACATCCACGCCATTGAGAGTGATCGAGGCGGTCATGCGTAGGTGCCCGTATAATACCCATCAAAGTCAAAATCGTAATCGCTCGGATCATAGATGTCGCCCGTGCCCGGTCCTGGCGCAGCGCCACCGCCCGTATCGGGCGCGCCGCTCTGGTCTGTCCAGCCCGCCAGCGAAACGCTCGGCGCCGTCACCTGCACGTACCCCGTGCCCGAGATAAACCGGATCTGGCCCTCGGTTATCTCCAGCACCAGACGATCGGTCTCGCTGAACACAAAGGGTCGCAGGATTCCAATTGAGGCGGCCGCGCTTTCGATCTCGTCACTCGCGGCATCGAGAATCGCATTCCCGTTTGCATCGAGGAGGTTGCCCACATTGGTGATTTCACCAAGATATTGCGTCCCCGGCACCTTCTCCATCCCGCCTTGGACCAGCGGCAGTATGTTTTCCATAATCTCGCAGGATCGGGCGTATGTCTCGATGTCCACGCGCACCAGCGCATCACTATCAAGCTCTCCCTGGTTGAAGGCGATATATTGAGGACGCGTGACAGAGGCCATTATCCATACCGCCCTGCCCGTGGTGTGCGAATACCCGCCGTGCGTGCGCGCTCATAGCGTCCCGGAGGAATCGGCCACTCTCGCTTGCTAGTCGCATCCCATGCCTTCGCATCGCGCCCGCGTCGAAGCAGTTGCTTTTCGATCCTGTCGCGCGTCGAATTGCTTTCATCAGTGATCGGGTAAATGCGGTCAGCGATCTTGGCCGCAACAAAGTCAGCAAACTTCTGCGACCAGGAACCTTCATTGTCCTTCCACGTCCCATCGACATACCAGATATAACTGGTCTCAGAATTGGTCAGGATCTTACCCTGCCGGTCATCATACTCAATCCCTATTCCACGCGGATCAGTCGAATTATCAACCTTGATGATCCGCTTGCACTTTGTCGGCTTATTGAACGTGTAGGTAAAGCCAACCAGCGTAGGCGTCACAACCGCAAGCTGTTTTACCGTCATAGCGAAGTTCCAGCTATGGTCTTCGAGCAGGCCATCGACCACATCGTCGTAGGCATTCGTGATGCGCTTGACCCATTTGGACGTGTCCTCAGTGCTCGTCGCGGGAGGCTCACCCAAAAGGTCGAGGCAGTTATTGTAGACCTTGAGCTTCGTCGTCATTGCATCGTCTCTCCTGCGCCGACCGCTGAGCCAAGGAACTCATACCTGAACGTATAATTCAGCTCCTCGCTCTTGGAGAGAATGGGCGAAACATCGACCGGATAGAATTTGAGGATTTCCTCACCCCGAAACACGACGACAACAGGACCGCCCTGACCAAGCGGGTAGCGTTCTTTCACCTGCCCCTTGATGTCATTCATGGTCACGTTCGCCTTGCCCGTCGCCTTGGCCAAAGCATCAACCAGTGCCGTACCCTTAACGTCCATAATCTCCTGCGCCGCTTCCTCGCGGAAAAACCGATGGTAGCGGCTTTGATGGACACGGATGTCGGGAGCCTTAAGCATTAGCGGCTTCGACAGCTTTCGGTTTGGCAGGAGCCTTTTTGGCCGGTGTCTTCATGGTCTTCTTGACCGCATTGCTGGTGCGCTGCTGGTCCGCAGCTTTTTCAGCCAGGATATTCGCCCGCACACTCGCCTGCTCGCGAGTCTGGTAAGGGAAGCCATTGTCCAGCGGCTCATCGTCCAGCAGGATCACGTAGCCATTGACGCGCCAGTCGAGACGGTAGCCCTTGGGCATATCAAACTCATCATCCTCAACCTCCCACATCACCTTGGTCAGAAGCTGGTTGGTCTGCTTCACCTGGCCACGTACTTGCAGGAAGATCGTGCGGGAGAAATCTTCCCATTCGCATTCGATCTGGTCGCCGGTCGTGAGTTGTGCATTCGTCATCACATGCCCGAAATAAAGCGGGTCAAGGACATCCTCACGACTATGCGCGACAGGGATGCGCGCGAGATACTTGTTACGGACCTTGCCGGGAACTTCGAGGGTGAGCTGAGAGGGTTTGCACTTGACGGTCATGAGGTCTCCATAAGAAAGGGGCGAAAGTGATTTGATGCACCTTCGCCCCTTTGCATGAATGACCTATGGCGGTTAGGCTGGAGCCGCCACCACAATAGCCGTTTCGGTCGCGGTGGACGCATTGCCATCAGCATCAATCGAGATCACGACGAAATTCGCCATGTCCGCGATTGTCGCGCCAGCCTTGCCAGAGGTCGAAGTCGGGACAGCGGTTGTCCAGACTCGGGCCTGGATGATGTCGCCAACTTCCATTCCCCGGTTTCCGACCGCGGGCGCAGCCATGCCGGCGAAATAGTCGGACGCATCAATAGCGCCAACCGCATCCAGTGTCTCGTAAAGCCAGTAGGACTGTCCGAGACCACCAGGCGTCAGGTTGTAAGGGCCGTAAAGGCTGCTTGGAGTAAAAGCCATAATTCAGTTCTCCTCTTAGGCCACTGCTGCCGTGTCATCGTGGGTCGCACCTTCGACACCGCGATCAAGACAGAGCTTGGTTGCATCTCGCATCACCGCGTAAGTTTCGTGGCGGTGTTGCGGCTCGTAGTAATAGGCGTGCACCTCTGGATCGCCCGCGATCTGGTGGCCAATGGCTGACTCGTGGAAGATATAGCAATCTGCCGTCGCCGTGCCGAAGCCGCTCAGACCCGTATGGGTGAACCAATTCACACCCGCCCAGTGCTTGGCTTTCAGCTCAGGAAGGCCGTGCAACTGATCGAACTCGCGGATCATGACATAATCGGCTGAGACAAACTCGTCGATCGTCATCATCTGCGCGTAGCCTTTCGGCGTCACAACGCCCCAGACCCGTCCATCCATAGGCACATCGCGCGCCCAGAGATCAGAAACCCAATCCAGTATCGGGCCCTTGGCGCCGAAATCAATCGCAGAACCGGAGTTCTGGACATTCGTGCTGGCATCAAGCTGAGCAATGATGTTCGCGTCACAGCGACGGTGGCAGGCCGCAATCGACTTGCGATACTGCATGGTGCGCACATTCGGATTGGACTTGAACGTATCGAAGTCATCGATGCGATACTTGCCGCCGAAATACTCCACCGGGGTCGCTGAGACCTGGCTGAGGACCAGTTGGGCCAGCGGGATGTCACCATCTCGCGAGCGCTCCTGAGCTTCCTCAGATGGGTCAACAATGTCCCAGTAGATTGTTCCTGCACGCATCAGGCCATCAGACCGGACACACTTCATGAGCAAGGACTTTTCGCGCTCGAAATCGACCTTGAACTCGTCATTATACATGCTGCGCTCTAGCGCAGAGATCGTATTTACAGACATGGCTGTCCTGTTCCTTTGTTAAAGGTTTTCAGAAACGGCGATGCCGACTGACGGCTGGGGTGGCCGCATGAAGCGGGGCCGACCGTGGTCTCAATTCTTTCACGGGGCCTGCATTAGCAGGGGTGGCCGTGGGCACGTACACACGAGGGATCGCCATTCCCCGCAGGCCGCACCTGTTTTTGCCTCGCTAGCTGCCCCGTCAGGCTGCCTTTGAGGAAACTCGTTCCAGACGCCCCTTCAGTTCGAGAAGGCGAGTCTGCTTCTTCGCATAAGCGTCAGGGTCGCTATGGCGAAGGTTCTGGATATTCTTGATCTCGGTCTCGATCGCCTCGGAGCCCATTGGCTCGCCCTGGATCGCTGTGAAGGTCAGGTCTTCGCTCGATTGGCGAACTGCCTCCATCATGGCCGTCATAAAGGCCGGGTGATCACCGACGCGGCCCATAGGCTGTCCATCTTCCCCGACGAGCTGGGCCGTGCGGATTTCCTCGAAGCTGTCACCGAAGAAACGAGACACACCTTCGGACGCAAGTTTGCTGTTCAACTCGAACTGGTCGCCCCACATCTTGCGAATCTGGTCGCTGTATTCGGCCTGTTTGGACTCGGCGATTTCCTTCATCTGGACGGCCTGCGCTTGCAGCACATCGCCATAGGCATCGCGCATAAACTCAATCACCTCTGGCGAGCGAAGCATTCCGCCCTTCTCGAAAGCCTGCTCGGCAAGCGTGGTCAGCATCGCCTTGTTAGCGTCCGTGAACTCCATGCCTTCGGGCAGGGTTGGCGTCAGGTCATAGTCGGCAACCGATTCCTTTGCGCCGATCGCGCTATAGAACTCAGCCCTGTCCTCATCGCTGGCATTCTCGCCGGGAAGCTTGATGCGACCACTTTCACGCAGCTTGTCCTGCGCACTAAGGCCCGCCTTAATCGCGTCCTCGGTCGAGCCATAACGCTTCAGGCGCTCGGCAACCTTGTCATCCTTGGCCAGCTCAAAATCAGCATACCAGTCCTTTTGGGGCTCAGCAGAAGGCGCATCCCCAGCCGAAGCAGGGTCGAGTGCCTGTGGGGACGGGCTGGGCTCTCCGCTCGACTGGGGCGCATCACCGGCTGGCGCTGGGTGGGGGGTGTCAACCGGTGCGTCGATGACTTGGGTATCGCTCATTCTTCGTCTTTCGCTGGTGCCCAGAGGGCCAGTTTTCCTATTCTGGCAATATGCATAGCAACCCAGCGTCTACCGCGTGTGAACCCGGCTTGTGCTTCGGTGAGATTGGCAGGCTCGATCGCGCTCAGACCGCACAGATCGTTGAGGATATAGGCCATAGCCGTTGCCGCCTGTTGCGGCGTGGCCTGGCCACGAACGCAGGACAGGATCGCCTTTTCCTGCGCGTCTGTAATCGCTGGCGGCGCGTCGAGGGCCTTGATCTCAGGCATTCACCTGCCCCCTAAGTCGCAATCAGGCCGTGCGCCCGCAGAGCGGCGAGAATAGCGTTTAGTTTGCCTTCAATCTCATCTAGCGCCTCGTAGACTTCCGCGGCGACGAGGGCCGTGCCATCCGCGAAGGTCGTGGCGCTGTTCGGCGTGGTTGCCGGATCATTTGTGGTATATGTCCATGCGAGGTCCGCAATCGCAGAGCCTTGCGGGCCAAGAACATTGGTGTTGTTGACCTTCAAGCGACCGTCGAGATACAGGTCCTTGAAGTTCTTCGAGGTCGTTCCGAGGTCAATATCGTCATCCGCCTCAGGCTCAAGCGTGCCATCGGTCCAGCGCATTTGCGTCGTGCCGTTGACCTGCATCAGGCCCGCTGTTGGCGGATTAAGGCCCAGCCGCGACAGGATACTGCGCAGGTCTCCCATTGTCGCATAGCGCGAGCCTGACGTGCCCTCTGACGTGTCTTCCATGTAGATGATGTCGTCATCAGCCGCGCCGGCTGCTGTGATCTGCGTGTACGAATTTACTTTGGCCATCTCACATGCCCTCTTCCATAGCGGCTTTCGCCATCTTCACGTTCTCAGGATGAGCCGACCCGGCAGTCTTGGCTGCCTCCAACGCCATAGCCTGCGCCTCACGCTGTTCCTGCGCTGCAACCCGCTGCTCGCGCGCTGCATCACGGTCCTTTTCAGAACGCAACCATTTCATGCTGCCGTCTGACTCGATCACGTCACGGTACGCCGCATCAATGTCGAAATTGTCCGTTGCCTCGGGGAATAGCTCGGCCACAACCGCTGTGCGCTGGATCGTCTGGTCGAACTGGTTCACCGAGCGCTTGCGCATGGCATCACTCAGCGGCGTTTCAAACTCAAACTCAAGCTGGGCAGCGCTTTCTCGAAGCTCGATAGGCCAGTCATCTTCGGGACCGAACGCGCCTTTGTCCATCGCCCGGACAATCACGCTTTCCATCATGTGAGAGTTCTCAGCCTCCATTGGCTCAAAGATCGGAGCCGCTTCGGCAGTAAACATCTCAAGGCGCTCGCCAACTTCGAACGCCGTCATCTCGCGGTCTGGCAGGTATTTCAGGACATCCTGGAAGAACGCCTTGCCCATGTCATCGCGAATACGATCTGTCAGCTCCATGCCATAGCGCGGGTCGCCGGTCTCAAGCGCCCGCAGGTGCTCACCAGAGCGCTCATCATACTCGTCAGCGGTGTAGATGATCGAGCCAGCCTCAAGCCGGACCTCGCCAACAAGGCTGTCATGCGGCGTCACACGAGGCGGATTAACCTTCCATTCGATACCCTTGAGCAAGTCAGCCTGCGCGACATTCAGTGTCCGGCCATCAGCCAGAGCAATTCCGGTGCAAAGCGAGCGGCCATAGTTCTCGCCACTCACAGTCATCCAGCGCCGCACGGTATAGGGAAACGTCTTGAAATACCCTTCGCCAAGGAAGCACTCATCCTCGCGCACGTCTTCTGCGATGTAGATCGAGACGAAAGTCGAGCCAAGCATCCGACGCTGGCGCTCTTGCTTGGTGAACTGATAATCATCGACCGGGGCTACGCAGCGGCGGACGATTTTTTTCTCTCCAGGGTGCTTGTCCAGCAGTTCACGCCATTCTCGTGGCATGTTGTCCTTGCCGAACAGGAGCGCAATCTGGCGCAGGGTGAGGCGCATCTTGTTGTGCATCTCATCGACCATACCGGACGCATTCTCGGCCCATGCGCAGTCTCGCAAGTGCTCACACTTGAACAGGATGCCCTGATTATTCGGGTGATAGACGTGGCTGACGACAGAGTTGCCAAAGGTCACATAGTCCGCATCAGACTGAGCCATCGAGCGAGTGAACATCGCGTCAGGATCATAGACGATATTCCATTGCGTCTGGGTCGCCTTCTCGCACCATCGTTTGACATCCTCGTAAGACATCAGCTTCTCGGGCCGGGTGACAACCTTGAACCATTGGCGACCACGCGGACGAAGCATGGCGCCGAGCGTTGAGGCAAGATCCCGACGCATCTGCTGCGGGGCTGACGTGTAGATGCCGTCATAGCGCTCATCGCCAGCAGACCACTGCGTCGTGAAGTCAGCGCGTTCTGGATAGAACAGCTCGGCAATAACCTGCCAGAGATGCAGATGGTCCTGCTGCTCCTTGAAGCGTTGGTCGCCGCGCTTCTTCCATGTCTCGGCACGCTCGCGCGTATTGCCAGACCGGACTTCTGAGCCTTGGGATGCGGTGTATGCCATCTACCCGCCGAGCAATGTCTTGGTTTTTACCGGCGCCGTATAGCTTCCCTCACCATCACCGAGCGAGCCGGAGAGCAGCGTGGACTCCCGGCCCTTGCGGTTCTTGTTGCCGCGCAATGCCTCGATCTGGGCCTGGCGAACGCTCGGGTCAGTCTCCTGCGGAATAGGCTTGGGAGGCGGAGGCGGTGGAGGTGTGGCAGCTTTCGGTGGTTTCGGGGCCTTGAAGACCATGAGGGCGCGCTCCTGATAATGCTATCGTCTGCCCTTTGCCTTAGAATACCCGTCATGAACGACATGTGTTGCCGACGCTCTGCTGTCCCGTGATCGGGCTGTCTCGCCGCGCACCAGGGCCTGCACCGATCTCTCACCGGCATAATACCCTATCAGGGCAGCATCACCCTTGTCCGTCGAGCGCCCAAGCCGTTTCTTTATCGCGTCCTTGTCTTCAATCTTGATGCCACGAGGCGTGATCTCAAACTCTGCCGCAGACAAATCCTGCGCCAGTTCCTCATCTGGCGGCAGTTCCAGGTCCGAACCTGTGACCGGATTGAGGTCTTCGCGCAGCGTCCAGTAGAGCTGGGTCCGCATGTTCAGGAGCTTGTATTTCTGTTTGCATCGAGACGTTCGTGTCGCGCCTGCGCTGGAATTGACGCCGATCGCTGGCATCTTCATGTGCGTTTTGAGGTGCGTGAGCGCGTCACCGCCCCAGCCACCGGATGTATCAACCCCGATCACGGCATCATCTCGCAGGATAGACACAACCGCGCCCGCGACTGCTGGGCCATCCTTTGTGTCGACACCCTTGATCGCAGTGATCTCTTCCATCCTGATGCCGTGCCATGGCGCAGCACAGGTCTTGTCCGGCCCGCCCTGCGCAACATCGACACCAAGCGCCTCCATGGGCGGCAACGGCTTGTTTCGATTGGCTTTCCAGCGTGCCTGTGCTGCCCTGATCCAGCTCAAAGGAATGGCGCGCCTCAGCTCGTCGCCAGCCTGCTCAAATGCCTCGTCATCGGTGGCCGGGTATTCGCGCTTGAAGCTGATGCAAAACTCATCAGGACTCAAACCATAGGTCAGCGCCATGTCCCGGTTCTTCGACCAGGCCCAATAGGTTTGATGCTCATCCAGCTCGTGCAGGAGCATGTATTCGTGGAATGCGTCGGGCATAATCCAGTCGGGTGGCGGCTCTTTGCGGTACTCATCATGCACGAACCACGGGATAAACAGTGCCATGAAGGAACTGTTGCCAGACTTGGCCGCAGTCCACGCGCGGTGAAGGCGACCACCTGGCTTGTCCGCCGTGCTTTCAATGATGACCTCGGTGCCGTCCGCATCTGGTACGGCTTCCATCAAACCCTTGAATACCTCGTCCGCACTTGCTTCTGGCCAGAAGTCGAACTCCGACAAATGCGCAAGCTGGATCGTGCTGGATCGACCCGCGGTCTTTGCGCCGGCAGTCGCGATCTTGTAACCGCTGTCCAGACGCGAAAAGTACAGCTCATTCGCATTTGAAATGCCGGTTTCTGGCTTGAAGTCCGGCAGGTTATTGTCGTGATACCGCTTGGTCATGCGGAACAGGTTTTGTGTCGCCGCATCCTCGTGCGTCACGATATAGGCGAGCAGTCCGGTATTGGTGCTGGCCTTTTTGTAGAACCGACCGCCGACATAGGTTGAGATACCCTGCTGCCTTCCCTTCAGAATGATGACGCGGACACGGCCAGTGCGCTTTCGCTGGGCTTCGATCTGTTCATGCGCGTATCGCTGGGACGAGTTCAGCTCCAGCGCAGCAAGACCCTCTTCCTTTGTGCGGATCTGCAAGCAGGTCTCGAAGTACAGCTCATCATCCAGGAGGATGGTTTCGTATTCTTCGTCAGTGAGGTGTGGAAGGGTCGCTGTGTCGGCCATGCTGGGCCGCTCAGTGCTTGGTTGGCTGAGATGCTGCCAGTTTCTCTCGCATAGCGATCAATCGATCCTCGTGGGAGATGATTGTGTCTTCGCGCTTTTCGACACGCAGGCCATGCAGGACGCTCATTTCCTTGAGGGCTGAGACCATTGCATTTGGAAGCTTTTCATCTTTGCCGAGCTGAAGCGCGTTTTTAAGCTCCTGAGTGAGATATTCAATCGTGATTTCGTGCTTTTCCCTATGGTGCTCTTGCAGTTCGAGTATCCTTACCGCGACGTTACCGCTCTTTTTAAGCTCGCAGGCCTTAACGTGAATCACCTCGTCTTTCATGTTCTCGGTATTGTAGGCGTGCCGATAAGCCTGGCTTGCATTATTGCACTCGACATACTTCAGGGCGAACGCTTCCTGCTTATCAGTGAGGTTTGATCCATTGGTTTTAGGCATTAAATCCTCTTTCCCTGCGGATCGGTCAGAGAGATCCTGCCATAGCTGCGGTTCCACACAGTGACCGGCACATGGTTTGCGCCGTGCTCCTCTACAGTCATGGGAATATATGGCGTTTCAGCGTACAGGCTCATATCGTAGCCGCGCGCCTTCATCCATTTGAACATGTTGGGCGTGATGAAGAATGGTTGCCGCTCCATACCCGCCCTCAGTAATCGCTTGAGAATGGAGACGGCCCGAGGCCGTTGGTAAGTGTTGATGCTTCTGGGGGAAGGTCAGCAGGATCAAATTCGGCAAGATCATCGGAGCGGATGCGCTGTTGGCCTGCATTGTCGGTTTCGTCGGTTTCGCCAAACGCGGAATCGAAATCGGCCTTGACCGTTTCGCTGTATGCATCGCGCTGTTCTTGAGTAACCGGCTCGTCCTCTGTGCCTTCAAGGCGCTTGCGGGCGTCTTCGAGGGCCATGATAGCGAAATGGAGCTGACCACAGTCTGAACTGTCATCGTCCGTGCCGTGGATCTCCTTCATGCGCGCGTCGATCGCATCGCTCTCAGCCTTGATGTCACGCACCAGCTTTGCGCAGCGGCGAACCTCTTGGGCGAGTTCGGTCAGGTCTTCGGACATATGGTCTCCTATTTCTTGAACGTGGTGATGGCGCGAGAGACGTTCCAGATCAGCGTTGCGCTCGCAGCCAAAACAATCGACTTGCCAGGCGCTGACCAGAGCGTCTGGCCCTCATCAAACAGGAACCAGCTTACAATCAGTGTGAAGCCAATCGTGATGAGCAGATCAAGCGCCATCTCCGGCTTGAACAGTTTAGAAAAATCTACGGTCATGAGCCAGAGTCCTTTTGGTGGCGTTGTGGAGGCTGTGACAATAGGGGCGCGGTCATGAATGGGTTATCCCGTCAGCCTGTTTTCGCTCATCACGGGGTAGCCGATATTGTAGCAAAGCCAGCGCGCGGTCTCTTCCGTCAGGCGAACGCCATTGCGCCCAATGCGCTCTGCGGGCTCCGTCAAACCTATGGATTCGAAGTGCAGCCTGCTCCGATACAGGAACTGGCGGACCATATCATCGTCAGACGGCTTCCGGTCCCGCATTCCCATGCGCTCGCCCGCCGCATCGTATAGCTCGCAAAGGGTGTCGACCGTGATAATGCGAGGATAGGCTTCGATCAGAACTGACATGAACTGAGCCTGGAAATATGGAGCGCCTGTTGCGTCCGTGACCAGATGGATTATCTCTACACCCGCAAGGCGACGGATCTGGGCCTCAAGCTCTTCCGTTGAAAACTGTGAACTTTTCTGGTTCACACTCTCAGTGTACAATTTACGCATTGCCGTTCGGCTGCGGGCGAACATGTTGGCAAGCTGGCCCCATGACCAGCCCTTTTCATCTCTCAGTCGACGGACACACTCTCGCCTGGCATCCGTATAGCAACGTCGACGAGAAGACGAAAGTGTCGCCTCGACAGTGACCGCATGTCGATCGCAGACCTGCCGGAGGATGACTTTGGCCGGTAACTCAATAGGCGAGTGTTTCATGATAGCCCCCTTTGGCTTAGATGAGCCCTCGTGACTCAAGGTTGGTGATGATTGACCGCCTGATGCGGGCCTGAACCGATAATAGGCAGGCCACATTGCTCCGCGGCGTTGCTGGCAGCGTGATCTTGACGACACTCAAGTCTGGCAGGCAGACCCTGAAATGATTGTGCGGGCTGGATTTCTCGAACGTGCCGACAAGGCCAAGCTCACCGGACACTGCGATGCAGGTCGCTTCGAGATCCTGTTCGAACTTCTTCTGAGACGTGTGTTTGCCCATTACCCAAGCGCCTCCTTAGCTGCTTTGATTGCGGCCTGTAGTTCGGGTTTTGTAGAACGGGAATTGACGGAGTTGAGGGCTTCGCGGGCTTGCAAATTCTTCACATGCAAATCACCCACAATCGACGCGCAGGGCTCAATTATTGAAGTAAAAACCCAACGGGGAACGACAAGCTCCGGCTTCATCTTGTCGAAGGCTGCTCGAAGAGTGTCTCTATCGCTCATTTGCGTCTCCGTTCAAAGCCCATGCGAATGCGCTCGCATCGGTGGATCTCGTGGCCGCGGTGGTCTAGTATGCCTGTGAAGGTTTCCAGCTCGTCCTCATGGACTGTGAAAGACGGAAGCTGTGCGGGCTCCTCGTCATCCCACTCGTCCATGCGGCCCGGATCATAGGTCCAACTCGCTCTTGTGAAGTATCGGCTCATGCGTCTTCTCCCATTGCGGCTTTGATCATGTTAGTCACCCCACCCCTCCCGCAGCCAGGAAGAGTCCGACTGCTGTTAGAAACCAAGGGCCGTGTCTGTTTAGGTGTTTCATGCGAATGCTCCCCAAAGATAAAATATAACCCCGAACAGGATCAGTCCGCTTGCAATGGCCAGCGGAACGAGAAGGCGGTTCAGGATGTAGCGCCAGTAGGAGGTCATGCTGCCTGCTCCACGGGATAGCTAACTCGCTTGCCACCCATCCAATTGCGCTGTCTCAGGACTTCCAGACAGTCGCCAAGCAGCAATGTGCAATCGCCTATGATTTCCTTGCGCTTATAGGTCATTCTTCATTCCCCCATGCCCAACTGGCAACGCAGTCCGAGCATTTGTGAATCCATGTTCCGTCATCGTTGACGGCCCGCCATCCCTCGTCTTTGAGGTCGGCATAGGCTTCCCCGCGGGTCATGGCGTCTGCCGTATCGGTGGCTCCGCATTCGTCGCATTCGATCTCGAACACGCCGCGAGTTGAGGTCTTGCGTAG
>Ga0102941_1001003_pt1 | contig 13286 bp, 11 predicted proteins | sample SalPonR2_C_D2_MG_FD_79281 | JGI IMG/M metagenome (GOLD analysis project Ga0102941, IMG submission 79281) | Salt pond soil microbial communities from South San Francisco under conditions of wetland restoration - Salt Pond MetaG R2_C_D2_MG | ecosystem: Environmental > Aquatic > Marine > Intertidal... | reverse complement strand
CGGCTCGTGACCAGCGGCACCTCGGACGCATCGCGCCTGCCGGCGATCCTGCTCAGCCGGGCGCCCCTCGGCACGGCGGACCAGTCGCTCTCGCCCGCACCGCTCGGCAGCAACACCAGCAGCTGGTCGAGATTCTCGTAGTCCTTCAGCAGCGGCTTCTTCGTCGACTGGACGATACGTATCGAAGAGTCCGGCGGCAGCACTGTGGCCATTCGAGGTTCCTCCGGGGGCGCCTTGACCTGTCTGCGGCAAAGGTCGAACATACGCCCCCAACCTCTGGCGGGCGGAGCGGGGCGACGAAGAAGCGCCATCCTAGCAGGTGACCTTCGCCAATTCATCACGGCCGCGGCGGCGGCCGACTAATGGCATCAGGCAAGAAACGGCATCAGGCATGAGTGCAAACAGTCCTTTCGACGATACCGACCCGACAGAGACCCGGGAATGGCTCGAGTCCATCGACTCGGTACTGAAGGTCCACGGCCCCGAGCGAGCCCATTTCCTGCTGAACCGGATGATCGACTTCGCACGCCGCTCCGGTGCTTATCTGCCCTACAGCCCGAATACCGCGTACCTGAACAGCATCTCGCCGGGCCAGCAGCCGGAGTACCCGGGCGACCGTTCCCTCGAACGGCGCATCGAGGCGTATATCCGCTGGAACGCGATGGCCATGGTGGTGCTGGCGAACCGGGCCAGCAGTGAATACGGCGGCCACATCGCCTCCTACGCGTCCTCCGCCACGCTCTACGAGGTGGGCTTCAATCACTTCTGGCGTGCGCCCTCGGAGCAGAACGGCGGCGACCTGGTCTTCATCCAGGGCCATTCCGCGCCGGGTATCTACTCGCGCGCCTATCTCGAAGGACGGCTCACCGGCGCGCAGCTTCAGCGCTTCCGCATGGAGGTGGGCGGCGGCGGCTTGTCGTCTTACCCGCACCCCTGGCTCATGCCGGAGTTCTGGCAGTTCCCCACGGTGTCCATGGGCCTCGGTCCGATGATGGCGCTGTACCAGGCCCGCTTCATGCGTTACCTCGAGCACCGCGGCCTGATCCCCGAGAACGACCGCAAGGTGTGGTGCTTTCTCGGCGACGGCGAGATGGACGAGCCGGAGGCCATGGGTGCCATCACGATGGCCGTGCGCGAGGGGCTGGACAACCTCATTTTCGTCATCAACTGCAACCTGCAGCGCCTCGACGGACCCGTGCGCGGCAACGGCAAGATCATCCAGGAGCTCGAGGCGGCGTTCGGCGGCGCCGGCTGGGACGTGATCAAGGTGATCTGGGGTTCGCGTTGGGATCCCCTGCTGGCCAAGGACACCGACGGCCTGCTTCGCCGGGTCATGGACGAGACGGTCGACGGCGAATACCAGGCCTACAAGAACAAGGGCGGCGCCTATACCCGCGAGCACTTCTTCGGCAAGTATCCCGAGCTGAAGGAGATGGTGGCCAACATGTCGGACGAGGAGGTGTGGCGCCTCAACCGGGGCGGCCACGATCCCATCAAGGTCTACGCCGCCTACGAGAAGGCGGTGCGCAGCAAGGGCCGTCCCACCGTGATCCTGGCCAAGACCGTGAAGGGCTACGGCATGGGCGAGTCCGGCGGCGAGAGCGCGAACCCGGCGCACCAGCAGAAGAAACTGGATGACGAGGCGCTGAAGGAATTCCGCGACCGTTTCAACATCCCGGTCTCCGACGAGGACATCCCGAAGGTGCCTTTCTGCCGGCCGCCGGAAGACAGCGACGAGATCGAGTACCTGCACGAGCGGCGGCGCAAGCTCGGCGGATACCTGCCTCAGCGGCGGACCCGTTCCGAATCGCTGCAGGTGCCTCAGCTGGAGGCCTTCTCCAGTCAGCTGGAGGGCACCGGCGAGCGCGAGGCGTCGACCACCATGGCGTTCATCCGCCTGCTGACGACGCTGATCCGGGACAAGAGCATCGGCAAATACGTCGTGCCCATCGTGCCCGACGAGGCGCGCACCTTCGGCATGGAAGGCATGTTCCGCCAGGTGGGCATCTATTCCTCCAAGGGCCAGCTCTACACGCCCCAGGACGCCGACCAGCTGATGTACTACAAGGAGGACAAGAAGGGGCAGATCCTGGAGGAGGGCATCAACGAGGCCGGCTCCTTCTGTTCCTGGGCGGCCGCGGGCACGGCCTACAGCAATCACGACCGGCCGATGATCCCCTTCTACATCTTCTACTCGATGTTCGGCTTCCAGCGCATAGGCGACTTCATCTGGGCCGGCGGCGACATGCAGTCGCGGGGCTTCCTGATGGGTGGCACCGCCGGGCGCACCACGCTGGCCGGCGAGGGCCTGCAGCACCAGGACGGACACAGCCTGGTGCTGTCCTCCACCGTGCCGAACTGTCTGTCCTACGACCCCACCTATGCCTACGAATTGGCGGTGATCATCCAGGACGGACTGCGGCGCATGATGCACGAGCAGGAGAACGTCTTCTACTACATCACCTGCATGAACGAGAACTACGTCCATCCGCCCATGCCGAAGGGCGTGGAGGACGGCATCCTGAAGGGCTTGTACCTGCTGAAGATCGGCGGGCGGGGCAAGGTGCGCGTGCAGCTGATGGGCGCGGGCACGATCCTGCGCGAGGTCATCGCCGCCGCCGAGCTGTTGCAGGACGACTATTCCATCCCGGCTGACATCTGGAGTGCCACCAGCTTCAACCAGCTGCGCCGCGACTGCCTGGAGGTGGAACGCTGGAACCAGCTGCACCCGGCCGAAGAGCCGCGGCGCAGCTACCTGGACCAGTGCCTGGCGGACAAGGACGGCCCCTTCGTCGCGGCGACGGACTACATGAAGATCGTGCCGGACCAGATCCAGCGCTGGGTGCCGGGCCAGTACGTCACGCTCGGCACCGACGGCTACGGCCGCAGCGACCGTCGCTCCGCGCTGCGCCAGCACTTCGAGGTGGACCGGCGCTACATCGCAGTGACGGCGCTGAAAGCGCTGGCCGACGAGGGCGCGCTGGACATGGAGACGGTCTCCGATGCCATCCGGCGCTACGACATCGATCCGGACAAGCCGGATCCGGTGACCCTCTGAGGCGGCGCTATGGCTGAACGCAAGGAAATACGCGTCCCCGATCTCGGCGACTTCTCCGACGTGGACGTCATCGAGGTGCTGGTCTCCGCCGGCGACACGGTCGAGGTGGAAGACGGCCTGATTGTGCTCGAGACCGACAAGGCGTCGATGGACGTCCCCAGCACCGCTGCCGGCAAGGTGGTAGAGGTCAGCGTCTCGTCGGGCGATACGGTGAACGAGGGCGATCTGATCGCCGTCATCGAGACGAGTGGGGACGGTGAGGAGGATAGCGCCGCCGACGAGGAAAAGGATGCCGGCGATGCCGAAGTCTCTTCCGGGGATACCCCGGCCGATGCCGGCGATAAGCAGGCCGGTAATGGCGGTGACGAGGACCGCTCCGGCAAGGACGACTCCGGCGGCGACGACTCGGGCGACGAGTCGGGCGGCGGGTCGGGCGGCAAGTCCGGCGGCAAGTCCGGTGGCAAGTCCGGTGGCGACACGGTGGCCGAGCCGGGCCGGCGCAAGGTCGAGGTGCCGGACCTCGGCGACTTCGACGAGGTGGACGTGATCGAGGTCCACGTCGCGGAAGGCGACGAGGTGGCCGAAGAGGATCCGCTGCTCACCCTCGAGACCGACAAGGCCTCCATGGAAGTGCCGTCGCCCGCGGCGGGGCGCGTGGCCGAGGTCGTGGTGAGTGCCGGCGACAAGGTGAGTTCCGGCGACGAGATCCTGACGCTGCTGACCGAACGCGGCGGCAGCGACGGCGGCGGCGACGGCGATGACGGCGATGGCGGCAATGGCGGCAATGGCGACGATACCGCGGAGGCCGACGAAGCGGACGAGGCCGAACAGGAAGCCGCGGCGAAACGTCAGACAGGCCGCGACCGCGAAAGCGGCGAGGCCGGCACGGAGCGCCGGCAGACGCAGTCGGCGGCGCCCTCGGGAGAGCAGGCCGGCAGCGGGCGGCGCGAGCGGGCCGACTCCGCCGACGAGCGCCGGGACATGCCCTCCGGATTCCCGGCCATCGACGAGGCGGGTTTCTCCCGGGCCCACGCGAGCCCGAGCGTGCGCAAGCTGGCGCGGGAGCTGGGCGTCGACCTGGTCCGGGTGGACGGCACCGGGCGCAAGGGCAGGATCCTGGCCGAGGACGTGAAGTCCTGGGTCAAGAAGACACTGCAGGGCGGCGGCGAGGCCGCCACGGGCGCTGCACTGCCGTCGGTTCCGGAGGTGGATTTCGCCAGGTACGGCGACGTCGTGACCCAGCCGCTCGGCCGCATCCGCAAGATCTCCGCGCGTCGGCTGCAGGCGTCCTGGCTGAACCTGCCCCACGTCACGCAGCACGACCTCGCCGACATCACGGAGATGGAGGAGCGCCGCCAGGAGCTGAAGGGCACGGCGGCGGAGCGCGGCATCAAGCTGACGCCGCTCGCATTCATCATCAAGGCCTGCGTGCAGGCGCTGAAGGAGTTCCCGCGCTTCAACAGCTCCCTGCATCCGGACGGCGAGCACCTGGTGCTGAAACACTACTTCCACATCGGTTTCGCGGCCGATACGCCGAACGGCCTCGTGGTGCCTGTCATCCGGGATGCCGAGCGCAAGGACGTCTACGAACTCGCCGGCGACCTGGCCGAGCTGTCCGCCGCGGCGCGGGAAGGCAAGCTCAGCGCCGAGCAGATGCAGGGCGGTACATTCACCGTCTCCAGCCTCGGCGGTATCGGCGGCACGGCCTTCACGCCGATCATCAACGCCCCGGAGGTCGCCATACTCGGCGTTTCCCGCTCGAGCATGCAGCCGGTCTGGAACGGCCGGGAGTTCAAACCGCGCCTGATGCTGCCGCTGTCACTCTCCTACGACCACCGGGTGATCGACGGCGCGGACGCGGCGCGCTTCACCACCTGGCTGTCCGGCGCTCTGGGCGACGTCGGCGGTCTGCTCGAGGCCATCCCCTGACGATGATCACCATGGTCATGATCCCGGCGCCATGAGCGAAGACGGTCACATCATCCGCGTGCCGGATATCGGCGACTTCGACGAGGTCGACGTCATCGAGGTCCACGTGGCCGAGGGCGACGAGATCGAGGCCGAGGACCCCGTCGTCACGCTGGAGACGGACAAGGCGAGCATGGACCTGCCGGCCCCGCGGGGCGGCAGGGTCGAGTCCGTGCTGGTCAAGACCGGCGACAAGGTCTCCGAGGGCAGTGAACTCCTGCGCATGGCCGACGCGGGCGACGACGCGGAGGACGCACAGCCCGCCGACGGCGAAAACGGAGACGCCGACACCGGCGAGGCCGAGGCCGCCGGGGCCGAAGCAGACGCAGACGCAGAGGAACGGGACGGGCAGGAGTCCGGTTCGGCGGAGCCTTCGTCGCGCCGCAGCGAAGCACCGCCGGCGGCCCGCGACGAGGCCGACGCCGACCTGGAGACGGACCTCGTCGTGCTGGGTGCGGGGCCGGGCGGTTATGCGGCGGCGTTCCGCGCGGCCGACCTGGGCCTGCGGGTGACGCTGGTCGAGCGCTGGCCGGTGCTGGGCGGCGTCTGCCTGAATGTCGGCTGCATCCCGTCCAAGGCGCTGCTGCACGCCGCCCGGGTGATCGAGGAGGCGGCCGAGATGGGCGAGCACGGCATCCGCTTCGGCGAGCCGGAGATCGACGCCGCGCGGCTCGGTGAATGGAAGTCGGGCGTCGTCAAGCGGCTCACCGACGGGCTGACGGGCCTGGCGAAGCAGCGCAAGGTGCAGGTGATCCACGGCACCGGCCGCTTCCTGTCACCCCGCCGGCTGGTCGTCGAGAACGACGACGGGCGCCGGGTGATCGCGTTCAAGCACGGCATCATCGCCGCGGGCTCCGAGCCCAGCCGCATTCCCGGCTTGCCTGACGACGAGCGCATCGTCGACTCGACCGGCGCGCTGGAACTGGCGCCCCTGCCGGAGCGCCTGCTGGTGGTGGGTGGCGGCATCATCGGCCTGGAGATGGCCTGCGTCTACGATGCGCTGGGCGTGAAGGTCACCGTCGTGGAGCTGATGAAGCAGCTGATGCCCGGCGCCGACCCGGATCTGGTGCGGCCGCTCGCGAAGCGTATGAAGAGCCGCTACGAAGATATCCTGCTGGGTGTGAGCGTGTCCGGCATGGAGAGCAGGGAGGAGGGCGTCCGGGTCAGCTTCGAAGGCGACGGCGCGCCGGAACCGGGCGTGTGGGACCGGGTGCTGGTGGCCGTCGGCCGGCGAGCGAACGGCGACCGGCTGGATGCGGAGAAAGCGGGCGTCGATGTGGACGAGCGCGGCATCATCCCGGTGGACAAGCAGATGCGCACGAACGTGCCGCACATCTACGCCATCGGCGATATCGTCGGCCAGCCCATGCTGGCCCACAAGGCGACCCACGAGGGCAAGGTGGCGGCCGAGGCGGCGGCCGGCCAGAAGAGCGCCTTCGACGCGCGGGTGATCCCGTCCGTGGCCTATACCGATCCCGAAGTGGCCTGGGTGGGACTCACCGAAACGGAGGCGAAAGAGCAGGGCGTCGACTACGGCAAGGCGCAGTTCCCCTGGGCCGCCAGCGGGCGCTCACTGGCGATGGGACGCGACGAGGGCCTCACCAAGCTCCTGTTCGACAAGTCGACCAACCGTCTGCTGGGTGCCGGCATCGTCGGCACAAACGCCGGCGACCTGATCTCGGAGACTGCACTGGCCATCGAGATGGGCGCCGACGCGGCCGACATCGGCCTGACCGTCCATCCGCACCCGACACTGTCCGAGACCGTGGCCATGGCGGCCGAGGCCTGGGAGGGGACGCTGACGGATCTGTACCTGCCGCGCGGGAAGGGCCGCTAGAAAGAACCGCTAGAAAGAACCGCTAGGAAGAACCGGCAATGGCCTGCTGCGGCCGGAACCGTCTCGCGATCCAGTAGTCGACGCTGGCGTAGCGGCCCGCGCCGGTGAAAAACAGCGCCAGCAGCATCGCGAAATAGGTCGCCGCCCACTCGATGCCGTTGTTCGAGATTACCAGGCCGCCCTGCTCCGTCAGCCAGTCGTAGTTGCCGTGCTCGCGCAGCAGTTCCTTCGCCTTGTCCAGCCGCTGCATGGCGCCGTCGACGTTCTCTGCCGGGAACGGGCTCATCGGGTCGTGCACGGCCTGCCAGCCGTTCTTCCAGTGCACCCCGAAGGCAGCCACCAGCATGGTCACCATCAGCGGGATGGAGATCCAGCGCACCGCGAAACCGATCAGCAGCAGGACCGCGCCGCCCACCTCCGCGCCGGTGGCCAGCCAGGCCATGAGCGTCGGGAAGGGCAGGCCGAGTCCCCAGTCCGGGTTGCCGAACCAGTTGATGATGTCGTCCATGCTGGCCAGCTTGTTGGTGCCGGCCACCCAGAATACGGGCACCAGGTACAGGCGCAGCGCCAGGGGGCCGAGGAAGTCCACGGCCTTCGTGGCGTCCAGCAGGTCCTGCAGGCGGTTCAGGAATCCGATCATGAATCTCTTCCTTCGCTGTCTGCGGCTCAGTCCCGGCGGACGCCGAGGACGATATCCAGGCGCCGCATCTCCTCGAGCGTGTCGCGGGCGCCGGCGACGACGGCCTCCGGTTGCGGGTGGCCGATCTCCGCGGCGACGGTTTCTGCGAGTTCCCGGCCCGTGCGTCCGGCCTCGTTGTCCCGGGCCATTTCGAACAGGCGGGCGGTGGCGGCGTTCAGTTCCAGGAAGCCCATGCGGTCGTCGAGCCGGCGATAGACCACCAGCCAGGTCGGCTGCGGGTCGGGCTCCTCCGGCAGGAACTCCGGGCTGATGCGGTGTACCGGGAAGTGGTAGCCGCACAGCCACGCGAGCGGCGAGACGGCGGGCACGCCGGCGAGCAGGTCCGCTTCCCGGTCCACGCCGTCCAGGTCCGGATCTTCCTCCTCGATGGACAGGGCCAGGCCGACCCATTCGTAATGGGCCAGCGCCTGCAGAAAGGGCGGGTCCGCCGGCTCGTCGCGTTCGTGCTCCAGGAATGCGACGAACTCCCGGGGCATGTGCAGAAACAGCGGCGTACGGGATTCGTGGCGGGCAATGAAGTCGCGCACCAGCGCGTCCCACTGCGCGCCGTCGAGGACGCGCTTGGTTACCCGGAAGGTGGCGGCGAGCAGCCCGGAGATATTGCCGAAGAAGAGGTCGCGGTAGATGGCGAGGCGCCGGTCCTCGATGCCGGCCGGCGCAGGGTTGGCTTTCGGGTCGCGGATGTGGGCCGCGAACTCGTACTGCTTGCGCTGAAACGTCGGGCGCTCAGACACGGGCGGCCTCCGCTGCGATGCCGGCCAGTGCCCCGGGCTCGCGCTGCAGGGTGCGCACGAGGCGCAGCTCGCCCAGCAGTTCGTCCAGGGGCGGGAAGTTGAAATCCCGCTCCAACAGGGTCGGCAGCGGCCCCAGCCGCTCGTACGTCTGCGCCAGCAGACCCCACACCGGGTCGCTGACCGCGGCGCCGTGGGTGTCCACGCGGAGGTCCTCGGCCTCCACGTAGTGCCCGGCCACGTGCAGGTAGGCGACCCGCTCGTCCGGCATGGCCGCCAGGAAGTCTTCCGCGTCATAGCCGTGGTTGATGGCGTTCACCACGATGTTGTTCACGTCCAGCAGCAGATCGCAGTCCGCCTCTTCCAGTACCGCGCGCACGAACTCCGCTTCGGAAAGCGAGCGGTCCGGGGTGGCGTAGTAGGAGACGTTCTCCACGGCGATGCGCTGGCCCAGGATCTCCTGAGCGCGGCGGATGCGCCCGGCGACGTAGTGCACGGCCTCCTCGGTGAAGGGGATGGGCATCAGGTCGTAGAGGTGGCCATCGTCGCCGCAATAACTCAGGTGCTCGGAGTAAAAGGTGATGCCGTGCTGGTCCATGAAACGGCGGATGCGCTGCAGCAGGTCTTCGTCCAGTGGCGAGGGTGCCCCCAGCGACAGGGAAAGGCCGTGCAGCGTCACGGGATAGCGTTCGCTGAATTCGCGAAAGCGCCGCCCCTGCCGGCCGCCGACGCCGATCCAGTTCTCCGGCGCCACTTCCAGGAAATCGATCTCCTCGGGCTGCCGCTCCCACAGCGACTGCATGAGGCCACGCCTGAGGCCGAGGCCGGCGCCCGCCGGGATCTGGCGCTGCGTGCTGCCGTTCGGCGTCTCCTGCTGTGCTGTCTCCGTCATCATTCTTCCCGTCTTTGTCCTTGCCGTTTCGGTTCGGTCGTCTTGTTCCCGTACGTCTTCACCAGAGAGGACCGGTTGCGGTGGCCGTATATTTCACCACGGCCGGCGGATCAGGCCAGCCGGCGCAGGCGCTCCAGGTAGGCGGCCTCGTCCGGGGCCGCGCCGGCGCGCTGGGCCTCCCAGAGTGTTTCCGCCAGGCACTCGATCATGCGGTGTTCGGCCTCGTGGGCATCGCCAAGCCGTGCTGCGAGGCCCTCGAATACAAGCCGCACGCCGGCCGGCCGGTCGGTGGCCACCTGCTCGCGCAGGGCCATGTGCAGCCCCATGTGCAGGAACGGGTTGGCGGCGCCGTCCGCGCCGGTGTAATCCCGGTCCAGGCCGGAGTCGGCCAGGGCGCGCTGATACTCCGGATGCGCGGCCACCACGTCGGCGATCTGCGCTTCCAGCGCACTCATCGGCCGGGACTCCGTGGCCTTGCGCCAGGCTTCGGCGTACATGCGCCTGAGTTCGTCCCGGTCCTGGCCGAAGAGCATCAGGCTGCCTCCGGCGACTCGGTCTTGTGCCGGTACTCGCAGAGGTCGGCGATGATGCAGTTGGGGCAGTCCGGCTTGCGCGCCTTGCACACGTAGCGCCCGTGCAGGATCAGCCAGTGGTGGGCGTCCTTCAGGAACTCCTCCGGCGTCAGCCGGCTGAGCCGTTTCTCCACCGCAAGCGGCGTTTTGCCCTTTGCCAGCCCGGTACGGTTCGCCACCCGGAAGATGTGCGTGTCCACCGCGATCACGGGCTCGCCGAAAGCCGTATTCAGGATCACGTTCGCAGTCTTGCGGCCGACGCCGGGCAGGGCCTCCAGCGCCGCCCGCTCCCGGGGCACCTCGCCGCCGTGTTCCTCGATCAGGATCCGGCAGGTCTCGATGATGTTCTTCGCCTTGCTGTTGTAGAGCCCTATGGTGCGGATGTGGCGGGACAGCCCGTCCACGTCCAGAGCGAGGATATCCGCCGGCGTATTGGCCGCCGGGAAGAGTTGCCGGGTGGCCTTGTTCACGCCGACGTCGGTCGCCTGGGCCGAGAGTATGACCGCGACCAGGAGCTCGAAGGGCGTCGAATACTCGAGTTCGGTGGTGGGGTGGGGGTTGGCGTCCCGCAGCCGCCGGTAGATGGCCGTGCGCTTGTCCCGGTTCATTCCACACCGTCCGCGGATCTCAGCGCCGAGGCGGCCGGCTGCCGACGGCGGCTGTCCAGCACGTTCTTGCCGGCGACCAGCAGGGCGAGGGTCAGGAAAGCGCCCGGCGGCAATATGGCCAGCAGGAAGCCGCCGCCAGCGCCCACCTGGTCCGCCGGCGTGGCCACCGCGCCGGTCAGCAGATGCCAGTCCGCGAACAGGGTGCCGCGGCCGATCAGCTCGCGGATACCGCCGACGACGACCAGCACCCAGGCGAAACCGAGGCCCATCACCAGACCGTCGGCGGCGGCGGGCAGCGGCGGCTGGCGCGACGCCACCGCCTCCGCCCGCGCGACGATGGCGCAATTGGTCACGATCAGGGCGATGAAGATGCCGAGCGCCCGGTCCAGCGCCGGGAACCAGGCCTCGAAGATCATCTCCACACAGGTCACCAGGGAGGCGATGACCAGCACGTAGACGGCGATGCGGATCTCGCGGGTGAGCGCGCGGCGCAGCAGGGAGACGAGCGCGTTGGTGGCGGTCATGACGAACACGGTGGCCAGCCCGAGGCCGAGGCCGTGCACGGCACCGGTGGTTACCGCCAGCAGCGGGCAGAGGCCGAGCAGCTGTACCAGCCCCGGGTTGTTGTCCCACAGCCCGTTGCGCAGCCACGTGCCACGGCCGGCGGCGGGCACTGCGGCACTTTCCCCGGTCGGGTCGCTTTCCCGGCCGACGGCGGCGGCGTCGGTCTGGTTCATCCGGCTTCCTCCCGCACGCGTTTCTCGAGATCATCGCGGTGAGCGGCGAAGTATATCAAGGTGGATTTCACCGCCCGGACCACGGCCCGGGGCGTGATGGTGGCCCCGGTGAATTGCTCGAAACGGCCGCCGGAACGCCGGAGCGCCCATTCGTCTGCGGGCGGAGCGCCGAGGGAGAGCCCTGCGAAACGGCGTATCCAGTCGGAGCGGGAGGCCTCGATGCCGTCGCCCAGGCCGGGCGTCTCGCGGTGCGCGAGCACCCGCACGGCGGTGATGCGGCCGTCGGGGCGCAGGCCTATCAGGAGCCGGATGGGGCCGGAGTAACCGTCGGCCGACACCTCGAAGATCCAGGCGCTGGTACTCCCGCCGTCCAGTGCCCGGTAGAGCAGGGCGGGCTGGCGTCCCGGCAGATCGTGGGGTGGCTCGAAGCGCAGCGGCTGGTCCAGGGTGATGCGGTCCCACGCCACGCCCTCGAGCAGGGGCGCGAAGCGCTGCTGTCGCAACGCGGCCCGGTTCTCCGCGATGCGCTCCCGGGTGAGTTCCCAGGTCAGCGAGACCGCGCCGGCGCAGACCGCCGCGAATACGGCCAGCACCAGACCGGTGCGCCAGGGTGGCAGACTGGTCGGCCGGCTGTTCACGGCGAGCGCCCGTGGCCCGCGATCCGCGGGCGGGTATAGCGGTCGATGGCCGGGACGGCCATGTTCATCAGCAGCACGGCGAAGGCCACGCCGTCCGGGTAGCCGCCCCAGGTCCGGATCGCCCAGGTGACGAGACCGATGCCGAAGCCGTACAGCAGGCGGCCGGCGGGGCTGGTGGCCGCCGAGACCGGATCCGTGGCGATGAAGAAGGCGCACAGCAGGGTGGCGCCGCTGAACAGGTGGAAACCGGGGGTGGGGGCGAGGCCGGGCTGCAGGATCGAGGCGATGGTCGCGGGCACCAGCACGCCGGCGAGCACCGCCACCGGGATGTGCCAGCGGATGATCCCCCGGTACAACAGCCAGAATCCGCCGAGGGCGATGAAGTTGTCGATCCACTCCCAGCCCCGGCCGCCGAAGTCGCCGAACAGCGGATTGGTACGGATCTCGGCGAAAATCTGCATCTCCCTGAGACCCTCTCGCACCGAGTCCAGCGGTGTTGCGCGGGTGATCGCGTCCAGCGTGACGCCCTCCGGCAGGCGCCCCGCCAGCACGTAGCCGAGGGATTCCAGCAGCGACAGGCCCTCGTAGTCCAGGTCGCCCATGCGCGGCGGCAGCCAGGCGGTCATGGCCACGGGGAAGGACAGCAGTACGGCCACATAGCCGGCCATCGCGGGGTTGAAGACGTTGTAGCCCAGCCCGCCGTACAGATGCTTGGCGAACACCATCGCGAATACCGAGCCGGTGGCGGTGACCCACCAGGGTGTAAGTGGTGGCAGGGCGAAGGCCAGCAGCACCGCCGTCACCACGGCGCTGTAGTCCGCCAGCGCGGGGGCGACCGGCATGCCGCGCATGCGCAGGATCAGCGCTTCGCTGCCCAGGCAGAAGACCGCGGCGACCAGCACGTTGAACAACAGGCCGGGGCCGAAGAACCAGACGTAGGCCGCGGCCGCGGGAGCGAGCGCAAACAGAACCTGGCGCATCACGGCGCCCACGCCGGCCTTCGGGCGGAGCAGCGGCAGGCGGGCGGTGCGGAATTGCACCGGCTCAGCCCTCGTCGTCGCGGTTGCCGCGGCGGCGTTCGAGGATCTTGCGTATCGCCTCGGCGCCGGCCTGCCGTCGGACGTCTTCCTGGCGCGCTGCGGCGGCCTGCTCGCGCTCGGAGAGCCGCCGCTCCCGGGCCTCGAAACGGTGCCGGGCCCGCTCGGCCTTGCGGCGCTCGTGGGCCTGCAGCCGCAGCGCCGCCTTCGCCTGACGGAAACTCCGGGTGAGCGGGATCCGGCTCGGGCACACCAGGTCGCAGCAGCCGCATTCGATGCAGTCGTCGAGTCCGAACAGGGCGAGTGCCTCCTGGTCGACGGGGCCGGCGTGGCGGTGGAGTTGCTGCGGCTGCAGTCGCACCGGACAGACCCGGGCGCATTCGCCACAGCGTATGCAGGGGCGCTCCGGTTCGCCGGAGACGGCAGGCGGCTCGCGCGTGAACAGCAGACAGTTGGTCGCGCCGACCACCGGGAAGTCGTCGTGAGGCAGCGATACGCCCGTCATCGG
>Ga0102941_1001001_pt1 | contig 13323 bp, 7 predicted proteins | sample SalPonR2_C_D2_MG_FD_79281 | JGI IMG/M metagenome (GOLD analysis project Ga0102941, IMG submission 79281) | Salt pond soil microbial communities from South San Francisco under conditions of wetland restoration - Salt Pond MetaG R2_C_D2_MG | ecosystem: Environmental > Aquatic > Marine > Intertidal... | reverse complement strand
AGATGACATTATTTTACCAATAATACGTTTTTAAATATTCCTCTTTTAACTACTTCCTCACTAGAACATGCCGGAATTAAAATAGATTTTAAGGGGTTAAATTGTCAAATATAATTTCCAACCAATCTAAGATACAAAAGGATGCACCGATGCACCATAGTAAAGACTTATATAATTAATAAAAATATTTAAAAATAACCTTTGTTTTATGTAAAATTATAATTAATTTGTAGATGCAATATAGTTTTTTAATCTCAGAGTAAAGTAGGAGTAAAGATAGTCAATTAATACCTAAGATATTTATAGTAATATAAATCAAGGAATAAGGTATTTTTAATAAAATAACACATATTTTTAAATTATTTTAATAATAAGAGGGTATTTATGAAAGATGTTAGATATATATTTTACACCTGGCTTGTTGAAAGTATATCCTATGTGAATCTACATAATCTTAGTATAATATGATGAATCAATCTCAAAATAAAAAATTATTTAAACAATATTTCAGGGCTATTTTGATCATTGACAATATTATTCAAAAAAGTTTTTTACCAAAAAAAATTGTTGATTGTTAACTGCTGTTAATTAAAAAAATTGATTTCATAATTAATGTCAATAATAGATCCGCAACGGCAATTAAGAAGAAAAATAAAAAAGGAAACTAGAAAATGAGTAACACATTATCAGATTTTCAGAATAAAGCTTTTATTAAAGAAATTTTGGAATCAGCTGGTCTACATCAGCCCTCTATTAATTCAAAAATAAAATTATTTAGAAAGTCGGCAGAGAAATTGAATGAGGCCGGTATAAATGATCAAATTACAGCAAAAGGTTATTTTGTACCTGGTAGATTAGAAGTTTTAGGGAAACATACTGATTATGCAGGTGGAAGCAGTATAGTTGCAGCTGTAGATAGAGGATTCTGTTTGGTGTTTACAGAGCGAGAAGATAGTAAGGTAAGAATCTTTAATGTACTTGACAATGAAAAGGTTGAATTGCCACTAAATTGTGATATAGAAACAGAAAGTGAACATTGGTCTCATTATCCGGCAACTGTAATTAAGAGGGTTGTCAGGAATTTTGGCAATGGCTTGCATGGTTGTGATATTGCTTTTGCCAGTGATCTTCCTGTTGCTGCAGGTATGAGTAGTTCCAGTGCAATGGTAATTTCAATATTTATGGCAATTGCTACCTCCAATCAACTTTTTCAAACAAATAAATATAAAAATAATATTAAGAATAATATTGATCTCTCTCAATATATGGCTTGTATTGAAAATGGTAGAACTTTCAATGGATTAGATGGTTCTAAGGGCGTAGGCACTTTTGGAGGAAGTGAAGATCATACTGCAATATTGAATTGTGAAGCAGATTATCTTACCCAATTTTCATATTGTCCAATCAAGAATCAACAGAAAATGAAGGTGCCAGAACAATATGTTTTTGTAATTGCTAATAGTGGTGTTAATGCTAAAAAAACAGGCACTGCTATGGATAAATATAATAAAGCATCTATATTAACTCAGAAGATTAACGATTTATGGAATAAGAAAACTAATTTTAATGACAATAATCTTTTTGATGCTTTAAATAGATCAGAAGGTTCATTAGATAGACTTAAAAAATATATTCTGGATTATAAAAACAATAAATATAGTTCTCAAAATTTACTGGACAGGTTAGAACAATTTTACAAAGAAAATTTCCAGATTATACCAAAATCAATCGAAGCTATATCAAATGATAATTTAGATAAATTTGGCAAATTAGTTGATAGATCACAGGTTCTTACTACTTACAAATTAAAAAACCAGGTACCTGAAACCGAATATCTCTCCAGAGAAGCCCGAAGACTAGGAGCAGTTGCAGCTTCAGCTTTTGGAGCAGGATTTGGAGGGAGTGTCTGGATATTAGTTAAGAAAAATACTGCTAAGAAATTTATCCAAAAGTTGAGTACAAATTATTCTATTTTATATCCAGAATCATCGGAATCAGCAAATTATTTTATCGCCAATGCCGGCCCGGCTGCTTTTGATTTGTAAAATGACCATCCCAAAAAAAAGGTAGGAGTAATATGAAAAAAATAAGTCTGTTTGTACTAATGATTTTATCAATCCTATTCTTGCCTATACATTTTACTTTAACTGCTCAGGTAGATAATAAATTTATCGAAATGAAAAATAAATCCTGTGATTATAATCCCCCAGAAAATAAAACCTATTTTAACAAAGAGCATCTTAACAAATTGTCAAAAGAAACTAAGTCTGAGGTATTACCTAATGAAGTTAATCATGCCTATTCGAAATATATGCAACCTGTCTTCAATCAGGTAGGTGGTTCCTGTGGGTCTTCTTCTAGAATATCTTATATGCTTGGGTACGAATTAAATAGCCATCGAGATAACAAAGCCGAGGACCTGCTTGGTAAATATCCTTCCCATTTCACCTGGTTACTCACCGGTCAAAACTCCAGTAAAGCTGATATTGCAAAATTCAATGGTGTTCCAAATTCATACTATTATGGTGGTTTCCCGGTTTCATTAAAATATGGGGGCGGAGATATATACTGGCCAGATGAAGAGGAAGCTCCTGATTATGGCTGGATGAAGGGCTATAATAGATGGTTGAATGCTATGCATAATCGGCTTGATAAAAGGGTCTTCCTTAAATTGGACACTAAAAGCAATCTAGAGATATTAAAAAGCTGGATTTACAATCATAGGGATGATAATGATTTTCATGAAGGTGGTGTTGCTGGAGCTGGTATTGGAACTAATGGTATGGAAATGGTTACAATTCCCGACAGTTTACATGCAGGTGGTAAAAAAATTGTAAAAAGTTTTGGCCCTCAAGTTGATCATGCTACTACCTGGGTAGGTTATGATGATAGTATTGGCTATGATTTTAATGGGGATGGTAAAATTACCAATGATGTAGATATAAATAAGGATGGTAAAATTAACATGGCTGATTGGGAAAGAGGAGCTTTAATTATGCTTAATTCCTGGGGCAAAGGTTGGGCTAATAATGGCACTGTCTATGTTCCCTATCGTTTATTAAAAATAAATAATCTGGATGCTGAACTTTATTATATTAAGAAAAATTATAAACCGAAAAAATATATGAAAGTCAAAATGGAATACAACAAACGGTGTAATCTCAAATTAAGCATTGGAGTCTCTTCTGATACCTCGGCAAGTAAACCGGATACAACTATAGTCTGTCATCATTTCAATTTTGCTGGCAATGGAGAGGTTCCTATGCTAGGAAGATGGGCAGATGGAGAAATGCATGAGGAGCCGATGAAATTCGCCCTTGATCTAACTGATCTATCTAGACATATTGATACCAGTCAACCTCATAAATACTTCTTATATATTTTGACTAAAAGATTTACAGAAGGTAGTGGTAAACTCCATGAATTATCTGTAGTTGACAATGAAAAAAACAAGAAAGAATATGCTTATTCAGGTGCACCTGTTAGATTTTCAGGTGGTGATTCCAAGTTGGTTGGAGTCAGTGTACCTGGTAAAGATAGTCCATCTAAAATAGAGAATAAATCTAACTTTGCTGATAAATTTAAACTCTATGATAATTATCCCAATCCATTTAATCCTGAAACTAACATAGTTTTTGATTTACCCAAAACACAAAATGTAACTGTAAATATCTATAATATTCGAGGTCAACTTGTTAAAACGCTTTATGATAATACTTTATCAGCAGGTAAACAAAATATTGATTTTAATGCAAAAAATCTTTCTAGCGGAGTATATATTTACCAGGTAAAAACTCTCAGTAAATCTAAATCTGGTAAAATGTTGCTTAGTAAATAACTATTAGACTCATCGATATGGTTAGACTATCAATTATTTTGTTATTTTTTAATTTTTTTTAAAAATAGATGACTTGGGCGTCATTATTTGTTTTCAATTAATATGTATGTTTATTCTTTACATCCAGAGCAAGGCTCATATTAGTTGGTTTCAAATCAAATCTAATACACTATTAGTCTGGAATATTGAAGGTGAAATTTCAATTCTATACGAAGCATTAATAAGTGGTAGAATAAGGAAAAATTAAGGAGGAAAATATAGTTGAGTTCAAAAATAATTTTTGGTAGTCTATATGGACTTAAAATCCATATAATAGCTGGGAAGAACCTTAAAGGAAACTATAGATTAAATATTTTCAGGATTATCGCTAATATTAGTACATATATGGTAAGAAAGAAATTAATAAATTTTTTAAGGCCAAAAAACAGAATAACCAATGGTACCTATGGGAGTGAAAATATAAAACAATGTAGGTGTAGTTGATGTATACAATTATCAAATTTTTTTTAGGCGAACTTTATATACTAAATGTAAATTAAATAGGAGGTTAACATGAAATCAAAATTAAATTTAATTATTTTTTCTTTTCTAATTTTAATAAGTATGCCAGACAACATTTGGGGAAGTGAAAAGAAACTCAAACTAGATAATAATGAAATTGACCTATCAATAAGATTTGAAAATGACATTCTACAGGGTGAGAAGATTAAACTAAAAGATGGTACCAATAATTTTCAAATCAATTTAGATGGTGATTTCATATTAGATATTGCATATACTGCCTGGCGTCCCCCTAAAAAAGTCAACAATTCAGCAAATCCAGTTCATTTTAAAAAAACTGATTTCAAATACGTAAGTAGTGAAAAAAGTAAAAATGGTCAGGTTGAAACATTAGATATTTTTCTACATGGAACCAATAACCATTTTGATGTTAAATTGACTTATACTCTTGAACACAATAAAAATTATTTCAGACGTAGATTAAGTATTAGAGATACTGTAGAAAACACCCACTTTCTGAGAAAAATCCATGCTAGAAAGGGTGAAATATCCCAGGGGTATGAAGTCATAAAGAAAGGTAGTTACGGTCAACCTGCTGCTTTAAAATACGGTGACAGAGGTGTTTTCTTTGGTCTTGAATTCCCTACTTCCACCAATACGATCAAGAATGGGAAAATAAATTCATACCAACATATTGGGCAAAAAATAACTAATAACTGGATCAGTAGTGAAAACATGGTATTTGCTTTGTATCCTGATGATAAAGTAAAACATCATTTTTACGAGTATCTAGGAGATATCAGAGTAGATTCTCTTGAGCCTTACACTCTATATAATAGCTGGTATGATCTCAGATCTAAAATTTATACTGACCGCTTGAGTGATAAATTGAAAAAGCATGGTTTCAAACCCGAAGATGTGGTTATGAATGAAAAAAATGTAAATGATATCAAAGAGTCAATTCATAAAAATTTCACAGAAAAACATGATATTAAACTTGATGCTTTTGTTCTAGATGATGGTTGGGATATTTATGAAAGTCCCTGGAAACTTAGAGAAAAAGCATTTCCTCACGGTATGAAACCTATCGCAAATGACCTTGCAAAAGATAATACAGATCTTGGAATATGGTTTGGACCAACGGGAGGATATTCTTACAGGATGAAACGTATTAACTGGATGGACAAACATGGTTATGAAACAGTAGGGGAAGAGGTTAGTTATAACTCTGCTATGCTGTGTTTAGCCGGTGATAAATACAGTGATCTATTCAAAAAACGAGTAAAAGATTTTGTCAAAGAAGATAATGTTGGCTTTTTCAAATGGGATGGAATCCAATTTGTTTGCAATGAACCGGATCATGGCCATCCAGTTGGGATTTATTCAAGAGAGGCAGTCCTGGATAGTTTAATAGATATGTGTAATACTGTAAGAAAATATAATCCAGACACTTATCTAAATATCACCTCCGGAACCTGGCTGAGTCCCTGGTGGGTCAAATATGCCAATCAAATCTGGATGGGAGGAGGAGATTACGGATGGGCCCCTACTCCTTCTCTTAGTAAAAGAGATGGAGCTATTACCTATAGGGATAATGTGCTTTATTCTGATCTAGTTAAAAAGGATTTTTGGTTCCCTATTTCAAATCTTATGACACATGGCATTATTAAAGGGAAACTACAGTTACTGGGCGGAACAAAAGAACCTTTGGATAAGTTTACCGACAATGCTTTGCTTTACTTTGCCAGGGGCGTTTCAATGTATGAACTTTATATTTCGCCTAATATTTTATCAGAGGGTGAATGGAATGCACTTTCGCAGTCAATTAAATGGGCAAAAGATAGATTTAAAACATTGCAGGAAACTTATATGATTGGTGGAAACCCACTTAAAGGTGAATCCTATGGGTATGCTCATTATAGCGATAAAAAAGGCATCATTGCTCTCCGTAATCCTTTTATAACAAAGAAGAAAGTAAAGATCAATTTATCTGAAAAAATGGGCTTGGCTTCTAATGCAAATAATTTAGTTTTAGAAAGAATCTATCCTACCCGTTTGGTATCATCCCAGCTTTATTCTACCGGAGAGAACGTTGAAATCGAATTAAATGGATATGAAACAGCAATATATGAAGTATATCCAAAAGAGGATGCCCAGATTCCATTAGTTTCAGGCCTGGTTTTTGGTGAAGATAAAAAAGATAATCTGGAAATATATAAAAAAACAGACGATGTAAAAATATTGAATCCAGGACAAGTAGAAGATATCAAGATTAGAGAGAATACAATTCCTCTATCTGAAATTGATGAATATGAATTCCCTGTTCTACAAAAAGGATTAGAAGAAAATATAGAAATCAATAACCATCAAAAATCAAAATCTATAATAGCAGAAAGCAATCTTGACATCCCCGATAATACAGTTTCCAGTAAACTTGCAGTGCTTGTTCAACCCGATAGCAATTTTGCCGGTAAACCAAGTCCGGAGGTAGAGATAGAACTTAATGGTAAAGAAGCAGAAACAGATATTCAGGGCAAGGATGGTGCCTGGCACTGGTATAAAGCCAGCTTGAATAAAGGTAAAAATGAAGCAGAAATAGCAATCAAACCCAATAATAAAGAATTTTGGACTGGTACTCTCTCTGTCTATGTTATAAATGAAATTAAACATGATCCTATTAAAATAAATTTTAATATGGATAGAAAGACTGAAGAAAAGCCCATGCCACCCTCCCCCTGGCAAAAAGGTGTAACAAAAAAGATTCATGAACTAGAAAAGCAACAAATAAAATTAGGTGAATAGTCGGATACTGTAATTGGAATACTGAGACGTCTCATGGTTCCTCAACTACATGAGACGTCCCATTGTATAAAAAAATGTGATGCTAAGGAAAAATTGCAAAAGGAAGTTAGTTTAGAAGCATAACTAAATTAGTATGGAAAACAGAGAGTAAACTTTATTTATTGAACCTTATTGAATTGGATAGAAAACCAATAAAGGGCTTATTTAAAATTTCATCTTGAATCAATCTGAAAGGAGTAGGATTTTTAAACACAATTTTGTAAAAATTATCAAATAAAATTATATTCAAAAATATCTGTACCAGAAGTAAAATTTAGGTCTTATTTGTATAGAGTTAATATTTCTTGTGAAATTTAAATATTTTTTAGAAAAAAGGGAGTGTATATGCTTCAAACGATCGATTGGGTGATTATAGGAGGATTTTTTGCAGTAATATTGTCAATAGGATGGTATGCTTATTTTTGGTCAGGTGAGGATACAGAGAGTTTCTTTTTATCGGGTCGAAACATGCCCTGGTGGCTTTTAGGATGTTCTATGGTAGCTACAACCTTTTCAACAGATACACCTAACTTGGTTGCTGATTTAGTAAGAACACATGGAGTTAGTGGAAACTGGAAGTGGTGGTGTTTACTGCTGACTGGAATGTTAACTGTTTTTATATATGCTAAATTGTGGCGAAGGTCCGGTGTCATGACCGATATTGAATTCTATGAATTGAGATATTCTGGAAAACAGGCTGCTTTTTTGAGAGGTTTTAGAGCACTTTACCTGGGTGTGTTTTTTAATGTGATGATTATGGCCACAGTATCTGTAGCTGCTATTAAAATAGGTGCAGTTGTATTTGACTTTACGCCCCTACAGTCACTGGGAGTGGCAATGGTTGTGACTGTTATCTATGCCAGTTTAGGGGGCTTGACCTCGGTCCTGTTTAATGATTTATTTCTATTTACTTTTGCAATTGTTGGTGCAATTGCTGCAGCAGTATTTGCAACTAAAATACCTGAAGTGGGAGGTCTCTCCGGTTTATTTTCACATCCCAATGTGGCAGATAAATTAAATTTAATTCCTGATTTTAGTACCAAACAACAATTTTTGACAAATTTTGTTCCCCTTATGTTAATTCCGATTGCTGTGCAATGGTGGAGTATCTGGTATCCTGGTTCTGAACCCGGAGGTGGTGGATATATGGTACAGAGGATGTTATCAGCTAAAGATGAAAAGAATGCTACCGGAGCCACCTTATTTTTTAATATTGTACACTATGCTGTCAGACCATGGCCGTGGATCATAGTAGCTCTGGCTTCTCTGGTTGTATTTCCGGAATTACAGGATATACAGAATCACTTTGCTCACCATATTCCAGAACATTACTTAAAAAATGATATGGCCTATCCTGCCATGCTATCTTATATCCCGAAGGGCTGGCTAGGTGTAGTAGTGGCCTCTTTGATTGCAGCCTATATGTCGACCATGGCTTCACAATTAAACTGGGGTTCCTCTTATGTAGTCAATGATTTCTATCAACGTTTTATAGAGCCGGACGCCAGTGAGAAAAAACTCGTGATAGTGGGAAGAATCACCACAGTTGTATTAATGGGTTTAACTGCTCTGGTTGCTCTTGCTTTAACGAATGCTTTACAGGCTTTTAGGATATTATTACAGATAGGAGCAGGTACGGGAGGAATATTCATCTTGCGATGGTTCTGGTGGCGTATTAACGCTGCGACAGAGATAACCGGAATGGTAGTCTCGTTTTTAATTGCAGTAACTTTTGAGGTACTTCCTTCTTTTGGCATCCAGTTTCCACACTGGCAAGAATTGTTAATAGGAGTTACAATTACAACAATTTCCTGGCTTATAGCCACATATTTAACTCAGCCTGCTAGTATGGAGACCTTGAAGAAATTTTATAGAAAAGTTAAGCCAGGTGGAGATGGCTGGAATAGAGTGATCAAAAAGGCCAAAGAGCAGGGAGATCCGATCAAAAAGACAGCCAAAGAAGGTGATTTAGTCCTAGGTATAAAATTAATGTTAATAGGTACCTTTGCTGTTTATAATTCAGTGTTTGCAACTGGATATTATTTATATGCAAATTTTGGCCCTGCAATTATCTGCACAATACTTGGTGGAGCTAGTTTTATCTACTTGTTTAAAAAATTGCCAGAACTGGAAATGTTATAAAAAGTAAACTCCCACGAGGTCTAGGAGGCTGAGTAGAAACTAGAATAAAAAGAATCATAGTGCCTAAGATAAAATTGGTGCTCTTTCAGCCTCCTAAGCCTCGTAGTAAATTCTTGTAGGTTTCTTTGTTTAAAGTTAGCACCATAGTGTTGTTATCTGAGACGTAATCGAGAATATAAGTTATTGTTAGTAATTAGTATATAAGTTAACAAAAAATACTTTATATCTGGCGGTTGATATTCTTTAACGGCTTATTGAACAACAACTTCAGTAATTAAAAAAAATTTTATTTATCCCTTTCAGGGAAATCATCTTTTATGATACTTCAATCCTAACGATACTCGGTAGGCTAGGATATGCAATCCCCTTTGGGGATACAAAAGAATAGTGCCAATCATTAAAAATGCTTCCTTTGCAACAAAGATATATATCCCAGGCTAGGGTAAAACCCTCGGGTAAGGTTTTTTCTAAAATTTTAACTTTCGCTGAAAACGAAAAATAACTTTAGACGATATTATTCTGGAATATTAGTTATAATTAAAATTAGTATTATTTTAAAAACATTAAATATTGTGATACTTTTAAAAAATTTATCAGGGCTGAGCGATCTTTTTAGTAAAATATAGTATATTTTTTTGGTTATCGGAGATTTATTAAATTCACTCTAATAGAGTTTTCAGTTTAACCTAATAACTTTTAATATAATAAGTATAAAAATATAATCTTCAAAACTTGTAGCTTCCCCCATCACCATTCAGGTTATATTTAATAACTTTCTAGAGTGTCAAGAACATACTCTATATCCTGTTTTGTGTGAGAGGCTGAAATCTGGAATCGTATTTCTTCCTGGCCTTCGGGCACTACTGGATAATTCAAGCCAGTGGCTAAAATGCCATTTTTATTGAGATACTCTACCATTTTTTTAGTTTTGGGGGTATCTCTGGTCATTAAAGGAACAACCGGATGTGCCCCTTCAATCGTTTCAAACCCTGCTGTCCTTAAACCATTTTCAAAATATTTAGTCATGTTCTTTAAATGAGATAATATTTTAGTACCTTTCTCACTTTGTAATATATCAAGAGCTTGTTTGGCAGCTTCACATTCACTGGGAGTGATTGGATTTGAATAAATATATGTAGGTGCAGTTTCCCGAAGAAACGTAATTACTTCTGAAGAAGATACTACATATCCCCCATTTACTCCAAAGGCTTTACCCAGTGTACCAATTAAAACATCTACTTCCGTTCCTGAATATTCTTCTGTACCCCGTCCTGATTCTCCAATACTTCCCACTCCATGAGAATCATCCACGATACTTATTATACCTTCCTCGAATTCATGATCATATTTTTCGCAGAGATTAACGATTTCATCCAGAGGAGCATGTTCTCCTCTCATACTAAAAATCCCATCGGTCACTACTAAAACCCGCTTAGCTTTTCCAATACTATTCTTGATCTTATTTTCTAAATCATCCATATCGTTATGATTGTAAATGGCTTTTCCGGCTGGTTTACCCAGACGAATAGCATTTATAATGCAATTGTGATTCAATTCATCGCTTATAAGCATTGTTTCTTCGGTTGTCAAAGGATAAATAACTCCTAGGCTAGTTGTATAGGCCGAATTAAAGATCATACCCTCTTCTCGTTTGTGGAATTTGGCTAATTTTGCTTCCAGTTCTACATGAGGAGAGTAAGTACCACTAATAAACCGAACAGCTCCAGGGCCTACACCATATTCCTTTGCCCCCTTTTCTTCAGCAGTTAACATATCATCTCTCAGCGATAATCCTAAATAGGAATTCGAGTTCATTTTGATGAATTCTTTATCCCCCTGATCTTCCAATAGATAACGAGGCCCTTTGTCATTTTTGGGCTTGATCACTTTTTTAATAACCGTTTCTTCGCCTTTGGCCCGGCCACTTTCTTTTAGTTTTTTTACATAATTTGAAAGAGATGAATTTAATTTTTTTAACGTCATGACTAACTCCTCATTTATAATCACTACCCAGTTTATTTGATAATTTCTCGAGCATGTCTTTAGTCATTGAATCAAGATCGTATTTTGCTTGCCAGCCCCATTCTTTTTCCGCATTGGAGTCATCAATTTTATTAGGCCATGAATCAGCAATATTTTGTTTAGTTTCGTCAATTTCATACTCAATCTCAAATTCAGGTATGTATTCCTTGATTGATTTAGCCATATCAAAGGGTGTTACACTCATTGCTGAAGCATTAAAAGCATTTCTATGAACAAGATCTTCTGCTGGAGTTTCCATTAATTTTATAGCAGCATCTATAGCATCGGGCATATACATCATATCTAAAGCTGTATCTTTGCTCAAAAAACATGTATAATGCCCTTTTTTAAGAGCCTCATAATAAATTTCTACTGCATAATCCGTGGTTCCTCCCCCAGGTAATGTTTTATTGGAAATAATACCTGGATATCTAATCCCTCTTGTATCTACTCCATATTTAGAATAATAATAATCACATAATAGTTCACCAGACACTTTTGTAACACCATATATTGAGGATGGTCTCTGGATTGTCTCCTGTGGTGTATTATTTTTGGGAGTACTGGAACCAAATACACCTATACTACTGGGGACGAACACTGAACAACCAAATTCCCTCGCAACTTCTAAAATATTTCGTAAACCATTCATATTAACATCCCAGGCTGCCATGGGAGTTTCTTCTGCTGCTGCTGATAAAATAGCTGCCAGATGATAAATTGTGTCTATATTATTCTCGGAGACAATATCTCTGATGTTTTTTTTATTCTGAACATCAAGAGTAGTGAAATCACATTCAAAATCATGATTACCATTTTTTATGTCTGTTGCAATAATATTTTCATTACCGTATCTATCTGATAATGCACAGGTAAGCTCAGATCCTATCTGGCCAAGTGCACCTGTTAGCAATATTCGCATAAATCACCTTAATAAATTTATTAAATTAAAATAAACCTGGAGTTTGATTCAAATAAATTATCAGCTCCGTAGATTAATATTTCAAGGAGATTTGTATTTCTTCCTGAATCCTTCGTTATAATAGATTACCAATAAAATCTAAGTATAGATTTACTTTACTTTTTAATACAATATAGGTCATATTATTTAAACACATATTTATTTCCATCTATATTTTACTATAGTAATTCCAATTTTTGTATAACAATAAATATATTCGAATCAAAAATATTTAAACTGTTGTAAAATATTTATTCTAATGCTTCTTAACTTCTAAGTTTATTTTTCTTACAGCTAAAACTTAATTTGAGTAAATTTCGTAATATTATTACCAAAGGTAGAATTAATATATTTAATAATTCTACTTTTCTATTTATGTATATCTTCTTCACTTCTATAATAATAATTCAAGATATTCTTGTTAAATCTTTAATAATTTATTTTTTTATTTCAAATAACTTGTAACAATTTATATATTTTTTTAATTAATATAAAGTTTTTTTTAATTTTTTTAATTAATACATATACTCTTTTTTATCTTTCGAAATCTCATATTTTTTCATGTTCGGTCTATACCTTTTTGCACTTTTTATTTCTATTTGTATTTCTTTGTTCTCAAGAGATAAATTAACAATAACTAAGAAATTTTATTTTTAGGTAGTTGAATTATACCCCAGAAACTTCTATTAATCGGTTTAATTTAAATTATATGTTTCGGCAGTATTAACTCCTGCCGAAACATATTTTTATCATTTTTTAGAAGGTAGAAACTAATTTTATCTTGGATAAAAGATTGATATTACTCTTTCAAGATTATTTTCAGACTTTTTAGTCTATAGGTGTTAAAATAAACTCAAAATTATAAACACCTGGAAATATACGATATTGTTTATGAGGTCTTGCTCCCCAGGAATTATCTCCTGCCACTCCCATTTGTTTGAAATCGATATGCCATTCAACAAAATTTTGGGGTTCTATATCAGTAGAGTGGCGATGTTGTTTACTGGAACCTGGATCT
>Ga0102941_1000998_pt1 | contig 13341 bp, 14 predicted proteins | sample SalPonR2_C_D2_MG_FD_79281 | JGI IMG/M metagenome (GOLD analysis project Ga0102941, IMG submission 79281) | Salt pond soil microbial communities from South San Francisco under conditions of wetland restoration - Salt Pond MetaG R2_C_D2_MG | ecosystem: Environmental > Aquatic > Marine > Intertidal... | reverse complement strand
CACAATGTGTTACAATGATAAAAAGGAGTGATTATGATGGGTACCATTACAGTAAGACTTAATAAAAAAGAAGAAAAAACCTTTAATGAATATGCCAAGTTACTTGGAGTACCATTGTCTACTTTACTTAAACAAACATTAGAAGAAAAAATTGAAGATGAAATTGACATGAAAGTGATAGAAGAGTATGAGAAAGATATAAAAAATGGTAAAACTGAAGTATACAGCCATGATGAAGTGATGAAAATATTAGGCTTATAATATGAAATACCAAGTCTTTTACGAGAAAAAAGCAATAAAAAGTCTTTCTAAAATAGATAAAAACCAGCAGAAAATGATTTATGCCTGGATTGAAAAAAACTTAGTAGCTACTGATAACCCAAAAAAATATGGCACGGCTCTAAAAGGTAATTTAAAAGAATATTGGAGATATAGAGTTGGTAATTACAGAATACTAGCTGATATTAACAATGAGGAAATTAGAATTATTATAATCAATATTGGTCATAGAAAGAATATATACAAATAAATTTACGGATATAAATATTTACATACACAGAAATCCCGCCAATTGGTGGGATTTCTAAATTTCCATCCTATATAGTATTCCTACATGTTATACGTCTTGACAATACCCTGGGGGTGTATTATACTATTAATAACCCCCTACCAGGGGGATGGGAGGTGCGATTAATGGAAAAAAAAGAAAAATACAACGTTACTGGGATGACATGTGCTGCATGTTCCGCTGCAGTTGAAAAAAATGTCAAAAAACTAAAGGGCGTTAAAAATATAAGTGTAAATTTACTACAAAATAATATGAGTGTTGAATTCGAAGAAGGTGACCTAAGTCAAGAAGATATAATTAAAGCTGTAGAAGATGCAGGATACGGAGCATCAAGTACTGAAGATACAAATTCTGACAAAAAATCCAAATCCTCTTCTATAGATGAAGAGTTTAAGGTTTTAAAATTAAGACTTTTTGTATCTATAATTTTTACAGTACCTTTATTCTATCTTGCTATGGGTCATATGGCAGGATGGCCCCTACCTACTTTCTTTTTAGGTAGTGAAAATGCAATTAATTTTGCCTTCACTCAATTTTTACTAACCCTACCGGTTATGATAGTCAACAGAAAGTTTTATATTATAGGTTTTAAAACATTGTGGAAAAGATCTCCTAATATGGATTCACTAATTGCTGTAGGTACTAGTGCAGCAGCTCTATACGGAATATTTGCTATTTACAAAATAGGTGCTGGATTAGGCATTGGAGATATGAGTATAGTTATGCAGTATTCCCACGATTTATATTTTGAATCTGCAGGAGTTATACTGACTTTAATTACCTTCGGTAAATTTTTAGAAGGTCGAGCAAAGGGTAAAACTTCCGAAGCTATTGAAAAGCTAATAGACTTAGCACCTAAAATGGCATTGGTTGAAAAAAATGGAGAAATTTCTGAAATACCTGTAGAAGATGTTAATCTAGGAGACATAATTATAGTTAAACCTGGACAAAGCGTCCCTGTAGATGGTGAAATAGTAGAAGGTAAAAGCTCAATAGATGAATCTATGTTGACAGGCGAAAGTATTCCTGTAGAAAAAAATATAGGTGACAAGGTAATAGGTGCAAGTATAAACAAAACAGGCTTTATTAAGTTTAAGGCAACAAAGGTTGGAGAAGATACTACTCTTTCTCAAATTATTACATTAGTAGAGGAAGCACAAGCTTCGAAAGCTCCAATTGCTAAAATGGCTGATAAGATAAGCAGCATATTTGTTCCTGTAGTATTATCAATTGCTTTAGCATCTACAATTGTGTGGCTTTTATTAGGATATTCTTTTGAATTCGCCTTATCTATAGGTATTGCAGTATTAGTAATTTCCTGTCCTTGTGCATTGGGATTAGCTACACCGACAGCTATTATGGTTGGTACAGGAAAAGGTGCTGAAAAAGGAATATTGATAAAATCCGGCGAAGCATTAGAAGTAGCCCACAGTATAAACACTATAGTCTTAGATAAGACGGGAACTATTACTGAAGGTAAACCAGTAGTTACCGATATCCTAACATATGGTAATTTAAAGGAAGAAAGTATACTTATAGATGCTGCTTCTGCTGAAAAGTCTTCGGAACATCCTTTAGCTGAATCAATAATTAAAAAAGCTAAAGAAATGAACCTATCTCTAAAAGAACAAAAGGATTTTGAAGCTGTACCCGGTCAGGGACTTAAGGCTGTAGTTGATGGTAAAAATATCAACATTGGAAACATAAAACTTATGAAAAGTTTAAATATTAAATTAGAGGATTCTGAATCTGATGTAGATAGACTTTCTAAGGAAGGTAAAACTCCTTTAATAATTGCAGACCATGAAAAAATTCTTGGTATCATAGCAGTTGCAGATACTATAAAAGCTAGCAGTAAACAGGCAGTAGAAGGTATGAAGGCTATGGGTATAAATGTAGTAATGCTGACAGGAGACAACAAACAAACTGCAGAAGCTATCAGAAAACAGGTTGGAATCGATTTAGCAATTTCTGATGTAATGCCTGAAGATAAAGAAAAAGAAGTAAGAAGATTACAAGGTGATGGCAGCAGAGTAGGAATGGTAGGAGATGGTATCAACGATGCTCCTGCACTAGCTCGATCCGACGTAGGAATAGCCATAGGTGCTGGTACAGACGTAGCCATAGAATCCGCAGATATAGTTCTTATGAAAAGTGATCTATTAGATGCAGTTGGAGCTGTTCAATTGAGTAAATCGGTAATTAAAAACATAAAGCAGAACTTATTTTGGGCATTTTTCTACAACACCTTAGGTATACCAATAGCTGCAGGATTACTATACACAAGCTTAGGACTTAAATTAAATCCTATGTTCGCAGCAGCAGCTATGAGTTTTTCTTCTGTAAGTGTTGTGAGCAATGCTTTAAGATTAAAAGGCTTTAAACCTATATACGAAATAAATAAAATTGAAAGCAAATACAAAAAATCATTAAAAGAAATTACTAAAAAGGAGGTATTTGACATGAAAAAAGAACTTATAATAGAAGGAATGTCCTGCAACCACTGTAAGATGAGAGTAGAAAAAGAACTTAATGCTCTGGATCAGGTAGAAAGTGCTGAAGTAGTTCTAGATGAACAAAAAGCAGTAGTTGAATTTAAAGAAGAAATATCAAAAGAGGTCCTTGAAAAAATCATAGATGAAGCAGGATACAAATTAATCGAAGTAAAAAAGGTGTAAATATGCAGGCAGATAAAAAGAAAATTTTAAGATATTTAAAAACTACAAAAGGTCAAATTGAAGGTATTATAAAAATGGTAGAGCAAGATAGATACTGCGTAGATATTTCTACACAGGTCCTGGCTGTTCAGGCTCTTTTAAAGAAAGCAAACAATGAAGTTTTAAGATCTCATATCAACAGCTGTGTTAAAGAAGCCTTTAACGAAGGAAACGGAGAGGAAAAAGTTGAAGAACTAATGACTATTTTCGACAAATACTACAAAATTTAAATTTAAAATACCGATTACAATTTTAGATGTATATATTGTAATCGGTATTTTATTATACAATTATTTTTTGAAGATTTTCTTTTTTAAATTGGTTATTATAAAGATTGTAATAGTAGCCCTTTTTCTTAATGAGCTGGTTGTGATTTCCTTCTTCTATTACCTTGCCTTTACTTATTACTAAAATTCTATCTGCATTAACTATAGTAGAAAGTCTATGAGCTATTATAAAGCTGGTTCGTCCCTCTAGTATTTTTTCCAAAGCCGATTGAATTTTTCTTTCTGTCTCAGTATCAATTGATGATGTAGCTTCATCTAATACAAATATTGAAGGATTTCTAATGATAGCTCTCCCAAAGGATATCAGCTGCTTTTCTCCAGTTGAAAGTTTTCCTCCTCCTTCACCAACCTGTGTATCGTATTGCTTTGGAAGCTCCATTATAAATTCATGGGCATTAACTACTTTAGCCGCCTCTACCACTTCTTCGTCAGTGGCATCCAACTTCCCGTACTTTAAATTTTCCTTTATAGTTCCGCTGAAAAGATGAGGGCTTTGTAGAACGTATCCTATATTTTCATGAAGCCAGTTTATACTTCGTTCTCGATAGTCAATTTCATCTATTTTTATACTTCCCTCTACAGGCTCGTAAAATCTGCAGATTAAATTTACTATGGTGCTTTTTCCAGAACCGGTTTCACCAACTAAGGCAATAGTTTCTCCTTCTTTTACTTCCAGGTTGAAATCTTCTAATATCTTCTCCTTTTCATTGTAGTAAAAATTCACGTCCTCAAAGGTGATTTTTCCTTCTATTGATTCCCAATTTACTTTCTTAGGATTAAGGATGTCCCCGTATTTTTCTAGTATTTCTTTATCATCTTTAATGCCTGCATCCATGTCTATTAGGGAAAGAACTCTTTCAGCTGATGCCTGTGCCTGTTGAAATTGTGCCAGTACCCTTGCTACTTCTCTTACAGGCTCAAAAAATTGAGTTGCATAAGATATGAAAAGTACCAATACACCGTAGCTTACCGTTCCCGCTAATACTCCTTCTCCACCCTTCCAAAGTATTAAGGCTATACCTATACTGGAAAGGGAAAGAACTATTGGAAGAAAAAGAGCAGAAAATACCGCAGCTCTTACCGAATGGACCTTCATATTCCCCGTAAGCTCCTTAAATTTATTGAGATTTTTTTCTTCAGCTACAAGGGTTTTAGTAGTTTTTGCTCCTGATATTCCTTCACTGAAGGATCCTGTGATTTTAGAGTTTATCTTTCTTACTATTCTGTAGGCTTTTAATATAATTCTTTGAAAATATATACTGACAACTATTAGTATGGGAATTACTGCTAAGGTATAGAGGGCTAATCTCCAATTGCTTACAAGCATAAAAATACTTATAATAAGCATCATGGTTGTTCCCCATACAACGTCTACTATACCCCAGGATATTACTTCCCCAAGTCTTTTGATGTCTGAAGTCATCCTAGCCATTATCCAACCGTTTTGAGTTTTGTCGTAATAGGACAGGGAAAGTTTCTGCAGCTTATCAAAGGCTTCCTCCCTTATATCGTAGGTCAACTCCATTTCCATTCTGCCGGCTAAAGCAATAAATATAAAAACATTAACAGAGAACCATAAAGCCAGTCCCACAAATTTAAGTATGAATATGTTTAGTCCTTCTGTTGTATTAGGTATGATAAAATCATCTATTGCTATCCTGGTCATTTGAGGAAGGACTGCATCAGCTAACGCTAATGAAATCATGGAAATTACCAAGCCTATTGTAGTATACTTATATCTTAATAGGTATTTAAACAATCTTTTCCAGGTTTTCAAATCTAGTTTTTTGTCATATTCTTTTTCTTTAATTTCCATTTGTCCCACTCCTTTCTAGGTCAATTTCAAATTCTTTAACATTTTGTATATCGTATATCCTTTTATATATTCCTTCTTTTTTTATCAAGTCTTCATGCTTACCCATTTCCTTAATTCTACCTTTTTCTAAGACTATGATTTTATCAGCATCGTAAATGGATGATATTCTGTGTGATATTATAAATGTTGTTACATCTTTCTTTCTTTTTCTAAGAGCCTTTCTTATAGCTATATCTGTTTCTGTGTCTACAGCACTTAGCGAATCATCAAATATTAGTATAGGATAATTGTTAATTATGGTTCTTGCTATTGCAATTCTCTGTTTTTGCCCACCGGAGAGGGTAACTCCCTTTTCTCCTATTAATGTATCATAGCCCTTGTCGAATTCTTTTACTACATGATGGACAGAAGCAATCCTTGCAGCATCATGCACGTCTTTTATATTGCTTTCATTCTGGAAACTGATATTTTCATGTATAGTTGTAGAATAAAGAAAAGGCTCTTGAAGGACAATTCCTACCTTTTTTCTCAGCCATTTTTTATGTATTGTATTTATATTATTCCCGTCTATAAGGATTTCTCCTTTTTCAACATCGTAAAGTCTAGGTAGTAAATGTACCAAAGAAGACTTTCCCGAACCCGTCTTTCCAACTATAGCTACTGTTTCACCTTTTTCTATCTTGAAGGATACCCCATTTAAGACCTCATGACTTTTATCATCAGGATATTCAAAACTTACATTTTTAAATTCTATTTCTCCAGTTATTTCAGCTTTAATTTCTCCTTGTTTTTCTACTTCTCTTTCTTCATCCAATATTTCTTGTATTCTTTCAGTAGAGACTAAAGCTTTCCCCAGGTCTGCCAGTATTCTTCCAAGCTGCTTAATAGGCCATATAATTCTAAATATGTAGTTAATGAAAACTACTGCTGTACCTAGACTTATAAGTCCTTGATTTGCATAATATATGCTTGATACTACTACTAATGCTATCTGCACTATGGTTAAGAAATCTGAAATAGACCAGTAGTATGCTAAGTTCATAATAACTTTATAAGTTTTTACCTTGTATTGAGTGTTTTTTTCTTTGAATTTTTCGATTTCAAATTTTTCTCTTCCAAAGGCTTTTACTACCCTAACTCCGTTTAGATTTTCCTGAATTACTGTAGAGAGTTCAGCTTCCGACTCGTCGGATACTTTAAAGCTTTTCTGTACTATATTAAAATACATATACGAAAACACCAAAAGTACTGGAGTTGTAGCCATGGCTATAAAAGACATTTTTAGATTTAAATTAATCATTATGTATAGGGATATGCCAACCATAAAAACCGCTCTTCCAACTTCTACCATCTGTATCGATAAAAATCTCCTTATGGTCTCTATATCAGAAGTACTTCTTTGTATTAAGTCTCCTGCATCTGCATTTTTGTGGTAGGCATAGGTCAAATGCTGAATATGATCGTAAAGTTTTTCTCTCAAGTTTTTTGCTACATCTTCTGAAGCTTCTGCTGATAGCTTACCTTTGTAGTATAAAAAAATCCCCTGTACTGCTGTAATTAAAATAACCAATACTCCCGTCAACCAAAGCTTGTCTATAAGATAGCTAGTACCTCCTAAAAAACCAAAAACTTTTTCAACAAAGATGTTACCCTCTACTTCTTTACCAACTAAAATATAGTCTATAACTACCTGAAGTATTAATGGAACAGTAAGTGCCAATAATACTGCTAATCCTGTTGCAATAATTGATATTAAATATTTAATTTTATTATTGTTCATATAATTCCATAATATTTTAAAACTTTTCATAATTCACCTCATTAAAAAACCGTAGAGTTTTACCCCTACGGTTAAAGTATTTTAAATAAAAAAACCGTAGGCACACAACCTACGGCATTATAGACTAATTTTATAGTATATTGCTTCCGGAGGATTGTGTGTTTAATTCTAAAAAAGACGCACTTATGCCTAAGACAATTGTATCATCTGCAATTTGTACTACTTGCTCATATCTTAATTTTAACATAATTTCTCCTCCTTTTTTTTATTTTACCACTAATAGATTATTACAAATTTTAATTCATGTCAAGGAATTTGCGAATATGTATTAATTCTGTAATATTTATAAGCTTCTGCTTCCCGGCTTAACTGCTTTACTATTTTCTCTACACATAGGACAGTCTTTTTCTTCAAATGTTTCGAAAAAAAGCTCTATACTACTGTAAATAGGTATATCTAACTTGCTTACCTTTCTATCTACTAGACATCCAATGGCTACAACTTTTCCACCAAGTTCTTCTAATACCTTTGCTGTTTCAAGAGATGATTTTCCTGTAGTTACAACATCTTCCATTATTAATATTTTTTCGTCTTTCTTAATTTCAAAACCCCTTCTTAGAGTCATCTCTCCATTTTCTCTTTCTGTAAAGATAGTTCTTATACCAAGCTGTCTTCCAAGTTCATATGCTGGTCTTATCCCTCCCATTGCAGGACCCACAATAAGATCAATATCTAAAGCTTTTACTTTATCCGCTACAATAGATACCATTTTTTCTGCTTTATCAGGATTTTGCATAAGTTTTGCACACTGTACATATTTAGGTGAGTGCTTTCCAGATGATAATAAAAAATGTCCTTCTAATAAAGCTTGGCTTTCTTTAAGTAACTTTAATCCATCTACCATTTAATATCTCCTTTATATTATTCCTATAATTTCATTTATATTCTCAATATTTTCTTTTATTAAAAATACTTCTATTTCGTTAATAATATCCACACAAATATCCGGTTTCATAAAGTTAGCCGTCCCTACCTGAATAAGAGAAGCTCCAGCCATTATGAATTCTAATGCATCTCTTCCGGAAGCTATGCCTCCAAGTCCACATATAGGTATCTCTACATTTTGTGCTGCTTGGTGTACCATTCTAAGGGCAATTGCTTTGATTGCTGGTCCAGATACTCCTGCATATTTATTGTTAAATACAGGTCTTCTTTTATCAATATCAACAGCCATCCCACTGAATGTATTTATTAAAGAAAGAGCATCAGCACCAGCTTCCTCACATGCTGCCGCCATATCCCCTATATTTTCAGCATTTGGTGATAACTTAACCATCATTGGCTTTTCTGAAATATTTTTACACTTTTTAACTATTTCATAGGCGGTTTTGCTCTTTATTCCAAATGCCATTCCACCCTGCTTTACATTAGGACAGGAAATATTAAGTTCAATAATGTCTACTTCTGAAGTATTTAGAAGCTCAATACCTTTAAGATATTCTTCTTCAGTATTTCCACCAAGGTTTGCAATAATATTGGTATTATATTTTTTCATAATATTTATTTCCCGGGAAATAAATGATTCAACCCCAGGATTTTGCAATCCTATACTGTTCATCATACCCATAGGTGTTTCCCATATTCTTATACCTTCATTACCCTCTTTTGGCTTTAAAGTAAGTCCTTTTGAACATATCCCTCCTAATCTACTAATATCGAATATGTCTTCATACTCTTCTCCAAATCCAAAGGTACCACTGGCACTTAAAACGGGATTTTTAAATTCCTTACCTAAAAAATCAATTTTTAAATTTCCCATATTTACTCCTCAATCACTAGTTCATCGGCACAAAATACAGGACCTTCTTTACAAGCTCTTTTCATTCCATCTAAAGTCTTAACGGAACATCCTAAGCAAGCCCCGATTCCACAGGCCATTCTTCTTTCTAAAGATACATATGTCTTTATTTTCTTTTTTATCCCTATTTTAATAACTTCGTTCATCATCACTTCAGGTCCACAAGTAATTATTGTATCGTATTTATCCCAGTCAACAAAATCTGTTATAAAGCCTTTCTTTCCATATTCTCCTGTTTCAGTAGTAATAATTAGATTACTAGAATACTTTTCGAAATTTTCACTAGAATATATTTTATTTTTAAATCCTAAGTAGGTATCCACTTCTTTATTTTTCATTTTTTTGATTAGGTAGTTTAATGGTGCTGTTCCAATCCCACCACCTATCAATGCTGTATTTCCTTCTATATCTTCTAAAGAAAATCCATTTCCCAATGGCCCCAATACCTGAACCTTTTCCTTTTGGTATAAAGCACTAAATATTTTTGTTCCCTTACCAACAACTTTATATAAAAGTTTTAGAGTTTTACCATTGTAGTCAAATACACTTATAGGCCTAGGTAGCAAGTAGGATCCTTCTAAGGATTTAATCATAAAAAACTGTCCTGGATTAACATCTTTATTTTCAAATTCTAATTCCATCTGATAGATGTCTTCTGTAATATGTTTGTTTTCTATAATACTGCTGTAAGTTAACTCCACTAGCTCAACTCCTTGATTATACTGTCTCGCATTTCTTCTACAGCTTTCTTAGATGCCTGAGCAAAGTTTTTATAACCATTTTCTTCTTTTTTATATGCAAGAAGTAGTCCTCTTGATGAGTTAACTACTCCACCATTACCATCAATAAGGTATGGTACCACATCTTTAGCTCCTCCACCTTGAGCCCCAAATCCTGGAATCAAAAGAAATAGATTTTTGATCTTACTTCTTAATTTTTTGCTTTCTTCGTTATTTGTGCATCCTACTACTCCACCTATAGAACTAAAACCGTATTTTCCCATATATTCACCAGCTAAGTCATTTAGCTTTTCACCTACTAATTCATATACAGCTTGTCCTTGAGTATTCTTTATATATTGAAAGTCGTTAGCTCCTTTGTTGGAAGTTCTAACTAAAACGAATAATCCTTTTTCTTTCTCTTTTACGTAGGGTAAAAAAGGTTCAATTGAGTCCTTTAAACCCATGTAGGAATTCAGTGTTAGATAATTGCTTTCGAAATCTCCTTCAAAATGTCCTTTAGCATACATCTCAGCAGTTTTAAAAATATCCCCTCTTTTTACATCTGAAATTACCAATGTATTTTTTTTCTTTATATAATCTAAAGTTTTTTTGTAAGCATTCATTCCTTCCAGTCCTAGGGCTTCATAGTATGCAATTTGAACTTTAAAGCAAGCTACTGAATTGTAGGTTTTATCTATAATTTCTTTATTGAAATTGTAGACAGCTTCACCCTTACTTTTAAAACTCTCTGCAAACCAACTTGGTATATACTTGTAATCCGTATCCAAACCCAAGCATACATGTCCCTTTTCTTCTACTCTTTCATATAGTTTATCCACTATCATTTATATTTCCTCCCTAAACATTACTCTACCTTTTCTAAGGGTCATTAGTACTTTCCCAAATACTTTTTCACCAGTAAAGGGTGTATTCTTACCCTTTGATATGAATTTGTCCCCATTTATTAATTCTTCTGCATTCTCATCTATTAAAACTAAATCTCCATCATAACCATCTTCAAGCTTTCCTTTGTTTAGTCCTAAAAGTTGTCCTGTGTTTTTCGACATTATTTCCGACAATTTACTTAGTTCAATACCTTCTTCTTTAACTAGTCTTGTATATAAAAGTTGAAAAGATGTTTCGATTCCTGATATACCAGGCGAGCCGTTTTTTTTGTCTTCTTTACTGTGAGGAGCATGGTCCGTTCCTATACAGTCCACTTCTCCATTTTTTATACATTCAATAAGATAATCTCTATCTTCTTTTTTTCTTAAAGGTGGGTTAACTCTGTAATCTACCTTGTCATAGGAAAATATATGATGAGGTGTAACTTCAAATGTTATATTTTTATATTTCTTTTTTTCCTTAATAATTCTTTCCCCTGCTTCCTTAGTACTTACATGGGCAAAGTGAAGTCTACCACCGGATATTTTAGCAAGTTCTATATCTCTAAAAGTCATTATATTTTCTGCCAATCTCATATTTGAATCCGTAAAGGATGGATCTTCAGCATGTGACATTACTATCAGATTGTTTTTTTTAGCATATTCTAAGGCATCATACATAAGCTTACTACTTAGTACCCCTTTACCATCATCTGTAATTACATTAACTAAATCTTTAATGTCTTGCAGATGTTTTAAGGAACTTCCTTCAAGTTTTTCTGTGATTGTTCCAGCTTGATTTATATCTATTAAATCTAAATCTTTTCCTTTGTTTAAAATATATTCTATAACTTTTCTACTGCTGGCTGGAGGCTTGGTATTTCCCATAAGAAGAACTGCCGTATAGCCACCCCTTAGAGCAGCTTTACTGCCGGTTTCTATATCTTCTTTATATTCGTATCCCGGTTCTCTAAAGTGGCTGTGAGTATCTATAAATGAAGGCATTAAGGTTTTCCCTTTACCGTCAATAGTAGCCATGTCTTCTCTTTTTATGTTTTTTTCTATTCTACTTATGATACCATTTTCAATTAAAATATCTCCGGGTTTATTTAATTTATAATCAACTAACTTAACGTTTTTAATAAGTATATTCATAGACTTAATCCTTCTTGTAAATATGATCACAGTATATGCATTTATAAACTGCCTTTTCTTTATCAATTAATATAAAAATATGATCTATCTCCTGCTCTATTGTGGTTATGCAGCGAGGATTTTTACACTGCATTACATTTTTAACAGTCTCAGGTGGATCTAGTTTTAATTTTTTTATTATTTTATCATTTTCAATTACATTTATTGTTATATTTGGATCTATATAACCTAAAATATTTAAATTTATATCTATATTATTTTCAATTTTAATTATATCTTTTTTATGCATTTTTTTAGATGATACATTTTTTATTATAGCAACTGTATAGTCAGCTTTATCAAGATTTAAATAGTTATAAATTTCCATTGATTTACCAGCTTTTATATGATCTATAACAATTCCTTTTTTTAAACTATCTACATTTAGCATTTTTCATCCACTCCTAATAATTTAATTATCAAGGCCATTCTTATATACATGCCGTATTGAACTTGTTGGAAATATTTTGCTCTATCATCATTATCCACTTCCACTGATATTTCATTAACTCTAGGTAATGGATGAAGAATGGTCATATCATCTTTAGCCATTTTTAATTTTTTACTGTCGAGTATGTAACTATCTTTGAGTCTAATATAGTCAGCTTCATTAAAGAATCTTTCTTTTTGAACTCTAGTCATATATAAAATATCTAGATTTTCTAAGGATGTTTCCAATTTTTTAGTTTCTTTAAATTTTAAATTGTTTTTTATTAATACTTCATTTTTAATATAATCTGGAATTTTTAATTCTTCAGGTGAGATAAGTACAAATCTTATATTTTCATATCTTGATAGAGCCTTAATAAGTGAGTGAACTGTTCTTCCGAATTTTAAATCTCCACAAATACCTACTGTTAGATTTTTTATACTGCCTCTTTCTGCTCTAATAGTCATTAGGTCTGTTAATGTTTGAGTTGGATGTTGATGTCCACCATCTCCTGCATTTATCACAGGTATTTCCGATTTTAAAGATGCTACTTTAGGGGCACCTTCTTTTGGATGTCTCATAGCACATATATCTGCGTAACATCCCACTGTTCTTATTGTATCTGCTACACTCTCACCTTTTGATACTGACGATGAGCTAGCTGAAGAAAAGCCTATAACCTTACCTCCAAGTCTTAACATAGCAGCTTCAAATGATAGTCTAGTTCTTGTACTTGGTTCGTAAAATAAATTTGCTAAAATTTTACCGTCACATTTTTTATTATAGTTCTCCGGATTTTCTACTATTCTATCGCATAAGTTGAATATTTCTTCAAGCTCTTCCTTGGAAAAATCCTTTGGTTCAATTAAATGTCTTCCTTTTAACATATTTCCTCCTTTTTAGCCTCTCTGAACTAATTTAAAGTATCAAAAAACCTTTCTACTATAATATAGCAGAAAGGCATAGATTTTCCCCGTTATTCTTACCTTTTTAGCCTCTCGTGCTATTATTAAAGGTTTTATCTGTTTAAATTTACTATAAATATAGATATATGTCAATGGTTTTCAAGAATTTGATTAAAATTT
>Ga0102941_1000996_pt1 | contig 13358 bp, 12 predicted proteins | sample SalPonR2_C_D2_MG_FD_79281 | JGI IMG/M metagenome (GOLD analysis project Ga0102941, IMG submission 79281) | Salt pond soil microbial communities from South San Francisco under conditions of wetland restoration - Salt Pond MetaG R2_C_D2_MG | ecosystem: Environmental > Aquatic > Marine > Intertidal... | reverse complement strand
TCGACCGCGGGCGCCTGCGGCCGTTCGACTTCGAGGACACGATTTGGGGCTACCGCCTGCACGACCTCGCGATGGGCATGCTCGACCTGCTGGAGACCGTCGGTCCCGGGCGGTACCCGGACCTGTTGGCCGCCTGCAAGAGCGGCTACGAGCAGCTGCTCCCCTGGCCGGAGGGCGACCTCGACGTGCTGCAGATCGGCCGGCTGCTGTGGAAGGCGAACTACGTCGCACGCTTCCACCGAGCATCGTTCGGCCGAATGGGCGAGGCGTACGGGCGCACGTTCCGCGGGTTCGAACAGAACGGCGCGTTGCGCTTGCCGGCCTGATGCCATCGCGCCGTCGCGTCATCACGAGTATCGCGAAGGTAGCGCCGCGCCGACGGCTCCGTCGGGACGGCGGGGGTCGATCCATGGGCCCTCTTGAAGCGACCGCCCGCCGCGGGCGGTAGGATCGCCTGCCCATCGCTCGGCTGTCCGTAGAGCAACCATGGCCTCCACGCGGAAGCCAAGACGCGTGTCCACGACGGGAATATCGCTATGGCTGCGCCGCCAGGCGCGACTCTTGATCCGCGGTCGTAGGTTCGAGTCCTACGCGACCCACCACCAGAGCGGCGCGAGGGACGAGCTTCTTGCGGTCTCGTCCCTCTTGCGTGGCCTTCGGTGAGGGCCGTCGCTCCCGATCCGACCTCGGCCGAACGCTTCACCCCACAGCCAGGCTTCGACCTGTCGAGCGAACCGGGCGGAAGCCCTCCTCTCGCCGAGGCCGTAGCCGATTCGGTCCGCCGCCGCGCGCTACGGCCTCAGAACCACCTTGAGCGACCCACCCCCTGCCGCCGCGATCTCGAACGCTTCCTCGACGTTCGCGAGGGGGTGCACGCTCGTGATCATCCGGTCCGCATCGATCGATCCTTCGACCAGAAGCCTGATCGCCTCCCGGTAGTCCTCCGACGTGTACATCAGGCTGCCCTGCAGGCACAGCTCGCGATCTTGAATCAGACCGGCCTGCAGCTTCGGGTCGCTGCCGTACACCCCGACGACGATCACGGCGGCTCCCTTGCGCAAGGCGTCGACCGCACCGCGCAGAGCGCCCTCGTTCCCGACGCACTCGAACACCACGTCGAAGGCGCGTTCGCCCAGTGTCCCGAGCGTGGTGAATCCGAAGTCGCGCGCGATCTCGCTTCGCGCGTCATCGAGGTCGCTGATCTTCACCTCGCCGCCAGCGGCGCGCGCGACCTGCGCGCACAGCAACCCGATCGTTCCCGCGCCGACCACTGCGACGTCGGCCCCGTCGAGCTCCCCCGCGATCTCCTTGGCGAGACGCACCGCGTGGGTCGCCACCGCGACGGGCTCGACCAGGGCTCCCACGGTGTCTGCGAGCGCGTCGGGCAATCGGTGCAGCCGGTCGAGCGGGGCGTTGAACGCTTCGGCCATCCCGCCAGGCGCCTGGAAGCCCATGACCCGAAGGCTCTCGCAGATGTTGTAGCGCCCCGCCCGGCAGTTTCGGCACGTGCCGCACACCAGCGACGGCTCCAGCGCCACCCTCGCGCCGATCCACGCGCCGTCGGCGTCGTCGCCGACCGCCACCACCTCGGCAGCGATCTCGTGACCGGGGAGAACCGGGTACTCGACGAACGGATGGTGCCCCGCCAGCACGTGCAGATCGCTGCCGCAGATGCCGATCGCCAGGGGGCGCAGGCGCGCCTCGCCCGGTCGGGGCTCGGCCAGGTCGACGTGCTCGAGGCGGAGGTCGTGGGGACCCCCGATCGCCACGCGCCGGGTGGTTCCGCGAGGCGAGCTCATGAGCCGGCGATGTCGAACTGGACCTTCATCCGGTCGGGATCGTGCTCGGCGAGCTCCAGGCCAGCCTCGAACTCTTGGAGCGGGACCGTGTGCGACACCAGCGGCTCGACGTCCACCACGCCCCCCTCGATCATGGCGATCGCTTCCTGGAAGGTCCGGTTGATCGCGAACGTGCCGACCACGCGCAGGTCGCGCCTGAACAGTTCGTAGGGCGAGAAGCTGACGGTCGCCGACTCGGGTGCGACGCCGAACACCCACAGCGTGCCGGCCGGGCGAGCGTAGGCGATGGCGTCCTCCATGACCTTCGGTAGTCCAGTGGCGTCGGCCACCACCTCGAACCCGTAGGGAGCGACGCTGCGCGTCGCCTCGGGGGTCAGTCCGTCGGCTTCGAACACGTGGTCGGCGCCGAGTCGGGTGGCCATCTCGAGCCGCTTCGCGGCGCGGTCGACCATCGTCACGCTTGCGGCACCGGCGCCCTTGACCGCCTGCATCAGCAGGCACCCCATCGGACCGGCGCCGAACACGACGGCGTGGTCTCCGGGTTGCACCTGCACCCGCTTGAGTCCCCACACCACGCAGGCGAGCGGCTCGATCAGTGCGCCGTTCGCGAAGCTCATGTCGCCGATCGGGAACACGTTGCGTTCGGGCGCCACCATGAAGTGGGCGAACGCACCGTCGGTGGTCACGCCCAGGGCCGTCAGGTCGTGGCACTGGTTGAACGCGTTGCGTTGGCACTCCGGGCAGATGAGGCAGGGCACGTTGGGGTCGGCGGTGACCCTGTCGCCCACCGCGTAGCGGGTGACCTCGTCTCCCACCGCGGCGACCGTTCCGGCGAACTCGTGGCCGGGGATGAGCGGGAACTTCGCGAGTTCGTAGTCGCCGTGCCAGATGTGGATGTCGGTGCCGCAGATGCCGGCGCGGGCCACCTCGATGAGGACGTCGCGGGGCCCGGGGGTGGGCGGCTCGGCTTCGATGATGCGGGACTGGCCAGGCGCGGTGATCTGCGCGGCGGTCATGGAGTTCGTGGTCATTTGACGGCTCCCATCGTGAGACCGGTGACGAGGTGTCGTTGCGCGACCCATCCGGCGATCATGACCGGCAACACCGCAGCGGTCGCAGCCGCCGACATCTTGGCGAGGAACAGGTCGCCGTACGCGGACTTGAACGTGCTGACGTAGACCGATAGCGGGGATGCGTCGCGGGTCGTGAGGTTGACGGCGAAGAAGAACTCGTTCCACGTGAAGATCAGCGCCAGCAGACTGGTGGCCGCCAGGCCGGGTCCCAGCAACGGCAGCAGCACCGCGCTGAACTCCTGCCACAGGTTGGCTCCGTCCAGGCGGGCGGCCTCGATCAGCGCGAACGGCAGATCCTCCATGAAGCCCGTGACCATCCAGACCACGAGGGGCAGGTTCATGCCGGCGAAGACGATGATCAGCCCGAGGTGCGTGTCGAGGAGGTTGAAGTTTCGGAACAGCACGAACAGCGGCACGATCACGCCGGCGGGCGGGAGCATGCGCGTGCTCATCATCCAGAGCATGCTGCCATCCGAGCGGTCGGTGCGGTAGAACGCCATCGCGTAGGCGGCGGGCACGCCCAGCAGGAGCGCCAGCAGCGTCGATCCGACGGTGATGAGCGCGGTGTTCCCCATGAACTCGAGCAGCGGCCCGTTGAAGACGGCTTGGACCCAGTTCTCGAACGTCGGCGTGAAGAACAGCCGCGGGGGAAAGGCGATCGCCATGGTTTCGGTCTTGAACGACGTCAGCACCATCCACAGCACGGGGAAGATCATCACGAACGCCAGCAACAGGGTGACGACGTTCAGGGTCCAGCGGAGCACGGGGGAGCGGATCACGAGGTGCCCTCCAGACGGTGGCGGCGGACCACCTGCAGGAAAAGGATCATCGCGATGTTCGCGAGGATGATGGCGAAGATTCCGTAGGCGGAGGCGCGACCGATGTTGAAGCTGCTGAACGCCTCGAGGAAGATCTGGTACGGAAGGTTCGTGGTCCGGATGCCGGGGCCTCCGGAGGTGACCACGAAGATCTGACCGAAGATGCTGAGCACGAAGATCACTTCGAGCAGCAGCGCGATCTCGATGAACCTGCGCAGGTGGGGAAGCGTGATGTTGACGAACATGCGCAACGGCCCAGCACCGTCGAGCTGCGCGGCTTCGACGATCTCTTCGGGAAGCGACTGAAGTCCGGCCAGCAGGATCAGCATCACGAACGGAATCCACTGCCACGACACGATGCCGATGATCGAAAGCATGGGAGCGACCTCGACCAGGTAGACGCTCTGGATCCCGAGCACGCTGCGGAAGACCCAGGCCGACAGGCCGTTCGAGGGATCCAGCAGCAGGAACTTCCAAACGATCGCGGCGGCCACCGGCATCACCAGGAAGGGGCTGATCAGCATCGTTCGGGCGATCGCGCGTCCCGGGAACGGCCGGTTGAGGAGCAGTGCGAACATCATCCCGAACACGAAGCTGAGGACCACGACGGAACCGGTCAGGAAGAGCGTGTTCCAGAGGATCGTCCAGAAGTCGGGGTTGGAGAGGATGCGGCTGAAATTGCGCCACATGCGGTCCCAGCCGAGAAACCCGGTACTGGCGGGCCTCAGCAGGTTCCAGTTGGTGAAGCTGTACCAGATCGTCATGGCGAAGGGGACCTGGGTGACGGCGATCAGGAAGACGATCGCCGGCGCCGAGAGGAACTTGCGCCGTTCCCCGACTCGGCTTCTTGGCGCGGGGGCCGACTGGGTCGCGGCGGTCGGTTGACTGCTGGCCATGGACTGCCTCCTCGCGATGGCTTCATCGACAAGATAAGGGGAAGGGGATCGCCGCGGCGATCCCCTCGGAGAAGGAGCTCAGTAGTAGCCGGCGTCCTGCATCGCTTCGGCGGCGACGCGTTGGGAGCGCTCGAGCGCCCGCTCGACGGTGATGTCGCCGGAGAGCGCTTCGGCGACGATCTGGCCGACCTGCGCGCCGATCCCCTGGAACTCTGGGATCTGCACGAACTGGATGCCGGGCGCGACCTGCGGCTCGGCCGTGGCGTCGGTCGGGTCGGCGTTCTGGATCGCCTGCAGCACGAGACCGGCGAACGGCGCCGCCTCCTGGTACTCCTCGCGCTGGTAGGTGCTGGTGCGCGTCCCGGGGGGCACCTGCGCCCAGCTTTCCTCCTGCGCGACGAGTTCGATGTACTCCTTGCTCGTGGCCCACATCATGAAGCGGAACGCCTCTTCGATGGCGTCGCTGGTGGTCGGGATCGCGAGGTTCCACGACCACAGCCACTGATTGCCCTTGGCCACCGGACCGACCGGCGCGAGCGCGTGGCCCATGGCGTCGCCGACCGGGGAGTTGGCGAGGAAGCCGGCGGCGACGGTGGCGTCGACCCAGATCGCGGCCTGCCCCTGACTCATCAGGCTGAGGCCTTCGGGGAAGCTGATGCCGGTGACGCCGGGCGGGCCGCACTCCTGCACGAGGTCGCGGTAGAAGGTGAGCGCTTCGTTCCATTCGGGCGTGTCGATCTGCGGTACGCCTTCCGCGTCGAACCACTGCCCGCCGAACGTGTTCACGACGGTGGTGATCGGACCCATGTTGTCGCCCCAGCCGGGCTTGCCGCGCATCACGATTCCGTTGACGCCGTTCGCCGGATCGTGCACCTCGCAGGCGATGTCACGGACCTCTTGCCAGGTGGGTTGCTCGGGCATGGTGAGGCCCGCCCCCTCGAGCATCGCTTCGTTGTACATGGTGAAGCTCGACTCGCCGTAGAACGGAACGGCGAACAGCTCGCCATCCACCCTGAGGCCGTCCGCGATGGCGGGCAGCAGGTCGTCGAAGTCGTAGCCTTCGGCGGCGTCCGGGTACTGCTCGGCCAGGCCGTCGATGGACTCGATCCATTCGTTCTGTCCCCACAGCGGCGTTTCGTAGGCACCGACGGTCACGATGTCGAACGACCCGCTCCCTGTGGCGATGTCCGTGGTGAGCCGCGATCGCAGCGTCGCTTCGTCGAGGATCAGCCACTCGAGCGCGACGTCGGGGTTCTGCGCTTCGAACACCGATGAGAGCTCTTCCATGATCTGCATGTCGGGGTTGTTGACCGTGGCGATGGTGACGGTCGTCTGAGCGAGCGCGAAGCCCAGGGCCAGCGCCAGTGTGACGATGAACGGGAGCGAGCGGATGCGTCGTGTCATGCGGTCCTCCAGCAAGAATCGTGCACCAGATGAAACGTGCCTCGGATCTGCGTGGCCACGTGGCCATCAGCGAACCCGACCTTCCATGCCCGGTACGGTCTCACCCCCTTTCATCTCATCGGCGAATCACGGCCCACCACCCTGCGGCGGGGCGCAACGACCACGAATGGGCACGTGGCCATGAATGTAGGACGTGCCGCCTTGGCTGTCAACACCGCCGATCTGTGTACTATGGCCTCGTGGCCAACATCAATGACGTCGCCCGGCTCGCCGGAGTCAGCGCCACGACAGCGAAGCGCGCCGTGCGCGACCCCGACAAGCTCGCACCGCAGACGCTCGCCCGTGTACGAAAGGCGATCGACGAGCTGCACTACGAGCCGGACGAAATCGCCGCCGCGCTACGGCGGCAGCACAACAACACCATCGGTATGATCGTGGGCAGCATCGTGCAACCGTTCTTCGCACTGCTCACGCGGGCCGTGAATCGGGCGGTGCGGCAGCGCGGCTACACGTTCATCCTGGCCGACAGCGAGTACCGGACCGACCTCGAGCTCGAGTTGCTGCAGAAGTTCCACGGGCAGCGGGTGGCGGGGATCATCCTGCGGAGCGGATACGGCGATCCCAATCTGGACTACCTGCGACGCGTTCAGAGGTCGGGCATCCGAATCGTGGAGATCGACCACATCTACCCAGACAGCCCGTTCGCCCACGTGATGTTGAACGGAAAGGAAACGGTCGAGACCGGCGTGCGCCACCTGATGTCGTACGGGCACACCCGCATCGCCGCGCTCGGCGACTATCACCCGACGATCAACCCAGACGAACGCTCGGCCGCGTTTCCCGACGTCATGGCCGCTGCAGGACTCCCGGTGCCGGACGACTATCGCCACCCGATCCCGCCCGTCGAAGTCGCAGCGTACGAAGCGACGAAGCGACTCATGGCCGTGCCGCATCCGCCGACCGCGCTGTTCGCGCTCAACGGCTCGATGGCGGTCGGCGCCTACAAGGCCCTCAAGGACCTGGGCATCCGCATTCCCCGCGACGTGTCGCTGCTCGCCTTCGACAACTATCCGTGGACCTCGCTCGTGCACCCCGGCATCGACGTCCTCGAGCAACCCATCGAGGAGATGGGACGGACCGCCGCTGGGATCCTCTTCGACGCGATCGACCGCGACGGGGTCGCCACGGAACGCCGCCGGTTCTCGGCGCGGCTGATCGTGCGCGGAAGCTGCGCGGCCCCGAGGTCGGAGCTTCAAGCGGTGCGGTCGAGATAGGCGCGGCTCTGCTCTCGAGCCCGGCGGCTTGAGCCTCCGCACGCACGGTGGGCGTGCGCAGAGTCGGCGCACGCACGCCTGGACCATCGCGCCCACCGTTCGACCGAGATCCGGTCGAGAAACGTCGTGCTGGCGCCCACCGTGGCCAGTGCTATCGTCGCAGCATGTTCCTCGGGATCGATCTCGGCACGTCGGGCGTGAAGGTCGCGGCCGTCGACGCCGAAGGCCACCTCGTGGCGAAGGCGACCGCTTCCTATTCGCTGGACACGCCGCGCCCCGGATGGGCCGAACAGGACCCTGACCGGTGGTGGGAAGCCACGGTGGACGCGGTCCAGCGCCTCGAGGTCGACATCGACGCGACCGAGATCCAGGCGATCGGCCTGTCGGGCCAAATGCACACGCTGGTCCTGCTGGACGAATCGGGACGCGCCACGCGTCCAGCGATCAGCTGGGCGGACACCCGCACCGAGGCGCAGGTTCGACGGTTCCGGGAGCGGGTGCCCCGCGAGATCCGGGTTGGCGTGCTTGGCAACCCTGCAGCCACGGGATTCACCGCCCCGAGCCTGATGTGGGTGAAGGAGCACGACGCTGCCGCGTATCGGGCCGCAGCCAAGGCATGCCTCGTGAAGGACTACCTGCGGCTCCGGCTCACCGGCGCGTGGGCGACCGACCCGTCCGACGCCTCGGCGACGTTGCTGTTCGACACCTTCCGGAGGGGTTGGTCGGACGAGGTGCTGGACGCGCTGGAGCTCGACGCGGCGCTGCTCCCACCCGTACGCGAGTCCGGGGCCGTGGCCGGAGAGCTTACCCCGGACGCCGCCGCGAGCCTCGGCCTGCGGCGCGGCACGCCCGTCATGACCGGCGCCGGCGACCAGGCTGCCGCGGCCACCGGCTGCGGGCTGGTGGACCCGGGCCCGATGCTCGTCACGCTGGGCAGCGGCGGTCAAGTGTTCACGCCGCTGGCCGCGCCGAAAGCCGACCCGGAGCTCCGGGTCCACCTGTTCTGTCACGCGGCCCCGGACCGCTGGCACCTCCAGGGGGCGGTCCAGAACGTGGGCGTCGCGCTCGACTGGGTACGACGCACCCTGGGATGGAACTGGGACGAGCTCTACGGACGCGCGGCCGAGGTGCCTGCCGGGGCGGAAGGCGTCACGTTCCTGCCTTACCTCACCGGTGAGCGCACGCCGTACATGGACCCGCGAGCGCGGGCCGCGTGGTCGGGGCTGGCGCTGTCGCACACGGCCGCCCACATGGCCCGGGCGGCGATCGAGGGAGCGGCGTACTCGGTGGCGGACGCGATCGTGGCGTGCATCGAAGCCGGCGGCGAGCCCGACGAAATCGCCCTCACCGGTGGCGGCGCCGAGCACGACCTCCCCCGCCGGATCCTCGCCGACGTGCTGGGCCGCAGATTGGGACGCGCCCAGGTGCAGGACGCCTCCGCCGTGGGCGCGGCGGTGCTGGCCGGTGCGCCCGCGCCGCGCTTCCGGTCCACCGAGGCGGATGCGCCGGGCCCGGACGCGGATGCGCATCGAGCCGCATGGCACCGGCAACGCGACGCGTACGCGGCCCTGCGGGACGTGCGGCCGGAGACGAGGTAGCGGCTCGCGAGGAGCGACACGGGAACGATCTCGATGTAGACGGAGCAACGTCCGCTCCGACCCCGAAGGTCGTGTCCGTAAGCGCATTCTCGGCTCGCTGCTTCACGTGATCCGACACGTCGCCACGAAGTTCGGGCACCGCTACCTGCGCGACTTCCAGCGCGACCAGCTCCGGACCGCCGACGACGTCGACATGGCCACCTGGGCGCTGGCCCGGTGCCTCCAGCACTCGGCCGTCACCTGCGTCATCCCCGGCTGCAAGAACGTCGAGCAGGTCGAAGCCAACGCTAGGGCGGCGGAGCTCGACCTGGTGCGGGACGACCACCCGCACCCGTTGACCGGCGCGTCGGCGACGACCCCATCGCTCGTGCACACTGCCACCCCACCAGCGACCGACGCTCCAGACGCTCGCATGATGAGGGCGGCACGCACGAAGGTGCATCGAGGCGCATGAAGCATCCTGCCCCGACCCCGGCCGTGATATGAAGTTTCGTAGCACTGCAACTTCATGCCCGCCATCCGGCAAGCGCCATCCATGCCTGGTGGGCCGGGGCGAGAGGACGCGACCATGGACGTACGCCAACCCGCCGAGGCAGGCAAAGCGTTCGAGAAGCTGTTCGCCGCAGGCGACCTCGAGGGCCTGATGGAACTGTACGAGCCCGATGCCGTCTTCACCAACGCGAGGGGCGCCCACGCCGGATCGGTCGCGATCCGGAACGTTCTCCAGGGGTACCTGGACACGGGCGCCTCCATCCGCATGAACGAGTCCGTGGCGTTCGAGGCTGGCGACCTGGCGCTCGTGCACTGGTCGTGGACGATGGCCTTCCCCGACGGCCGAACCGCAGAAGGCGCCACGGCCGAGGTCCTTCGCAAGTCGACGGACGGCACCTGGAAGTTCGTCATCGACAACCCCGACGGGCCTGCCCTGATCGGTCACGCCTGACACCGCCCAGCCGACATGCCCGGCAGGTCGCGCCCCCGGTCGCGAGCCTCATCGAGGCCTTCCGCCGCGTCGCGCGCACCTCCGATCGCGGCTGGATCGAGGAACGCGACCACGTGATCAGCATCGCGACCGGCATGCCCGTGGCCGCCTTCAACCCGACCTTCGTCGTCGAGCCGCCTGGGGAAGTGCGGCCGCGTTGGAGCGGGTGCGCGCCTTCTACGCGCGCGCCGGGCTCGCAGGCGAGGTCAACGCCTCGGGGGACGCCGCCGCCGCGATCGCGGACGCGGCCCGATCCGCCGGTCTCGTCGCTGGCCACCGCATCCCTCGCATGCTCCTCGCGCCGCTCGTCGCCACGACGCCAGCGACCCCGGACCTGGAGGTTCGCCGGGTCGAGGACGCCTTGGCGCTCCAGACGTTCAACGACATCTGCGCCGAGGCGTTCGGGCTCGACCGCCCGATCCTCGCGGTCCTCGACGACCCGAGGATGCTCGGGGTGCCGGGCTTCGGGTTCCACCTGGGCTTGGTCGACGGCCGCGCGGTCGGTACCGCCATGACCTGCTGCATCGACGGCGTGGTCCTGGTCTTCAACGTCGCCACGCTCCCGAGCCACCGCCGCCGCGGCATCGGCGAGGCGATGACCTGGTCCGCCGTGAACCACGGCATCGAGGCCGGATGCGACCTCGCCTTCCTGCAGGCGACTTCGGACGGCCTGCCCCTGTACGAGCGCATGGGCTTCCGCCACGCCGAGGAGACGCAGACGTGGTCGCTGGCATGAAGCCTCCCAGGAGGCGCATATGCTGAGGGCGTGATGGTTCGACGGTGGAGCGCACCCGACGCGGCATCGGCGTCACCAGCCACGGCGGACTGGAGGGTCACCGTCACCGAGCCCTTGCCGGCCTGCCCCAGCACCCACGCAGGCTGGGCGAGAATTGCGACGCAGTCGAGGTGGGGCGAGTGGAGGACCGAGAGCGCCATGAGGGGTCGGGACGTCGTCACGACGGTCGTCCCACCGGCGACGGAACCGCTTCGGGTTGGCGACGAATACCTCGTGCGGATCGGACGATGGATGACCATCCGCTGTCGCGTCCTCGAGTCTTCGTCTCCCGACGATCCAACGGGCCAGAACGACGAGATGGTCTTCGACGCGCAAGGAACCGCCATGGCCGGGATGGTGAGGGCCCGCTTCCGGTTCACGATCTTCCGCAACGAGAGCGGCATGGTCATGGCGCGCGCCCAAGAGAACATCGTCTCGCTTCCCTTCTTCGTGCCCTCCAGAGATCTCCTCGAGAGCGAACACAGGCACACCTTCAGGGATCTGAACGAGAGCTTCCGCACCTGAATCGTCGTCGCGTTCACCCTGCCTCGTTCGCCAACCCCTCCCGCGTCCGCAGCATCTCGACCCTCTCCTCGTCCGGCAATCGCGGGTACGCGATCGGCAACCGCTGCATCGTGTCGCGCACGCTCTCGGCCACGCTGCGGCAACGCCCGCGCGACGCGCCGTAAGCAATCCTGGTCCAGCTCGGCCGCCGAGGGCTGCTCGAACGACGAGACCTGACAGCCCGCCGGGTTCACACCCCGCAGCACATGACGGACGGGGCCGTCCTTGGCAGCCGCATCCATCGCCTGGAACACCAGCAGCAGCGCGAACCGGTCATCGGCGCGCAGCTTCCGCTGCAGACCGCACAGCTTCTTGCGCGCCTTCTTCAACGCCTTCTCGCCAGCCTTGCGGTCGGGCGCAGCACCGAGGGGCGACTCCGCCACGCTGGACCGGGGCGACGCCACCACGGCGGACGGCTCCTTCGACCGCTTCGAAGGCGTGTCCGTGTTCAGCCACGCCTACGTCGAGGCGGGGTCGGCTCGCGCATCGGGAACGTGACAGACGGCACCGACGGAGTGATCTGAAGACGCACGCGTTCGACGTCGTCGACGATCCGGACGGCGGCCCCCTAACGGGCGGCGGCTGGATCGAAAGCCCGCCCCCGGCCTGTGAGGACACCGGCGTCAGCATCGACACGACCGGAAGAGCGAACCTCGGGTTCGTCAGTAGGTACGGGCGAGGGGCGTCCTCCAGGTCCGTGGACGCGGGGCTCCTAATCCTCGACGCGGCCTCACGGCGCGCCGTACATCATGGCGGCGATCGCCGGCCGAGTCTCGCGTGCATGGGCCAGAGCTCCAGGATGCTGGCGCACAGGACCAACGCACCCCCGACGAGCTCCAGGGAACCAAGGCGTTCACCGGCCAGGAACGCGGCCGACACGGCTCCGACCAGGACCTCCGTCATCAGCAGAATGCCGACGCGCGCCGGTTCCAGGCGCACCGTGGACCACATCAGTCCTGCCATGGACAGGCCCCACCAGAGGCCCCCCGCCGCCAGCGTCCAGCCGATCGCCGGAAGCAGGCTGGTACGCGGGATGCCAGGCGGCAGGGGCCCTAGAAGCGGTGCCAGCAGCGACGCCGCCGCAACGGCCCCGACCGCGAAGACGAAGGCGGCCACCGCGGGCGTCAGCGTGGACTTCGTCCGGATCCCGGTCGTCGCGATCGACCAGAGGAGGCCCGACAGCAAGGCCAGCCATTCGCCCGGACCGCGCGGCACCGGCAGGCCGCCGTCGCCAGTCAGCATGACGACGAGGCCGGTCAGGCCGACGGCGATGGCGACGGCACGTAGGCGGGGCAGGTGCCACCCCATGACGTACCGCCCGATCAGCGTGCTCCATACCGGCGTCAGGAAGAACAGCAGGATGATGATCGCGACCCGGCCGTAGACGAATCCGATGGAGTAGAGCACGAAGGCGGCGCCACCCAAGGCGACCGAGGCGAGGGCCCAAGGATCGGCGCCGACCAACTCGTCGCGTCGCCGCAGCGCTAGCGGCGCCAGGAGAAGCACGGCAGCGGCGACGATCGCCAGGGCGCCCCACGCACCCGGCAGGGCGATCTCCTCGAGGCGCCGCACCGGGATCCAGTACAGGCCCCAGAGCGCGCCGGTTCCGGCCACGATCGAGCTGGCGAGACGTGTGGTGCGATCGCTGTGCATGAAGCTCCGCGTAGCAGGGCTCGGCCCCGTTCAGGGGGCGGCGCGATACGAATCGAGCGTACGTCCGGTCGTCGCCAGCATCGAGAACGCGCCCGACTCAGCCGCCTTGGCCGCCGGGCGTCACCCCGATCCGACCCCTCGCGCCCGCTCGACCAGCGACCAGAATCCCGACCCGGCCCGCGATCCTCGTTCCGCGGCCAGCGCTCGGCGCGCCGCCTTGTCGAACCCCACACGTTGCGGGTGATCGATCCGGGACCAGAAGTCGTCGTCGCGCGCCAGTAGGTCCTCGGTGAGCCCGATCACCACCTCGCGGGCGACCGACCAATCGGCGCGCGTCACCATCCGGATCCACAGCGAGGACAAGCGCGGGCTCAAGAAGGGGACGTCGATGCTCAGCGGCGCGCCCAGGCCCATCAGCACCGCGGTGCGGTCCAGGAACTCCTTGCCGGAGAGAATCTCGGGTCCTGGCACGTCGAACCAGGCGTTCGCCTCGATCGGCAGGTCCAGCGCCCGCACGAGCGC
>Ga0102941_1000993_pt1 | contig 13383 bp, 14 predicted proteins | sample SalPonR2_C_D2_MG_FD_79281 | JGI IMG/M metagenome (GOLD analysis project Ga0102941, IMG submission 79281) | Salt pond soil microbial communities from South San Francisco under conditions of wetland restoration - Salt Pond MetaG R2_C_D2_MG | ecosystem: Environmental > Aquatic > Marine > Intertidal... | reverse complement strand
TTGAAAAGAATAAATACTATAAAGAACAGTGTAACCTAGTTTTTAAAGCTATAGACTACAGAAAACCATTGAATATTGAACCTGTGGATCTTATAATATCCCAATATGCTGGCTTTGTTGGCCAAGGGACTAAAGAGTACTTGAAAACTGGGGGGATTTTACTTTGTAATGATAGTCATGGAGATGCGACTTTAGCTCGATTTGATACGGATTATAATTTGATAGGAGTCATTGATCATTCTTATAGGATTATTGAGACAGGTTTAGATAAATATTTTACTCTATCTAAAGAAAGAACTGTAAATTTAGATAAAGTCAAGAAGAAAATGAAAGGGCCTAAATATATTCACAAAGCTGAAAATTATTTGTTTCGCAAAGTCAATTAAAGATAGAAATGATATAATGAGAAGTAATTAAAATGGCCATTATTATATTTTAAATAAATAAACGTAGAATTTATTAGAAAGGATAATAAAATGAGAGAAAATAATAATTATACAATCGTAACTGGAGGCAGTTCAGGTTTAGGCTTTGAGTTATCAAAGTTTTTAGTAGCAGAAGGTAAAAATATAATCATTATTGGTCGCAACAAAGAAAAATTAAAAAAGGCGCAAAATAAGTTGAGTGAAATGAATGGCAATAGTGTAGTTATTGATTATAGCTTAGATATATCAGATGAATCCCAAGTAGATCAGTTTTTTGATGACTTGACTGCTAAGAAGATCAAGGTTAATTATCTTTACAATAATGCGGGTAAAGGATTTTATGGAAATGTAGAAAACATTAGTAGGAAAGAGATTAATCAAGTTTTTAACTCAAATCTTATTGGTCTTATGCTAATGACTTCAAGGTTTATTAGTTTAACGAAGAACAATGGAACTTATTCAAGAATAGTTAATATTTTATCAACAGCTGCTTTAGTTGGTAAGAAAATGGAATCTGTTTATAACAGCGCTAAATGGGGGGCGAGAGGTTTCCTTGAATCTGTTAGAGATGAAATGAAAGGAACAAATATTGATGTTATCATCTGTTGTCCTGGAGGTATGAACACTGAATTTTGGAATGATATAGATTCTGGCTACGCATTTGATACTTTCATGGAGCCGGAATGGGTAGCTGAGAAAATCATTAAAACCACTACGGATGAGAGATTAGTAGTGACAGATTTAGTGATTAATCGACGAAAATTTAAATGAAAAATCTTTTTTCAATTAAGAGTGAGGAGATAAGTGATTGTATGACATTTGAAGAAAAAGTTGTTGTGGTAACAGGTGGTTCCAATGGTATAGGTAAGGGCATAGTAGAAGCTTTTATAGCTGAAAAATCTAAAGTTATAGTTATTGATAAAGAAGGGCAAAATGCCAACTGTGATTTTTATTTTCAAGGAGATCTTTCCAAAAAAGAAGTGCTAATTGAGTTTTCTAAAAGAGTAATTCAAAGATATGGAAGAATTGATTACTTAATTAATAATGCTTGCATAAATAAGAAGGGTATTTTTTCAGATTGTAGTTATGAAGATTTTAATTATGTATTTAAGACTGGCGTTACAGCGCCATATATGCTTTCAAAATTATTTAAAGATTATTTCAATAATGCTTCAATAGTCAACATTTCTTCCACTAGAGCACTCATGTCTCAACCAGATACTGAAAGTTACAGTGCAGCGAAAGGTGGTATCCATGCACTTACCCATGCATTGGCAGTTAGTTTATCCGGCATTGCAAGAGTTAACTCAATTTCTCCCGGCTGGATTGATACCTCTAATAGTCAATGGGAAGAAGATGATAAAAAGCAGCATCTAGTTCAAAGAATAGGGACAGTAGAAGATGTAGTCAACTTAGTAATGTTTTTATGTAGTGAAAAAAGTGGATTTATAACAGGTGAAAACATCATTCTAGATGGCGGTATGACAAAAACAATGATTTATAATAATGATTTTGGTTGGCATTATAAAAATAAATAGGTATTATAGGAGGCGATTTCTTTGAAAAGATGTTTTGGCTCAAAAAAAGGTCAAGAGATATATGCTAAATATCATGATGAAGAATGGGGCGTTCCTGTCCATGATGATCAAGTATTATTTGAGTTTTTAATTTTAGAAGGTGCTCAAGCGGGGTTAAGTTGGTATAGTATTTTAAAAAGAAGAGAGGGTTATCGAAAGGCATTTAAAAACTTTGATCCCAAAAAAGTTTCTAAAATGACAAATAATGAATTAGAAAAACTTAGAAGTAATAAAGAAATCATTAGAAATAAGCTTAAAATATATTCAGCTCGAAGTAATGCAAAAATATTCTTAGAAATACAAGAAGAATTTGGTAGTTTCAATAAATTTTTGTGGCAATTTGTAGATTTTGAACCAATTATAAATGAGTTTTCTTCTATGGCCGAAGTGCCAACTCAAACGAAAATCAGTCAAAATCTTTCAAAGGAGCTGAAAAAGCGCGGGATGAAATTCGTAGGCCCAACGATTATGTATGCTTATATGCAAGCTGTGGGTATGGTAGATGATCATTTGTTAACTTGCTGGAAAAGAAAATAATATTTTATGTTAATACGTGACCAACATTAGCGAATAATGTTGGTTTTTTAATCGAAAAATCAAGAGGTTATTAATAATTTTGACAAAAAACTGACTTAGTGATATAATATGACCATGTAGTCACATGACTGAAAAGTCACGTTGTGAATTAGGTGTTATAAATGATTCATATTACTGAATTTAGGGTATATAAAGTAATAATAGATTTATATTGTTCTGTAAGTACTAGTTGGAATAAATATAAAGCCAAAGCACGATTTGTTGGAAATAGGGGGAGGATTTATGAATAAAAAATTGATCATTGGGGTTATTGTTTTTTTAGTAATCGGCGTTGGCATATTTTATTTTCTGACAACAGGAAATATTGGAGAAAAATACAATACTGTTGAAGTGGAAGAAACTCAAATTGAAAAATATGTTGAGGATATAGGAATTGTTAGTTCAAAAAATATTAGAAAGTACTATGGAAATGGTACTCAGAAGGTAGAGTCCTTGTCACTAGCATTAGGAGATCGAGTAAAAAAAGGGCAGCTATTAATAAGATACGAAGACCAGTTGGATTTAGAAATTCAAAAAGTTGAAAAACAAATAGATGCTTTAGAAGCAACTTATGGCGAAGTTTTATCAGGAACAGATGTAGAAAGTGTTAATAATGCAAGGATAGAAATATCAAAAATCAAAGAGAGTTTGGCATTAGCAATAGATGATAGAGATAGATTAGAGAGATTATATAATAGCGATGCTGTATCTAAGAATGAATTGGATCAAGGCGTTAGTAAAGTTAATCAACTGCAGAGTAATCTTGCCATAGCACAAAATAATTACAACCAATTAGTGAAAGGTGTTTCAAAATTTACAAAGGATAAGTATGAATCAGAAATAGATGCTTTGTTGTTAACCATTAAGAGTCTAGAAAAAAGCAAAGAAGACTCTATGATTTATGCTGATATTAATGGTATAGTGACAGAATTAAGTACTTTTGAAGGGGATAAACCTTCACCAGGACAACTGATTCTAGAAATTCATGACTCATCAGAAAAGATACTATTAGTGGATTTTATGGTAGAAGATGCACAGAAGATAGCTGCTGGAATGAAAGGGGAAATTGAAGATTCTAAACTTGGGATTACGATTGAAGGCCTTGTTGTTAATCAATTATATCCTAAAGCTTTTGAAACATTATCTGAGTTAGGTGTTAGAGAGAATCGTCAAACTGTTGAAATTAGAATTCCTGAATCAAATGAAAAATTAACTTATGGATTAGAGTTAGAGACTAAAGTAATGGTTGAAGAGACTAGGTCAGCATTATTAGTACCTAAGGGAGCAATTTATCGACAAGATTTAAAGACATATGTGAAAGTAATTGAAGAGGGTAAACCAATTGAAAAAGAAGTTATAACAGGCATAGAAGTAGATGATAGCATTGAAGTGAAAGAAGGATTAACTGAAGGTGATTTGGTAGTTTTAAACTATGAAGCTGAATAAAGGGGATTATAAAATGAAAGGATGAGTAAGATGATAAAAGTTGAAAATCTTTACCATTCATACAGTAATGATGAAAATTATGCAGTTAATGATGTAAGTTTTGAAATAAAAAAAGGAGAAGTTTTTGGATTTCTAGGGCCTTCAGGAGCTGGCAAATCAACAACGCAGAATATTCTTGTTGGACTATTACAGCTTCAAAAAGGTTCTGTTGAAGTCGCTGGATATGATGTAAAGCATATTAAAAATAAAATGTTTAACAAAATTGGTATGTCCTTTGAACAATCAAATGTATATAGCAAAATGTCAGGGTTAGAGAATCTAGAGTTTTACAGAAAGTTATTCGATGTTGAAACAAGAGATCCTATGGAATTGATTAAATTAGTCGGATTAGAGGGAAAAGAAAAGATAAAAGCTGGAAAATATTCAAAGGGGATGAAGCATAGGCTTACCTTTGCTAGATCCATGATAAATAATCCGGAGATATGGTTTCTAGATGAACCGACAACTGGTTTAGACCCATCCATTGCTTCTAATATTAAAGATATCATTAAAGAGGAAAATGAAAAGGGTGTAACTATATTTCTTACGACCCATAATATGTATATTGCAGATGAATTGTGTGATCGTGTGGCATTTATTGTTGATGGGAAGATTAGATTAATTGATTCACCTAAGGCGTTGAAGTTAAAATATGGTGAAAAATTAGTGGATGTAGAATATATAAAAGAAGGTAAATTAATTCAAGATAGTTTTTCAACGGTTGTAGAGAAAGAAAAAAAACGTTTAGTTGAAGTTATTGAGAAATATACAATACAAACAATGCATACAAAAGAAGCTACCCTGGAGGAAATATTTATTAAAGTCACGGGAAGGGGATTGATTTAAATGAAATTATGGTACAGTTTTTCAAAGGAGTTGATTCTTTCTTCTAAAAGCTGGTATTTTTTCATTGAACTAGGTATGTCACTTGTCATTTTGCTGATTCTTATTTTTGTAGTTCCAGAGGATTTTGAAAACAAAGGAAAAGAATATATCTATCTTGATTTACCTCAGGTTGTTAGTGATCGCTATAAAAAGAATCTTCGTGAAGAAGCAATAAATGAAAGCGTTGAATTGGTTCAAGTAGAGGCTGATAGTAGAATTTTTGAAGCTGAACTTTATGAAACCTCAGAGTCTAAAATATATTTATTAGATAGTAAAGATGCTCTTGATGCTTTTTCTAATAGTGAGCGTGTACCTGTTATACATGTTAGGGTAAATGCGAATAATCAAATAATAAATACTTATTATTTACAAGGGTATGAAACCCAAAAACTAAAGAATCTACTAATGGTCTATCACAACAGGTTAGCTGGTAATGATGTTGTTGAAGATTTCTCAGATAATATTGAAGTTAGAGATTTATACCAAGAGATGGAGCCGCTAAGTGATAAAGAGAATCTTATTCCTGTATTTTTGACATTCAATGGTAGCCTCATGAGTCTCTTTATAATTGCTGCCTATATTTTTCTTGATAAAAATGAAGGAATTATAAAAGCTTATGCTATCACTGCATCTTCAGTTTGGCATTATCTCTTTAGTAAAATTGGTGTTATCATTCTTACAAGTATTGTGACAACTTTAATGATTACAATACCTGTCATGGGATTACAGCCGAACTATGCAGCTATGATTTTATTCATAGTAACATCTGGATTTTTTGCAGCGTCTTTAGGACTTTTAATTACAAGTTATTATAATGATATAGTAGAGGCATTTGGTGTTATGTATATCGTAATTGTGATAATGATTATGCCAAACATATCCTATTTCACCCCTAGTTGGGATCCTAACTGGGTTAAAATGATTCCTAGTTATGTAATGCTTCAAAGTTTTAAAGAGATAATCTCTACTAATGGGAATATGACGTATGTACTGATTGCCTCTTTAGGCTTTGCCGTTATTGGATTAGACATCTTTATTATGGCTAACTATAGGTTTAAAAAGACACTAACCCTGTAAAGGAGTGTTAAAAATGATTAAGAAAATTTTTTTCATATTTCAAAGAGATATAAAGACAAGCGTAAGAAATTTTATTACGTTATATATACTAGTTGTTCCTATAATTTTTGCTATAATGATTAATGTCTTTTCCCCAGGGATTAATGATACAACTGTTGAAGTAATCTTATTAGAGAATGAAAATCAGGAACAAAGTGAATATTTTAAGCAGTTTGCAACAGTAGAATTTTCAGAATCAATTGAAGCCGCTGAAAATCGTGTAAGAAAACGAGATAATATTATAGGTGTGATGCCTGATAAAGACAATGAGTACTTTATTTTAGCCCAAGGAAATGAACCAGATTACATTATAGAGTATGTAAGAAATTTAATTACCTTTGACCATTATGAGATAGGAATGGAAGTTTCAATTGCTCAGATCGTTGATTATGGGAGAGATATACCACCATTGAAAAAGACCATGGTAAATACAGCAATCATTTTCACCTCTATTCTAGGTGGTATGATTATAGCTTTGAATATTGTTGAAGAAAAAACGGATAACACAATTAGTGCCATTCATTTGTCACCTGTTTCTAGGTTGGAGTTTATTGCAGGCAAGAGCATGATTGGAATTGTTGTACCAATTATAGGAACTTTTTTATTACTCCTTATTACAGGTTTCAAAAACATCAACTATCTCTATGTATTATTAATGGTAGCTACTTCCTGTATTATAAGCGTATTAATTGGATTTATTGAAGGAATTAATAACGATGATGTGATGAATGCTGCAGGTAATATGAAATTGTTATTCTTACCACTATTCGGGAGTATTGCTGCACAAGAACTTCTAGCAGACCAGTGGCAGATTCTTTTTTACTGGATTCCTTTTTACTGGACTTATAAAGGAAATGATTTGATTTTATCCAATAGTGGTTCAGGATGGGATATTGTTAAATATTCTGGTATCGTTCTTGGGATTAGTATGGTTGTATTTCTAATATTAGCGCCAAGGATTAGAAAAGGTTTGGAATAAACTAATGAAAAAAAGTAAGCTATTGGATTAATCCAGTAGCTTTTCTATTATAAAATACTATTTTAGATTTTCTGAGTTTTAAAGATAAAGAAGGGTAAGAATAGTTTATAAGATCAATATTAAAATGAAGGAGGAATTTTTATATGAATAGAAGTAAAAATGCATGGATTAATGCTATTTCTCTTGTAGTGACATTAATAATTAATGCTTTAGGGGCTACTGGTTTTTTTAATAGCCTTTCACAAAAGGAGATATCTGATCGGTATCTTACGTTGATTACACCAAGCCCATCAACCTTTAGCATATGGAGCGTAATCTACCTGTTATTAATAACTTCCATGATTGTCATGATAATAAAGAAAGATAATCCTTATTATGAAAGGGCCATTGATAAGATCTCAGTTCTTTTTAGAGCTTCTTGTCTCCTAAATATTGCTTGGATTATTGCCTTTTCTTATTTGCAGTTGACACTGTCGACAGTATTTATTCTAGGATTTGTTATAATTTTATCCGTTATTAATCTTAGATTGAAAAAAATACAAAAAAATAAGCGAATATTGTTGCCATTAACATTTGGTCTTTATACAGGTTGGCTGTTTATCGCTACTGTCGTTAATTTTTCTGCAACATTGGTGAAACTCGAATGGCAGGGCTTTGGTATTGGCGATGAACTATGGGCAATGATTACCTTAATTTTTGCAATTGTTTTGGTGTTTTTCGTAAATAAGAGTAACGAAAATGCAGTTTTTCCCTTACCTATTGCCTGGGCATATCTGGGGATTTATCAGTTTCTAAAAGCCCCAGAGGGTTTTAATGGACAGTACCCTTTTCTTTCTATGACAGCCCTTGCAGGTATGACTGTTTTAATTGGTATAGCTGCTATTCGCTTTTATCTAAATCAATATGCATTATTTCCTGTAAGGCCCTTAGAATAAAGAAGGGAAATGAAGTATATGGCGACAGTTTAAATAAATCTATGATAGGCGAGGATTTTTGCTTTGAGTATAGATATTAATATGTAAGTTTAGGAGGTGTATAAATGAATAAACGAATGAGAGTTTCTTTAATTGGTGGTGCTTTATTAGGTTTTATCTGTGTCGCTGGGGCATATATACGCTCAGGGTTTACAGCTTCTCCAAATTTTGTGTTTTCCCTATGGTATAATCGAGTGATTATAGGGTTGGTTATTGGCGCCCCTTGGAAGAAAAAAGAAAAAATTAAAGTATTCATTCGGGGGGGCATTTTAGGTCTTTTGGTTTCATTTGCATTCTATGCTTCCACAGGTTTTCAAGATCCAGTTAGTTTTGTAGCTGGAGTTGTCTACGGGGTGATTCTTGAATGGTGGCTTAGTCGATCAGAATGATTCATGGACTAAAGTAATAGTATTTTGAGGAGAGGTTATCATTAGAAGTTTTTAGGAGGAATGTATGGGTTACAAAAGTATTTTAGTAAGAAAAACTGATAAAATTGGAACCATAACTTTGAATAGGCCAGAATTTAATAATACATTTAATATTTCTTTGGCTACTGAATTGAATAATGCGTTATTTGAGTTGGAAGAGGACCCAGGTATCAATGTAATTATTATTAATGCCAATGGTAAGAATTTTTGTACAGGAATTGATGTGAATTATTTAGAGGATAAAACAAATCTTGAGTATTTAAAATGGGTTGAATTAATGGAAAAAATGAATATTACTATTGCGACGATTGGGAAACCTGTAATAGCATCTGTTCATAATATTGCAGTAGCCAATGGTATTGGATTAGTTGCAGCTTGCGATCTAGCCATAGCAGCAGATAACGCTAGATTTGGTGCTACGGCAATTAATATAGGACTCTTTTGTATGGGACCAGCAGTGCCTTTACTAAAATCACTTGGTAGAAAAAAGACTCTTGAACTTATTTTAACTGGTGATCTTATAGATGCATCAGAAGCTTTAAGAATTGGATTGGTTAATAAAGTTGTAGCATCTAAAAATCTAGAAGAAGAAACAATGAAATTTGCTTCAAAGCTAGCAGAAAAAAGTCCTTTAGCCATGCAAATGGGGAAGCAATCATTCTATAAAATGGAAGATTTAGCATATGAAGCTGCCCTAGATTTAACCAATAATCATTTTGCAACCCTTTGTACCACTGAGGATGCCCATGAAGGTGTGAATGCATTTTTAAATAAAAGAAAAGCAAATTGGAAAATCAAATAAATAACAGAGTTATGGATAATGAAAGAGAGAGTGTTATGCGAATATATTTAGTTGGGGTGTCCTGTGTTGGCAAAAGTACAATAGGAAAAATACTTGCTGACAAATTAAGTTACAACTTCGCAGATTTTGACCTTGAGATTCCAAGGCGAATGGGTGAGTCGATTAAAACAATACAAAGTCGAAATTTCAATGGCTATGGCTTTCGAGAGGAAGTTAGTCATATTCTCTCTGAGATCTTAGAAGAAAACAAAGACCATGTGGTTATTGCTATGCCACCGAGTGGCATGTATGGACAATACTTAAGAGTTCTTAAGAAGAATCCTGATGTTTTAACCATTACAATTAAAGATAAGGCAAAAAACATCTTAGAACGATTGGTTTTCTATGATGATGACAATGAATATTTGATTCAAAATGTAGTGAATGACAATAATCGACAGCATTATTATCAGGAAATAAAAGAAGATATAGAGTATTTTTATACGACTCATCGAAAGACAAAAATGAAGTTTAATATTGCTGGTAGGAATGCAGAAGAAAGTGCTGAGGCGCTTTTTTTCGAAATTAGAGAAAAGTATATGGATGAAAAACAAATTAATAGAAGGGGTTCTTTGATTGAACCCTAGGCATGGAAGGGGGTATCAAAGTGGGTATTATTAGTTGGTTAATTATCGGTGGATTCGCTGGATGGATTGCAAGTAAATTAGTAGGTGCCGATAAACCTATGGGACTAATGGCAAATATAGTTGTCGGTATAATTGGTGCTTTTATCGGTGGTTTTGTGTTCTCGATTTTTGGTGGAACAGGTGTAACGGGTTTCAATTTATATAGTTTATTTGTAGCCGTTATAGGTGCAAGTCTTTTGATTTTTGTTGTTAAATCAATAAAAAAATGATTCGATGAAAATAAAAATAGATTTATAATCATTAAATATCTAATCATTAGCTTCCCCAATAACTCATGAATGGGGAAGTTTTGCTTTGAATGAATTGTTTAGAAAATATGTATTTGGGTAATCCATTAGTTAGAGAGAAGTTTAAGAGCTTTCTAATAAAGAAGAAATATAATGTTATTTGCGATTATCGTATGACCGTATTGATAATTTAGGAAAGGACAAGGGGCATGTATGGATTTTAATCATAAGTATTTTAAATATACCATATGGATACTTTTAATTATTTTAATAATATTTTATTTTGGACAATTGAATTTTATTACTAATTTTATAAAAAGTATATTTAAAGTAACAGTAATACCTATACTCTTTGCAAGTTTCTTTTACTACTTACTAAGACCGGCTGTACATTTTCTAACAAAAATGAAGTTAAATAAAACAATAGCAGTTTTAAGTGTTCTATTTACTGTTGTTGCTTTCATTTCAATATTAATAATATTCGCAGGGAGTGCTATAATAGAGGATTTTAGTAGTTACTATGAAACCATTATAGAATATTTCAAACGCGCACCAGAACATTTGAAGAGTTTTCTTAATCAATATGGTTTTCAGAGTTCTTTTTTAGAAAACGTAGAGAGTAATTTATTAAGTGCATCACAAGGAATATTTAAAACCATTAGACAAGGTATGTCTGGATGGGTATCTAATATTACAAATGTTGGTACAATTATGATATTAATTCCGATTCTTGTTTATTTCTTATTAAAAGATGATCAATTACTTTATAAAAATATGAAAAGAATTATTCCAGAAGCGTATAAAGATATTGGAATAGATATAATGGAGAAAATTGATAACCTGCTTCAAACATATTTTCTTGGACAAATAGTAGTAGCTGGCATTTTAGGTGTTTTAACCTATATTGGTTATCTAATCATTGGTATTCCAAATGCTTTATTTCTAGCAACCTTTACAATGATTTTATCAATTATTCCTTTATTGGGTCCTTTTATAGGCATGATTCCAGCCGTTTTCATAGGATGGACAGTTGGTCCATTCATGATTTTAAAAGTCTTTATTGTTCTAATTGTGACCCAGCAACTAGAAGGAAATATCGTAAGACCTAAAGTAATGGGTAGTCGGCTAAATATGCATCCCATGGTGATTATTTTTCTTGTAATAATTGCTGTTAGTTTATATGGATTTATTGGCGCTTTTTTCGTAATACCACTTTATGGTGTTTTAAGAATTATTTTTAAAGATATTCTTCATGACAAATTACAGAAATAAAATATTGAAAGGAGAAACTATGGCACATGACCATGAAGATAAGAATTCAAATATTAAAGTAGCATTTGTTTTAAATGTTACAATAAAAAGCGGAAAGCCCACTACTTTAGTGGTGGGATGGATAGCGCGATTCAAGAACTTATGTTTGTCAAATCTAATATTTTATCATATAATAAATTTATACATACTAAAGAAAGCGAGGCAAGCAATGTCAAAACCAACTTTTGTTTTAACATTAAAATTAAATACTGAAAAATATCAAGAAGATATTTTAAACAAAAGACTTGAGATTGGCAGACAAATATATAATGCTTGCCTTAATGAACTTTTCAAAAGATATCGAACAATGAAACAAAGTAAGTTATATCAAGAAGCATTAAAAATGAAAAAAACTAAAGAAAGAAATAAACAGTTTAGGAAGATTAATAAAGCATTTGGATTAACAGAATATTCACTTCATGATTTTGTTAAACCAATACAACACCATTTTAAAAAGAATATTGATAGCCAAGCTTGTCAAAAGATAGCTTCAAGATGTTTTGATGCTTTTGAGAATAAGCTATATAATCCTAAAATCAAAGTAAGGTTTAAAAGATATGGTACATTTAATTCATTGGAAGGGAAATCTAATGGCACAGGCATTAAGTATCGTGAACAACGCTTAAAATGGAATAAACTAGATATTCCAATACTTATTAAAAAGAAAGACGATTATGCCAAAGAAGCCATAGAAAATAAAATAAAGTATTGTCGCATTCTAAGAAAAACTATCCGTGGCAAAGAAAAATACTATATCCAGTTAATTTTAGAGGGTATACCACCTGAAAAAGAAAGAACAACAAAAAATCAAAAAGTTGGCTTAGACATAGGTACTCGTACGATTGCAATTGTTTCAAATCAAGAAGTAAAACTTTTAGAATTAGCTCCTAAAATAGATAACCTAGAAAACAAAAAACTTGTTTTATTAAGGAAACTAGATAGGCAAAGACGTTCAAACAATCCAAATAATTTTAATGATAATGGTACAATAAAAAAAGGAATTAGATTAAAATGGGATCATTCAAAGAAATATTTAAAAACCAAACTTGAATTAAAAGAAATTATGAGAAAACAAAAAGCTTTAAGAAAACAGTCCCATGAAAAACTAGCCAACTATATTATTAGTTTAGGCAACCAAGTTTATGTGGAAGATATGAACTTTAAAGGCCTACAAAGACGTGCTAAAAAAACAACGGTTAATAAGAAAACTGGTAGATTCAAGAAAAAGAAACGTTTTGGTAAATCATTATCAAATAAAGCGCCTGCTAAATTAATAGGAATTATTAATCGGAAATTAAATTATTTAGGAAAAGAAATCTTAAAAGTCAATACTTGGAAAGTTAAAGCCAGTCAGTATAACCATATCGATAATAGTTTTAAAAAGAAAAAACTTAACGAAAGATGGCACATTATAGACGGAAATAAAATACAAAGAGATTTGTATTCAGCATTTTTAATTATGAACGTGAAAGATAATTTGGAAGAAATTGATAAAAATTCATGTAACAAGTTTTATAAAAAATTCAAAGAAAATCATCAAAAAGAAATTAAGCGAATAAAAACTAGCAAAATAAAAACACTTGCTAGTATGGGAGTATAAAAACTAAATTTCGGTTTTGAAACGAGCCATATACTATCGCTAAAGTAATCCATTAGGATATACTTTGATAGTCAAAGTCTTAGGGAAACTAATGAGTCTTAATATGTTGTAGCAATCCTTAGAGATTGTGAGAGTATTTTGGAAGTTATCGCACCTAAGAACCCCACTACTTTAGTGGTGGGAGCTTCAGGTTCTAGAGAAATGAGTACTGAGATAAATGAATGGCTTAACAAGCGCGCGACTGTTATCGATAATATAGGAAACTATTTAGAAAGTTACAATTTATCTACTTCGGAGAAATTAATTTATTTA
>Ga0102941_1000989_pt1 | contig 13414 bp, 11 predicted proteins | sample SalPonR2_C_D2_MG_FD_79281 | JGI IMG/M metagenome (GOLD analysis project Ga0102941, IMG submission 79281) | Salt pond soil microbial communities from South San Francisco under conditions of wetland restoration - Salt Pond MetaG R2_C_D2_MG | ecosystem: Environmental > Aquatic > Marine > Intertidal... | reverse complement strand
TATGTCAATGAGAGCGACCGTTTTGAGAACAAGGACAGTATCTATTCCAACGAGAGGCTGGAGTTTCTGGGGGATTCAGTGGTGGGATTGGTCATCGTTGAAAAGCTCTTCAAGGCCTATCCCGAAAACCACGAGGGGGAACTGGCAAGGGCAAAGGCCGTACTGGCAAGTGAGGCCCTTCTGGCTAAACTGGCCAGAAAGATTGAACTCGGTCAGTACATGTATCTGGGTCATGGAGAAGTACTTTCCGGTGCAAGAGACCGTGAATCCCTTTTGGCGGATGGATTTGAAGCCCTCTGTGGAGCAATATATCTTGACAGGGGTTTCGAAGTTGTGGAGAAATTCATCCTCGAAAAGATCAATGAATACATTAACGTGGTGATGAAGGATTCACTTCTCATGGATTACAAGACAAAGTTGCAGGAGATGACACAATCCGAGAAGAAAGAGCTGCCGGAGTACAGACTCATTGAAGAAAAAGGGCCTTCCCATAATCCGGAGTTTGTCTTTGAAATAATACTAAGCGGACGACGATACGGGCTTGGCAGAGGAAAAAGCAAAAAAGAGGCTGAGCAGATGGCGGCAAAGCATGCCATAAAGGAGTTGATGGCTGAAAAAGGTCTATGAAAAAAGAAAAATTATTTATCATACCGGTCTTTCTCCCATGGGCGGGGTGTAAAAGCCGCTGTATATACTGCAACGAAACAGCGCTTACCGGTTTGGAATGCTTTAAACCCGATGATTATAATGAAGAGGCGCTTGACCGGCAGGTTGAAAGCTATCTGTCTTATTCAAAAGATCCGAAAACCGTACAGATTGCCTTTTTCGGCGGGACTTTTTCGAATCTCGAAAAAGAGATACAGACCAGATATCTAAAATGGGCAACGAAATGGATAACAAAGGGGAGCGTGGATTCTATAAGGCTCTCGACGGGGCCTGTAGGACTGGATAATGAAACACTTCAGCTTTACAAGGCCACAAAATGCCGCTCAATAGAGATCGGGGTTCAGTCTTTTGATGACGATGTCTTGAAACACAATAACAGAGCGCACGATGCAAAAGCCGCTGAGTCAGCCGTCAGAAAATTGATAGATCACGGATTTGAAGTTGGCATTCATTTAATGACCGGACTGTATCGATCAAACGACACCGTGGATCTTGATAGTTTAAAAAGGGCAGTTGCTCTAAAGCCCGATACCATCCGGGTTCATCCCACCCTTGTGTTGACAAACACACCGCTTGAAACCCTCTACAGAAACGGGGGATACACCCCGCTGACACTACGGGAAGCGGTTGAGCAGATGGGAGTGATGAAACGGTTCGTTGAATCAAGAGGGATCCGTTTAAACCGGGTCGGCCTTTTTATACCCTCCGGATTGGAGAAAAACATAGTTGCCGGACCTTATACACCCTCTTTCGGGGATATGGTAAAGACAATGGAACTGGTATACAGTATAAAGGATCAGATCGAAGAAGCGGGACAGGTTGTGATCACAAAGCCTCAACAGGACCGTCTGAAAGGATACAGAGGGTTCTTTCAACCCTACCTGACACCACTTTATGAAAAGAAGCAGATCGCTATACGGGAGTGTGTGAAAAAATGAACAGAAAAAAAGCCACCAGTCTAATCGGCTTAACGTTACTTATACTCACATCAACGGTTTTTTGTTCAACGGCCGGGGATTTTCTCAAGACGATTTTTGAACAGTATCCGGATGCGGTTGCGGCTGAATTGAAATGGCAGAGTGCAAAAGAAAACTACAATGCCGAGCTCCTGAAATCGAATTCAAAACTTGAGATCATGATGGCCGACCTTGAGAGACTGCAGGCAAAGAAGGCCTTCTTTGACAAGAAGTGGGAGATTGTGAATGAAGTCTTCGGTATCTTATTTGAATTAAAGAAGACCGGGATCGAAAAGAACATTGCAGATATCGAGTACAAGATGTATCAGGAAGACCTGAATAACAAGAAAAAAGCTCTTGACTACGGCGGTGTTTCGGAACTCGATGTTGCTCTTGCCGGGATAGAAGCTGAAAAGAGCAAGGCGAAACTGGACTATTACAAACAGATAGAGTCCGAGATGGAAGAATACATCAAAGAAACGCTCTTTGTTTCGGAAGTACCCGAGCTGAGAATCAGGATTGAAGAATTACAGCCCATTTCAGCTGAAGAGATCAATCTCATTAAAGAGGACAATCTCAACCGAAAGATCGAGAACCTTCAGATGCAGATAGAAGACACAAAATACAGACTGGCACAGACGGGAATGACCAACAAGTATCTGGCCAATGTCAACAAGCGGTCGTCAAAAATCCACGAGTTGAGAGAAGAGGCCGAGGTTAAATACCTGTTCTATGAGCTGAACCTCGCTTTTGAAAAGGTGACCCTGTCCGTATCAGAATACAACGCGGCCACCGAAAAGAAAGAGTTGTACATGGAAAAGCTCGAAAAGCTCCAAAAGGCTGAAAAAGAAGGATATATCACCACATATGATTATTACCAGGGTGTGCTGGACATCTACGAGTATGACAGGTCGGCCTGGAAGGCTGAGTATGATCTCTTTATCAATCTTCTGTCATTTTTACAGGCCAAAGGGGAGAACCCGGAGGAGGTCCTGGCCGGCTACTTTATCAAACCCGGAGAATAAACCCCGGGTTTTATCGGGGGGACATAATGGATAAACGGACTTTCAGAGACGGAAAAAGAATCATTGAGACACTGATCGATACTTTGAATCCAGTCGAAATCGTCAAACAGGCGGTTCTTGAAGAGCGTTGTCAGAAAGAGATCTCACTTTTCGCTATCGGCAAGGCCTCCTGGGAAATGGCATACGGAGCCTATCAGGCACTTGGAGACAAAATTAAAAACGGGATTGTCATCACCAAATACGATCATTCAAAAGGGCCTATCGGCAATGTCAAAATATCCGAGGCCGGCCATCCGGTTCCCGATCAAAACGGCCTGAAGGCCTCAAAGGAAGCACTTGAACGGTTTTCCGGTCTGGGAAAAGAGGATATCCTCCTCTTCCTTATCTCAGGTGGTGGGTCAGCCCTGTTTGAGGTGCCCTTTAACGGCGTAACCCTTGAGATAATACAGGACGTCACAGAGAACCTTTTAAGATCAGGGGCGGACATTAACACCATTAATGCAGTTCGAAAAAGGCTTTCCGCTGTCAAGGGAGGACAATTTGCAGAAGCTGTTTCTCCTGCCCGTATCAAGGCCTATGTGATATCAGACGTTATCGGAAACAAGATGGGCAGTATCGCCTCCGGTCCGGTGACACCACCGGAGGAAGACAGACAGGAAGTCATGAGCATTGTCCGAAAATACGATCTCAACAAACAACTCAACAACCGGATTCTCAATCGTGAAATGCCATCCGAAATCTCAAATGTTGAATACAGAATACTCGACAGCATTGAAATGGCTTGTGCAAATGCGGCGAAGATCGCTGAAAAGATGGGATACAGCCCTTATGTTCTAACCACCCGCCTGGAATGTGAAGCGGCAGAGGCCGGTCGATTTATAGCAGAGATAGCGCAGGAACTGAGCAACCAAAAAAAGAAATCCCAGACACCCTTTCAAAAACCCTGCGTCCTGATCTTCGGGGGAGAGACCGTTGTAACCGTCAAAGGTAAAGGCCTGGGAGGCCGGAATCAGGAGCTGGCCCTATCGGTCGCACTGGAGCTTGACGGTGAAGAGTCTGATACAACGCTCCTCTCCTTCGGCACCGACGGCACCGACGGCCCCACAGATGCCGCCGGGGGTATCGTTACCGGTACAACTGCATCCGAGATAAGAAAAGCCGGTATTTCACCACGGGAGGCCCTTGAAAACAACGATTCTTATCATGCGCTTGATGCTGCCAATTCCCTAATCAAAACGGGACCAACGGGAACGAATGTCAACGATATTATCATGGCGTTGTTTTGTTGAAAGTCTTCCACATGTGATAAGCAACCTTTTTCAAACTAGCCCTCCTGAAGATAGTAGTGACCTCTGTCGGGGCGGAAAGTGAAGACCTTGCAGCCGTGTGGTTCATAATCCCTGTACTTGTCATTGGAAACAATATGATACTTCTTTTCAATGGCTATCTTCAGAACAAGTTCATCGGCGGGAGAATGAAAGATGACATTCTGATTGCCCTTGAAATTGGCTCTCCAGAAATCACGGGACTTTTTAACGATGTAATCGGCATTTGCGTCAAAGACAAAGATCACCGGGAAATACAGATTTGAATGGATTCCCAAGGCATTCATCAAGTCCTTGAGTCTGATCGGATCTGCCTTCACCAGACCCGAAAGCATGATATTGCTGGCATCAACCACCACTCCCCTGTAAGGGGATGATGTCACCACCCTCCTGATATAGGGATGGACTCTGTTCCGCTTCAATCTCTCAATCAGAGAATACTTCTGCTGGTCCTCCAGGGAGTCAAAAAAGTCCCTTAACCACTTGACCTCCATTCTCTTTAACTGATACAGATTCAGTTTCTTAACCTCGGAAAGAAACTCCCCGATAATCTTTAAATCTTCAGAATCGACAAGTCCCCCTTCACCTGTTCTCCTTTCTGATGAACTGTCAAACGTCATAAAGGCAGCGGTCAGCTCCATCGGTGTCTTAAAGATATCGACCAGGTCACTTTTCCTGTATCTTGACAGAAAATCCCGGTTGAACTTGAGATAATCGCTATTATAGGGATCAATATTCCAGTTTTTGAGGGCAAAGTCTTTCAGGGAGTTCAGCGGATAGAAAAAGAAGCGGGGGGCTGTAAAAAAAAGAAGCGGGGAGAGAGCCCAACCATCAATATCGAGGATGTCCGATACCTCATTAAACCTCTTCTGAAACTTCTTATCACCGAACAACAATTCGTCGACAGCAATCACGATACTCATCTGATCAAGTCCGGATAGTTTTTTTGCCAAATTTGTATCGCATTTCCTCATGATGTTTCTTAATGTTCTGTCAGGGAGTGTTTTTAACTTTTCGCGGGCCAAAGAATTGCGAATATATTTTGATCGCGCTCGTAGATCCTTCAGTTTTTTGAGGTATTCCGCATCATAAGCAACATCTTTAATTCTCTTAATCTTCAATTAAAAAACCACTTTCCTCAGCCCGCCATGAAAGAATACCATATCGGAAAACTGAACAGGAAAAGAAACGTGGAGTAAACAACAACAGCGCTTGCAAAATCCTTTTCCTCCTCTTTAGAACCGTTTTCTTTCTCTGACACTCCCTGGGCAAGGATGGCGGTATTGACAGCTGTCGGCATAGCCAGTTCCAGCACGAAAACCTTGTAAACGAGCCCCTGCATGCCGAGCATCTTTCCGACAAACACGGCCAGTACAGGCGGGATCAACAGTTTTGAAAAAGAGGCGGAAAAGATTCTTTTCAGATTGCCCGGTTTCAATTTGAATTTGGAGAGATTAACACCGACCACCAGTAAAATAACCGGGATTGCACTGTCCTTCAACATCTGAACATAGTTCATGATCGAACCGGGGAGGTCCCTTGTCAACTTGAACCCGAGCAGACCAAGTATCCATCCGGCTGCCAGGGCATAAATCCAGGGGACGCTGGCCATATGTCTTGCGGCATTCTTCAGAAACCGGACCTTCCCCTCCCGGTTCTCTTTGCCACCCGTCAGCATTAATACCCCGACAGTCGGCAGAAGGATCATGTTGGCACTGGCCATGATGACGGCAAGTGGGATTGCCCGGGGACCCACCGAGTATTCCAAAACCGGATAACCGATGTAGCCCGTGTTCGCAAAGATACTGGTGTAAGCCCACATCTTAAATGATCTGCCGGTTATTTTACCGATGATCCAGTATAGAATGATGATGATCAATATGATAATGATGGTTCCGAGAAAATAACGCCAGATATGATCGAGTTTTGGAAGATGCTCGTTGACATAGGTCAAGATCAGGATGGATCCGAAGAGCCAGAAGGCAAGCGTTGAAAGCATCTCTGCCTTTTTCTTGAATATCTTTCCGAAGGCGTATCCGGTCAGAAATATGAGGAAGACCGGAAAGACCGATGTGAATGAATGGGCAATGAGATCGAACCACTTTTCCATAACGCTATTTCCCCTCTCTTTTCAGCATCTGTCGAATATGATAAATGACATTGGCCAGATCAGCCGGGTTGATTCCCGGTATCCTTCCGGCTTGACCGACAGATTTTGGTCTGATTCTTTCCAATTTTTGCCTTGCCTCCGTGGCGAGATTCTCGACCCCGGAATAACGAATGTCCCCGGGAATTTTGAAAGACTCCATTTCTTTGAAATGCCTGATTTCTTTCAAAGCTCGTTGTATGTAACCCTCATATTGGATATCAATGTTGACCTGTTCAATCAGCTCAGGATCCTCAATGGGCTCGGGATCCAGCCATCTGATATCTTCATAATTAATCTGTGGACGTTTTATCATTTCGGTAAACTTTTTCGACTCATCGATAGGGGATGTTTCCAACCTTTCCAACAGGCCGTTTAATTCCGGATCCGGTCTGACGGAGGTGTTTGACAGTCGTTTGACGGCCTCTGTTTTATCCTCTTTCAATTGACGGACGCTGTCGCGAAAAGATTGATCAATCAACCCGAAACGGAACCCGTATTCCGCAAGTCTGAGATGTGCGTTGTCGTGTCTGAGTAACAGTCTGTATTCAGCTCTTGAAGTTAATAATCTGTAGGGTTCGTCAGTCCCTTTTGTGACAAGATCATCGATCAGGACACCGATGTAGGATTCATCGCGTCTGGGGACCCACGGTTCCCCTTCATCGAGTTTCTGAACGGCATTTATACCGGCCACAAATCCCTGCGCAGCTGCTTCCTCATAACCGCTTGTTCCGTTGACCTGTCCCGCGAAGAAGAGCCCCTCTATTGCTTTTGTCTCAAGACTGGCGTTCAACTGGTTGGGAATGACGTAATCATATTCAACCGCATAGGCGGGCCGGACAATCTCGCAACTTTCGAGGCCATTGATGGTATGCAGCATGTCCAACTGAGCATCGAAGGGAAGGCTTGTACTGAGTCCGCCCACATAATATTCCTCGTTTTGTCTGGTTTCAGGTTCAATGAAGAGTTGGTGGGAGTCTCTGTTTGAGAATTTGACGACCTTGTCCTCAATCGACGGACAATACCTTGGTCCGGTACTCTCAATCAGTTTTATATCTCCGTAAAGAGGTGAATAGCGGAGATTTTCCCGGATGATCCGGTGCGTCTCGGGATTCGTTCGGGTGATAAAGACGGGCCAGTCCTTACTGAGCGTTTTCGGTTCTGTGAAGAACGAAAATGAAAGCGGTGTATCGGAGCTGTCCTGTCGCTTCATCTTTGAAAAATTGATTGTGTTTTTTCTGATCCTGGCCGGTGTACCTGTTTTAAACCGGCCGGTCTTCAATCCGAGACGCTTGATGGAATCGGAGATCTTGTTGGCGGGAAATTCACCGAGCCTGCCGGCTTCCATAGCCGTTGGCCCGACAAATATCTTGCCACGAATAAATGTCCCGGCTGTTATGATCACGACACGTGAGGTATAGGTTTCTCCAAAATGGGTTCTGACACCGGTGATCCGGCCGTTTTTGGTGAGGATATCCTCGACGAGTGAATATCTCAAAGAGAGATTGTTTTGTTGCATAAGGATCCGGGCCATTCTGTTACTGTAATCGTATTTATCGATCTGAGCCCTGAGAGCTCTGACCGCAGGTCCTTTACTCGTGTTCAGCATTCTAATGTTGATCATGGATTGATCGGCGGTTTTTCCCATCTCCCCGCCGAGGGCATCGAGTTCTCTTATCACGATTCCCTTTGCCGGCCCCCCTAATGAAGGGTTGCAAGGGGCCCAGGCCACGGTGTCGAGATTCAGGTTTAAAAGGAGTGTACGTTTCCCTTTTCTGGCTGAGACAAGCGCCGCTTCTACACCGGCATGACCTGCCCCTACTACTATTACATCATAATCATTCTTGCTTTTTATCAAGTCAAAATTCTTCCTTTCAATTACATGCTGCTATTTTGTGCTCCATTTGAACAGACCGATCGATGCTGCCAGAGTCACACCAAGATAAACGAAAAGATAAACCGATTCATTGATTAGTGAACCAAAGTTTTTACCGGCAATCATGATCTTTCTCAAGACGTCTGTGAGCGCTGTTATCGGTAAGGCTGGAGCAATCATCTGCATGACACCGGGCATTTGTGAAATCGGGAAAAAGACCCCGCCTCCAAGAAACATCAGGAAGACGATCCCGGCCGCAATCCCCATCGATATATCGCTGTTGGGAGAGAGGATTGAGATCAAAAGCCCCATTGACAGATAGGTCAGCATCCCCACCGTTAGCAATAGACCAATCAGCAGCGCAGACCCTTCAAAATGGATGTTCAAAATGTAGATACTCCCGAGAATCAGGGTGGTGGTTTGGACGATCCCCAAAACGGCATAGGCTATAAATTTGCCCATCACATAAGACAACCGGCTTGATGGGCTGATCCTGAATCCATCCAATATTCCCCGGTCTTTTTCCCGGCTCACAGAACCGGTTATACCGATCAGCATAGTCGACAGAATGACAAAAGCCAGGACCCCGGGGGCCATAACATCCGGGTAGTCAAGTGTGTTGTGTTCAATTCCTTCAACCCGTAATTCAGGAACCTTCACATCACGGGAAGGCTTCATCTTTTCATCCAGATCCATCTCAATCATGGCGCCGTATTCAATCTCGCCCAATCCCATTTTAAGGAGTTTGTAGATCGTAACACTCTCAAGAAGAGAAGCGCTGCTTGGAATATAGGAGATATAGGTCTCCTTCCCCTGAAGCATGTTTGCGGTAAAACCTATGGGGATGACAATCAACCCGTCTATCTCCCCTTTATCGAGTGCCCGAAGGGCCTCATCCTTATCCGATATCTTGTAAATATTATCCTGTTTTAAGAAACCCATTAGAAAATCAGCAAGATATCTTCCGAGAAATGTCTTGTCCTCTCCGAGCACCCCGATTGAAATATCATCCATCGCCCGTTCGGTTGGAATAAACATAAGGGATACCGTCAGAAGCAGCAATGGGGTAACGATCAAAATGGTAAAATAGATGGGATTTCGCGTTATATAGCGGATTTCTTTCAATAAGTGTTGCCAGAATGCAATCAAGTCTATCACCTTATGTTATTCTAAATGTGTTTTTTTACTCAAGTTGTGCATGTTTATATAGCGCTCTCATTTCTTTCCACTTAGCGCAACCATCAATAGATTATATAATTGTATAAATCCACAGCATATATTTTCTTCTTTGGGAACGTGTATTTTTTGTCTCCGTTGAAGTATATACTGTACTGTGAATCGACGGAGAACCATGGTATCGCGTCTAAATGACTCTCCCCTTTATCGTTACCGGCCTTTAGCTTAAGGCCGATATTCAAATCAGAATACGGTATTCTGAAAATATCGAGAAATGACAGTCCGGAACTGATATGGAGGGCCGGGTTAATCATCGCCTCCGATTCCACTTCTCTCTTTGCGGCAGTTGCCTCGCTGATTCTCAGCGTCGTTCTGAAATCAGCATGGGGAAGCCAGTTGTCTGAGGATTCCCATGATGATGAGTTGATTTTTACAGAATAAAAGGTATCGTTCAGATCGTATTGAACATCCGCCTCAATGTTTCCTTCACCATTGGATCCCATTGAGAAGCCAATATGAAAGAGAGAGTCAAAGGGAAGTAAAAAGTCCTTGACCGATATCGATTCGGCTATAATGGTATTAACCGGGATGCTCTGTGCTTCTGTATCGGCCTCAACTTTGATGGAACCCTCAATTCTATATATCGGATGATAGAAGAATCGAACCAGTTCGTTTTCCAGACCGATGTCAAAGTCAAAATCAAAATACGTCAGGGTTATCTTCAGCTTCTCAGGAGAATAGATCCTGACGCTGGAATCACCGATATTTGACGTATGATCGATCTTGCCGTTCCAAATCACAATCTCTTGAGTGTCTCTGTTGATCAGATAAGGTTCATCGGGGTTCTCGCCGTATTCGATGTGGTATTTCATCCCCTCGTACAACTGCCGATAATCGTCATTGCTCAAATCTGACAGATGAAGATTCAAATCATCTCCTGAATTATCGAAGTTTCGGATCTTTTTAAAGTTGAAGATGTTTTTTTCCAACCCTGGGTTTCTGTCATTGCCGACGATCAGAAAATCCCCCTTCTCAACCGATACACAGAATTCATCAGCGGGGATTGTAACGGTTTCGGTCTCGGGATCACAATCTTTAATCTCATTAATGTTGAAAAAGACCTTGTTGTCCGTGGTTATGAAAAACAGACGTGACGGATCTTGTCTTTCATTGAGAATGGGATTAAACGACGCGATAGAGTTTTCTGATTTGTTGAAGACAAGGAACATCGCATCCTTTAAATCTCTTCTCTCAACAAACGTTGTTTCGGGCGCCTTCCTCCAGGCGATGTCCCATTCCTCGTCTCCATTCAAATCAATCGATTCTCCCGAAGAAATTGAATATTCCCGGGTCGTTGAAGAAGATTCCGAAGTGAAGTGCTGGAATGTGAAAGAAATCTTCTGATCGGTAATACCGCTGAATGCCATCAAACCGTAAACAGTCTCCGTATTGACGCCACTCTTTGATACGATCCGAATGGCGAGTTTTTTGCTCAGTGAAAAGTGGGAAACTCCCTCGTCACTAACGCTGTAAATCGCCTTTCCCGTCCTGAAAAACCCTCTTTGAATTTCGTTTAAACCGAGTGGATCATTGCCGGGTACCTCACTACTTTCAGTACAGGACACAAAGGTAAAAAGCACACTAATCATTATGGTACATACAGCTAATCTCATCACCAATTTCATTGTAATACCCCCCTCAGGCTACAATAGGCAATTATTATCTGATTTATGATAAAGCCGGACGGCTTTATTCTTACATATTTTGCCTTATCTATTATATCATGAATACATGATTTTTCAGATTGCAGAAGGATCGGCCGTCAAGGCGCACCCCTTTTTCTCCTTTAAATTTATCGGAAATGAATAATCAACAGAATATGCTATTATTGGGTAGATAATACGGGAGGAGGTCGCCATTTAGGCATATCTATGAAAAAAAAGCTTATTGAAACCAATCAAATTTCAGAAATGATTCAAGACGGCTCCACATTGATGATCGGAGGGTTTTTGGGAGACGGGACCCCCGAGATGATCTTAGATGCTATTGTTGAGGCAGGCTGCAGTGACTTGACCGTCATAGGCAACGATACCGGTTTTCCGGGCCGGGGGATCGGGAAATTGATCTCTGCGAAGCTCGTTAAAAAGGTCATGGTGTCTCATATTGGAACCAACCCCGAGACTCAGAAACAGATGATTGATGGAGAACTTGAGGTTGAGCTGGTTCCTCAGGGCACATTGGCGGAACAGGTCCGGGCCGGGGGATTCGGCCTCGGGGGAATCTTAACACCGACCGGTCTGGGGACAACCGTCGAGGATGACAAACAGAGAATAACGGTTAACGGCCGGGAATTCCTGGTTGAAATGGCTGTCAAGGCTGATTTTGCCCTGATCAAGGCAAAAAAGGCGGATTATTTTGGGAATCTTGTCTATAATCTCACAGCCCAGAACTTCAACCCGCTGATGGCTTTAGCTGCCTCAGTGACAATAGCCGAAACCGAAGAACTGGTTCCGGTTGGAGGGTTATCCCCCAACGAGGTAAGAACCCCTCACACAGCAGTAGATTATTTGATTCGAGGTGGTCGCGGATGATAACAGATAAGAAAAAGGCACGGGAAATAATCGCCAGACGGGTGGCACTTGAGCTTAATGACGGGGATTTAGTCAATCTCGGCATCGGTATCCCCACACTGGTGGGAAACTACCTACCGGAGAATATCCATATCTTCTTGCAATCCGAAAACGGCGTCATCGGAATGGGTGGAGCCCCTGAGGAGGGGTACGAAAATCCGGACATGAACAACGCAGGTGGACAACCCTCAACGTTTCTACCCGGTGCTATGGCCTTTGATTCAGCGACATCGTTCGGGTTTATACGCGGGGGTCATCTTGATGCAACTGTTCTCGGTGCACTTGAGGTTGATCAGAGAGGGCACCTTGCAAACTGGATGATACCCGGAAAACTGATTCCCGGAATGGGCGGGGCGATGGATCTTGTTACCGGGGCAAAGCGGGTGATTGTTTCAATGACACATACCAAAAAAGGCGGTAAGTCAAAGATTGTCAACGAATGCAAACTGCCGCTGACCTCAATCAGAAAAGTGGATCTGATCGTCACAGAAGCGGCCTTTATTGAAGTGACAGACGAAGGCCTTCTGCTCAGGGAAATCGGGCCGGAAACAACGGTTGAAGAAGTTCAGCAGATGACAGATGCCCAAATGACGATATCAGATGACCTCAAGACAATGAAATTATAGCTCATGGTGTGCGTGAACGTAACGACGATCTTCATAAACCGGAATTGAAACCTTTTGGTTCAGTTTTTATAGAGGGTCCGGGGTTTGGGGTAAGGGCGTGGAGAAAAAATTGAAAGCATGATATAATAACATGAATGACATTAAAAGGGGGGAACAGGCTTGTTTAAGGATCAAAAGATAGCGGATTTTCTTGAAACACTCTCTTCCGATACACCAACGCCGGGGGGCGGAACAGCAGCTGCCTTAACCGGAGCACTGGCCGCTTCTCTTGTCAGCATGGTGGCCTCTCTTTCCACCGGAAAGAAAAAGTATGAAGGGTATGAGTCCCTTTATGAAGAAACAATTGGAAAGATGAAACAGATGTCGGAAAAGCTGCAGGATGATATGGATAATGATGCCTCGGCCTTCAACGGGGTCATGAAAGCGCTGAAGATGAGTAAAAAGACGCCTGAGGAGAAGAAAGCGCGGAAAGCGGCCCTGCAGAAGAGCATGAAAAAAGCGGCGGATTCACCGTTGAAGATTGCCGAATGTGTGGTCAAAGTAGCTGTGTATGCCAAGGAAATGGTGAAGTACGGCAACAAAAATGCCGTATCTGATGCATACTGTGCCCTTGAGTTAAGCAAGGCCTCGTTCAACATGGCAAAGGAGAACATCGATATCAACCTCTCTTCAATAAAGGATAAAGAATACTGTGCAAAGGTTGAGGGAAGAGTTGAGGAATTAAAGACACAGTTGAAGAATACCATGAAAGAGTTAGAGGAATAAGCTCTTGGATTCAGGCTTTGAATTAAAAAAGACGGATCAGCGTTGCCATACAGCCCGTTCAGGTGTGTTGACAACGCCTCATGGGCAGATTGAAACACCGGTGTTCATGCCGGTTGGAACAAGTGCCAGTGTGAAAGGGGTGCTCCCGGACAGACTGGATCAGATAGGTGCTCAGATCATGTTGTCGAACACCTTTCATCTATATCTGCGTCCCGGTCACGAG
>Ga0102941_1000985_pt1 | contig 13430 bp, 9 predicted proteins | sample SalPonR2_C_D2_MG_FD_79281 | JGI IMG/M metagenome (GOLD analysis project Ga0102941, IMG submission 79281) | Salt pond soil microbial communities from South San Francisco under conditions of wetland restoration - Salt Pond MetaG R2_C_D2_MG | ecosystem: Environmental > Aquatic > Marine > Intertidal... | reverse complement strand
CCTGGGCGGCGACACCGCCGGAGGCCACCAGGTGGCAATGGCCGATGGTGCGCGGCACGTAGGCCTCGAACTGCTGGGGCGCATAGCGGTCGCCGTAGCAGACGACGATCTCGTCGCCGTGGAACAGCTGCACGCGCCGCCCGCGGGCGCACTGCAGCTTGCCGTGGTGGCGGATGCGCTTGACCCGGGCGAGGACCAGGTCGCCGGCGGCGGGCCGGGCGTCCGTGACCAGCGTCTTCGCATCCTCCAGCGGCACCCGCCGGGTCACGAACGCCGAGCGCGCCGCCCGCAGGCGGCCGGCCTCCAGCGGACGAATCGAGCCCGCCGGGAGAGCCGAGGGAGCCGGGCCCACCCGGAGATCGGCAGTTGCTTTCGTTGTCATCGCATCAGTCCTCCACCTCGAACTCGACTTCCTCGGCCGTCAGCACGGCACCGTCCCAGGTGCCGTCGACATCCACGACCCGGCCGACCGCATTGGCGAAGAACTCCGCCGCCGTGATCTCCGTGTCGCCGTCTTCGAACTCCGTCTCGCCGTTCGTGCGCACGGTGACGCCGAGCAGCGTGAAGTCGGGATTGCCGACCGATTGCACCCGGGCCTGCAGTTCTACGCCGTCGTCGCCGTCGTCGTCGCGTTTCAGCAGCACCGCCGTCGCTTCGGAGGTGCCGGATTCGCTGCCGCCGATCTCCACGAAATCGCCCACGTTGATGTCGGCGAGCGAGAAGCGGCGCAGGTCGAGGTCGCTGTCGTCCTCCAGCCGGGTCCCGTCCTCGATGACCACCGTGATGCCGAGGGTCTGCAGCGTGCCCGCGCCGGCGTCCACAGCCTCCACGGTGGCCTCGATCTCCACCACCTTCTCGGGTTCGAATTCCACCTTGGTGGCAAGCAGGCTGCCGCCGGCCTGCGCCACGGCATCCACGTCCACCCGCGCGCCCTCGACGATGTCGGCAGGGCCGCCACCCTCGTACACGGTGGCGCCGTCGGTGCCGACGGCGATGCCGTTCACCTCGAACTCGTCGCCGGAGAGAACCGCGGTGATGATGCCCTCGATCTCGGCCCGGTCGTCGTCGTCGGCGCCGAGGTCGTCGGTGACCCGCTCGACCTTCGTGGCCGGCAGCGCGCCGCCGGCGGTCAGCGCGTTACCCTCCACCTCCACCACCTGGCCGTCGGCCAGATCGGTGCCGTCGAAGTCCTCGAACGTAGCGGCCGAATAGTCGATGAGCAGGCTGCCGATGCCGAACGTCTGCGCCGACGCATCGAGATTGCCGACGAAGCCGACCACCTGCACGTCGTCGCCGTCGTCGAGTTCCACGCGGGTGGCGATGATGCGCCCGTCCGGAGAGAGGAAACCGTCCACGCGCACCGCCTGGCCGACGCTCAGGCCGTCGATGGCGTTGTTCGGCACCGAGTCGTCGAAGGCCGTATCGACCTCCACCTTCACCGTCTGGCCCAGCGCCACGAACGTGCCGGCGACGAGGTCGATGCTCTCGATCGTTCCGCGCAGCAGGTCGTCGCTGACCACGGTCGTCGCCGTGGCATTGCCGTCGTCGTCGATTTCGCCGGCCACGAACACGATCTCGCCGGTTTTCAGATCGTCTTCCGTGGCCGGATCGTCATCCACCTCGATCGTGGCAGCGGAGGTATCGAAGCGCACGCCGTCCACGATCACGCTGCCGAAGCCGCTGATGGAGCCGAGTACGCGAAGACCGCTGCGGTCGATGCCGCCGGTGTCGCCGCCATCGTCGGGCGGCGGCGGCGCGATGCTGGCGGAGTCGCCGCCACCGCCGCCGCAGGCGGCAAGCGCGAGGGTCGCGAGGAGTGTTGCGAGCAATTTCGGGGAGGGGGACGCCATGGGTGATCTTCCTTGCATTGAATGCTTCAGTAAGTGTCTTGCGGATGTTCGAAGAGGTAGACGCCGACGCCGATGCGACTGACGGCTTCTTTTCCGTTTCTGTTCCCGGTGCCGGGCGAAGCGTCGAGTTCGTGCTCGCTCAGCCAGGCGTCCATCCGCTCGAGGAAAGCCTGACCCTCCTGCTGCAGAAGGACATTGAGCTTCTCGGCAGCGCCCCGGGGCATGTGGCTGTTGGAGGCGATGCCCTCGAACCAGCCTTCGCTGCGCTCGGGGTCCAGGTTGTGGGCGAGGGACACGCCGTGGTCGTGCAACGCCTGACCCATGTGGCGGACGATGTCGGCATCGGCCGCATCGCGCAGGTAGTCGCGCCGCATCGCCCGGTAACGGCCGTCCGCCGCGGCTTCCATGAGGCCCAGGTCCAGCATCTCCTTGGTGATGGCCCGGTCCGGGATGTCGCCGGCATAGCGGTGCGTCAGCCGGCGGAATTCGGCCTCGTCCAGTTCCTGGGGGCGGCCGTCGTCCGAGAACTCGGGATCCTTGTGCCATCCCGTCAGCACGCGCGAGATGCGGCTCTTGGGCTCGATGGCCATCGGGGTCTCGCCGTCGAGTCGCTTGCGGATCTCGCCCACCTCGCGGCGGCTGAGCCCCGTCATGAGAGCCACGCGGGAGGCATTGGTGGGCCTGCCGTGGACGCCGTAGTCCTCTCTGGCGATCTCGACGAATACCAATTTCGCTATCTCCGCGAACTCTTTCCAGCTGATGCCGAGCCTGAGCAATATCCGGATCACCGGCCGCAGCAGCCGGCGGCAGGCATTCCGGGCAATTTCTGTCAGGCTGGAACTCATGTGTGCAGTTTACGCACACATCAGGAATCCATGCAACCCCGAGCAAGAATTTTCGCCTGCGGGGGGCCGAAGCAGCCCCAGGCGCATCGCAAACCGGACGAGCGGAGCCGTCGCGCGCCAGGGCGCAGATGCCGCCCCCGCCAGGGCTGCAGAATTTACATAAACGGGCGCGGCCCGAGCTAACTGCATGATTCGGGCGTCACAGCGGCATTCCGGCCCTGTCGCTCGTTTGCGACAGGTTGATTCCTGCGCATATAGGACGAAAATGCCCAATACATTCACTCGATAATCGATGAGAGCGAATCATGATGAACACGACTTCCTGGCGGCGCGGCATCGCCGCGCTCTCCGTACTCTTCCTCCTCGGCGGCTGCGGCGGCGGGGGCGGAAGCAGCCCCGCGGTCACCGAGCCCGACCCGGATCCGACGCCGCCGCCGAGTTCGTCCGCCAAGACCGGCACCGTCGGCATCATGTTCACCGACGGCCCCACGGACCGCTTCGACCAGTTCCTGGCCGAAATCCGCGAGATCCGGCTGCTCGGCGACAGCGGCAACGTGACCATCTTCTCGGTGCCCGACGGCGAGCCCGCCGAGGTCGTGGACTTCCTGCAGCTCGGCAGCTTCAACGAGCTGTTCACGGTTGCCGAGGACGTCCCGGCCGGTGACTACGACAAGATCCGGCTGATCCTCGACGACCTGACCATCGTGGACCTGGACACGGATCCGGCGGAGGAGTACTCGGTCAAGCTGCCCGGCAACGGCAAGGTCGACCTGAATCCCCGCGGGACCTTCTTCGTCACGCCGGGCTCCACTCTGCTCGTCGAGATCGACGTGGATGCGAAGAAATCGCTGAAGGTGGTCGAGGCCGGCAACAGCGAGAAGTTCCTCTTCCGGCCCGTGGTCTTCGTCAAGATCAGCGATCAGGGCTCGATGGAGCCGGGCACGAAACTCACGCGCATCTTCGGCTCCGTGGAGTCGGTCAGCGATACCGAGGACAGCTTCGTCCTGTGTCAGCAGGGCCGGGCTTCCGACAACGACGGCGACAGCGATGACGACAGCGACTCCGACCGGGACGCGAACGGCGATGACGACAACAACAAGTGCGTCACCGTCCTCGCGAGCGGCGAGACCGGCATCTTCGGCACCGACGGTACGCCGGCCCTGCTCGGCGACGTTGCGGTGGGCGAACCGCTGACCGCGATCGGCCGACTGCGGACCAGCGACGAGACGCCGGCCGACGACGGCGACACCGACGGTGACACCGATGCCGGCGAAGGCAACGACGACGGCACCGGTGACGACGACGGCGACACGGATGCCGACAGCGATGGCGACACCGACGGCTCCGAGGACTCTGCCGACTCCGATTCCGACACGGACAGCGACAGCGACTCGTCCTTCGACGACGACGACCTGATCCTCGATGCCTACGTCATCGAACTCGGCGACATGGGCACGTTCGAGCGCCTGAACGGCGAGATCACCGAAGACATCGATGCCGACGACGAGTTCGGCCTGGCTATCGCGCCGGGACAGGGCTTCGGCGACGACACGGTGGTCACGGGTCTCTTCCAGGACGGCACCGGCGTCTTCAACAAGGCCGGCGAGCGCCTGGCGAGAGAGGATCTCGTGCGCGGTCAGGTCGGCCACTTCGAAGGCGTGCTCGCACTCTCCGACGCCGAACCGGATGCGCTCAGGACCTCGTTCATCGTGCTGGATCCGGAAGCCGCGGTCGGCGAGACGATCACGGGCATCATCCAGAGCGTGGATACGGACGCCGGCCAGTTCATCCTGACCACGGCCGAAACCGGCGACCGCCAGGTGTGCGTCGACGACGACACGACCATCACCCTGGTCACGCTCACGGACGAGGGCAGCGAGTCGGCTGAAGTCGGACTCGGCGACCTCGAGTCCGGTCTGGAGGCCGAGGTGTTCGGTGCCGAAGGTGTCGACGGCTGCTTCGAGGCGGAGAGCGTGCGTGCCGAGGTCGATGAGACCGTCAACACCGCACCCGTGGCCGATGCAGGCGCCGATCAGACCGTGACCGCAGGCGACACCGTCAATCTGGACGGTTCCGCCAGCTTCGACGACGACGGCGATACGCTCACCTACAGCTGGGCGTTCGTCTCCGTCCCGGAGGGCAGCGAAGCATCGCTGACGAATGCGGATACGGTCGGCGCCACGTTTACCGCGGACCTCGCCGGCGAGTACGTCGTCGAGCTGGTGGTGAACGACGGCACCGAGGACAGCGCGCCGGATCAGGTCACGATCACCGCAGAAGCCGCCGCGGAGTGACGGAGGCGAGGATCCGGACCACCCGGCTCCTCGTGATCTAGACCCGTGGTCTAGACTAGGGGCGGGCTCCAGCGGGGCCCGCCCCTTTTTCTTTGCGGAGTGCCTCTTGCGCGTTACCGGCTGGATCATCGCCAACCTGGTCATCACGGCCCCGGCCGCCCTCGCCTGGTGGCTCGACGCGCGCCATGCCGATCTCTATTACCGCCTCGTCCAGGAGGATCACTGGATGGAGTGGGCCACGGTCTGGGCGTTCCTGCTGGCGGCGGCTGCGGCCGCGTGGGCCGCGCACCACCAGTGGTGGCGCCACCGGCGGCTGCCGTGGTTCCTGCTCGGCCTCGGCGCATTCTGCGTCTTCGTCGCGGGCGAGGAGATCTCGTGGGGCCAGAGGCTGTTCGGCTTCACGCCGCCCGAGTACTTCCTCACCGACAACTTCCAGCAGGAGCTGAACCTCCACAACGTGGTGGCCAGCGACCTGCGCCAGCTCGCCTTCCAGCTCATCGTGCTCGGCTACGGCGTGGCGCTGCCGCTCGCCGCCGCCATACCGGCCGCCGGCCGCCTGCTGACGAAGCTGGCCGTCGTCGTCCCGCAGCCCGCCCTGATGCCCGCCTTCGCCGCCACTGCCGCCTTCTACGCCGCCTATCCCTTCGAGTACGCCGGCGAATGGGCCGAGCTCATGCTGGGTCTGGGCATGCTGACCGCGATCGCCGCCAACGCCCTCGAACTCCGCGGCGGAGCGAGTTCCGGCCGCCCTGCCGTCGTCATCGCCATCGCCGGGGCGGCGCTTGCTGCGCTGGCGGGGTACGCGACGCTGCAGTCCACCCGCCTGCTGCACGCGGATGCGGAGGAACTTCAGCGTGCGGCGCAGGCCGAGCTGCGGGCGCTCGCCACCGATTTCACCCATGAGCGCGTGCGTACCCGCTGCGGCGTGCACAAGCGGGTGTACACCTTCCGCGTGGAATGGGGCCAGAGCTACCTGAGCGAAGGTCGGTTCGCAAACCTCACGGCGGAGGGGCTGGACGCCACCCGGGCACGTTACTTCCTGGACCCCTGGGGCCTGCCCTACTGGATCCGCCACGAATGCGCGGGCGGCGGAGAAGTGCGCTTCGTCTATTCCTTCGGCCCGAACCGCCGGCGGGACTCGGCGCCGCGGGAGATCCGCGGTGACGACGTCGGCGTGCTCATCGAGGGCGACCGCTGACGGTGACAAGTCCGTATTGCGTCCGCCTCCAGCGCGGGACGAATCTCGGGGAACAATCATGCCGCCGGCTGACCCGGACCGAGGGACGGAATCGCGCAGCCGTCGGCAGGCGGAGGAGAGCGATATGAAATTTCCGAAATGGTTCCTGCTGCTGTTCACGGCGGCGCTTCTGTTCCTGGCCGGCGTCGGCAGCGTCGATGCCGGGGACTTCCGCAAGTTCCGGGCCGGCCAGCTCACGGTCATGACGCAGAATCTCTATGTGGGCGGCGACATACTGCTGCCGCTGTCGGTGCCACCCGAGGACTTCGCGGACGCGGCAGCGCTGGTCGTGAGTCAGATCCTCACCACGGACTACCCGCAGCGCGCGATGAAGCTGGCCGAGCTCATCCGGGAGGAACGCCCGCACCTCGTCGGTCTGCAGGAGGTCTACGTGATCCGGCTGTGTCTGGACAAGGCACTCACGCAGTGTCCCATCGACCTCGACTACCTCGACATCCTGCTGGCCAACCTGAACGCCAATGGCACGCTGTACCGGGAGGCCGCCTCGGTCACGAACATCGATCTCGCCGGACTGCCGGCCAGCCTGCCGGACGGGACACCGGTCTACGTCGGTCTGACCGACCGGGACGTCACCATCGCGCGCAAGGACGTCGAGACCCGCAACCCGGTGGCGAAGAACTTCGACGCAGGACTTCCGGTGGAAAATCCGCTGCTGCCCGGCTTCGACAAGGTGCTGCGCGGCTATACCGCCGTCGAGGCGACGGTACGCGGACGGGACTACCGCTTCGTGAACACCCATCTGGAAGTCAGTGGCGGCGGCGATCTGGGACCATTCTTCCGCGCCATCCAGGCCGCCCAGACCGCGGAACTCATCCAGTTCCTGTACGCGGACGATCACGTCCAGGTCGTGGTCGGCGACTTCAACTCCAGCCCGGACGACGGGCCGCTGGTGGACTGCGCCATACCGGACGGGACGGGCGGCATAATCCTGACGGACTGCCCGACGCCCTACTACCTGATGGGCCAGGCGACCTACATCGACGTTTGGAACGAACGCGGTGGACGCTGGAGCCCGGGCTACACCTGCTGCCAGGACACGCTGCTCGACAACCTGATCTCGGATCTCGACGAGCGCATCGATCTCATCTGGGTGCGTCAGGCGCCGGATCATTACGGCGGCCCCGCGGTGCGCGGCGTGCGCGCCGAGGTGATCGGCGAGGAAGCCGGCGACAAGACCCCGTTCGGCCTCTGGCCGTCGGACCATGCGGGCGTCTCGGCCGACATGACACTGCGCGTGCCTCGCTAGGCGGGATTCATGGAACGCTTCGACTCCCGGGGCTTCAGCATCGCGTACGACGATGTGGGCGAGGGAGATCCGATAATCCTGCTGCACGGATTCCTTTTTCCGCGGCGCGGTGCTCGGCTTCCTCGGCTATCGCTGGGAGCGGGAATGAAAAAGGGAGCCGGCTGAATCAGCACGGCTCCCCTTGTTCGAGGTGGTATAGAGGATGATTGGGCGGCTGGCGGTCAGGCGGCTACCGGGCACTCCCTGAGCAGCGAGTTCCAGTCGGCACGCGCCTCCTGGAAGCGGGCCTTCGCCTCGGCGACACGGCGGCGCGCCGCCTCGCGGATGTCGTCGGAGTAGTGCGATACCTGGCCCTGCAGGACCTTGCGGTGCTCCTTCGCCGCCGCCTCCCAGTCCACCAGGCGCTGGCGCAGCCGATCGTAGCGCCGGGCGGCCTGCTCGCCGAAGTTCGCGCGCAGGCGATGCGACGCATCCGCCGTCTCCTCCAGCCAGCTGTCCAGCCGCGTCTTCTCGCCGTCCAGCCGGGCGGCCATGATGCGGAAGTCGGACACCCGCTTCAGGTCCCAGGCGAGGCCCAGCTTCTCGAGCAGCGCGATGGTCCACTTGCTGGGGTCGAACTGGTACCAGCGCACGCCATTGCGGTAGTCGCCGCCGAAGCGGTGATGGAAGTTGTGATAGCCCTCGCCGAAGGTGAGGAACGCCACCAGCCAGTTGTCCTTCGCCGTGGCATCCACGTCGTAGGTGGCCTTGCCGAAGGTGTGGCAGACGGAATTGATGAAGAAGGTGGAGTGATAGACCAGCGTGAGGCGCAGGCACACCGCAATCAGCAGCGCGCCCAGCAGGTGCCCCGTCATCCAGCCGATGGCCGCCGGCGTCAGGATGCCGGCCGTTGTCGCCCAGAGCGCGTAGTAGCGGTGCTGGTGCACGATCATCGGATCGTTCGAGAGGTTCTTCACGTTGTTGTAGTCGGTCTCGTGCTTCCAGAAGACCAGCCAGCCCATGTGGGCGTAGAAGAAGCCCTTCTTGATGCTGTAGGGGTCGCGGTCGGTGTCCACGTACTTGTGGTGATCGCGATGCTGGGACGACCATTCCAGCGCCGACTGCTCGAACGCGGCCGAACCGGCGAACAGCAGCAGGAAGCGGACGAACTTGTTCGTCTTGAACGTCGCGTGCGCGAAGTAGCGGTGGTAACCCACCGTGATGCCCAGGCCGCTGATCACGAAGAACGCGAGCGCCAGCCAGATCTCGGCCGCGGCGATGCCGTTGTAGTAGATATAGAGCGGCGCGCCGACGACACCGCCGAGGGTCGTCACCGCGAAGAAGATGATGTTGACCCACTGATTCTGGCGGGTCACGGTCGGTACGGTCGTCATGGATGGCCTCTTTCGATTTTCGGCGCAGATTATACGCGCCGTGCCTCAGGCAGCACTGTGGAATACCGCAAGTTTCAGGCAAGGAACGCGAGCACGGCCTCTGACCACTCCCGCGGGCGCTGGTTCAGCATGAATATGCCACCGCCGTCGATAATGGCCTGCCGGCAATCGCTAAGTATATCACTAAACACCTGATTTTTCTCGGGTTGGCTGAACGGGTCGTCGGTGCCCGAGAGCACCAGTGCCGGCGCCTTCACCTGCTGTAGCCGGTCCTCCATATGGTATTCCGCGACCGCGAAATGGCCCCATTCGCTGGTCTCCCCGGACCTGAACAGGTCCAGCACGCAGCGCTGCACCAGCGCCGGATCGTCGATCCAGGCGGCCATCCGGCGCCATTTCTCCGTCAGATGGGAGCCGTCCGGCTGCACGTGCCACTGCTCGAACAGGGCGCCCAGCTCCCGGCGGGCCGCCTCGTCCATGTAGACCGGGCCCGACAGCACCAGGTGCGAGACCCGTTCCGGCCGGGCGGCGGCCGCCTCGACGGAGACGATGGCGCCGGTGTGATGGCCGCCCAGCGCCGCACGCTCCAGCCCCAGATGATCCAGCAGCGCGACGGCCGCCTCGGCGTATCCGGCGATGTCCGGCTGCGCGGGCGGGCGGTCGGAGCAGCCGTAGCCGGGCAGGTCCATGGCGATCACCCGCAGCTGCTCGTCCAGCAGCGGGATCACCTCGGCGAACTCGTCCACCGAGCGGGGCACCTGGTGCATCAGCAGCAGCGGCCGGGCGGCCGGGTCGCCGCTGTCCACGAAATGGACCTGACCGAGGGGGCTGTCGAAGAGGTGGCGTCGCATGGCGGCTCCCAGCGTAAGGAAACGGGAGCCTGCGCGCCAGCGCGGGGCGAAAAGGCAGTGACGGGCGCGGAGCCGGGACGGATGGCCCCACGCCCGTCGAGCCGTCGGGAAGGTCAGAAGGGCTGGGCGTAGAGACGGGTGCCCTCTATCGTCCCGGTGTACACACAACCGTTCCCCAGAATGGTGCGAAACTCGCCGACAACGGTGTCCTCACCGGCCATGGTTCCCGTAGCCTGGATTTCGTATCCCAGAACGCCGGCCGGTGACGGCGGAAGGTAACCAAAAATACCCAACGCAAAGGTCTTGCCGCGCAGGCGATACACTTCCCCTACACCGGCGCCGAGAAACGGATCTACATTGAGAATGGAACCGTCGGACGACACCTTGACGGTATTGACGAAAGACGCGGGGGGCGCGCATGAATTGCCCGGGTACGGCGTACCCGTAATCTCCCATATCCCCGCCAACTCGTTCACCTGTGGCGCTGCCGAGGCGGACAGCGCATAGAGCGCGAGGATCGCGGCCGCGGCCGTCAGGGCCGGAACGGACTTCATGCTTCTGATGGACATTATTGCTCTCCGTTATGTAACCAACTCGTCTGCGACGCGGGTGAGGCTGTCGCGCCGTTGGGATACGATAGTCAGCCGACGCAACCGAGTCCTGACCGCGCGCTGACCATTCGATGATCATTCCCGGATACACCGCCTGAACGCCCGATGAGCAGCCTGTTTCAGTTCGGCCCGTTCACCCTGGATTCCCGGGCCCGACGCCTGAGCCGTGCCGGCACCACGATCCCGCTGCAACCGCGGGTCTTCGACACGCTGCACCTCCTGCTCCGCAACAACGACCGTGTGGTGGGCAAGGAGGAACTGCTGGACACGGTCTGGAAGGGCCGGGTTGTCACCGACAATGCCCTGGCGCGCGTTATCAGCGCACTGCGTCGCGCGCTGGAGGACAGCCCGCGCGAGTCCCGCTACATCCGGGCAATACCCCGTGTCGGCTACCGGTTCGTCGGAGACGTTACCGCGACGGAAGCCGCGACCGGCGAACCGGCATCCCTGACCGCCCTGGCCGTTCTGCCCTTTACGCCGCTGCAGGGAGGGGGCGCGGATCAGGCGCTGGAGTACGGCCTCGCCGACACGCTGTCGTCGCGGCTCAGTAACCTGCGGGGCCTGGTGGTACGACCGTTCAATCACGGACTGCCTGCCGAGGCCGCGGTGAGTCCCATGGACACCGGCCGCCGCCTGGGGGCGGATTACTGCCTCTGTGGCAGCGTCCAGCGCAGCCGGGACCAGATCCGGGTCACGGCCACCCTGATGGCGATCCGCGATGGATCGTCGCTGTGGTCGGCTTCGTTCGACCAGCGCCTGGCCGATATCTTCGAGGTCCAGGATGCCATCTGCGAACGCATCCTGCGCGAGATTGCGCCGCGGCTGCGAAAGCGCATACCCCATGCGGCGGAAACGAATGTGGAGGCTTACAGGGCGTTCCTGGAAGGCCGCCTGTTTCTCGGCCGCCACACACCTGGAGATACGCGCCTGGCGCTGGAACGTTTCGAGGCCGCACTCGACGCAGATCCCGCCTACGCGCCGGCGTGGGCCGGCATCGCCGACTGCCACGACTCGCTCGGCACACTGGGTGAGGATCCACAGACCCACTTCGAAGCCGCGCGCCGCGCCGCCGCCCGGGCGCTCGCACTCGATCCGGACCTGCCGGAAGCACTCTGTGTGCTGGCGAAGGTGGCATGGCAATACGAGTGGGACTGGGCGAAGGCCGAGCGTTTGTTCGAGCAAGCACTTCAGAGCTACCCGAACCGCGCCGACCTGCACATCGCCTACTCGGATTTCTGCTGCTACATGCGCTACGGCGACCGGGCGATCGAGCACGCCGAGAAAGCCATGGCTGTCGATCCTGTCTCTCCATGGGTGTCCTCTCTCATGGCCCAGGCCTGCTACATGCACGATCGCAACGAGGAGGCGATCGAACACGCCCGCCGTACCCTGGAGCTGGCACCCGGTTTCCCTTTCGCACACTTCTTCCACGGCATGGCGCTGATGCGGCGCGGCGAGGCGGATGCGGCGATCGAGGAGATCGAGCGGGCAGCGGCATCCGGGCGGGGCGATTTCTTCGCCGTGCTCGGCAACTGGTATGCCCTCACGGGACGACGGGCCGAGGCGGAGCAGATACTGGCGGCGATGCAGGCCGCGGAGACACCCGCGCCGCCCATCGCCTTCGTCGGGCTGCACCTGGGCCTGGGCAACCTGGACGAGGCCCGCGAGGCATTCCGCCGCAGCATCGATGCACACGACTGGCACATACTGATCCTGCACGCCGACCCGCTTATGATCGAGGCCGCCCGTGGCACCGATCTGCCGGAACTACTGGAACCGCTGAATCTACCCGAAGACCGGGCATAGACCGACGGCACGGCCGAGGAATCCAGTAGAATCCGGCCCCATGCTCCAGCTCTCAGACGTCGCGCTGCGCCGCGGGCCGAGGCTCCTGTTCGAACACGCCAGCGCCCAGATCCACCCCGGGCAGAACGTGGGCGTGACCGGTGCCAACGGCACGGGCAAGACCAGCCTGCTGAGGATGATCCTCGGCGAACTGGCCCCCGACGCCGGCGAGTGCCGGCTGCCGCCCGACTGGGTCGTGGCCCACGTCGACCAGGCCACGCCCTCTGATACGCGGCCGGCCATCGAATACGTGCTGGACGGCGATGCCGACCTGCGCGCCATCGAGGCCGATCTGGCGGACGCCGAGGCGGCCGGCGACGGCACGGCCATTGCGAAAGCCCATGCCCGCATCGAGTCCGCCGACGGCTACACCGCCCGCAGCCGCGCGTCCCGCCTGCTGCACGGTCTGGGCTTCCTGCCGGGCCAGGAGGAGCGTCCGGTCGATACTTTCTCCGGCGGCTGGCGCATGCGCCTGAACCTCGCCCGCGCGCTGATGTGCCGCTCGGATCTCCTGCTGCTGGACGAGCCGACCAACCACCTGGATCTGGATGCGGTCATCTGGCTGGAGGGCTGGCTCAGGGAGTATCCGGGCACCCTGCTGCTGATCTCCCACGACCGGGACTTCCTGGACGGCGTCGCGGAGTACATCCTCAACATCGAGCGCGGGCAGCTCACGCTGTACACCGGCAACTACAGCACCTTCGAGTCGGTGCGCGCGGCGCGCCTCGCCCACCAGCAGGCCCAGTTCGAGAAGCAGCAGCGCGAGATCGCCCACATGAAGGCGTTCGTCGAGCGTTTCCGCTACAAGGCCACCAAGGCACGGCAGGCGCAGAGCCGGCTGAAGGCGCTGGAGCGCATGGAGATCATCGCGCCGGCCCACGTCGACTCCCCGTTCCGCTTCTCCCTGCTGCCTCCGGAGAAGACGCCGCGCCCTCTTCTCACGCTGGAGCGCGTGTCGGCCGGCTACGGCGACACCACCGTCTTCTCCGGCGTGCAGCTCGCATTCGCCCCCGGCGACCGCATCGGGCTGCTGGGCCCGAACGGCGCCGGCAAGTCCACGCTGATCAAGCTCGCCGCCGGCATGCTGGAACCGCGTGGCGGGGAACGGCTGCCGGCAAAGGACCTCGCCGTCGGCTATTTCGCCCAGCACCAGGTGGAGCAGCTCGATCCCGCGCGCTCCGCCATCGATCACCTGGCCGACATCGACCCGGACGCCCGGGAGGAGGCGCTCAGGAACTTTCTCGGAGGCTTCGGCTT
>Ga0102941_1000982_pt1 | contig 13456 bp, 11 predicted proteins | sample SalPonR2_C_D2_MG_FD_79281 | JGI IMG/M metagenome (GOLD analysis project Ga0102941, IMG submission 79281) | Salt pond soil microbial communities from South San Francisco under conditions of wetland restoration - Salt Pond MetaG R2_C_D2_MG | ecosystem: Environmental > Aquatic > Marine > Intertidal... | reverse complement strand
CTTGGCGCCTATGTCAACAGAGGCACCATGGTCGACACCTGGGCAACCGTCGGGTCTTGCGCGCAGATCGGCAAGAACGTGCACCTGTCGGGCGGCGTCGGCATCGGCGGCGTGCTGGAACCGATGCAGGCGGGGCCGACCATCATCGAGGATGATTGCTTTATCGGCGCGCGCTCCGAAGTGGTCGAAGGCTGCATCGTGCGCGAAGGCTCCGTCCTCGGCATGGGGGTGTTCATCGGCCAGTCGACCAAGATCGTCGACCGCGAAACCGGCGAGGTCATGTATGGCGAAGTGCCCGCCGGGTCTGTCGTCGTCGCAGGCTCCATGCCGTCGAAGAACGGCGTGAACCTCTACTGCGCGGTCATCGTGAAGCGCGTCGACGAAAAGACCCGCTCCAAGACCTCCATCAACGAGCTGCTGCGCGACTAACGCAACCTCTCCAGCACCCCGAGCGAGGCATAGCCATCCGGCGTCAGGCCGACCGAGGCCTGATACCGCCGGACCGAGGCAATCGTTTCGGGCCCGATGATCCCGTCGATCCCGTCGCGATGGAATCCAAGCCGCGTCAGGCGGCGCTGCAATTCCTCGCGTTCGGCCAGCGTCAGGGCGCGGTCGCCGCGCGGCCATCCGGCGCTGAACCCCGATGCCCCCCCGATCCTGTCGGACAGGTGCCCGACCGCGATCACGTAGGCATCGGCGGGGTTGTAGCGCTCGATCACGTGGAAATTGTCGTAGATCACCAGCGCCACACCGGTATGCCCGGCCGGCAGCAGGATCGACGCCTCACCATGATCGGGAACGCGGCCGCCATCGGCCAGGCGCACGCCCTGGGCGTTCCAGTAGGCGGCGCTGCGCTTGATCCTCTCGCCGGTCTGCGCAAAGTCGAACCCGTCGGGCAGACGCACCTCCATCCCCCAGGGCTGGCCATGGGTCCAGCCATGTTCGGCCAGGTAATTGGCGGTCGACGCCAGCGCGTCAACGGGCGTGTCGGACCAGATGTCGCGGCGTCCGTCGCCCGAGAAATCCACCGCGTATCGCAGGTAGGAATTCGGCATGAACTGCGTGTGGCCCATTGCGCCCGCCCATGATCCGGTCATGTCGCGCGGCCTGACATCGCCCGATTGCAGGATCTGAAGGGCGGCGATCAGCTGCGCCTCGAAAAACTCCTGGCGCCGCCCGTCATAGGCCAGCGTCGCCATGGCCTCGATGATGTCGGTGTCGCCGCGCATCGCGCCATAGGCCGATTCCAGCCCCCAGATCGCCACCACGACCTCGGCCTCGACACGGTATTCCCGTTCGATCCGGTCCAGCGTGCTGCGCCATTCGGCCAGCGCGGACCGACCGTTGGACACCCGCGTGTCCGAGACCGCGCTGTCCAGGTAGTCCCACAAGGCTCGGCTGAATTCCGATTGGTTGCGATCCCGCTCCAGCACCCGCTGGTTGACCTGAACACCCGAAAAGGCGCGGTCCAGCGTGGCCTGGTTTATGCCCCGTGCCCGGGCGCGGGCCTGGAACCGGTCCAGCCATGCCGCGAATCCCTGATCGGCAACGCGCGTCGGGCGCGGCGCCTCGGCCGCGGGCTGGTTGGCTTGTGCGTCGCGCAGCATCGGGCGCAGCGACCGCGCCACCGCCAGCGCGCTGTCATGGCCCGATACCGTGACCACGGGCACCAGGTCGGACGTGCCGCCCGGCCGCATCTCGGGGCGCAGCGACGCGGTCGGTGGCAGCGCCATCGCCGGAAGCGCAAGGCTCATGACGCCAGCCATAAGGGCAGTGAAGGAACGACGCATGGGTTTGTCTCGGGTCAGGGTATGTTCGATTGCAAAGCTGTATGGCGGATTTTGACCGGCTCCGCGGCAAGGCCCGCACAACGCCGGGCCACTTGCTGATAAACCGCGTGCCGCGCGCAGGAAAGATGCTTAGCGTCCGCTGCGGCCAGACGGCGCTTTCTTGCGCAGCTTCACGCGCTTTTTCGCCGTCTTGGCAGCGCCGCGGCGCGGCCCGCCCTGTCCACGGCGCGGCGCCGTGCGCGGCGGGGCCTTGCCGTCTATTTCCACAAGGTCCAGCACAAGGCCACCGGTGACAGGCACCGCTTCGGCCAGTTTCACGACCACCTTGCTGCCGATGCCGATGGTCATCCCGCTTTCTGACCCCATCAGGGTCTGGCTGTCGGCATCGAAGTGGAAATACTCGTTGCCCAGCGACCGGATCGGCAACAATCCGTCGGCCCCGGTCTCATCCAGCCGCACAAAGGCACCAAACCGCGCGATGCCTGAAATGCGGCCCGCAAAGGTGCTTCCCACCCGGTCGCTCAGATACGCGGCCAGGTAGCGATCATTGGTGTCGCGTTCCGCCGCCATCGACCGGCGTTCCGTGTCCGAGATATGCTTGGCCGTGGCATCCAGCGTCTCGATCTCTTCGACAGACAGCCCATCCCTGCCCCATCCATGCGCCGAGATCAGCGCCCGGTGCACGACCAGGTCGGAATAGCGCCGGATCGGCGAGGTGAAATGGGCATAGGCTTTCAGCGCCAGGCCGAAATGGCCGAAATTCTCGGGGAAGTAATAGGCCTGCTGCATCGAGCGCAGCGTGGTCATGTTGATCAGTTCGTCGAAATCCGTGTCCTGTGCCGCGGCCAGCAACGCGTTGAGGTGCCGGGTCTTCAACACCTGCCCCTTGGCCAGCGTGAACCCGCTGGCCCCCGCGGTTTCGCGCAGCGCCTCCAGCTTTTCGGGCGCGGGTTCCTCGTGGACGCGGAACAACAGCGGCTGGCGTTTGGCGATCAGCGTCTCGGCGGCGGCCACGTTGGCCAGAACCATGAATTCCTCGATCAGCCTGTGGGCATCCAGCCTGTCCTTGAACGCGACGGATGTGACAGTGCCGTCCTCATCCAGTTCGATCCGCCGTTCGGGCAGGTCCAGATCCAGCGGCTGCCGCGCCGCGCGCGCCCTTTGCAGCGCGTGGTAGGCCGCGAACAGCGGCTGGATCACCGGTTCCAGCAGCGGCGCGGTCTTGTCATTGGGCGCGCCATCCTGGGCTGTCTGCACATCCTGGTAGTTCAGCGACGCGACCGACCGCATCAGCCCCCGCACGAAATGGTGCCCGATCTTGTTGCCATCCGCGTCGATCACCATGCGCACGGCGATGCATGCGCGCGGCACCCCCTCATGCAGCGAGCACAGATCGCCCGACAGGACATCGGGCAGCATCGGCACCACACGATCGGGGAAATAGGTGGAATTGCCGCGTTTGCGGGCCTCGCGATCCAGCGCCGATCCGGGACGCACGTAATGGGCCACATCCGCGATGGCGACCCAGATGACATGGCCACCCTTGTTCGAGGCGTCGTCGTCGGGGTGCGCATAGCACGCATCGTCGCGGTCGCGCGCATCGACGGGGTCGATGGTGATCAAGGGCATGCCGGTCAGATCCTCGCGGCCCTCGGGGCCGGCGGGTGTCGCGGCATCGGCTTCGGCCATGACCGCATCCGGGAAGGCATCGGGGATGCCATGTTCATGGATCGCGATCAGGCTGACCGCGCGCGGCGCGCCGGGATCGCCCAGCCGCGTGACGATGCGGGCGCGCGGCAGACCCATCCGGGCCTTTGGGCCGGCCTGTTCGGCCTCGACCAGTTCACCGTCGCGCGCGCCATGGGTATCGCCCGGGCGCACCTGCCATTCCTTGTCCGACCCCTTGGAGATGGGCACGATCCGACCGCCTTCGGCGCCTGTGCGAAAGACCCCCAGAACGCGCAGCGGGTTGGTGCCGATCTTGCGGATCAGGCGGGCGACATACTGGTGATCTTCGCCATCGACCTCGGCCAGACGGGCCAGGATGCGGTCGCCCTCGCCCACGGCGGGGTCGGTCGCGCGCGGGCTGAACAAGATGCGCGGTTCGGGGCCGTCGCCCGCCCATTCCAGCGGCCGGGCGAACAGGTCGCCCAGATCGTCCGCGGCCAGGATCCTGAGCACCGATACCGGCGGCAGCTTGTCCGGGTCGCGATAGGTGCGGCGGGATTTTTCCAGGGCCCCCTCGGCCTCCAGCTCCTTCAACAGGCGCTTGAGATCGATGCGCGCCGCGCCCTTGATGCCGAAGGCCTTGGCGATATCGCGTTTGGACTGGTTGCCGGGGTGATCGGCAATCCAGGCAAGAAGCTCGGATCTGGTGGGAAGCTTGGCCATGGATCCGAGGTAGCACGGGCCAGCGGGGCCGTCATGCGCGAATTGACAAGGCGATGCGTCCGGGGCCGGCGTCGGAGCCTCCGGCGGGGATATTTGGGAAACAGAGAAGTCCGGGGCCGTGCCGAAACGCAGGCTCAACCCGCGAAATAGTCCCGCAGGATCCGGCCGTAGATGCGTTTGAGGTCATGGATATCCTGCACCCAGACCCGTTCATCCACCTCGTGCATCCGGTGACCCACCAGGCCGAATTCCACCACCGGGCAATGCGCCTTTACAAAGCGCGCGTCCGAGGTGCCGCCGGTGGTCGACAATGTCGGGCTCTGGTTGGTTTCTTGCTGTATGGCGCGGGTCACCAGGTCGGACAGCACGCCCGGCGGGGTCAGAAACGCCTCGCCCGAAACGCGGTGCGTCATCTCGATCCGCGTGCCGGTTTCGGCGGCGACCTTGTCGGCCTCGGCACGCAGCCAGTCGGTCAGCGATGCGCCGCTGTGCAGATCGTTGAACCGCAGGTTCACGGTCATCCGGGTGCGCGCGGGGATGACGTTGGACGCGGCGTTTCCGGTGTCGATCGTGGTCACCGACACCGTCGATGGGTCGAAATGTTCGGTGCCGCCATCCAGCTGATGCGATGACAGGCGGTGGGCCAGCAGCGCCACTGCCGGCATAGGGTTCAGCGCCTTGTGCAGATAGGCGGAGTGACCCTGTTTGCCGATCACTTCGAACTGCGCCGTCATCGACCCGCGGCGGCCGATCTTGATCATGTCCCCGATGGTTTCGGGGCAGGTCGGCTCGCCCACGATACAATGGGTCATGGCCTCGCCCCGGGCCTGCATCCAGTCGAGAATGGCGATGGTGCCATCGTCACCCGGGCCTTCCTCGTCACCTGTGATGGTCAGGATCACCGCGCCATCGGGCGGAGTGTCTTGCACGAAATCCATGGCCGCCGCCGCAAAGGCCGCAACGCCCGATTTCATGTCGGTCGCGCCACGCCCGTAGAGCCAGCCGTCTTCCAGATGCGCGCTGAAGGGCGGATGGGTCCAGGCGGCGGCGTCGCCCACGGGCACCACGTCGGTATGACCGTTGAAGCCGAAACTGCGGGCCGCGCCCTTTGCGCCCCAGCGCGCGAACAGGTTGGGGGTGTCGCCGCGATCCACGCGGGTGCAGGTGAACCCCGCAGCCTCGAGCTCGGCCTGCAAGAGCTGCAAGGCGCCGCCTTCTTCGGGGGTGACCGAAGCGCAACGGACGAGGTCTGCGGTCAGGCGGGCGGGGTCGATGGGCATCGCGGGTCCTCCTTGCAGGGCGATGACCCTTGCGTATCGCCGTGGCGTGAAAGGCACAATGGGGGGGCCCGGCGCCCTGCATGGGTGAAGAAACCGTTAACATCCGAGGCACGCTTTGTTAACGTCCGATCAGATAAAGAAAAAAAGCCGGGGCAGGCAGCGGCAAAGTCCGCATCGAAGCAGAATTCAGGCGCGGCAATCGTAGCGCGCCATGTCCGTTTTCGATATCCGCAATGTCCCGGCCTGTTGAGCAAGGCAGGACGATTATGGCAACGGGTCAAGAACTCGACATCAACCAGAACGCCGGCGCCTTCACCATGGCGCAAACCATCTTTGGCGACGATGTCACGATCCTCAGCGCATCCTATTCCGGCGACAACCGGTCATCGGGCACCTACAGCAACGGCGACGCGGTGTCGGATGCGGTCACCCCGGCCGACGAAGGCGTGATCCTGACGACGGGCCATGTGCGCAACTTCACCCAGGGCTCGGGCGATCCGAACCGCAGCAGCGGCACCTCGTTCAATTCCAACGGTGTGAACAACGACGCCGACTTCAACGCATTGGTGGGCGGCAATACCTATGACGCGGCGATCCTCGAAACGGTGTTCATTCCGACCACGGAATACCTGTCGATCCAGTTCACCTTTTCGTCCGAGGAATACCCCGAATATTCCGGCAGCCTGTTCAACGACGCGGTCGGCATCTGGATCAACGGCCAGGCCGTGACCTCTCCGGTGGTCAACACCACGCAGATCAATTCGATCAACCAAGACGAGAACGAGACCCTTTTCGTCGACAACACGGGCGATGACTACAACACCGAGATGGACGGATTTACCGTGACACTCTCGGTGCTTATCCCGGTCAACATCGGCGAGGAAAACACGCTCAGGATCGGCATCGCGGATGTTGGCGACAGCCAGTATGACAGCACGATCCTGATTGCCGCCGACTCGATCCAGGGCGCCTTCATCGCGCAAGACGACACGATCATGCTGAATGAAACCCAGGTCCTGTCCCTGGACGTGTTGCAAAACGACGGCAACGGCGCCGGCATCATGGTCATCACGCACATCAACGGCCAGGCGGTTTCCGCGGGTGACACCGTCACGCTCAGCAGCGGCCACGAGGTGACGCTGCTGGCAACCGGCGATCTGCAGGTCGCGGCCCCCGACACCCTGGTTGGCCTGACGGCGCCGGATGTCGCGAATTTCTCCTACACGGCCGAAAACGGGGACGGCATCAGCGACACCGCCTTCGTCACGATCACCACGGTTCCCTGTTTCGTGCGCGGCACCCGGATCAGAACCGATCGCGGCGATGTGCCGGTCGAGGGGTTGCAGGTGGGCGACCTGATCCAAACACGCGATCATGGGCTGCAGCCGATCCGCTGGATCGGATCCCGCCGGGTCGCTGCGGAGGGACGGTTTGCGCCTGTCGTGATCGAGGCCGGCACCTTTGGGCATCACGGCCGTCTGGTCGTGTCGCCGCAGCACCGGATCTTGCTGACCCACTGGATGGCCGAAGTGATGTTCGGCGAAGACGAGGTGCTGGTCGCGGCCAAGGACCTGGTCAATGACTGCTCGGTCCGGTCCATGCCGGGCGGCGAGGTCGACTATTTCCACCTTCTGTTCGACCAGCACCAGATCGTCTGGTCCGAAGGTCTGTTGACCGAAAGCTTCCTGCCCGGTCCCCAGGTTCTGTCCGCGCTCGACGACCCGGCGCGCGACGAGGTGTTGCGCCTGTTTCCCGAAATCGACCCGGACACCCATGATGGATACGGCCCGGCCGCGCGCACGGGCCTGAAGGGCTACGAAGTCCGGGCGTTGTTGGGCTGAACGGCATGTCCCTCGCGCGCGCCCTTTCGATTGCCAGCCCCACACGGGACACGCCGCGCGCGCCGGTGACGGATGGCCGGTGGGCCGCGATCTGGCGAAACGGCCATGCCATGATCCGCCTTGCGCCGCGCGCGACATCGCAACCGCTGTTCGACATGACCCTGTGCCTTGAATTCACGGTTCCGCCTCCAAGACGCGGGACTGCGCTGCGCCTTTGGCAGGGCGCGGCCGATCCGGATCGTGCGATTTGTCTTTACGCCATGCCGGACGGCGCCCTGCGCCTGGTCCATGGGGAAATCGACATCTCGACCGAGGCCGGATTCGCCCGGTCCGGCGAAACGGTGACCCTGCGCTACCGGTCCTGCGCGCGCGGACGCGCCGATATCGCGGATTTCAGCAACGCGGACCGGCCGCTTCGCCGCCGCCTGCGCGCGGGCCTGCCGCATCTGGCGCGACTGGACGAGGCGTTGCCGCGCGATCCCCGGTTCCTGTCGATCTGTCACGTGGCCGCGATCGCCGAGTTCGGCTTGCTGCCCACGGATCTGCCCGCATTGGATGGCAACGCCATCTTGCAGACGACCCGGGGGCCGGTCGCCGCCAGGAACCTGAAACCGGGCATGCATCTGCTGACCGTCACCGGCCAGCCGATGCCGCTGCGCTGGATCGAGGCCCGGCCGCGCCTGTGCCTGGGCCGAAACGCCCCGGTCCTGATGCGCGCGCCCTATTTCGGGCTGACCCACGATATCTGCGTCACCCCGGAAACGCGGGTTTTGCGATCCGGCCCGGCGGTGGAATACATCTTTGACCACGAGATGGTGCTGATGGCCGCCAGCGACATGACCGCCAGCCCCGGCGCATTTCGCGACCGGCGGGAGCCCGTTCGCTATTTCTTTCACCTGATGCTTGATGACCATGCCTGCGTGTCGGTCGACCGCTGCGGCGTGGAAACCGCGCTGCTGGCCGATGTGGTGGCCGCCACCGATCACGGCCCCCGCCCCAACCTGAGCGAAGCGGATCGCACGCCCTGCCTGCCGGTTCTCGATCGCGCGGGCGCGCAGGCGCTGATCTCGGCCTCGGCCAAGGGCCGCCGGTCCCTGATCTGACCCGTGGCTCAGTCGTAGAACGGGGTCATCTGCGCAACGATGACCGAGTTTTCCGCCGCCGCACGATCCATCAGGTCGCGTTCGTCTTGCGCGATCTCTTCGCCCGCCTCCTGCCGTTCGGCCAGGGTGCCGTGGCCCGTGACATCCAGCGGCGCCAGATCGGCCTGCTTGAGGATCGCCACGGTTTCGCGCACCGCCTCGGCCTCGTCGACGCCGGACGCATAGCACAGCAACGCCGCGCCGGTGGCCTTGGCGGGCAGGCCGTCACCGTCCTTGCGGCCGACCTCGACCACCAGGGTATAGACGGCCTGAGGGCGCGGGGGTTTCTTTTCCTTGGTCATGGCGCTCTCCTGCTGCGGGGCGGGCCTTGTGTCAACCACAGACCCTCAGCGGCGCAGCATCCGGTAGGCCCAGATCAGCAGACAGGCGCCGATCGCCCCGGTCACCATCTGCCCGACCCAGCCGTCGAACGTGGTGCCCAGCACGATCCGGAACAATCCGTTGCCCACCAGCGCCCCCAGGATGCCCACGACGATATTGGTCAGCAATCCGTGCCGCGCCGACATCACCTTTTCCGCGATCCATCCCGCCAATGCCCCCACGATGATGGTGGCAATCAATCCCAGACCTTGCATGATCCGATCCTCCCGCTGGGCCGACCCTGCCGGAGCTTTCGGGCATGTCCAAGGGAAAACGCTTCAGACCGGGCTGACCCGGTCGCCCGAACGGACCAGGCCCGGCGTGATGACACGCGCGCACCACCCGCCATGGCCCCGCATCGCGGAATACCCGCCGGGGCCAAGCACCGCTTCCATCCGCGAACACGGCGCACAGGGCGTGGTGATCTGCACCTGCGCCGCGCCGATCCGCAGCACCCGGTCGCGCAGCGCCGACAGGTTCAGCCCGGACACCACCAGGTTGCGGCGCAAGATCTCGGGCGGGATCGGACCGCGCCCCAGATACGCGCCGATCGCGGCCAGATGTTCCGCCTGGATCAGCGTGATCGCGCGTTTGCCGGGACGGGCGTGATCGCCGGTCAGCCCCGCTTCACCCATCAGCGCTTCGGGCACCGCAACCGGGTCCGCCAGACGTTCGGGCCGTAGCCCGATCCAGTCAAGCGTCCCGTCCTGCGCATGGCGGGCAATGAGGGTGGCAAGTGTCTCCATCCCGCACAGACCTAGCGCAGGACGGACTCGACTCCCAGTGGGGGGTGGACTAGATTTGGAACAAATAGCGAACATCGTGCTGCCGCCATGTCCAACCCACCCCCTTTGCCCCCCGTTCAGCGCAGGATCAACCGGCGCATCCTGTCGCTGTGGTTTCCCCGTCTGGCCGCCGAACGGGTGCAGCGCGCCACCCCCACGCTGGCAGAGGCGCCGCTGGTGGTGATCCGCGAAACCGGCAACCTGCGCCAGGTCGTCTCGCTGAATGTCGCGGCCAGCCGCGCGGGGCTAAGCTCCGGGCAGGCCCTGGCCGAGGCTGCCGCGCTGTGCCCCGACCTGATCACCCGGCCCGCCGATCCGGGGGCCGAGGCGCTGTTTCTGGCCGCGCTGCGCCGGTGGGCGGGCAAGTTCAGCCCCTGGGTCGCCGAAGAAGGGCCCGAGGCGCTGCTGATCGACCTGACCGGCTGCGCGCATCTGTTCGGGGGTGAGGAAAACCTGTTCAAGCAGGTGCATCAGGATTGCGCCGATCTGGGCCTGACCGTGGCGGGCGGCATCGCCGACACCGCCGGCGCGGCCTGGGCACTGGCGCGCTATGCAGGTGACGGCGGCGGCGGCGTGGCCCGTGGCCGCAACGGCGACGCTATCGACCAGGAGGCCCGCGCCACCCGGTCCCGCGCCAGCAAACGCCATTGGGTCAAGGGCGGCCCCGCGCCCCGGATCGAGGCTGCGGATGGGGGCGGCGTCGCGCGCATCTCGCCCCCCGGCGGCGTGCGGCAGACATTGGCACCCCTGCCCATTGCCGCGCTGCGGGTCGAACCCGACATCACCGCCGGGCTGGCGCGTCTGGGCCTGCGCCGGATCGGCGATCTGTGGGGCATGCCACGTGCCGCGCTGACACGCCGGTTCGGGCGCGGCCTTGTCTGGCGGCTGGATCAGGCCCTTGGGGTCGAACCCGAACCCATTTCGCCTGCGGGCGCGCCCCTGCATTTCGCCGTCCGGCTCAGCCTGCCCGATCCCATCGGGTTTGAGGCCGATATCCTGGCGGGCATCGACCGGCTTTTGCCCGTGCTGTGCGAAAAGCTCCGCGCCAAGGGCCGGGGCGCGCGGCGGGTGCGGCTGGAAATGGCCAAGGCCGAGGGCGGCACCGAACGGGTCGAGGTGGGCCTGGCCCGCCCCGCCGATCAGCCCGACCGCATCCGCCCGCTGTTCGAATTGAAACTGGGCAAGGTCGAGGCCGGGTTCGGCTTTGACGCCATCCGCCTGGTCGCCTGCGTGACCGAACCCCTGCACGCGACCGAACACAAGGGCGGGTGGGCCGTCGCGGCCGAGGCCCGCGCGGGCCGGTCCGAAACCCAGGCGCTGGAGGATCTGGTCGCGCGGATCGGCGCGCGCGTGGGCCTCGACCGGATCACCCGCGAACATCCCGCCGACAGCCATATCCCGGAAAAGACCGCGTCCATCCAGGCCGCCGCCTTCAGCGCCCCGGCCCAGGGCTGGCCCGATACACCGCGTCCCCGCCCGCTGACGCTGTTCCGCCCCGAACCGGTCACCGCACCCGACCGGCCCGATCTGCCGCCCGAATTTCGCTGGCGCGGCCGCGTGTTCCGGACCGAGGCCGCGCAGGGCCCCGAACGCATCGCCCCGGAATGGTGGCTGGATGATCCCAACTGGCGCTCGGGCGTGCGCGACTACTGGCGCGTGCTGACCGGTGACGGCAGCCGCCTGTGGCTGTATTACGCCCATGGCGGCACCGTGTCGGGCGGCTGGTTCGCACAGGGCGATTTCGGGTAGAACGACCCAAGGACAAGGATCATGCCATGGACAGGGGCTTTCGCATCCGCGGATTGGGCGAGATCGCCATCAGGTGCCAGGACATCGACCGGATGGTCGCGTTCTACGGCGACGTGCTGGGGCTGCAGCGGCTGGACGGAAACGCCGCGCCCGGCATCGTCTTTTTCCGAATCGCTGCGGGCTTCGGCGGTCACACACAGGTTCTGGCCCTGTTCGACGCCTCCCTGTCACGCCAGCCCGGCCAGCCCGCCGCGGGTCCCGGCGCCCCCGAAACCGGGGCGCGGTCCTCGCTGCACCACATCGCGCTCAGCCTGCCCTTCGACGAACAGGATGCCGTGATGGCCTGGTACGACGCCCAGGGCCTCAGCTACCGGGTCGAGATCTTTGACTGGATCGGCTGGCGCGGCGTGTTCACCCAGGATCCCGAGGGCAACACCGTGGAACTGGTCGCGCATAACGCGGCCCTGACAGACGGCTGAAGACGCGCACGCGCCCGCATTGGATTGGCGCGGCGTTGTCGAAAAGGGCCAGACGCTGGCCTAGACCGCCGCCTTGCGCATCTCGTCCAGGTAGATCTCGCGCAGGCGCGTGGCGACACCACCCGGCTTGCCCGTGCCGATGGCATCGCCGTCGATCTCGACCACCGGCATCACGAAGGCCGACGCCGACGTGATGAACGCCTCATCCGCGGCGCGGGCTTCGTCGATGGTAAAGGGGCGTTCTTCCACCTGCATCTGCGCCTCGCGCGCGAATCGCAGCACCGCGGCGCGGGTGATCCCGTGCAGGATCTCGTGGCCAAGATGCCGGGTGATGATCGTGTTGCCCTTGACGATATAGGCATTGTTCGACGTGCCCTCGGTCACGTGCCCGTCCTCGACCATCCAGGCGTCATCGGCACCCGTTTCCTTGGCCTTCATCTTGCCCATCGACGGGTAAAGCAATTGCACCGTCTTGATGTCGCGGCGACCCCAGCGCATGTCCTCGATGGAAATCACCTTGATGCCGACCTTGGCCGCCGGCGCATCGGCCAGCCCGGGCTTGGCCTGCGTGAACAGAATCAGCGTCGGCGTCGCATCCTTGGGAAAGGCGAAATCCCGATCCGCCGCGCCGCGTGTGACCTGCAGGTAGATCAGGCCTTCGTCGATCCCGTTCAGCCGCACCAGTTCGCGGTGGATCCCGAGCAATTCATCCTCGGTCACCGGGCTGGTCATCGACAACTCGTCCAGGGACCGCTGCAAGCGCCGGGCGTGGCCCGCAAAATCGATCAGCTTGCCACCCAGCACGCTGGTCACCTCGTACACTCCGTCCGCAAACAAGAAGCCCCGGTCAAAGATCGAGACCTTGGCCTCGTCCTCGGGAACGTAGTCGCCATTCACATAAACGGTGCGGGTCATTTCGGGCTCCTTCACGATCGCAGGGCTTGGTGGGCGGATATCGGCAAAACGTCAAGCGCCTTGAGAGCGCGCGCCCGAATTCGGGCGCGCGTTTGCGCGTTCATCCCCAAAGCGCGGCCGTGGGCGGATGTACACCGGCCGCGTCATACATCAACGGATGGTCCCGATCCTCGGCCAACAAGAGTGGGCCATCCAGATCCACGATCTGAACACCCTGCGCCACCAGAACCGCTGGCGCCATGGCCAGCGATGACCCCACCATGCAGCCGACCATGATCGCGTAGCCCTGGCGCTCCGCCGCGACCTTCAGCGCCAGCGCCTCGGTCAGGCCCCCGGTCTTGTCCAGCTTGATGTTGACCATGTCATACTTGCCCTTCAGCGTGGGCAGGCTGGCCCGGTCATGGCAGCTTTCGTCGGCGCATACCGGCAGCGGGCGGTCGATCTCGGCCAGCATGTCATCCTGTCCGGCGGGCAGGGGTTGTTCCACCATCTCGACCCCAAGACGCAACAGGTGCGGGGCCAGGTCGGCATACACCTCGGCCGTCCAGCCTTCGTTGGCATCCACGATGATCCGCGACGCCGGCGCGCCACGGCGCACGGCCTCGAGCCGGGGCATGTCATCGGGCGTGCCAAGCTTGATCTTCAACAGCGGTCGGTGGGCGTGTCTCGCGGCCGCCTTCTCCATGTGCTCCGGCGTATTCAG